>Ga0105047_10000481_pt1 | contig 67930 bp, 52 predicted proteins | sample MAT04_FD_78384 | JGI IMG/M metagenome (GOLD analysis project Ga0105047, IMG submission 78384) | Freshwater microbial communities from Lake Fryxell liftoff mats and glacier meltwater in Antarctica - MAT-04 (megahit assembly) | ecosystem: Environmental > Aquatic > Freshwater > Ice > Liftoff... | reverse complement strand
TTCCAGCGTCATGGCCACGGTCAGACTGTTGCCGCTGGTGATGGCGATGTCAGCCTCATGGGCGATGGTGATGCCGGCGTCGCCGACCACGCTGGTGAACGCACCCAGGCCCATGATGCGCGCGCCCCGGCGTTCGGCCATGCGCGCGCACTGGTTCAGTTGTTTATAGGTGAAGCTGGGGTCATGCTTCATCATCTGGCGGGGCGTGGCGCCCAGCGAGTAGAGATACCCTTCAATCCGTTGGCCGGTGGTGGGTGACTTGCCCCCGGTTATTTTCGAGACGAACATCGGTGGCGTGTACCCCGCTGCCCACTCCACCAGGTTATCCGGCAGATACTTGGTGAACGAGAAAACTGGGTGCCGGTGGATGAAGCCGATGTTGAGCGGGTGGATGACAAAGGCAAAACGGTTGATGCCCGCCTCTTCCGGCTGCAGATAGCGGATACCCGGCGTCCACTGGATGTCCGCCATCAGGTCAAGATAGGTGTCTTCATTAAGCGGCAGGCTCGTATCGCGGCGCAGGGCGACGAGCACAGCTTCGACGACGGCCGCCGGCCATTGGCCCAAGTTGTTCTTGGGGTTGAGTGACGGCATCAGCGTCACCACAATGCTGACGCCGCGCTGCTTGAGATCTTCCAGATCCTCGGCGTTGGCATATTCTACGACGACGGTCTTGTGTTTCAACAGATCCGGTGCATAGCGTCGAATGGCGCCGATATCGCCGGCGATCAGATCTGCCCATTGGAACGGTTCGGCCGAGCGTTCGTGACCGGGTTCGCCGGCCACCGGACGCAGGCGCCGAAAGGAAGTATCTTTGAGTTCGTCGAGTGTGCGTGGCGCGGCCTGTTCCAGCGTACGCTGGCTGCCCACGAATGGGAAGTCGGGGAGACCAAAGTAGATGAGCGGGTCTGCGTAGCGCACTGCCCGGCTGCGGCGCACGAGCGCCTGGGTCATGCCGGAGTGATTCAAGCCAGGGGCAAAGAGCGTTTGTTTTTCGGCAAATATGCCTGGCTGCGCCCGATCGGCCAGAATAACCGCCCAGCGCTCCAAACCGCCGCGGATACCGCTGCCGTCGACGATCGGTGACTGTGTGGCCAATGCGGGCAAGGTGCTGCCGACCTCGTGTGCGCGCTGCGCGCTGCCCAACTGCAGCATGGCCGGGAAGCCATCCAAGGCGATACAATCAACCTTGCCGTCGTACTCGGCAATCAACTGGCTGGCCCGTTCGCCATCACCGGCGGTGCCGCGGTAAGCGACGCGAACATCCTCGCCTAACAGGGAGACAATTTCTTCGGCGTCGCGTTCGCCGATGTGAATGACCGCAATTTCCTTCATATGTCCATCCTCAAAATGGTGCGTACGCAGATTTCGGCAGGCGCAGCCAAGCAAACGACACACCGGCTGGCGCGTAATACTGCGGTCATTCTACGCGCTCGCGTAGTTATTGTACAGGTGCGGTTGACATGCAAAGCAGGGGACGGATGTCAATCGACACGGCTAGCTGATTTGTAGGAACCTGGCGTAGGCATCCTCCCATTCCCGTGTGTCCTGCGGCGTGTAGGTTGTCACGGCAAAGGAGCGGCGCACGATCGCACGCGCTTCTTGCAGCGAACCGAGGTCCCCCAGCGCAACCGCCTGCAGGGCGGCGTTCCCGATCGCCGTGGCTTCCGCCGGGCCGGCCACGACCGGCACGCCACAGGCATTGGCCGTGAACTGGCAAAGCAACTCATTGCGCACCCCGCCGCCAACGATGTAGAGGGTGTCAAAGCGGCATTCCTGTAGTTCGCATAGGCGATCAAAAGTCCACCGGTAGCGCAAGGCCAGGCTTTCCAGGACGCTGCGGATGAGTTCACCCCGGCCGGCTGGTTCGGGCTGCCCATGCGCACGACAATAGGCCAGAATGGCAGCCGGCATATCCTTGGGCGCTAAAAACGCCGCGTCGTCGGGGTCGATCACGGCGACAAAATGGCGCGCGGCGTGGGCGGTGACTGCCAACTCGTCATAGGTCAGGTCGCCATCGGTTTGCGACCAAACGCGACGGCACTCCTGCACGAGCCAGAGACCCATGATGTTCTTCCACGGCAGGTAGAGGCCCTCCGGTCCGCCATAGCTGCTGAAGTTGAACGCCAATGCCTGTGGGGTGACGATTGGGTTGGCGGCAATGCCGCCCAGCAGCGACCACGTACCTGAACTGAGCCAGGCGAACTGCTCGCTTTGCGCCGGTACGGCGACGATGGCCGAGGCGGTGTCATGGGCCGCCGGCGCGACGACGCGCAAGGGCGCCAATCCTGTCTCTTCAGCCACGCCCGGCAGCAGATCACCGAGGATCGTGCCCGGCAAGACTACGGCAGGGAAGAGGTGTGCAGGGATGCCCAGATCCGCCAACAGGGGCGTAGCCCACCCGCCCGCTGCCGCGTTGTAAAACTGCGTCGAGGTGGCATCGGTGAATTCGCAGACCTTGCGCCCGCTCAACCAGTAGTGAAAGAGGTCGGGAATCATCAGGAATGTCGCCGCACTGTCCAAGGCGGGATCGCGCTGCTCCACCATGGCGAGGAGTTGGTAGAGCGTATTGATGCCCATGAATTGGATGCCGCCACTCTGCCGGTAGATCTCCCAGCGGGGGACGCGCTCGAGCGCGCGTTCCATGACGCCGACTGTACGTGCGTCACGATAACCATGGGGATTGGCAACCAGATTGCCCGCCCGATCCAACAGTGCAAAATCAATTCCCCAGGTATCCACGGCCACCGAACGGAGGTCACGGCCATATTCGGCGCCGGCTTTGCGTAGCCCGCGCTTGATCTCCTGCCAGAGGTGCAACACATCCCAGTAAAGATGCTCGCCTACCTGGACGCCGCCGTTGGCAAAGCGATAGATCTCCTCCAGGCTGAGATGGCCCTCTTGCAGGGTTGCCACAATCACGCGACCGCTTTCGGCGCCCACATCTACGGCGATATAGTTGCTCATGGCTCTCCTCACGGGCAGAAGAAGATCGGTTCCAACTGTATGAATTGGATACCGGTGCCATCGACCGCCTCGGGCATCACCCACGTCGTGACTTCGGCGTCCCATTTCTGCTTGATATCGGTCTGTGCCACGGCATTCAGGGCTGCGTACACATCCTCCCCTTCGATCTCCATGTAGGCGAAGACGCGTGTGCCGAAAGCAAAGATGCTATAGTTGTGGATGCCGGCCGCCTGAATGGCCGTGATCAGTTCTGGCCACGGATTGAGATGGATTGCTTTGTACGCGTCCCAGTGTTCAGGGCTCACGTTCCAGGTCATACCGATACGTTGCATGAGTTACCCTCCCAGAGCTCCAGTGCCTGCGCCTGCCCGTTCTTCGGCAGTGCGCTTGAGATAACCGCCGGTGCGGAAGGCGACGATTGGATCGGGTTCCCGTCCCATCGCGACCCGCACCTGGTTCAAAAGTGGACGCACATCGGTGTCGTACGCGGCCATCAGGGTGCGGTTGGCCAGGATTACGTCGCCGGCTTCTTGCGCTGCCTGTAAGCGGGTGCGGTCGACCAGCAGCGCTTTGGCGTAGGCCGTCTGCGTGTTCATGACCGATTGGATAATACCTTCCATGCTCCCCTCGATGTTGTGGGACTGGTCGAGCATATAGGCGACGCTGCGCGCCGTGGGCGCCGTCGCCGGGTCAAGGGCGCCGTCCACCAACTGATCGTAGATCAGAAATAACTGCAGCGGGTTCACGGTGCCGGTCATCAGATCGTCGTCGCCGTATTTGCGGTCGTTCAGGTGGAAACCGCCCAGCTTACCTTCGTCGAGCAGGATGGCGATGAGTTGTTCGATGTTCACGGCGTTGGCGTGGTGACCGAGGTCCACCAGCACTTTTGCCCTGGGGCCGAGCCGCGAGCACATCAAGAACGACATGCCCCAGTCCATGAGATCCGTGGTATAAAAGCCTGGCTCGAAAAACTTATACTCGACCAGCAGCGTCATGTCGGTGTCGAGCGCATCATAGAGTGCCTTCAACCCCTCCCACATGCGCTGTTTACGGCTGCGCAGGTGATCTTGTCCGGGATAATTGGTGCCGTCGGCCAACCAGATGCCGATGGCGTGCGAACCCATTTCGCGGGTGATGCGCACGCAATCCACGAAGTGATCGATGGTGTTCCGCCGTACCTCTTCCACGGGGCTGCAGATGGATCCCAGGCGAAACTGCTGGCCCATAAACGTATTGGGATGGACCGTGCCGATGCGCAAGCCGTGTTGCGCGGCATAGTCGCGCACGGGTTCAAAGCGACCGTCGTCCGTGACGTCCCACGAGACATGGCTGGCCATGACCGGGCACACGCCGACGACGCGTTGGATTTCGGCGCAGTCGTCGATCTTGTCCCAGATGTGGCGGGCAGCGCTGGGCTGGCGGAAAACACCGTAGCGCGTGCCGGAGTTGCCGACTGCCCACGAGGGCAATTCGATGACTTGCTGGCTGAGCGCCGTCATCGCGGCTGGTAGGTCCACGCCGCGATCGGTCAGGGTATTGGCCAGCAACGCAAATTGTTGTTCCCAGATTTCCATCGAAACGAACTCCTCTCCTTGTGAACAAACCGTGCCGCCGTGCCGCGCCAGGGCTACACGGCGCGCAGAAATTCCAGCACGCGCCGGTTGAACTCCGCGGGAATCTCAATATGCGGGCTATGCCCGACATCGGGCGGCGCCCACAGGTCGGAGCGCACCAATAATTCGTGCATGCGCAGGCTTTCCGTGTAGGCCATGCCCTCGTTGGAGGTGATGATCAACGTCGGCGCCACAATGTCGCGCAGTCGCTCCTGGATGTTGAATGCCTGAATTGCGCGGCAGGCGCCAATAAAGGCGGCTTCGGGCATGAGGTTGTCCAGCACGAGTTTGGTCTCGTACTTAGGAAACTCCGGATGTTGTGCCCGGAAGGTGGGCGAAAAGAGCGCCGCCGCATAGTCGTCGTTAAAGGTCTTCATCACTTCGTCGTAGCCCCTGCGCCGGGTATCTTCGATCCAGCGCTCGATGGCCTCATGAATGACCCGCGGGGTGTGTGGGTAGGAGTCGACCAGCACCAGGCTGCGCACCATGTCCGGGTGTACCAGCGCGAACTGCAGCGAAACCATCCCGCCCATCGATGCGCCGCCGAGGTGAACGCGTTCTACCCCCAGTTGGTGCAAGAGTTGGTAGAGATCCTCGGCCATCACCTCGATCGAATACCCGGTGGCCGGCTTAAACGACTGGCCATGCCCGCGTTGGTCCACGGTCACCACGCGGTAGTGCTGCGCAAAGAAGGCGACCTGATACCAATGCCACCACAACTGGTGGCCGTGCAGACCATGCAGCCAGACCACTGTCTCGGCATCCCCTTCCCAAGGTCGCGTATAGTCCGCTGTCTCATAATACAGTTGGATGTCGTTGACTTTTGCAAAAGGCATAGGGTTCCTCACTTACCACCGAGATGAACAGGATGAACAGGATTGACCGGCCCGGACTCTTCCCGGTATCCTGTCAATCCTGTCAATCCCATCAATCAAGGTCAGAACTTGAACTCGTCGACGTTGTCCTTGGTAAAGGTCTGGAACGCACCGACGATAATCAGATTGTCCTTGCCGAAGGTCATGGTGCCCAGGCCCGGAACCTCAAATGTGTTGCCTTCGCCGAGTTTGATGGTGCCGTCCTTCAGGCCCTTGGCCAGATAGACGGTCGTCGTGCCCATGTTCGCCGGGTCCCACAGATCGACAGCCTTGACCACATCGGACTTGAGGAAGGGCGCCATCTGTTCGGGTGTGCCCAGGCCATAGACGATCACGCCGCCGTTCTGCGCGTTCGGGCCACCGGGATAGACGCCGGCTGACTCGATGCACTGCGCGGCCGCAGCCACGGCTACCGTGGTCGGCGCCATGATGGCGTTCATGTCCGGGTACTTGGCCAGGAGCGCCTCACACTCGGTCAGGCTCTTCTGCGGTACGTCGTCGCCGTAGGCAACTTCGAGCAGTTCCATGTCTTTGTATTTCGGATCGGTCTTGAGCAGATCCTTGACGCCCTGCGCTTCTTCGACAAACTGGCGTTGCGCCGGCGCATCGGTGGTGGCGCTGAGGACCGCAAACTTGCCCTTGCCACCCATCTGGTCGTACAGGCTGTCGAGCATCTGGCGGCCGACGGTGTTGAAGTCCACGGCCAAGACGGCGGCGTCGCGGTGTGACTCGTTGCCGGTGATATCGGCATTAGTGGCGATCACGGTGATGCCTTTGGCGCGCACGTCGTCCAGAATGGAATTCAGCGCATCCACACTGTTGGCCTGGATGGCGAGCACGTCGATCCCGCGCTGCACCTGTTCCTGGATGAAGGGTATCTGGGCCGTGGCGTCGGCGGTAGCCGGGGCCGTGAACGTTACTTCGCAGCCGAGTTCTTTGCAGGCATTCTGGAAGCCGAGATTGATGCGCTCGAAGTAGGGGTTGCCGGTATTCTGCGGGATGTAGGCGATGCGCAGTGGTTGAGCCGCGCCGCCGGCTGCTTCGGTGGCAACCGCGGCGTCTGCCGGTGCGGCCGGCGCCGCTGCCGGCGTGGCGACTACACAGGAACTCAAGAGCAGCACAAGCACCAAGAATAGACTCACCTGGGCCAATTTTCGGGCAAACATGGGTTCTTCCTCCTAATGTGTAGACAAAAAAGCATTACGTTCCGACGGCAGCCTGATGCACCATCAGGTTTCCATACCACCATCCTGGCCGATGTACATGCCAACCAGGCGGGTTACCGAAGTCCAGCGCCAGCACATCACCTCCCTTTCGACCCAGTTTATACCTTCCGGCGACGCCGCCCGGCCAGATCCGATAGGATCACGGCGATGATCAACAACGCGCCGACGACCGTAAGTTGCGCTTCTACCTTGACGTTGGCCACGCCCATCGCCGTGCGCAAAACCCCGATCAGCAACAGTGCGACGACCGTGCCATAGATGGTGCCGCGCCCGCCGGCAATGCTCGTGCCACCCAGCACCACGGCGGTGATGGCGTCGAGTTCCCACCCGCGGGCATGGTCGTAGCGCGCCACCATCAGGCGCGAGTTGAGCATCAGCGCGGCGAAGCCAGCCAGTAGCCCGGCCAGGGTAAAGATCAGCAACTTGATGCGCTTGACGGGCACACCGGCATAGAAGGCAGCCCGTTCATTGGTGCCAATCGCATAGATATAGCGTCCAAGCACAGTTTTGTGCAGCACCAGCCCAAAGACCACGGCCAGCAAGAGAAACAGGACAAAGGACGCGGGGATCAAGGTGCCGGCGATGATGTAGCGGTCGACGCCGAAAAACCACTTCGGCATATCCTGGATCGAGTGATCACCCAGCAGAATCTGGGCGACACCCCGATAGAGGGCCAGGGTGGCCAGGGTCACGGTCAACGAGGGCAGCCGGAGCCACGCAATCAGGTAGCCGTTGAGCGCGCCGCCCAGCGCGCCCAACAGCAGCCCGATCACAAGACACAGCTCAAAGGATACCCCCAGCTTGGCATGCAGGTAGGCGGTTACGCAGGCCACCATCGCCAGATTGGAGGCCACCGAAAGATCGAGGTTGCCGCTAATGATCACAAAGGTCAGCCCCAGGGCCAGGATGCCGATCTCGATATAGAGAATCGCCTGTTTGAAGAGAAACTGCTCGTCCAGAAAATAGGGCGACAGCAGGCTGCCGGCCACGAACGCCAGCACCAGCAACAGCGTCACCACGATCTCAGGGAGGAAGCGACGCAGGCGATCGCTCCATGCCGTTTTCCTACCGGTCGATTGCTCATGCGCGGGCAATTGGCTTGTCGTCATTGCGAAAGTTCCTCAGTGGCCTTGCATTTGATTCCGACCGCCTTACTCGACGGCGCTGCCCTGCAGCCGGCGTTGGAGCAGGCTGTCGGCAATCACGGCGATCAGGATCACCAACCCATACACGGCCAACTGCCAGGTGCCGGCGACGCCCAGCACCGCCAGCGCCACATTGATCGCGCCCAGGAGCAGACAGCCCAACAGCACGCCGGGCACGCTGCCTGACCCACCAAACACGTTGACGCCGCCGATCACGACGGCAGCGATTACCGTCAGTTCCAGCCCGACGCCGGTTTGACCTGGATTGAGAAAGCCAAAGCGCGAGGCGTAGAGCAGTCCGGCAAACCCTGACAGCGCCCCCGTAAACGCATAGGTGAAAAACGCCACGCGTTTCACCGGCACGCCGCGCAGGCGTGCCGCGTCCGGGTTGCTCCCCAGCGCATAAATGTGCCGCCCTAAGCGCGTCTGCTGCAACAACACCCATGTGAGGAAGGCCACGACGAGCACGATGAACACCACCCACGGCACGTCGCGAACACCAAACGGCCCTACCTGCGACCATTGGATCAATTGCTTGGGGATGTAGTTGCCGTCGATCTGGCTGCCCTGCGTGATCAGAAAGGTGATGCCACGGAAGACGTTGAGCGTGCCCAGCGTGACGATCACGGCGGGCACACGCACCCAGGCGATCAAGACACCGTTGATGCTGCCCAACAGGAACCCAATCAGCACACTCAGCACCACGGCCAACGCCAGAGGAAAGTCCGGCACCGCGCGGAAGATCAGCCCCACACTCAGACCGGCCAGCCCCACGATGCTGCCGACCGAGACGTCGATACCGCGGATCATGATCACGGTCATCTCGCCCATGCCGATGATTGCCAGCAGCGGGATCCATAGGAGGATGCTGCGCAGGCTGATCGGGGCCAGATAACGCGGCTCGATCACGGCCGTGCCTATGATCACGATCAACAGGAGCAGCAGCGTGATCAGCTCGCGCACGCGCAGCGCCCGCGTGAGCCAACTTTCCTGGGTCTTGACGGTTGGCGAGAGCGATGTCATTGGCCTATCCTTTTGTCCTCTACCTGACCGGTGGCGGCGGCCATGACGCGCTCGGCTGTCATGTGGCTGCGATCCAGTTCGGCCACCAGGCGCCCCTCGCGCATCACCAGAACGCGATCGCTCATGGCCAGCACTTCGGGCAGTTCCGAGGAGATCATGAGGATCGCGATGCCCTGTGCGGCCAGTGCGCTGACGAGCCGGTGCACTTCGGCCTTGGCGCCAACGTCGACGCCGCGGGTGGGCTCGTCCAGGATCATGATACGGGGTTTGCTCATCAGCCATTTGGCGAGAACGACCTTTTGTTGGTTGCCGCCCGATAGTTCGGCTACCGGCTGCTCCAGCGTGCGCAGGATGACGTGTAGTTGTTGCACGTATTCGCGGCTGCTGGCGCGCTCGCGGCGCGGCCGTAGCCAGCCCAGCGATGCCAATTGCGGCAGCACCGGCAAGGTCATGTTCGTGGTTACGCTCATGGGGGTGAGCAGACCCTGGTGCTGGCGATCTTCGGGCACAAAGGCAAGACCGTGCGCCATGGCGCTGCGTGGGTTGCGAATTACGACCGGCTGGTCGTCGATCAGAACCTGCCCGTGGTCGATCGGGACGATGCCGAACAAGGCCTGCGCCACAAAACTGCGCCCGGCGCCGACGAGGCCGGCCATGCCGACGATCTCGCCGGCGCGCACCGTAAACGAGATGTCCTGAAAGCGGGCACCGGAACTCATCTGTTTGACTTCCAGGCGCGTCGCGCCGAGTTGGGGCGCTTCCACCTTCTGGAAGAGTGCCTGCAAGGGCCGTCCGACCATGAGCCGGATCAACTCGTCGTGCCCGGTGATTTTGGGATCGCGCTCGCCAACGACTTCGCCGTCGCGCATGACCGTGATGCGGTCGGCAATGGCCGAAATTTCTTCCAGGCGATGGCTGATAAAGACGATGGCCACGCCCTGGTCGCGCAGACGGCGCACAATCGTGAACAGCCGATCGACTTCATTTGGGGTGAGCGCCGCTGTTGGCTCGTCCATCAACAGGATCTGAGCGTTCTGGGCAAGGGCGGCGGCCATGTCAACCATCTGTTGGTCCGCCACGGAAAGCCCGCGCATCTTGGTGCGTGGGTTCAAACGCAACCCCAATGAATCCAGCAGTTCGCCGGAGCGCCGGATCATGGTGGGCCAGTCCAGCCAGCGCGCAAATGTGCGCGTAGGTTCCGAGCCGACAAAGATGTTCTCGGCGACGGTAAGGTCTGGGAAGGCCAGGGGCTCCTGATGGATCAGCGAGATGCCCAGTGCTGTGGCGTGATGCGGGCTGGGGATCGTGACCGGCTTCTGCGCCAAGAGCAGTTGGCCGCGCCGCGGTGGATAGACGCCGGCCATGATTTTGACGAGGGTGGATTTCCCCGCGCCGTTCTCGCCCAGCAGGGCATGAACCTCACCCCGATAGAGGTCAAAGTCGACATTCTTGAGGACATCCACACCTTCAAAGGCCATGTGGATACCTCGCGCACTGAGCAAAGGCGAGAATGCTGTCATGGTACCTTCAACTGATCGACGGCCAGTGGGTAGTAACGTTCGATATTGTCGTGCGTGATAAAAACGTGCTCGATGTAAACGGCCGGCGGCACGGCCTCGCCCTGGATAATTTTGGTGGCAAGCGCAAGCAACTGCGGCCCATAATTCTCCGGTGCGTAGCGGGTGGAACCGATCAAGGGAAAGTCAGGCCGCCGCAGCGTTTCCCTTGCCATTCGATCGGCATTCTGGCCAACGCCTACGACTTGGTGGAGCCGCCCCTGCTGCTCGAAAGCGGAGAGGGCGCCAATCACTACTTCGTCGTTGATGCCGATAATGCCAACCTGCGCGTCGCGCGCAATGGACGGCAGCAGATTGGCAATGATGGGTGTCGCATCTGCCACCAGCACAGGACCGTCGATCTCGATGATTTTGGCTTGGCTGAGTAAGCCGATCACCGACTCAATACCTTCGTGTAACCCTTGCAGCCGTGCGCTGCCGGCGGGCCCAACCCGAAATGCCTCCAGTTTGAGCAGCACGTCGAGTCGCCCATTCCAGTGCGCCTTCACCCAAGTCCCCAATGCCTCGCCGGCCATGAACCCTGCCCGATAATTATCTGCGCCAAAAAAGGTGGCGCCCGGCAAGGGAATGTCGACGGCGATCACCGGAATGCCGGCCCGATTCAACTTGTCCATAATCACATTGCCAGCCCCAGCGTCGATTTGATATTCGACGACGAGATCGACCCCGTTGGCGACAAACCATTCGGCGTTTTCCAGCGTCTTGGTGCGGTCCATGTCGTTGTCGCGTATCAGTAATTCGATGTTGACAAGCTCTTTTGCCGCTCGCTCGAGGCTGCGCCGTACTTGCTGCGCAAAGACCATCCGCTCGGTCAGATTGCCAAAGCCGATCCGATAATTGCGACTTGGGCCAACGCGCGGGGATAACGTTTCGCTGCTGGTGGCGCCGACGACGGTGATGGGAAAGGATGCGGCGCGACGCAGCGTCACCAGCGCTTCGTGGCGAATGGCTTCGTCGGTGACCAGGTGGTCGATCTGGCCCAAGGTCGCAAAGCCAAAGGTGCTGACCTTTCCCACCTTGCTGTGGTCGACCACCGCCACCACCTGGCGGGCCAGGCGGATCATCTGCGCCTTCAACTGGGCAATGTCGCCGTCGGCATCCGTCAGCCCTTGCTCCACCGTGAGTCCGGCGCATGAAACAAAACAGAGCGTGGCATAAAATCCTTGCGCCAGGTCGGTGGGGAGTGAGCCCGTCAGAGACGAGCCACCCGGCGACACCGTGTTGGCCGCCAAGATCACCCGATTGCTTGGATTTTGCGCCAGCATCAGCGCAACGTCGAGGCCATTGGTCAGAACGGTCAAATTGCGCCGGTCGCGCAAGCCCGTGGCCAATTGAAACGCGCTGCTGCTGGCGTCCAAAATGAGGGTGTCGCCGTTTTTTACCAGGCCAGCCGCCCACTGCCCAATGTGTTGCTTTTCACGCGGATGACTGGCGGCGCGGGCAGCCAGCGTGGGCAGCGTGGGGCCGTTGGCGCTGACCACCGCTCCGCCGCGTACCCGGCTTAGGCGCCCTTCGCGGGCAAGCAGATCCAGATCATTGCGGATGCTGTTGGGCGATACCGCAAAGCGTCCAGCCAGGTCCTCGATCCCGACCTCACCGGTTGATTCCAATAGCGAAAGGATCGCTTGACGCCGCCTGTGGGCTTCCATCCGTGCACGCCACCCGCTGCAAAACAACGCTCGGCCCTGGATAGGGGCCGCTCAGAAAATTGTAAAATGCTGGAGATTTAGCTGGGAATTCTTGGAGATTACCGTATCATGGTTTGTCGTCTTTGTCAATCATTTTTCGAAAGTCCAACATTGAAAGTCGGAAACGGCCAGAAAGCCGGAACCCAGCGACGAAACACTAACTTTCGTAGAACTTTCGTTATTGACATATAGCCGGGTTGATCTATAATAATCAAAGATTCTACGCAATTATTTAGGTGTATTTATGCTAAGCCTCAGCGCATTCGACCGGCGTTCTGCCATCCTCATCCACCTGCGCCAACAAGGGCGCGCCAGCACGCGCCAGTTGAGCGACCTGTTTGGTGTCAGTGAAGTGACGATCCGCTCCGATCTTGCATTATTGGAAGAGAGCGGCCATCTTTTACGCAGCCATGGGGGGGCCGAACTGGTTTTCCCGTTCTTGACCGAGCAACCCTTTGCCGAGCGCCAGCGGGTGCATCTTGCCGAGAAGGCCGAAATTGCACGCGCGGCGGCGCAGTTGATCGAACCCGGCGACCACATCATGCTCGACGCCAGTACGACCGCCTTTCAACTGGCCCATGCGCTCAAAGACCGTCGTGATCTTACGGTCATCACCAACAACGTCCAGGCGGCAATTCTGCTGTCCGGCAACCCAGCTATCGACGTGATACTGGTTGGCGGCCAGGTGCGCGGCGGCATTTGGAGTGTCGTTGGCCCGTTGGCCGAAGAAATGCTGGCCAAACTCCACGCGCGGCGCGTCTTTTTTGGGGCGGCAGGCCTCACGCTGGAGCGCGGGCTGACCGACGCCAATCTGCGCGAGGCGCAGATCAAGCGCGCCATGTTGGCGGCTGCCGACGAGGTCGTCGTTCTTCTCGACGCGTCCAAATTTGGGCAGCACGCACTGGTCACCTTTGCCGACTTTGGCGCAATCGACAGCCTGATTACCGACGACAAGATCCCGCCGGCCTATGTGGAAGCGTGCCGGCACTTTGCCATTCAATTGATTACGGTCTAGAGGAGAAACGCACATGGCACACGGCGAGGAGTTGAAGGACGAGATCTATAACGGTGTGATCGACGGCAACGCCGAAGGGGTCACCCGGCTTACCCGTCAAGCCTTGGCGGACGGGCTAGCCGCCGAAGAACTGCTTTACGATGCCTTGATTCCGGCATTGAAGGAAGTCGGCGTTCTTTTTGAAAGCGGCGAGTATTTTGTGCCGGAAATGCTGATCGGCGCCAAGGCGATGAAGGCAGGACTTGCCATCTTGCGCCCGCTCCTGGCCGCCAAAGATACCAAGCCGGTGGGAACCTATGTGCTGCTGACGGTAAAGGGCGATATTCACGACATCGGCAAAGACCTGGTGCGTGTGATGCTGGAAGGCGCTGGCTTCAATGTCGTCGATCTGGGTGTCAACGTGACGCCCGAGCGGATGATCGCGGCCATCCACCAGCACCAGCCGGAAATTATCGGCTTCTCCGCCTTTTTGACGACCACCATGCCCATGTTTCTGACCAACATCGAGGCGTTGAAAGCCGCCGGTCTGCGCGACAAGGTCAAGGTCATGATCGGCGGCGCGCCGGTCACGGAGGAATATGCCCTACATGTGGGCGCCGACGCCTACGCGCGCGATGCCAACACGGCCACGCGCATTGCGCTCGATTTTCTGCGCAACCCGGAAAACTCGACCTACCTGCTGCGTCGCAGTGAACGGGCTGCCACCAAGACCTTCGCCAAGATTGCCGGCAGTGGTGTGGTTCTGCCCAAGCCGCCGCGCCGCCTGCCCGCCAAACCCGCGCTGTCGTCGTTGGATCGTGTCCTCGCTGTGCTGCGCCACACGGAGCCGGACCGCGTGCCGCATTTTGAATGGGTGCACGATGCCGGCGTGATTACGGCGATGACCAAGGGCGGTAGCTACCACGACCTGATCGACCAGTACGACATCGACGGGGTGATGGTGGCGCCTGAATATCGCAAGCGCCGGTTGGGGGATGGCTTGTTTATCGACGAATGGGGCGCCGTTCGCCGCATCGGGCAAGACAACTATGCGATGCCTGTGGACGACCAGGCGCCGATCAAGTCGGCCGCCGACCTCGAGCGGTGGCAGGCCCCTGATCCTGCCGACCCCTTCCGCTATGAGAAGATTCAGGCGGTTGTCGATCGGTTCGGCGGTCGCCGTGCAATCATCTTGCAGATGCGCGATGTCTGGTCCGGCCCGCGCGACTACATGGGCTACGCTCAGCTTTTCATCAACCTAAAAGAGTGCCCGGAACTGGTGGAGGAGGTCGTTCGCCGCTGCGTGGACCATTATATTGGCGTCATCCAACGTGCGGCCGCGATTGGGGTGAACATCGTCTTTACGGGTGATGACGTGGCCGACAGCCGCGGTGCGCTGTTCTCGCCCCAGCTCTGGGAGAGCCTGTTCATCCCTCACTTCCGGCGGCTCGTCGAAGCGATCCACGACTGTGGCCTCTATCATTGGAAGCACAGCGACGGCAACATGTATCCGCTGCTGGACAGCATTGTCGGCGCCGGGTCGGACGGCATCGACCCCATCGACCCCATGGGTGGCATGGAACTCAGTGTGGTCAAAGCCCGCTACGGCGCGCGCACGGCGATCAAGGGCAATGTGGATCAGGTGGAACTGCTCATGTACGGCCCGCCAGAGGCGGTGGTCGAAGCCGTTAAGAAATGTATCCGTGATGCCGGCGAAGGGGGCGGCTACGTCTGCTCGTCCAGCAATTCAATTCACTCGGGCGTGGATCCTGAATTGTACAAAGTCATGCTCGACGCCATCCACCATTATGGCCAGTATCCGCTGGATCACGACTTGCTGGCGCCGGCGTAGGAACTTCACTTCGCTCCCCCTAGACAAAACCAATACGCAGTCTACAGCTGGAGGCGGCCGACAAGCCCTTCGGCTTTGTCCCCCTACCTAATCTGGATCACAGTTTCAAAGGCGATGGTCTGGTGGCTGCGCTGTCGGCCAGTGTGGACTATTTCACACGCTGCCTGGGCGGGCAGTAGCCGGCGCAGTGTTGGATCCATGCTTGCTCAACCAGGTAGGCGGCGCAGAAAGTTGTCTACGGCCGTGCGCACTGCGGCGCCATCACGCAGGGTGACGACGCTGCGCGCCAGTTCGCGTGCAGCAGGCAAGTCGATGCGCGCGATCAACGCCTTGGCCATGGGAATCGCCGGCGGCGCCATACTGAATTCGTCGAGGCCCAAGCCCAGCAGGATTGGGATGGCCTCCGGGTGCGCTGCCAATTCGCCGCATACGCCCACCCACTTGCCATGCGCATGGGCAGCGTCGATGACGCGCGCGATCTGGCGGAGGAGGGCGGGGTGCAGTGGGTCGCCCAGTGCCGCGACGCGCGCGTTGCCGCGGTCGGCCGCAAAGGTGTACTGCGTCAGGTCGTTGGTGCCAATGCTGAGGAAATCCACGAGCATGGCCAGGTGGTCGGCGCTTTCCACGGCGGCGGGCACTTCTACCATGATGCCCGTGGAGATATGCGTCGCATGCGGCACGTGTGCGCTCTGTAGCTCGGCAGCCGCTTCGGCAAGTAGCCTGTGCGCTTGCTCGACCTCCGCACTCGTCGTCACCATCGGGAACATGATCTTGACATTGTCATCCACTGCCGCACGCAAGATCGCCCGCAACTGCGTCTTGAAGAAGTCGGGCATGTCCAGCGAAATGCGGATGGCGCGCCAGCCCAGGAAAGGATTGGCTTCGATGGGGAGTGGCAGATAGGGCGCCGGCTTGTCACCGCCGATATCGAGCGTGCGGATAATGACCGCGCGTGGGTGCATCGTCGCCGCGACCTGCCGGTATACAGCCACTTGATCTTCTTCGCTCGGTGGTTCGCGCCGTGCCTGGAAAAGAAACTCCGTGCGCAGGACGCCCACCCCCTCGGCCCCTGCTTCGAGCGCAGCCAGGGTTTCCGCCGCGCTCGAAAGATTGGCGGCGACTTCGATGCGCTGCCCGTCTCGGGTATGCGCCGCGCTCTGCGCCGCCGCGCTCGCGCCGCGCCGCGCTTCGGCCTCTTGCTGTTGATGCGCGGCAAACGCGACGCACGTGCTGGCGTCCGGATCGACGATCACGCGGCCGGCGCTGCCATCCACGGCCAAGCGCATGCCCTCCGTGATCTGCGCCAGGCCCGCGGCGCCCAAGCCAACAACGGCGGGAATGCCCATACTGTGCGCAAGTATTGCGCTGTGCGACGTGGGACTGCCGGCCGCGGTACAGATGGCGACGACCCGCCTGCGATCAAGTGCGGCGGTTTGCGAGGGTGAGAGATCAGTGGCGATCAAGACGGCAGCGGGCAGGTCGGATGCCGGCTGTACGATGTCTGATGTGCCCTCGCTACGCAACAAGTGCAGGAGCCGGATGCGGACGTCTTCCAAGTCTGCGGCGCGCGCCTGCAAGCGTTGATCTGCTATCGCGCTGTACTGGTGTGCCAGGTCCGTGAAAACGTCGTCGATGGCGGCCTCAAGGTTGACTTGGCGCGCAAGGGCGGCGCGTACGGCGGCGGCGACGTCGGGATCGTCCAGGACAAGTGCGTGTGCTGCGAAGATGAGGCTTTGTTCGCGGCCTAGTTCGCGGGCCATGCGTTCGCTCAGCGCGGTCAGCTCGGTGTGCGCTTGCGCCACGGCTGCCGTGAAGCGCGCCCATTCGTTTGCGGCATCGGGTGCTGTGAAGCGCGGCACGGCCTGGGTAGACTCGCTGAGCCGGACAGCCACACCCACGGCAAAACCCGGTGACGCCGCGCTCCCGTAGAGCGTGACGCGACCAGCGCCCTCGACAGCGGGCGGGCGAGGACTGACCGGAACCGGCACAACAAGGGTTCCGCCCAAACCGGTATTGATGAGCGCAACGAGGGCTTCGATGGCGGCTGATGCGTCGCTGCCTTTGGCGTAGAGCTCGATCGTATGCCCTTGTCCGGCGCCCAGGCCAAGCACCTGATTAAACCGTTTGGCGTTGACAGGGCCGGCGCCCGTGGTCTGGTTGCGCAGCGTCACGCTGGCGCGAAAGGCGGCGGCGGCTTGTACGAAGAGGGCGGCCGGGCCAAAATGCAGGCCGGCCGGGTTCACCAAGGTGGCGGTACTGGTGACGTCCCAGCTCTCGTCTTCGACTGCGGCACTTTGACCGATCAGATAATCGCTGGGAAATGGTACGTGCAGGACATCGGCTTTCGGTTGCAGCGCTGTGGCCGCCTCGGCCGCTACAGTGGCAAGATCGCTGCCGACGGCGGCCTGCACGGCGGCCGCCATCGCGCCTTCTACGAAAGGGCCGTGGCTGAGCTTGACGCGTGCGGCTTGTTCCGGCTCAAGGAACTCCAATGCAGCCTCAGCGCTGAGCACGGCCGTGCCCAAGTCCATGAGGACCAGCACGCCATCGTCGGCGTACACTGCTTGGATCGCCGCGAGAATCGCCAGGGCGTCGGTGCCATAGGGCTGCGTTGGGTCACCGGTGCCGCCGACGGTGGCAATCGGTGCGCGACCCCGCGTCTGCTGTTCCGCCAGCGCCTTGACGGCTTGCGCCAGTTCAGCGCTGTGCGAGACAAGGACAATGCCTACCATGAAGTCCCCTTACCTACATCCCCAATTCTCTTCGCTTTTCGAGGTCGTACAAACCGTAGGCCGTGGCCACGATCTCGATTGGGTGGCGGCTGGGCAGGTCGGTGCCATGCTCCAATTGCCAGCGACAAGTCTCCGAATCGCAAGCCGTCATCTGCACGTCGCTTCCTTGGCTCTTCACGTAGCGAAACAATTCCTCGCCGACAGCCATTGCAATGTCATACTTTTCGGTCTTGTAGCCGTATGTGCCGGCAATGCCGCAGCAGCGAAGGTGGCCGTTGCGCAGATCAAGGTCCGGGATGAGCCCCATGATGTCGGCCGAGGGTGCACCAATATTGTGGGCGCGATACTGGCATGGCTGGTGATAGGGCATGACCATCTTCAGCGGCTTGAAGTCGGTTTTGAGTTCGTCCTTGGCATGCAACTCGCGCAGCCATTCGAAGATATCATAGGTGGCCGCGCCCAGCGCCTGCTGCGGCTCACTGTGAATGTCGAGCAGTTCCGGCGCCTCCTCCTGGAGTGTGAGGATGCAACTCGTGCTCGTGCCCACGATTGGGAAGCCGGCGCGCGCGAACCCTGCCAGCCTGGCCAGGTTGTCGTCGTGCCACTTGCGCGCCGTGCCGAACTCGCCATTGGAGAGTAGCGGCAGTCCACAGCAGCCTTGCGGCGGCACGATCACTTCGTAGCCATTGTGTTCGAGCACGAGCACCGCTGCCTTGCCCACATACGGTTCATAGGACTCCGTGGCGCAGCCGTGAAAGTACACGACCTTTTTGTCCGATTTGAGGCGCCTGGGTGCGGTGTGTCTCATCCAATCGGTGAAGGTGCCCTGCGTGCTCCAATAGGGCATCGGTGCTTTGGCCGCAACCTTCATGACCTTCTCACCGATCCCGCGGAAAAAGGCGTTATGCATGACGAAGTTCGCCAGCGACGGCACAATCATGCCCATGCGCGCAATCGTGGCGTTGCGCGCCAGGATGCGGTTGCGGAACGGAATGCCCTTCTTGGCGACAATCTGGGCCCGCGCGCGCGCGTTGATCTCAGAGATGCGCACACCCGTCGGGCAGACCTCATTGCAGACACGGCAGCCGGAGCAGTAGTCTACCGCATGGTCGGGCATCTCGATCTGGCCGTTTTCGCGGAAGCGCTGCGCCTGTGGGCCGACATATTTGGGGCCGGGGAAGAGATCGGTCACCGCGGCTACCGGGCAGTAACTTGTGCAGATGTTACACTTGATGCACTCGTCGAGCGTGGTACCCGCCGAGAGCCAGGATTCAGTGTGCATGCAGGCTTCCTTCCCAGGCAAGCGCCAAGGCCTGGCCAGCCACCACGCCGGTGGCGATGGCGGTGCCTTCCAGACTGCGCTGAAGAATCGAATCGTCGTTAGCCAACGCGTCGCCGACCACCCAGAGGTTTTCGTACAGCAGCCCGCCAGCTTCGTCCACGGGTTGCAGCGCACGGTTCACGCGCACGCCGCCGGCAAAGACGGGGTGCCCTTCCGGGTTGAAGAAGGCCGGGCGGAACCACTGGCTGCGCTGCTGCGGGACCGACAGCGGCAGGTTGAAGACGACTTCCCACAGGCGGCCGTGCTGGTCGCTGTTGAAGCCGGCGCCCAAGATTCCCCCGGTGGCCAGCACAAAGCGCTGTGCGGTGTGGCGATAGGGGCGCGGCGTGCTGGTGGCGCTCTCTACCCAAGCGACGTGGCCCGGTGTGCTGCCAGCGCCCGGCGTGCTGTGCGCGTTGATCACTTCCATACCCGCATCCACGCTCACCCCCATGGCGCGCAAGTGCTCGCGCAGCGCTGTGAAGAGGCGTGTGCCAGGCACACTCGGTGGCAACAGCGGAATCTCAAAGACCGTGGCGCCCATCTGCGCTTGCACTTCCTGAAATGCCGTCGCGTGCTGCTGCAGCCCAAGGATGGGCGGCAGGCCGATCCGTTCGCCCGGCTTGACTATCTGTTGCAGCGCGCCGATGAGCTTGGCACGGCGCTGCGCATCATCCATCCCGGCTGCCTGCTGCAGGGTGTTGCTGTCGATGCGGTCGGTGAGCAGCGCCATGGGCAGCACCGCCGCGCGTGCCGGTTGGCCCTGACGCGCCAGGTTGTCGGCCACCAGGCGCGGGTAGAAGTCGCTCAGACCGTCAAAGCCGACGATCAGCATGGGGTCCTTGCGCGCCAGGTCGCCGCCGATTTGGGCTGCGGGGGCCAGGTAGGTCGGGCGCGCCGCGCCGGCGGCGGTAGGCAACAACAGATTGTCGCCGGGCGTGGCGGCGCCGTAGTACGCTAGACCAATCTCAGCCGCCAGCGCCTGGAAGGCGTCGAGCGCAGCCGCGATCCGGTCGGCGCCGAGCAGAGCATAGGGGCTCTCCGGCTGTTCCTTGGTCAGGGTGTCGGCGATATAGTCCAGGGGGCGCCGGATCGGCGCTGTACGCGCGCCGGGCGGATAGCCGAACAGGTCAACCGTGCCGGCGGTCCAATGCAGGGCGCCAAGACCTTTGGCGATGACGTGGGTTTTCTGGCCGGCTTTGGCCGCCGTATAGGCGGTCATCAATCCGCTCAGGCCGGCGCCAATGATCAAGATATCCGTCATTTTTTCGGCGCCTCCAATTTCTCGTTAGGTGTCGTATCGAACAGATAGAAATCCGTCTGTGGGCTGCTCAAGTCGCCATCTGGCAGGTGGTCCACATTCATTACGCTGAGATAGATGAGCTCGTCGAGCCGCTCCTGCTTGAGTTGGCGTCCCCACAGAATTGGCGTGATGCCCTTCCAGCGCTCCTGCATGAAATCGCGCAGCAGTAAATTGGGGTTGAAGATCGCGGGCGGGTTAACGTCAGGCGTCCCTACGGGACGAACGGCGCTCTCCCTCGGGGCCGGCATGTTATGGCTGGGCGACTGCAAATGGGCGACCGACCACTGGTCGGCCTCGTTCGCTGCCGCGCCCACGCCGCTGCCCCACGTACCGGCATGCGCCATTTCGTGCAGAATGCCTACGGCTCGATAGGTGCAGAACCCTCCTTGGCACGGACCCATGCCCAGGCGCACATCGCGGCGCAGGTCGTCGAGCATAAAGGTTGGGTTCTGCGTGGCGGCATGCTCGATCATGGATCGCGTGACTAGCTCGCACTCGCAGATCAACTGGCCCTGTAGCCGGTTCTCTTCGACTTCCTTCAGGCGATGGCCGAGCCAGTAGTAGCCTTGCTCCACGCCCGGCACCGGCGTCGTCGCCGTTGTGCAGGGTCGTTCGACGCCCATCTGTTTGCAGGCCATGTCCATAGTGGTCTCCGCCATCAGGCGGAAGGTGGTCCACTTGCCGCCGGTGATGGTCAGAAAGCCGGCCACCTGGTCGCGCGAAAGATGGTCGAGCAGCGTCAGGGCACGCGTGGCATCCCGGCTCTCGCCGCCATACCCTTCCTGATAGAGCGGACGCACGCCGGCCCACGCCCGTACCACGCGTGCGTTACTGATGCCGGGTACGATCTTGTCCCCTTCTTGCAGCATCAGCGCGACTTCCCACGGCTCGATGCGCAGATTTTCGGGGTCAGCCACCTTTTCGTCGGTCGTGCCGATCACGGCGACCGTGTGTATGGGCACGATGATGTCGCCATCGGCGGGCATCTTGCAGCGGTTGACCACGGTGTTGAGCACGCGGTGGTTCATGGCCACCATGGTGCCCTTACCGGGGATGATATTGACCGTGATACCGGCCAGCGCCGCCACTTTGCCGGCCCACGCCCCGGCGGCGTTGATGGTCATGCCGGCGGTAATCGTGATCTCTTCGCCGGTCACCAGGTCGCGCACATGCGCACCGCTGAGGCGTTTCTGCCCATTGTTCGCTTCGACGATCAGATCCACCAATTCATGGTAGATGAGAATCTGCGCGCCGGCAAGGCGTGCGGCCTGCGTTACCGCATGGGTGGCGAGGAAACTGTCGGACGAACCGTCCGGCAGCTCGAAAACCCGGCTGATCTTGCGATTGAGTAACGGCTCGCGGCGGAACGCCTCCGCCAGCGGCACGTCGCGACAGGGGATCCCGATCTGGTCACAGGCAGCCTTGAATTTGTCCGGATAGTCGCCTTCATCTTCGGGCGTGACGACAAAGAACCCACCGGTGTCTTCCAAGGTATGGGTGAGGATTTTGCGCAGAATACGGTTTTCTTCGATGCACTCGACGGCGCTGCGCGGGTCCTTGACGACGTAGCGGCCACCGCTGTGGAGCAGCCCGTGGTAGCGGCCCGTTGTGCCGTGGCTCAGATCGCGCTTTTCGACCAGGACGACTCGGAAGCCGCGCAACGCGGCGTCCCAGGCGACGCCTGTCCCCGTTGCCCCGCCGCCGATCACCAGGACATCTGTCTCAATGTGTTTCATGCGTTATGCTCCATCCGAATCTTCCTCGACCCAGTCCATGGAGCGCTGGACGGCCTTGAGCCAGCCCTTGTAGAGCTTGGCGCGTGTCGCAGCCTCCATCTTCGGTTCCCAGGTCTTGTCGATGAGCCAGTTCTTGCGTAGGTCTTCCAGATTTGCCCAATAGCCAACGGCCAGGCCGGCGGCATAGGCTGCGCCCAGGGCCGTTGTCTCGGCCACGAGGGGGCGGATGACCGGCACATCCAGAATGTCGGCCTGAAACTGCATCAGTGTGTTGTTGTGCACCATGCCGCCATCCACCTTGAGCGTCTTGAGCTTGACACCTGAGTCTTTCTCCATGGCCTCGAGGACTTCCTTGGTCTGGTAGGCCGTGGCCTCGAGTGCCGCCCGCGCGATATGGCCCTTGTGGATATAGCGCGTGAGGCCGACGATCGTGCCGCGGGCGCTGGACTGCCAATAGGGTGCAAAGAGACCGGAGAAAGCCGGCACGATATAGATGCCGCCGGCGTCGGCTACTTGCGCTGCGTAGTCTTCCACGTGCTTGGAATAGTCGAAAAATTTGAGATTGTCGCGCAGCCACTGCACGAGCGCGCCGGCAAACGCGATGGACCCCTCCAGGGCATAGACCGCGGGGGCGTCGCCCATCTTGTAGGCAAGTGTGGTCAGCAGGCCGAACTTGCTGGGCACCAATTCGATGCCTGTGTTCAACAGCATAAAGCAGCCGGTGCCATAGGTGTTCTTGGCCTCGCCTTTGCTGTAACAGGTCTGCCCGACGAGGGCTGCCTGTTGGTCGCCCAGGTCACCGCAGACCGGCACGCCGTTCCACAGGCCATAGCCCTTGGGATCGCTGGAAGGGCGGATTTCGGGGAGCATCTGGCGGGGAATGCCCATGATCTGCAAAATCTCGGGCTCCCAGTCCAGCGTTTTCAAGTTCATCAACAGCGTGCGGCTGGCATTGGTCACATCGGTGACGTGCACACCGCCACGGACGCCGCCCGTCAGGTTCCAAATGACCCAGGTGTCGATGGTGCCGAAGATCGCCTCGCCCTTGTCGGCCGCTTCACGCACGCCGTTGACGTTTTCGAGGATCCACTTGATCTTGGGGCCGGAGAAGTAGGTGGCCAGCGGCAGACCGGTCTGGGCGCGGAAGCGATCCTGGCCACCTTCTTTGGCGAACTCCTTGATGATCTTGTCGGTGCGGGTATCCTGCCAGACGATGGCATTGCCGTACGGCTTGCCCGTCCTTTTGTTCCAGACCACCGCCGTTTCGCGCTGGTTGGTGATCCCGATCGCGGCCAGATCCTTGGCATCGACGCCGGCGCTATCCATCGCGCGGCGCATGACATCCTGCGTGCGCGACCACAGTTCTTCGGCGTCGTGCTCAACCCAGCCGGGCCGCGGGCAGATCTGGTCGTGCTCCATCTGGCCGATCGAAACCACCGCGCCGGCATGGTCGAAAATCATGAAGCGGGTGCTGGTGGTTCCTTGATCGATAGCACCGATATACTGCTTACCCATACGCGAACTCCTTACCTTACTTACATTCCCCAATGTAGTGCCGGTGTCTTCACCGGTGCGTCCCATAGCTTGAGCAGTTCTGCATCGGTCTTGAGCAGCGTGATCGACGTGCCGGCCATTTCTAGCGCGGTGATGTAGTTGCCGACCAAGGTGCGCGCGATCGTAATGTCGTGCTTGTGCAGGATCTCGGCCAGCTTGCGATAGACGATATAGAGCTCGCCCAGCGGCGTGCCGCCCATACCGTTTACCATGGCAATCACCGCATCGCCCGGCTTGAAGGGAAGGTCATTGAGAATGGGCAGGGTCAGCATCTCTGTGATTTCATCGGCCATTGCTAGAGGCACGCGACGGCGGCCTGGTTCGCCATGAATGCCGATGCCCATTTCCATTTCGCCGGCGCCGAGCTCAAAAGTTGGCTTGCCCACATGCGGCACCGTGCACGATGTCAATGCCATCCCCATACTGCGGCTCCACCCATTGACTTTGCGGCAGAGCGCCGCCACTGCCGGCAGGTTCAAGCCCGCTTCAGCGGCCGCGCCGCAGATCTTTTCAGCGAACACGGTCGTGCCGACGCCACGGCGGCCGGCGGTGGCTGGGCCTTTTTCCACGGACACGTCGTCATCGATCAACTCGACGGCCACCGTAAGACCCTCCTCCGCGGCCAGCTCGGCAGCCATTTCAAAGTTCAGCACGTCGCCGGTGTAGTTCTTGACGAGGTAGAGCACGCCGGCGTCGTGATAGATAGACTTCGTTGCTTCCAGAATTTGGTCAGGGGTAGGCGAGGTAAAGATCGCGCCTGGGCAGGCGGCGTCGAGCATACCAACGCCCACGAAACCGCAATGCAGGGGCTCGTGGCCACTGCCACCGCCGGAAAGGATGCCCACTTTGTCCATCACCGGCGCGGCAGCCCGCACCACGAAGACCGGATCAAAGTGCACCTTCAACAGATCGGCGTGCGCCAGTGCCAGACCCTGCAATTTTTCCAGGACGACACTAGCCGGGTCGTTGATCAGCTTCTTCACGCGGCTCTCACGCGTTCCTTCCTATCGCCAAAAATACATGCATGGCATGAAGAGGAAAATCGGTGCAGAGACTTAATTGAGTACTAAATGTAACATTGGTCACGAAAATAGGCAAGCCGCCAAGTAGCGCTGGGGTGGCGTGAATTCCCCCGCCATTTCTACTTTTGTACACCACTTTGGGGGGGTGTTTAAGCGGGCATGGACTGAATACGCCCGGTCCTGCGGGTGCAGCAGCGCATCGGCAAGTTCCGCCTCCTGCCGAAAGTCCGGCGCCTCAGCCAGCAGGGTTTCCAGCGGATGCCTGGGTGGCACCTCAGCCGTGCGCGCCGTGATGAGGTAGCGCACACGCGTGTTTTCCGGCTGACCGGGAATGGTTGCACTCCACGTTTACCACGTACGACCAGGTCAACGTGTCCCAGTCGATGTGCGTGCGCCACATGGCAAGGCGTCGCGTACTGGCGTCGTTCACATCAGGCGGTGACCCATCGAAGGTGTAATGCAAGGTCGCCAGTTCAATCGAGACGCCCAAGCCCGCCCGCGCCACAATCGTCACGGCTTCGTCGGGGCGCGGATCGATCGGGTCTGCGACGCCTGCGTGTTGAAAGCCAACGTTGAGCGAGCGCGCGCGCGTTGAACGCGACCCTCTGGGGTCGATAGCGGGCCAAAGATGAACTCAGGTGTTTCCTATGGTCGTGCAACCATTCTCGATCGCCGGTCGTCTGTCTCTGCCTATGATTTACTCTGGAGACGCGCCACGAGATCGAGTTCCGCGTCTGGGTCAAGCGACGTCATCACGACCTGTGCGTTGAACGCATGCAGCTTGGCCAGTAGCGCATCGGGATCGTTGGCATGGCCGAGCAAAATCAGCGCCGATGTATTCTGTTGCAGGCGCTGCTTGACGCCTTCGATCGACTTGTCGTCGACGCCAAAGTCCTTTAGTGCCGCTGCGATGGCGCCAATGCCGGCGGCGCCAACAGTCATCAAGCCGATAGGGCCACCCAGGATCGACCCAGCCAGCAAGCCAATCCCGCCGCCGATCGCGGCGTACTTGCCCTTTTTGCCGCGCGTCTGCTTGACACGCACCTGGCTTGTTTGCGAGCCGCTGCTGGTTGGTGTGGCCATCCCGGTACTGGTGGCGTCACACGCGCCTCCCGGCGATTTCGGAGTCTTTCTTACTTGTTTTGCCCACTTGTCCAGTTATTATGAGGATTGATAATAGTATGTACATGTATTGTATAGGTTTGGCGCCAACGCAGGGCCCGTATTCACGCCCGCCGTCACCAAGCTTCATATAGGAGATGATTAACCATGTTTGGATTACCTTTTCAGCGGAGTGCCGCTCGGCAAGGTTCAGCTACAGTATCCGCCGGGGCGGTCAGCACCCTCATTAACCTTCACGGGGTGACCAAAGCCTATGCCACGCCGGCCGGTGAGTTTCAAGCGCTCAAAGAGATCGACTTGCAAATTGATCCCGGTGAGTTTGTCGCCATCATCGGCAAGTCCGGCAGTGGCAAGTCGACCCTCAGCAACATGATTACGGGCATCGACCGCCCTTCGCGCGGCGAAGTAGTCGTCGCCGGCACCGCCGTGCATCGTTTACGCGAAGGCCAGATTGCCGGTTGGCGCGGCCGCAACATCGGCGTGGTTTTCCAGTTTTTTCAATTGCTACCGTCGTTGACGGTGCTCGAAAATATCATGTTGCCGATGGATTTCTGCAGCATGTACGCCCCGCGCGAACGCAATGTGCGCGCCATGCACCTGTTGGAACAAGTCGATATGGCCGAGCATGCCGGCAAGCTGCCGACCGCCCTGTCGGGTGGCCAGCAGCAGCGTGTGGCCATTGCCCGCTCGCTCTCCAATGATCCATCCATCGTGGTCGCCGATGAGCCGACGGGCAACCTGGACTCGCGCACGGCTGAGGCGGTCTTCCATCTCTTTGAAACGCTCGTAGACAGCGGCAAAACCATCGTGATGGTCACCCACGACGAAGACCTGGCGCGCCGTGTGACCCGGGCGGTGACCATCACCGACGGCCAGATCGCCGCCGACACCCGGATCAGTCGCGTTTCCTCCCCGGTGGCGACTATACAGCCCGTGCTGGTGCGACCGGGTCAGGGCATTCACGTCAAGCCGCACACCGAACACCCGCATGGCGGCGCCCATCATGGTGAACCCACTGTGATATTCCCCAAGGATGTCGCTTTTGGGGCGTCGGCCGCAGCGTAGGTAGCTTTTTTAATTCTGAGGTGATGATGATTGGTACGCGCTGGCGCAAGGTTGTGCGTGAACTGTGGTTGAATCGGGCACGCACGCTGCTGGTAATTGTTTCGATCGCGGTCGGCATCTTTGCCGTGGGCACGGTTCAACTCCTGCGCTCGGTGATTTCCTCGCAGCTCAAGTCGATCTATGTCAGCAGCAATATCAGTCAAGCGACCATCTTCGCCGTCGGCGTGGATGACGCGCAGCTTGATGCGATCCGCCGCATGCCGGAAGTCGCTGACGCCCAGGGGCGCAGCAGCCTCGTGATGAAGGTGCAGATCGCACCCGACCAATGGCAAAACCTTACCGTCACGGCCATCGACGATTTTCGTGACATTCGGATCAACCGGATTCAGCCGGTGGACGCCGCCGGCGCTGGCGCCGCGACCACGATCTGGCCTGAAGAGAACGAGATTGTCGTCGAACGCAGCGCACTCACGGCAACCGGCGCGCTGCCGGCTGGCCTAGAAGTGGGTGATACCCTGACAGTCAAGGCACGCGAGGACAAAGCGCGTGAGGTTGTACTTACGGGTGCGGTCTATGACCCCAATGGGTTTTCCGCCAGGTTCACCGGCCAAGCCACCGGCTACGTCACGTTCGACACCTACGAGCGTCTAGGTGGCGTTCGGGAGTATGATCAGCTGCTCATCCGTGTCAATGGCACGCCGGCGCAACAACTCGACCAAGCCTATATCACCGGTGTCGCCAATGCTGTGGCCGACAAGATGGAACGCGCCGGCTATACGGTCCAGCGCGTCTTGGTGCCGGAACCGGGTAAGCTGGGCCTACAGGACATTTTCGATGCGTTGGCGCTGCTGCTCACGCCCCTCGGCCTGCTTGCGTTGTTGCTTAGCGGTTTCTTGGTGATCAACACCATCTCAGCGCTGATGGCGCAACAAGTGCGCCAGATCGGCATCATGAAAGCAATCGGCGGGCGACGCTACCAGATTGCCGGGATGTTTCTCACGTCGGTGCTGCTCTACAGCCTGGCCGCCTTGGCCGTCGCCGTGCCGCTTACCGTGTTTGCCGCGGGTGGCATTGTCGCCTTTCTTGGCACATTTATCAACGTCGATTTCCCGCGTTGGTCGCTGCCGCTGGACGTGCTGTTGCTCCAGGTCGGTGTCGGCTTGTTGGTGCCGTTGCTGGCCGCGCTTGTGCCAATTTTTAAGGGCACTGCCGTGACGGTGCGTGAGGCGGTTTCCGACTACGGCACCAATGCCGCCCAGGTGAGTGCTGGTTGGTTGACGCGTTTTCTCAACTCGATCCGCGGCCTGCCGCGGCCGCTGCAATTGTCGCTGCGCAACACCTTCCGCCGGCGCACGCGATTGGTGCTGACCCTGATTACGCTTGTGCTTGGCGGCATGCTCTTTATGACCGTGGGCAGCGTGCGCGCTTCGCTGAATGGGCTGATCGAAACCGGGCTCGACTATTTCCAGTTTGATGTGCAGATCCAGTTTGAGCAACCGCTGCGCACGGTTCGTCTCGAGCAGGTGGCGCGCAGCTTGCCGGGCGTTGACATTGTCGAGGGTTGGTTAGGCGCGCAGGCTGTTCCGATGCGCACGGATGGCTCGGAGGGAAGCACCCTGACGCTTACGGCACTGCCGGCAGACAGCCAGATGGTGCTGCCGACGCTGTCGGCTGGTCGTTGGCTGCGCGCCGATGATGAGAATGCGATCGTGATCAGCCAAAATGTGTTGTCCGCCGAACCGGATCTAAAGGTGGGTAGCGCGCTGACGCTCAAGATCGCCGGCAAGGAATCAGCATGGGAGATCGTGGGCATTGCCCAGGTGCTTGGCGGGCCGCCCAATCAGATACCGGTCTACGTGAATTACCCCTACTTTGCACGCCTGACTGCGGATGTCAACCGTGCGTCTAGCCTGCAAATCAAGCTCGATCCCGCCAGCGGGCTGAAAATGGAAGACGCCGCCAAGATCCTCAATGAACGATTCGAGGATGGCGGCTTTCGGGTCGCCTCGACCTTTACCATCGACACCCTGCGCCGCTTCACCGGTGCTTTCTTCGACATCATCGTCTACCTCCTGCTGGCCATGGGGTTCTTGATTGCCGCGGTCGGCGCCTTGGGCCTGGCGGGCACAATCAGCACCAATGTCCTGGAACGGACGCGTGAAATCGGCGTCATGCGTGCGATCGGCGCCTCCGACGGCGCCGTGCTGCGCATCGTGATCGTGGAAGGCGTCTTGATTGGGTTGATCAGTTGGCTGCTGGGGGCGATGTTGGCTTTCCCGGCTGGTGCGCTGCTGGCCAACACGGTCGGGTTGGTGCTCTTCCAGAGTACGCTGCCCTACGTCTTCTCCGCCGGCGGCGTCGTCACCTGGCTGGGCATCGTCGTCGTCCTCGCCTCCGTTGCCAGTTTCCTGCCAGCCTGGAACGCCTCGCGGCTGACCGTGCGCGAAGTGCTGGCCTACCAATAGCCGGTCATTGTTCTGGCGGCACGCGTGTGAAGATCAGCGTCGTGTCGCCCATGGCATCGGCCAGATGCAACTGATCCGCAACGCTCTCGAACGTCGTTATGGTGTGCAGCCCGGCCAGGTAGGCGCGTTCGAGTGTCATTTGCGGCTCCGGGCAAGCCATACGCGTGGTGCCGATCGCGGTGATTGCAAGCTTGTTCCCTTCGGCCGCGTAAGCACCAAAAAAGCGGTTGCAGCCGGCTGAACCGTTGATGCGCCCACCCTGGAACTGCAGCGTTACCCTCGCCGCAGCCGCCACCGGCGCCGACTCCTCTTGCCCACTGCGCATAGCCGACAGCTGCCAGTGCGTCCCTTCCAGGTTCATCGATTTCCTCCTTTGCGCTGCCGTCCTCGATTGTTCGTACATTGCCCACGGCTGTCGGGTCTATTCCCGGTTGGCGGCCATGCGAACAGTAGCGGCGATTTCCATACCGCCGTCGGCGCTACGGCTGTGCCGGCACGAAGATCAGCATCGTATTGCCAGCCGCGTTGAGCAGGTGCAAATTGTCTTCCACGATCCAATAGGTCACGGTCGCCGGCAGCGTGGCCAGGTAGTCCTGTTCGAGCGTCGCCTGTGGCTCCGCGCAAGCCGTGCGCGTGGTGCTTTCCACGTTCATGCGCAGCCGGTTGTTATCCGTCAAGTAGGAGCCGGCAAAGCCGTTGCACCCGCTTGAACCGGAGACACGCTTGTCTTGAAACGCAAGCGTTACGCCGGCCGCCGGCGGCACGCGCGCCAAGCTCCCCTGCTGCGCTGTGCGCAGGGCGATGAGCTGCCATCCAGTCCCTTCCAGATCGATTAACACACCGGCGGGTTTTCGGCTCTGCTCCTTGATCAGCGTCCAGCGGATCGAGGACGCGTCGGCCGGCGTATTGGCGACCGGCTCCTTGCGCACAGCCAGCACATAGGCGTGGCCCGGATAGTAGGTGAAGCCCTCGATTCTGTCATAGAAATAAAGGTAGCCGGCGGCGGGATCTTCCTTCACCAGCAGGCAGAGCTGCGGCCCCACACCGGTGCAGGCCGCCACCGTCGGCCCGACATAAAGCGTCGTCTCGTCTGCCGCCGCCAGTGGGCTGTTCACTTGCATCTGGGGATCAGCCTGCACCGGCCGGCACGCAGCCAGTAGCAGCATGGCTAGCACGCCAATCGTGCCGAGCATCGCAGTTTTTTTTGCGGGAAGCATGGTTTCTCCTTCGTGGATGATTTCTTCATGGTGCGTAGATTATACATCCATTTGCACCGCAGCCGTTTGACACGGCTCGCCTGTTCGTGAGATAATTTAGCCGGCTAATATTATGCCGGCAAATGAAATGCGAGAGATCACTGCATGAAAGCCAAGCCAGCCTTGCCGCCAGCGCCGGCGGATTCCGACTCGATCGATTTTCTGCTTGCGCAGATCTGCCGCTTGCATCACGGTCGCGCCCATACGTTGCTGGAGGGAATCGGCCTCTACCGCGGCCAGCCACCCTTGCTCACGATCCTGCACCAGGAGGAGGGGCTCACCCACGGCGATCTGGCGGCGCGCATGGCGGTCACGCCGCCGACGATGACCAAGATGATCCAGCGCATGGAGCGCGCCGGCTTTGTGCGGCGGCAGCCGGACGCCGGCGACCAGCGCGTCTCTCGCGTCTATCTAACCGATGCGGGGCGCGCCGTGCGCAGCGAGATGCTGACGGTCTTGGGTGCGCTCGAAGCCGAAGCCTTTGCCGGTTTTACCCCCAAGGAACTCGACCAGATGCGCCACTTCTTTCTTCAAATCCGTGACAACCTGAAAGGATAGCGCATGCCGGCCACGCGTAAGCTAGCCACCTTCCTACGGCTGAGCACAATTCGCGACGCCGACCAGATCCTCGTCCTGCGCCACGGCGAGATCGTGGAGCGCGGCACCCACACCGGTCTGCTAGACCAGCGCGGCTTCTACAACGACCTCTACACCAGCCAGTTCCGCGGCCAGCGCCAAAGCATCCCGGATGCGTCCCCGCTAGCCGAGCCAACCCTCGCATAAGCCGCGTGCGACGCACCGCCCCGCACGCGGCCCACCGCGTGCGAGGGCACTGGCCAAAAGACATCTGGGTCAGTGCCACGCACGCTACCGCGGCCCAAACACGTCAGCAACCCTGGCGTGCTACACTCAAATCGCATCCCCCTCGTTCGCTGTCAAGTGCCCTAATCGTGGCGCGGCGCGTGGCACCCACCGTTCATTGGTTTACCGTCAATCGGCTCGCTCGTCACGCCAACGCCCAATCGGCGTCGCTGCTTTCACGAACGGCATTCAATATCATAAAGATGGACATTTTCATCGGTCAAGGTGGACGTGGGGCGACGCGATTTCCTATTGGATCGAGTTGGGGGCGACAATTTGTCCGAATTCCTCACCGTGCCAATGCTTCGCTGATTTTGGCGGTCAGCGTATCGATGCTGAACGGTTTCTGGATCCAGTCTGCCACGGCGCCCAGCAACGCCGTGGAGAAATCTGCTTCCAAGGTGTGGCCGGTCATAAAAAGAAAGTTGATCTGGGGATAGTGTTGCTGCATCTGTGCATATAATTCCAGACCGCCCATTTCCGGCATAATCACGTCGCTCAACACCAAAGCCACGGTTTCGTGGTGGGCCGCCAGCACCGTCAGTGCCTCGCTGCCATTGTTTGCGCGCAGCACGCGATAGTTCAATTCCTCCAACAACTCGGCACTCGCCGCCTGTAGGGCTGGGTTGTCCTCTACCAGCAAGATGGTCTCCCCATCGCCGTGGGGTGCCTCGTGCGCGGAACGGGGGCTTTCCATCGGCATTGGCGCGGCCAGCAGCGGCAAGCAAACCATGCACGTGGTGCCCTTCATCACCCTGCTGCTCACATCGACCGCCCCGTCGTGCTGCTTGACAATGCCATAGACCTGGGCCAATCCCAAGCCGGTGCCCTTGCCCGGCCCCTTGGTGGTGAAGAAAGGCTCGAAGATGTGTGCCATGTGCTCCGGCGCAATCCCCATGCCCGTATCCGTCACCGACACCAGTACCCAGTCGCCTGCGCCCATATCAGGCAGCGGAGGCGGCTTATCGGGCGCCACTGTCAGGTGGGAAAGCGCAAAGGTGAGTTGGCCGCCAGTCGGCATGGCATCGCGGGCGTTGAGTGCCAGGTTCATGAGCACCTGTTGCATCTGCGTGAGGTCGGCGTAGATTGCATACTGGTTGCGGTCGTAGGCGATTTTTAGGCGAATGTTCTCCGGCAAGGTGCGTTCCAACAGTTTGATCAGTTCCTTGACCAGGGGCAACAGATCCACTGGGGCACGCTGGACGACAGAGCGGCGGCTAAAGTCCAAAACTTGGTGGATCAGGGCCGCGGCACGGTCAGTCTGGACGCGGATGGTATCCAAATAATGACGTTGGCGATCAGAAAAGCCCGGGGAGTTGTGCAGCATCTCAGCGAAGATCGCGATTGCCCCCAAAATGTTGTTGAAATCGTGGGCGATGCCGGCGGCCATTTGGCCGATCGTGGCCAGGCGCTCCTGCGCCTGTTGGTACCGTTGGCGCTCTTGCGCTTGCGTCACATCGTTGATCACGAGCACCCAGTGACGCGCCGTTGGTCCTTCCTCGCTTTCATTCTGGTGTGCGATGGGCCTGGCGATCAGGTGGAAGGCGCGATCGTGGGCCTGCAGTTCGTGATAGCCTTCGGGGGGTGGTGGCGATAGCAGTTCGAGCAGCGACCGGCCGCCCAGGTGGGTGAGCCGGTCGCCGCGGCCGTGTTCAGCCAGTAGGTTCAAATCGCGTGCGGCGGCCGGGTTGACCATCAGCATGCGCCCCTCGTCGTCCAGCAGCAGGACGCCTTCTGGCACGGTGTCCATGATCTGCTGGATCTGGCGTGCTTGGGCGGCGATCTCTTCCAGCAAGCTTTCGCGCTGGATGGCATTGGCGGCAATCTCGGCAATCGAGGTGAGCAGTTGCAGATCGTGTTCGTTGAGGAGACGGCGGCTGCCGATCCATAGCAGGCCGATGACCTGGTCATGCGTAAGCAGCGCTGTCCCGGCAACGGCGCGGCAGCCAATGAGCAGGTCGGGCCGCAACAAGTGTGGGTCGTGGGCCACGTCGTTGTTCAGATAGGGTTGGCCGATCGCCAACACATGCGCCCCCAGTCCGCGGCCAGGCGGACCCAGCGCGCCGGTGGCCTGTGTCCAGACGCCGCGTCCGAGTTCGGTGACGAGCACACCGCTGGCGGGATTGAGCATCTGCAGCCTTGCGCCGTCCACATCCAGAAGGGAGATCAGACTATCGAGAATAATGGCGGGCATTTCAGCGCGGGTCATCGCGCCACGCAAGGCGATGCTAAACGCGGCGCTGGCTTCCAGTTCGCGCTCGCGCTGCTTGCGCTCGCTGATGTCTTGTTTGATGGCCACGAAATGCGTGACCTGGCCGCGCGTATCCATCAGCGGGGTGATGGTGGCATCCTCGGTGTAAAGACCGCCGTCCTTGCGCCGGTTGACGATTTCGCCGTGCCATACCCTGCCCGCCAGAATGGTCTTCCACATCTCCTTGTAGAATGCTTGATCCTGACGGCCTGATTTGAGCAGGCTCGGCGTCTGCCCCAGGGCTTCGGCGGCAGAGTAGCCGGTGAGCGCGCTGAAGGCCGGGTTGGCCCACTGTATCTTGCCGGCGCGGTCCGTGATGAAAATGGCGTTGGCAGCCGCTTCCAGCGCGGCGGATTGCAGGCGTAGTTGCTCCTCCGCGCGTTTGCGTTCCGTGATGTCGCGCACGATCACCAGCATCAACTCTATGCCGCCGATGACTTGCAGCCGTCCACTGATCTCGATCGGGAAGGATTCGCCGTTGGCACGCAGGTTGAACGTCTCCAGGGGGGCGGGTGAGCCTTCGATGGTATCCGAGAGCAGGATCGGCTGTCCTGCCGGCACAAGGTCGGCAACTACCTTGACTAGGAATTCGGCATGCGAGTAGCCATACATGGCACAAGCCCGATCATTGGCGGCCAGAATCTTGCCGTCGATGGTCTCGACAAAGATTGCATCTTGAACGCCGTTGAAGATCTCGCGATACCGTTCTTCGCTCTCGCGCATGGCTTGTTCGGCCTGCTGGCGCTCCTGCCGATGGCGCTTGTCGGTCAAGGCGCGCTGCGCAACCTGGCCCAGCCGCGTCAAGCGGTTTTTCAACACGCAGTCGTAGGCCCCGGCACGCAGGGCTTGAATGGCAAATTCTTCGCCGATCGTGCCGGAGACGATGATAAAGGGAAGGTCAAGGCCGTGCTCACCCATCAATTGCAGGGCACGCAATCCGCTGAAGCGTGCTAGTTGCCAGTCGGACAGGATCAGGTCAGGAGGCGGTTCGAGCGCACTGAGATAGTCTGCTTCGGTCTCCACCCGCCGCCAGTCGGGTCGGAAACCTGCCTCGGTGAGATGCAGGATCATCAGGTCGGCGTCTTCAGCATTGTTGTCGATGATCAGGACGTGTAGCGGGATCGTCATTGTGTAATCATACTGTATTTTGTGGCGTTCGACCACTCACAAACGACATGTTGATGCATTGGCAAGTTCCGTCACAAGCCAAGGACAGTCGCGCGGGCGGCGGGGCGCGCATTTGTGCTATAATCGCTGGCAAAGGAGTCATGCCATTCACTCGCTTGGGCCTATCATTTTGAACATCCTCACTGCATTGGCGAGCGAACCAACCCTACTCTATACCATGAACTTCTGGCGAAAGCGCCGCGCCCAATGCCAGCACCCACCCAGGTGATGGCGATCATGCAGTTGTTCGCATTGTTGAGGACATTTGCTAAAGTGCGCTCCAGGTACATCGTGGCCAAGAAGCATAGCACTGCCACTCGTGCCCTGGCTAATTCCGATTTACAAAATATTCGCACTCCGCACTGGTTGGGAACTCGACAATGCCCTCGGCGACCTGGACGGCAGCGATTCGCTGTCCGGCACCTTGGACGGTCACCGGGGCGTCCGCACGCACTCGGCAGGGTCCTCCCAGCCGGGAACGTATCGTAGCGGTGCTCACCTTGCCCTCTTGCCACATCAGGTCGACCTCAAATCCGCCGCGCGCACAGAGGCCGGCGAACTGTCCGGCTGGCCAGGCCGCCGGCAGCGCCGGCAGCAGGTGGATGTAGCCCCGGTGGCTCTGCAGCAGCATCTCAGCGATGCCCGCCGTGGCGCCGGTGTTGTAGTCCATCTCGTAGGCATTGCGGGGCGCCAGTTTTGTCCCCACCATCAGGCTGCGGTCACCCTCCACACAAAACAGCATGTTGAGGCTGGCGTACGCGGCATCGGCGTCTCCCAGCCGCGCATGGTAGAGCATGATGAGGTTGCGTGCCCAACTGCCTTCCTCGTAGCCGCCGGGCGCGGCTTCCCGTCGTGCGATCGACACCTGGGCGGCAGCCGCCAACGCTGGCGTCTGGTCGGGCAGAATCTGTGCAAATGGAAAAACTCCCAGTAGTTGTGTGGTGTGACGGTGATGGGGCAACGCTTCGTCGTAGTCCTCCAGCCACTCCTGGATCTGCCCATGCTTGCCCACTTGGAACGGCGGCAGCTTGTCGCGTGCCGCTTCCCACTGCGCCCGTAAGGTTAGGTCCGTACCGAGCACGACGCTTGCCGCGATGCACTCGCTAAACAGTTCGTGGATCAGGATGCGGTCTGCCGTGGGCGCCAGGCACACGGGGTAAGCCTGCCCTGCGTACAAGAAGGTATTCTCCGGTGAATTCGACGGGCCGCTCAGCAGCCAGCCCGTCGCCGAGTCTTCGATCAGATAGGCCAGGAAGAACTCGGCGGCCTCCTTGAGCACTGGATAGGCATGATGCGCCAGGAACGCGCGATCTCCTGTAAACGCATAGTGCTCCCACAGGTGGGTCGCCACCCACGCGCCGCCGGTCGGATGCATGCCCCACCACGTGCTCCAGCCCGGCGCCGTATAGCCCCAAGGGTTGGAGAAGATGTGTGCCACCCAGCCGGGCAAGTCGTAAAGCGTGCGCGCCGTGTGCCGCCCCGACGGCGCCAACTGCTCTTCGATCCAGCGCAACAGCGGTGCATGGCATTCGCCGATGCCGGTCAGTTCGGCAATCCAGTAGTTCATCTGGGTGTTGATGTCCAGGTGATAATCGCAGGCCCAGCCGATGCGGCAGGCCGCGTTGTCGTTCCAAACACCGGTCAGGTGGGCGGGCAGCGGCGAATCCGGCCGCGAACACCCGATCAACAAATAGCGGCCAAACTGGAAAAGCAGCGCGGCCAGCGCTGGGTCCTTTTCGCCCTGCTGCACCGCCGCGATGCGCTGGTCCACCGGCCGGTCGGGATGCGACGACGGCCCCAAATCAATCGCGGCCCGCCGGAACAGCGCCTGGTGGTCGGCCACATGGCGCTGCTTCAGGGCTGCATAGGGCAGGTCTGCCGCGGCTGCGATCTCGGCGCGGCCGGTCGCGGCCGGATCGATCGTGTCAAAGGTGCTCTTGAATGCCAGGTACAGGGTCACGGCGTCGCTGGCTTCCACAACGATCTGCGCGCCGTACATCTTGACTTGCCCCCCTTCGGCGCGCACGTGCAAGCATGCGTGGCCGTCCACACCGCACTGGCCGTCGCTGTGGACGTGTTCGCGCGCCAGCACAGCCATCCCGACGCTTTCGGAATCTTCGGCATGGGTCTCAAATGGCTGCTCGTCACCATCGAGGTAGGTGCGCAGCCCAAGACTGCCCGGCCGGTCGCAGGTGATGCGGACGACCAGCACGCCGTCTGCATGGCTGGCGAAGGTCTCGCGCTGGTAGGTGACGCCATCCACGTTGTAATGGACGCTGGCAATCGCCGTGTCGAGATCGAGTTCGCGTCGATACGCGCGTAGGTTGTCGTCGGCGTGCGCCATCAACAGCCGCAGGTTGCCGAAGGGCAGGTTTGTGCCGTAGTTGAGCTTGCGCCCCTCCAGTTGTGCGGCCGCTTTGTTTCCCCCGGCAATGTCCCCTGCCAGCAGCAAGCGCCGCACCTCCGCCACGGCTGCGGGTCCCGCCGGGTTGTTATTCTCCGCCGACGCTTCGCCGGACCAGAAGGTAGCATCGCTCAGATAGATGCGCTCGGCCCGCGGCCCGCCATAGACCATCGCCCCCAGCCGCCCATTCCCCACCGGCAAGGTGTCACACCACTGGGCCGCCGGTTGCTCATACCAGATTGTTAGTTCGCTGCTCACATCGCTTCCTTTTCGGTTTGTTCTACCCGTTTGTTGTGACCACGTCCGCTGCGCGCTCCGGCGGCGTCACGCGCAGCATCTCTAGCTTGCCGCCCACATAGCGCCCTTCCACCACCGTGTTGTAGGGGGCATGCAGCTTGAAATCAACGTCCCAGTCGACAGGCCAGGCCGGCAATAACAGAATCTGGCGCCCGGTACACTGCATAAGCATCTCTTGCAGGCCGATCATCCCAGAACCTCCCCAGTTGTGGTCGGGGGTCCAGTCGTGACCCGGCCCCCAGAAGGCAGGGAAGCGCCGTCCCGAATCGGCCAGCTTGAGCAGGGTGTAGCGCCTGGCATCCTCCGTCAGCCCCATACGTGCGCAGAAAATGGCCTGTTGGTGCCAACTGACGTGATTCAACTGATCTTCGTTGTAACCGCCATAGCGCCAGGTATCGATTGCCACTTGTAGATCCGGTTTGCCCAGCCCATACAGTTCATATGGGTAGACTGGGTACAACTGCGGGATTTCGACGTTGATGATCTCTGTCCAAGCGACCGCCGGCGCGATGGTTTTGTGTCCTTGCAACTCGCGGAACGGCAACGGCGGAATTCGTTCCAACAGCCCCTGGTAATAGGTGCGCGCTTCGTCGTCGAGCAGATAGCCGGCGATCTCCAGCAGTGCCTCCACTGCACCTTTGATCCCCGCCACCAGATCCGCCGGGTTGAGGGCGTCCTTGTAGGTCTCGCACGCCGTAGAGGGGAAAAGCACCAGATGCCCGTTGGCGTCCAAGGGCTGGGTGGCGTTGACAAAGTGCTGCCATTGGTAGTGGGCATCGAAGAAGCGGATGGCGCTCTCGATAAAGGGTAGGTAGGTGCTGATCTCCAAGCCGCTGTACTGGTGGTATTTGAGGATCATCAGTGCAAATTCAAGTTGGCTCAGATAGAGATAGCGGATCCAGGGCGCGATCTGCTCGGTAGGGTCAAAGAAGGGCGGGCGCCGGTGGTAGCGATCCGGCGTCTCGGGCCAACCCCAGGACCAGCCAAGCGGCAGGCCGAAGTTTTCCAGTTGCTCCGTAAACGAACAGCCTTCGTGTCCCCAGTACAAGCGCGTGCGCGCTTCGGCCCCCGGCAGCGCCCGCCGGTAATACTCAAACTGCGGCGGCATCAAGTCGAAATCGCCGCTCTTGAGCATCGGCCAGTACACCAGGCGTTGGTTCTGGGCAGTATGGCTGCCGCCACCCCACAGCCGGAAATCGGCCGATTCGGTCGCATACTCCTCCTTCACAAAGCCGGGATCATAGATGAATAAGCCGCCGTTAAATTTGGTGGGGTATTCACCGGCAAGATTGCAGCCGAGCATATAGCGGAAAAGCTGATAGTTACGGCCCACCTGCCACACCTTGTCGTCCGCATCGGGTCGCGAAGGGCGCAGGCAGATCCAACTGCGCGCCCAGAACTGCGCCCACCAGGCCAGGGTCTCCGTTTTTGCCGCATCCAGATCGCTGGCGGCCTCCTGCACAAGTTGGTCCAACACCGTACGCCACTCGTCGAGCGTCTCGCTCTGCGCTGTGTGCAAGATGATGTCGAGTTGGTGCCGGCTGCGCGGCGCCTGGCTGCACAGACGCCATCCACGATAGGGTGTTCTGGCATGGGCGCCGGCGCACGTGCCGGCGGCGACCAACCCAGGGCCACGCATCAAGCCACCAAACGTGCGGTTGATCTGCGTGTCTGGGATGAGATGCCGCACCGGTTCCAGCCCCTGCTGCTCGATCAGATGGTCGATCAGCAAACGGTCGGGGCGATTGCGATGGTAAAAGAGCACTCCATCCCCGCTGAAGTCCACGGTGTCCGGCTCAGTCGTCACGCTGCCCGGATAGGCCACCCAACTGGCGCACGCATGGCGCCGCTCATATGGGATCGCGCGCGCGGCCAGCCGCCAGCTCTCATAGCTTGCTTCGAACGCAATCGGCTGCGCGCTGGTGACTTCCACGTGGATCACGGGGCGCCCAACCTCCACCCAGAGCACCACCCGCACCGACGGTGCACCGCCGGTGATTTCCACATGCCCCTCGCGCAGCTTCAATTCCTGCCGAAAGGGCATGCCGGCGGCAAACGGGTTTGGCGTGAGCCGCACGCGCACCCGCCCCAATTTGAGCATCTGGTTGTTTTCGTCAAAGCTGCCTGAACGGTCGATGTAAAAGAGCAGGTCGCCGCTGTCGCCGTCCGCCGCGCCGCTTTCCACCCAAACATTGAGGCCGATATCATGCCCGCCACAGGGCATCGACTCGCCAGAATTGCGACTTGGCGCGTCCCAGACGATAGTGTACGGGTCAAGGTTCGGTTGTTCGAGATGTTTGTTCATCGTGGGTTTGGTCTCAGTAGTAATAGTGCGGCTCGGCCGGGCCATCCAGTTCCAGTTTCACCACGTTGAACAGCGCCGCCGGTGGGAGCGCGGGAAGACCTTCGATGCAGAGTCTACGCCCATTGCGCCGCACCTGTAGTTCATGTCCGCTCGCCAGCAGCGTGGCGCGCTGTACCTTATTCTTCAATTGGTTCAGGGAGAGCGAACCGGTCGGCGACCAGGTCTGGAGGATCAGGTAGGCCGTGTTTCCCCGCGTGGTAATGCGTCCGCCGCTACAGTAATCCCACCAGGCAGGCAAGTTGCGTTCCGCCCCGTAAATGGCCTCGCCGTGCGTCTGCATCCACTGCCCAATTTCCAACAGCCGCTCACAGGCCGGCAGGGGGATGACGCCGTCGGCGTCCGGACCCACGTTGAGCAGGTAATTCCCACCGGCGGCCACGCAGGCAACCAGTTCGTTGAGCAAATGCCACGTCTCCTTATACCGATCAGAAGGGCAATATCCCCAGTGATTGTGGGTTATGGTGACGCACGCCTCAAAGACCCCCTCTTGATTTCCCTGCGGGATGCTTTGCTCCGGCGTGCGAAAATCACCCGGCAGGCCCGAACGGTTATTGATCAGGATACCAGGCTGTGCGGCCTCATAGCGCGGCTTGAATGCTTGCGCCAGGGAATGGTATTCGTCGGGCGGGATGGATTCCGTATATCTCGCCCACTCACCGCGGCCCAAGAGCGAATAAACACCCCAATGGATGAACATGCCAAAGCGGGCGTTCGTGAACCAACGAATGCTACCGGATTTTGTGTCGTTTGAACGAGCCATAGAATCTCCTCGTAGAATCTCCTCGTAGAATCTCCTCGTCAATTGGGTGCGCGGAACTCAAAAGGAACCGCCACCCAGTGGAAGGGTATCTGGGTGGCGGTCGCGTGTCATCTGTTTGATCTGAAGCGGTTAGCGGTTATTTGCTGGTGCTTACGTCGTAAGCTTTCTGCATGGCCTCCAAATAGCCCGCAAGATCCAGTTGCTCGAGGCCGGCCACATAAGCATCCCAGTCTGTGTCCAGGTTCTTGGCGCCGGTAACAAACTCCAACGCATTCTGGTTGATGTAGTCTGTGATGTTCTGGCGCTGCATGGCGATGGCATCGGCGGTAGTGGGGTCAGGCCAGATCGCCCAGAATGGGAAGAGATCGGGCGATTCCTTGCCAGCGTACAGGTCAGTTGCATCCTGCAAGCGGCGCTCATAGCCCGGCCAATTGTAGTATTGTTCCGGATCTGTCGATTGAATCCAACCATCGCGGAAGGTTTTCGGCTGGAAGTACTGAGCCATGGCGCCCCAGGAAGAATTGTGCGGATCTTCACCTTCGGCCAGCGGGATCTGGAAGAAAATCGGGTCTACGGTCTTGTTGAGCGCTACATCGCCTTCCGCGGGGCGACGCCAGTCCTTGCCTTCTTCGCCATAATGTGCGCGTAGTTGGCCTTCCTGGGTGAACATATAATCCACCAGCTTGATGGCGGCGATCTGGGCTTCTTTGCTGGCCTTGTTGGTCAGTACAAAGGTGGCCCCGGCTATGCTGGGATTGAGGTAGGTGGCGAAGGCTGCGTTTGCGCCGGTGAGTGGTGCCATGGCGTCATAGTCGGCACCATAGAGCGCTTCAGGGCCAACGGTTACGAAGATGGCCGGGTGCATGCCGGCGCCTGTGCCCAGAAGCTGGACGTCGGCGTTGTCACCAATCTTCTTGTACGCTTCGGCGTTCTGCGTGAATGCGCCCGGGTCGATCAAGCCGGCATCGTACAAACTCTTGATATAGGCCAGGCCTTCTTTCCATTCAGCCTTGTTGGCGACGGTGTCGACCTTGCCCTCATTCAAGTTGAGATAGGTGCGGTCGTCGTCGTAGGTGAACCCGTTCATCAGGAATGCGATGAGGCGAACGCCGTAATCCTCGGTCGAGCCGCTCAACGGCACTTCGTCCGCAGCGCTATTGCCATTGGGGTCCTGCGTCTTGAAGGCTTCCAACATGGCCTTGAACTCCTCGGTTGTCTTTGGCGTCTCCAAACCCAACGCCTTCAACCACTTCGAATTCACCCACATTTTGTTGGCGTAGGAGCAATGGTAGCACTCGATCAACTGAGGAAGGCCGTAGATGTTGCCGTCGGGCGCTGTTGCCATCGTCCTAAAGCTGGGGTATTTGTCCAGCGCAGCCTGGATGTTGGGCCCGTACTCCTTGATCAGATCATTCAGCGGGATGAGTACGCCTTGTTGTCCATATTTCAGCAGATCGAGCTGCGTAAACTGATCGACCCAGGGGATCAGCATGAACAGGTCAGGGTAGTCACCACTGGCAAGAGAGATTTGCCGCTGTTCCTTGGCGGAATTGCCATCCATGGTGGTAGTCTGCCATTCAAACTGGATGTCGAACATCTTCTCTGCTTCTTTGGTGAAGGAGTTGGTCGGCAAATCACTACTCGGATCCTGCGGCGAGAAAATCTTGATCTTGACAGGCCCGCCGGCAGCTTGTGATTCGCCTGCTGGGGCGGCAGCCGGCGCCGGAACTGCGCCAGCGCAGCTCACCAGCAGCATGCTCGAAATCACAAGCAGTGCGATGAACAACGAACGAGACTTGTTCATAGGGTTGGTTCTCCTTTGAAATGATCGAAAACTACAAATGCACTGGTCGATTACTGACAAGGTGTGCCTGGAATGCCGGCAAGGTGACCAATGCGTATGCCCTTGCCCATTGCCGTTACGTTCTTGGGAACAGCCATCACCTCCTCTGCGCTAGTTCTGCTGTGAATGATGTCGCGAATCCAGGCGACCAGGTTCAGCCTTTGATCGAACCGATCAGCATCCCGCGCACGAAATAGCGCTGGGCGAATGGATAGATGAGCAGAACAGGCAAGCTGCCAACGACGATGAGCGAGTACTTCAGCAAATCCGCCATCTGTTGCCGTTCGACCATGACCGATGCCTCCATCGAGCCACTGGTGGTTGTGTTGAGAATCAAGATGCTGCGCAATACAAGCTGCAGCGGGTGCAAGTCGGCGGACTTCAGATAAAGCAGGGCATCAAAGTAGGCATTCCACTGCCCTACCGCGTACATCAGCACGAGCACGGCAAGGATTGGCTTGGAGAGCGGGATCACGACCGACCACAGGAAGCGCAGGTCGCTGCAGCCGTCCAATTCGGCCGCTTCGGCCAGTTCCTCGGGGATATTGACTTGGAAGAAGGTGCGGGCGATGATCACCTGCCAGGCTGCCATTGCCTGTGGAATCAACAGCGCCCAGCGGGTGTTGAGCATTCCCAGGTTCTTCACCACAAGATAGGTCGGGATCAGACCACCGTAAAAAATCATGGTAAATGTGATGAAGATCATGATTGCATCGCGCCCAAACAGGGTGCGCCTTGACAGGGGATAGGCCACCAGCACGGTCAGCGTCACGCTGATCAATGTGCCGAAAAACGTGTAGTAGAGTGAGTTGGCATAGCCAGTGATGATCTGTGGATTGCTGAATGCCACCTCGTAGCCGCGCAGAGAGAAGTCAACCGGCCCCAGCCAGACCCGACCCGATGACACTGCCACTGCGCTGCTGAACGAGGAGCTGACGACAAAGACGAGCGGGTACAGGACGATCAGGAAAACGATCAGCAAAAAAAGATAAACGCCCGACAGGAATACCCGGTCGCCAAACGACTCCCGAATGCGCGCAGGGCGTTTCATCGTGCTAGAGTTCATCATGGGTTGCGCAACCTCCTTCTCGTTTATCTGCCAATCATCTAGTCAACGGCCCGTGCCCTACCAGAGGCTGTAGTCCGAGACTCGCCTGGCCCAGGAATTCACGAGCACCAATAGCAACATGTTGATCCCCGAATTGAACAAGCCGACGGCTGTAGCGAAGCTGTAGTTCGCATTCAGCAAGCCAATCTTGTATACGTAGGTCGGAATGATCTCGGATGCGCCTAAATTGAGCGGGTTTTGCAGCAGATAGACCTTCTCGAACCCGATCGCCAACAGGCTGCCGACTGTGAGGATCAAGATGATCACGGCCACCGGCATGATGCCCGGCAGATCGATGTTGATGATCTTCTGCAGGCGCGTCGCGCCATCGACCTTGGCGGCTTCGTAGAGTGTCGGATCGATCCCCGCCAGGGCTGCCAGGTAGACGATGGCCGCATAGCCGGTATTCTGCCACACGCCCGACCAGACGTAGATCGATGAGAAAGCATCTGGACGCCCCAGCAGATTGGTCGTCGGCAGCCCGAGCGCCTGCATACCCTGGTTGACCACACCCAGGCGCGGGGCCAACAGCAGCATGATCATCGACACCATGACCACCGTCGAGATGAAGTAGGGAGCGTAGGTCACCAACTGCACCGATCGCTTGAAAAGGCCATCGCGGACTTCGTTCAACGCAATCGCCAACATGATCGGAATCGGAAAGCCGACCAGCAATGCATAAACGCTAAGCACCAGGGTATTCTTTAGCAAAGTCCAAAAAACAGGATTGTTGAAGAACATCGCGAAGTGCTTGAGGCCTACCCACTCGCTTCCCCAGATGCCGGCAACCACGTTGTAATCCTTGAATGCAATCACCGCATTGACCATCGGGATATATTTGAAGACGACAAAGTAGAGCAGTCCCGGCACCATGATCAGGTACAACTGCCAGTGTCTGCGCAAACTGCGCTGGGCAACCTTCCAAAGCGAGTTGTTTTTGCGGGCCGTCGGTCTTGACCGCGCGTTGCTTTGGGGAAAACCGGTCGATGTGGTTGCCGGGATCGCTTCAGATTGGGTCATCCGCATGGGCAGACCTTTCTTGTGGCCACGCAACGCGGGCCGCGAACTCTATGGGCGTATGAGGCATCAACAGAATTGTGCAGGTCCGACTGGCAGTCAAGTGCTCAATCAAATCGACGGCACTGGAAAGACACGAACGGTGTTGCGGACAACTCGCTTATTGGTAGGTGGGAATCGGTGCGCCCACTATACCAGGATTCGGCGACAAATGGTATAGTTTTCCGGTCGGATTGCGGCCAAATCTTGACCACCCGTGGCAATGGGCGACCCTGAAGGGATTTCGATGTGGAAGAATTGACCTATGACCAGTTTGTAGGGTACCTGCGCAGCGCCCTGCACTATCTATTTGACCCGGTCCACTTGCGCCGTAGCCCACTCGTCGATCTGTTCGGTCTGTCCGCTGAATTTGACCGCGCCGCTGCCCTGCAGAATACGCTCACCACGGCAATCCGTGCCCTCAAGCCGGGCGAGGATGAGCCGCCCCAGTCCCGCGCCTGGCGCGTCTATGACACGCTGAATTTCCAGTATGTCCGGCAGTTGGCGCGTGAGGCCGTGGCGGTCCAATTGGGCATCAGTGAGCGCCAACTGCGTCGCGAGCAGCGTGTCGCGCTGGAAGCGTTGGCGCAGAACCTGTGGGAGCAACTCGACGTCCCCTCCCTACGCTTTCTTAGCCAGCCGGACGATCTGGGTGCCCCGCTAGTGGCGGAGGGAGACCAGGCGCTGAGCGAGGAACTTGTCTGGTTGAAAAAGAACGCGCCGGAGCAACGTATCCCGCTCGGCGAAGCCTTGCACACGGTGCATGACCTGGTTCGGCCGCTGGCTGAACAGTGGCAGACCCCCCTGGAGTTCGTCGTGCCTCCTGCGTTATCCGATCTGCCGGTGGCGCCGCTTGCCCTGCGCAGTATTCTGCTCACCATCCTCAGTGTGGCGATCCCCCGGGCCGGGCCGGGATCGGTCGTCATCGCGGCGGCCCAGGCCGGCCCCGAGATCGAATTCACGGTGCTGTGCAGCGACGACGCCATGGGCCAACCGCCTCTTTCGGAAAAAGAGGCTGCCGGCCTGGAAACGGCCCACAATCTAGCGGCCTTTTATGGCGCCCACCTCTCTTTCCCGCATGAGGAAGGGGCAAGGCTTGCGGTCACGCTCACACTGCTCGCGCCGGAGACGATTCCAGTTCTGGTCATCGACGACAACGCCGATTGGCTTGAATTGCTGCAGCGCTATGCCGCCGGCTCGCACTACCAGCTGATCGGAACACGCGAGCCGGAGAGTGCGCGCAACCTTGCCGAGAAGCTACAGCCCGCCGTCATTCTGCTGGATGTGATGATGCACAACGTGGACGGTTGGCAGATCTTGAGTGAACTGCGCCATGATCCGGCCACCAATCGGATCCCGATCGTCATTTGCACCATCCTGCCCGTGGAAGATCTGGCGCTGTCGCTGGGCGCCAATGCGTTCCTGCAAAAGCCGGTTACGCAACATCAGTTTCTGAAAACCTTGGACCACCAGAGTCGCATGCCGGATTGGGCTTCATCCACCTATCCGGCGCTCACATAACCAGCACGGGAAGGCCGCTATGTGGCACTATGCACGAAACCTGGCGCAAAGCGAGACGGAGCATGCTGCCACCATCCGCGACCTGCTCCGGTCTACGCTGCGCAAGTTGTTGATCGTCAGCGCCGTCTTCTGGCTGGCGTGTGCGTTGTTGTTCACCAGTTTGATGGATAGCCTGCGTATCCCGGGCCTCATGACTGGCATTCTGGTGGTCGGGTTGCTCTTTACGCTGGCTTACCGTCTCTTGCCGCGCTTCTACCTGGCCGCGTTTATCTGCTGGTTGGCCGGCACAATCGTGGCAATTGTGGTGGGGAGTTGGCTCTTGCAGAACCCAGGCCTGATGCTGCTCAGCAGCGTACTGCCGCTGGTGGCCGTCATCACGGTGAGCGGTTGGGCAGGGGTGGCGGTAGAAGCAGTCGTGATCGCGCTGGTCTGGGCCGCTACACGCGTGCCCTTCGGCAACCCGCTGCCCACGGATCAGGCGCTGCTGGTGGTCGTCGCTGCCACCTTTAGCGGGTTGCTGGGCTGGGCGGCGCGCAGCGAGTTGTTGGCCGTGGCCGAATGGTCGATATCCAGCTTCGATGTGGTGCGCCGGAACCTGGATGAAGTCCGCGAACACCGCCTGGAACTGCAGCAGTCCCGCGAAGACCTGATCCAGGCCAACCGCGAACTGGCGCGCCTGTCGCACCGGCAGAAGGCGCTGGAGCGCATTGCCGAGGAGGCGCGCCAGGCCAAGACCGAGTTTGTCGCCAATGTCAGCCACGAATTGCGCACCCCGCTCAACATGATTATCGGCTTCGCCGACGTCATTTCCCGGTCGCCCCAGGTCTACGGCGGCCGCTTGCCACCGTCGTTGCTGACCGACATCGCCGCTATCCGGCGCAATGCCGAGCACCTGGCGACGCTCGTCAATGATGTGCTTGATCTCAGCCAGGTCGAAGCCGGCCGCATGGCGCTCAGTCGCGACTGGGTCGCGCTGCCGCATACGATCGACGAGGCGCTTGCCGTGGTCAAGGGTCTCTTTGAATCGCGCGGGCTCTACCTGAAATCCACGATCTCCCCCGGTCTTGCGCCCATTTTCTGTGACGAAACGCGCATCCGCCAGGTGATCATCAATCTGCTCGGCAATGCCGGCCGCTTTACGGAGCGTGGGGGCGTCCTGCTGCAGTGCCAGGAGACGGCGAGCGAGGTGGTTATCAGTATCGCCGACACCGGCTCCGGCATCGCCGAGAAGGATCAGAAGCGCATCTTTGAGCCTTTCCAACAGGCAGATGTCTCGACGCGACGGCGGCACGGTGGGAGCGGGCTGGGCCTGACCATCAGCAAGCAATTTGTGGAAATGCACGGCGGCCGCATGTGGCTGGAAAGCGCGACCGGTGTGGGCACCACGATCAACTTCAGCCTGCCGCTGGGGACCCCGGCGCCGCTCCTGTCACTGGACGCCGGTGACAATCTGCGCCGCGCCGTTGCTTGGGACGATGAGATGGGCTACCACGTGCGCACCCGGCGTTCATTAGCACCCGTGCCGGTTCTGACCGACCGCCTCGTCATTGTCGACCCGGAGCATACGTTGCAGCGCCTGCTGGGTCGCTACCTGCCCGACGTGGAGGTGGAGGCGGCGCCCGATGTGACCGCCGCCATCACGGCGCTACGGCGCTCCCCAGCCCAGGCCATGATCGTCAATATCTCGCCCTTTGAGCAACTGCCGTCAACCGCCTTGGGCAACCTGCCCTTTGGGACACCGGCGATCACCTGCTGGCTGCCCGGCGAGCACGAGGCTGCCAAGCGCCTGGGCGTGGTGGAATACCTGATCAAGCCGCTTTCGCACGAGAAACTGCTGGCGGCGTTGGCCAGGCTTGGGCCGCAGGTCAAAACCGTGCTCATCGTCGACGACGAAGAGGATGAGTTGCACTTGTTCGCGCGCATGCTCGAATCGAACGAACATCGCTATTCGATCTTGCAGGTGACCACCGGTCAGCGCGCGCTGAGTATGCTGCGCAGCCGACGACCGGACGTGTTGTTGCTTGACTTGATGATGCCTGGCATGAGTGGGTTTCAGGTGCTCGAGGAAAAATCGCGCGATCCCACGATCCTCGACATCCCAGTGATCATCATCTCCTCGCGCGATCCGGCCGGCGATCCGATTGTCGGCAACACCATCACGGTGACGCATGGCGCCGGTCTCTCCCAACGCAATCTGATCGCCTGCATCCACGCCTTGGGCGGCATCCTGGCGCCCTCGTCGGTAGAAAAGAGTGGCGAGGTAGTGGTATGATACCCTACATTATCATGCAATCGAAGCTTCCCCCACCCACGACGATTCCAAGGGGTATACCCATGTCACAGCCCGATCTTGAACCCATCATCGCCAAGCTGACGCTGGCTGAAAAAGCCGCCCTCTGCACCGGCGCCAGCGCGTGGACCACCACACCCGTGGCATCGGCCGGCGTGCCGGTCCTCACGGTCTCGGACGGGCCGCATGGTGTGCGGCGCGTGCCGGATGTTCATTCGATGGTCGGGGCCAGCCTGCCCGCAACCTGTTTCCCGACCGCTTCTTGTTTGGCCTCCACCTGGGATGTCGATCTGCTACACGCCATGGGCGAAGCGCTAGCCGCCGAGTGTATCGCCCTCAATGTGGACCTATTGCTCGGCCCGGGGGTCAACATGAAGCGCTCGCCGCTTGGTGGGCGTAACTTCGAGTATTTCTCCGAAGACCCTTTTCTGGCCGGCGAACTGGCGGCCGGTCTGGTTGACGGCATCCAGGGCAAGGGTGTCGGCACGTCGCTCAAACATTTTGCTGTCAACAGCCAGGAGTATCAGCGCTTTACCATCAGTGCCGAGGTCGACGAGCGCACCTTCCGTGAGATCTATCTGCCGGCCTTTGAAACCGTCGTCAAAAAGGCCCAACCTTGGTCCGTGATGTGCGCCTACAACCGGCTCAACGGCACCTATTGCTCGGAAAATGCCGACCTGTTGATCGACATTCTCAAGAAGGAATGGGGCTTCGCGGGGCTGGTCGTCTCGGATTGGGGCGCCGTGCACGACCGCGTGGCCTCCCTGCGTGGAGGCCTCGATCTGGAAATGCCCGGCCCCCGTCCGCGCCGTACACAAGCCGTCATCGATGCGGTCGACGCCGGGCAGTTGGAGGAAGCCGTACTCGACGAAGCCGTGCGCCGGATCCTGCGCATCGTCTTCATGGCGGCCGCCACCCCCAAAGGCGGGACATTCGATGTCGAGGCGCATCACACCCTGGCGCGCCAGGTGGCCGGCGAAGGCATGGTGCTGCTCAAGAACAATGGCATCCTGCCGCTGGCCAATCTCGCCCAGATTGCCGTGATCGGGCGCGCCGCCGAAACCCCGCATTTCCAGGGCGGCGGCAGTTCGCATCTCAACCCCACGCGTGTCGCGGTGCCCTTTCGTGAGATGCAAGAACTGGCCGGCGACGCCGAATTGCACTATGCCGAAGGCTATGCCGCCGACTACAGTGAACAACCGGCCCTGATTGAGCAGGCCGTGTCGGTCGCCTTGGCTGCTGATGCCGCCATCTTGTTTCTGCCCTTGCCCTCCTTCAAAGAGTCCGAAGGCTACGACCGCACCGACCTCGATCTCACGCCGCACCAGGTGGCCTTGATCAAGTCCGTCAGCGCTGTGCAGCCCAACACGGTCGTCGTGCTCAACAACGGCGCCCCGGTGGCCATGACTGAATGGATCGACGGTGTGGCCGCCGTGGTCGAAGGCTGGATGATGGGCCAGGCCGGGGGCGGGGCCATCGCCGACATTCTCTTTGGCAAGGTCAACCCCTCTGGCAAGCTGGCCGAGACCTTCCCGGTCAAGCTGCCGGATACCCCTGCTTATCTCGCCTGGCCGGGCGGGCACGGACAGGTGCGCTATGGCGAAGGTCTCTTTATTGGCTACCGCTATTACGATGCCCGTGAAGTGCCCACACTCTTCCCCTTTGGCTTTGGCTTGAGCTACACCACCTTTGCCTATTCGAACCTGCGCGTCTCGGCCACTTCGTTTCGCGACGTGGACGGCCTGGTGGTCGAAGTGGATGTCACCAACACGGGCGCACGCGCTGGCAAGGAGATCGTGCAGATCTATGTCCACGACCAAGAAGCGGCGCTGGTGCGCCCGCCCAAGGAACTGAAGGGGTTTGCCAAGGTGGCGCTGCAGCCGCAGGAGACCAAAACCGTCTCGATCCCGCTCGATTTCCGCGCCTTTGCCTACTATCACCCGGCGTACAAGCAGTGGATCACCGAAGACGGCGCCTTCGACATCCTGGTTGGCGCCTCGTCTGCCGACATCCGCGGCACGCAAACCGTCACCCTGCACTCCACCCTGCATCTGCCGTCTCTCTTGGATCGCGAGTCTACGGTGCGAACCTGGCTGGCTGACCCGCACGGATCGGCGGTGCTTGGGCCACTCTATGCCCAGGTAACCGCGCAATTTGGGGGCGCCATGGGGGCTGAGGATGGCAGCAACGCCGTCGGTATGGACATGTCGGGGTTCTTGCTGGACACTCCGCTGCTGAGCATCCTCCAGTTTCAGGAAGGCTTGCTGCCCATGCCCGCCGACGACATCGTAGATGGGCTGTTGCTGCAAGTGGCTGCGCTTGCCTGATCGAGAAGGGATTGTTCTCATGAAATTTGGTGTGTTCACCGTCATGTTGCCGGATCTGACGCCCGAAGATGCCGCCAACGCATTGTCCGGCGCTGGCTACGATGGGGTTGAGTGGCGGGTGACCGTGGCGCCGGATAGCGTGCGCGCCCAGGCGCCCTCGTTCTGGGGCAACAACCTGTGCACGCTTGCCCCCACGCTAGCGGACGCCGCGCGGGCGCGACAACTGGCCGCGGCCGCCGGTCTCGCCATCCCCAACCTGGGCACCTACATCGCCGTTGGCGACCTGGCGGCCGTACAGAACGCCATGCACGTTGCGACCGCCGCCGGCGCGCCGTCGATTCGCGTGGGTGTGGCGCGCATCGACCAGGCCGGCGACTACTCTGCCTTGTTTGCCCAAACGGTTGAATTCTTGGAAGGCGTACAGGCGCTGTCCGAGCAATTGGGGGTCAAGGCGCTAATCGAAATGCACCACGGCACGATTGCCGCCAGCGCCAGCGGCGCGCGGCGGTTGGTGGAACGCTTTGACCCGGCGCATATCGGCGTGATCCACGATTGCGGCAACATGGTCTTCGAAGGGTACGAGGACTATCGCCGCGGGTTCGAGTTGCTTGGCCCTTATCTTGGCCACGTCCACGTCAAGAACGCGGCATTCGACCAGCCGGCCGCCGGCGGCGTCTGGCGACCGCGCTGGGCGCCTTTGCACGACGGCGTCGTCGACTTCGCTGCGCTGTTTGCCGCGTTGCACACGATTGGGTACACTGGCTGGATCGTCGTCGAGGATTTTAGCCAGCACTTTGATTCGCGCACGGCGCTGGGCGAGAACCTGGCCTTCCTACGTAGCTTTGCCTGATGCACAAATCAGCATGGCCACAAAGAACGCAAAGAACACAAAGAATGAAGCGCGGCAAATTGCTTTCAGAAGAGGTATCATCGTATGACTGCACCTGATCAGCCCGTGACCCCATTGCGCACCGTCTTTGTCGGGTGCGGCGCCGGCATCTACTCGCTGCACGAACAAGCCGCCGACCGGGCGCGCTTCCCGATCGTGGGCATGGCCGACAGCAATGAACTGGCGCGCAGCCGTGCCGAAGCGCACGGCGTGCCCTTCTTCACCGACCACCGCGCTCTGTTGGCGGCCGTGCAGCCGGACTTGGTCGTGATCATGACCGCTCATCCCGCGCACCCGCGTATCGCCATCGACGCATTGGAGGCGGGTGCACACGTCCTGGTCGAGAAGCCGATGGCCATTCAAGTGGCTGATGCCGACGCCATGATCGACACCGCGGCGCGTTGTGGCCGCCTCCTGGCCGTCAACTTCCAGCAGCGCGCCCGCCCCGAAATCCGCGCCGCCTATGATCTCCTGCGCAGCGGTGCGTTGGGTGACGTGCAGCACGCCAACATGGTCGTGGTCTGGCCGCGGCCCCAAAAGTACTTCCGCATGTCCACCTGGCGCGGCACGTGGAACGGGGAGGGCGGTGGCGTCCTGATGAACCAGGCACCCCACAATCTCGACCTGCTCTGTCACCTGCTGGGGATGCCGGCGCGCCTGGTGGCGTGGGCGCGCACGACGCTCCAGCCGATCGAGACCGAAGACACCGTGCAGGCCATGTTCGAGTGGTCGGGTGGCGCGATTGGCTCGCTGCACGTCAGCACCGCCGAATCCGGGCAGCCGGAGCGCATGGAGATCCTCGGCACGCGCGGGCGCTTGGAGATTTTTCAGGGCGGCCTCCGTTATGAGCAATTCGATCAAGAACTGCGCGCCTACTTTGCCGAGACCGAAGAAATCTACAGTGGGCCGCCCCAACAGGTGGTCGAAGTCGCGCTGCCCGCTTCAACCGGCAGCCACAACGACGTCTACGCCAACCTGTACGAAGCCATTACCGCCGGCCAACCGCTCCTGGCCCCCGGTGTCTCCGCACGCATGTCGCTGGAAGTGGCCAACGCCATCACACTCTCGAGCCGCAAACAGATCGCAGTCGAGTTCCCGCTAGACCGCGCCGAATACGCAACATTGCTGGCGGAGCTCCAGGCTGGTGGGCGCATGGGCTAACTCATGGCGAAGTGATGGAACATCCCGCCATTGTTTCATGGCGCTGCGCACAAGACGGTCACCGCAAAACTTTCTGCCGGTTTCGTCCCTTTCTCCCATGGCCGGCAATAGACCAGCCGTAATTCAGTCTTGCCGGGTGCTTTGGCCTCGAATGCAAAGATGAACTCGCCCCCCGAACCAGTGGCGCCTGAACTCGCCGCGTACCGCGGTTTCCCGAGCGACCTAAGAATGCTTTCGTCAACTGAGTCCAATTCCCAAGAATAACCAGTGGTTGGATTTCCGCTCAATGTGACTTCCAGTCGTTCCCCTTCGCGCAGATCAATGGTTCTTTGGGCGTCGGCTATGGTCAGCCGCCGCACCCCGCTGGCTGACATCGAATGTGCGCCAAACAGCATTAGGTCACCTCGGAGAGCTCACGCTGCATTCTCGCCAGCGCCATGAAGCCGATGCGTGCCTCTGGCGCAAACTCCACCAGCAGGTCCACATCGCTGTCTGGGCGCAACTCGCCCCGACTAGCGGATCCAAACAGCGCCAGGTAATCGATGTCATTGCGGCGACAGAACAGTTCGAGTTCCTCCACCGGTATCAAGATGTCAATCGTCGGTGCCATCATGCCTTCATTGATGTCGATCTTGTACACCGGAGCCATTGCTTGCGCAAAAAGAAACCCACTCACGTACTGTGCGATTAGACACAATAGGTAATGGGTCTAATTTCGACCGCTATACAATTAGTGAGCTCCCTGGGACTTGAACCCAGAACCCACGGCTTAAAAGGCCGTTGCTCTGCCAATTGAGCTAGGAGCCCGTGCATTTCTCGTAGCCGACTATAGCACAGACCCCGCCGGAACTTCAAATCATGGCCCAAGTGGTGTATGATCAACGGCCGCGGAGGGTCTCGATCCTCTGTGCTTTTTATCCACGGCTTCACCCACAAAGGAATTGCTATGCAGCGCAAAACTTCCGTCGTTCTCGTGTTTGCTCTTTTGTTCACCCTGCTCTTATCCGCCTGCGCCCCCATCGTCGACACATCGAGCACGACCATCAAGCTGGACAACGGCGTCGCCGGCGTGCTCCGTAAACCGTCCGGCGCCACCAGCGCACCGGTGGTTCTCATGCTGCATGGCTTTGGCAGCCAGAAGGACGAAGTCGGCAATATGTACGTGCGCCTGGCCGACGCGCTGGCCGAGCGCGGGATTGGCTCGCTACGCATCGACTTCCAAGGCTTTGGCAAGAGCGACGGCGACACCGGCGCCACCACCGTGGGCGGCCAGGTGGCCGATGCCGAAGCGGCGTATCAGTACCTCACGGGCCTGGACTGGGTTGACCCCAGTCGCATCGGCGTCATCGGCTTTAGCCTCGGCGGCGGCGTATCGACCATCGCCGCGGCCACCCACCCGGACTGGTTCAAGTCGATGGTCACCTGGTCGTCGGTCGGTGACATGGTGCCGGACTTCGTCAATGATCTGACGCAGGAAGCCTTTGACACCGCGGCGGCCAAGGGGATCGTTGGCCTCGACCTGGGCTGGCGCACGATCGCGCTCAAGAAAGACTTCTTCGACAGCCTGGGCCAGTACGACCTTGCGCAGTTGATCCAGCAATACCCGGGCGCCTTTCTGGCCGTGGCCGGCGACCAGGACTTCTCGGCGGCCTATGCCCCCGGCTTTGTGGAAGCGGCGACTGGCGAGCCGAAAGAGGCCTGGATCGTCCCGGGCGCCGATCATATCTATGGGGTTCTGACCGAAGACCAGACGATGGCCGATGACGTGATTCAGCGCACGGCCGATTGGTTCAAGACCACGCTGTAGTCGTGGTGCCTTTGGGCCGGTCGTGCCCAGGCTCACAGCAATGGTACTATGCGAGAGAGGGTAAGCAGGGTGGTCGCGGGGTGGCGGTCCTGCTCAACTTCTCCCGCATAGTGTTCCGCCGCCTACTTCAAGCGCAGGGCGAGCACCTTTCCAGCCGCGCCAATGCCTTCCACGCGATAGCCATAGTCCTTGGGCGGGTAATTCTGTTTCAAGTCGTCAACGGTCGGCGTCAGGTTGGTCATCACTAGCCGCACCTTGCGTCCCTGCGCCTTGACCGCTTCGACCAGCCAGATCAGCGTCGCCAGATCCGGGTTGCCGTTCTTCCCATCTGCCGAAAAAACGTACACATTGGCTGTGATCTGGTCGAAGAACTTGCGCGAGACGTTGCGCGCGCTGCCATGGTGCGGCATCTTCAATATGTCCACATGGAATGTGCTGCCTTCTGCCATCAGCCCGGCGCGCACCAGCCCCGTCACGATGTGGTCGCCACGCCCGTCGCCCGTGAGCAGCACACGCTTGCCATGCGCTTCGGCCAGGACCATGATGCTGCTGCGGTTGGGTATGCTCTGATCGAGTTGCACTCTTGCGCGCAGGTCGGGCGCTGCAGCGGCGGCGATACGGGCATGCGCCAGCAGCCAGGCCTGCCACTCGCGGCGCATCCGTTCCAGATTGCTCTGCGTAGGGCCGATGATGGTCAAGGTCAGGTTGCCAAACGTCAGGGGGCCGGTGATGGTGTCCAGGGTCACCTCGCCGCGCTTAAAACCGCGGTTGAGCGGGATATCCAGGTCGCCGACCATCCGGCGCACATCCATGCCTTCGGCGACGCCCTGCAACGGCACCGGGACCCCCGCCGCATCCAACTCCGGCGCCGTGGTGGCGGCTGGCGGTGGGGTCATGGCAAAGACCGCGGCCGGCACGGGCGCGCCTTCCAAGTCAAAGCTGTTCATCCAGACACTGTTCACGGCAATCAGCGGCGCCTGGCCTTGTCGCTGCTGCTGCGTCATTTCGGCAAATAGGTCGACGAGGCCGACGACATGGTCGTTGTCCACGTGCGAGAGCATCACCATGTCAAGCTGATTGCCGCGCCCCGCGATCTCCGTAAGCACAGGACGCAAATAGGCACGGTAAACCTCTTTCGGCCCGCCGTCGATTAGCAGATGCTGGGGCTTTGCCGCTGTCCCGTAATCGAGGAGAAAACAGTCGCCTTCCAAGGCTTGAACAACACGCAGTGTGAACATAAAGTGGCTCCTGTGGAATCTGGCAGTCAAGTGCCGGTTTCTAGAAAGAACTGCTCTGTCAGTAACCCCATAGCTAAAGCTAGGGGCTTGTAACTGCCGGACGGCTATCCATGAAGGCAGTATACGTCAAATCATGGAGGATGGATACTGTCTATTTGACGAAGGGGCAAGCAGGAGCGCCACGGGTGTCAACCGCCGTACGTGCCCCTGCCTGGATTGTCCTACCATTCCCGGTGACATTGACCCTTGTTCGGCCAGAATTGTAGTAGTACAATGTGTGGGCAATTCCGGTTCAACACACAGATCACGATCTTCATCCACCATGTCGCTGTCAATCGTCATTGACCGAACGGCCAATCTGGCCATCTATCAGCAGATCGCCGGCCAGATCCGCGAGGAGATCGGCAGTGGGCGGCTGCCGCCCGGCAGCCGTCTGCCGACGGTGCGCCAGATGGCCGAACAGCTCAGCGTTACACGGCTCACGGTTCAGAACGCCTATACGGAATTGCAAAGCCACGGCTGGGTCGAGTCAACCGTCGGGCGCGGCACCTTTGTCGGCAAGGATATCCAGCTTGCGCCCCATCTGGCGGCCGCCGGGCAACCCCTCACGCCGGCCGCGGTGATTGGCGATATCCTCCATTTCGGGCAGGCCCCCGGCGTGCGCTCGCTGGCCCACGCATCGCCCGACCTGAGCCTCTTCCCCGCCGACGAGTTTTGGGCGCACCTGGCCAACCTACGCGCGGTCGCCGACACGGTCGTCGGCTACGGTCCCACCCAAGGTGATGCCATGCTGCGCCTGGCGCTGGCCGAAATGCTGCGCGATCGCGACATCACGGCGACGCCGGGGGAGATCCTGGTTACCGCCGGCGTGACGCAAGCACTGGCGCTCGTCGCCCAGGCGCTGGCGCAGCCCGGCGATGTTGTGCTGGTCGAACAGCCAACCTATATCGGCTTTCTGCACCAACTGCGCACCTATGGGCTGCAGCCGATGGCGGTGCCGCTCGACGCCGAAGGCCCGCGGCTTGACGTGCTGGAGCGGCTGGCGCTGCAGTTGCGCCCGCGTTTCTTCTATACTGTGCCGAGTTATCACAATCCGACCGGTCTCTGCATGTCGCTTGAGCGGCGCCAGCACTTGCTTGCCCTTGCCGCGAAGCATGGCTTTCTGTTGGTGGAGGACGATATCTACGCACCGCTGGCCTATGCCACACCGGCGCCGCCCCCGCTCAAAGCGCTCGACCGCGCTGGTGTCGTGATCTATGCCACCAGTCTGTCGAAGACGTTGGCGCCGGGCCTGCGCCTGGGCTGCCTGGTGGCGCCGCCCGCCTGGCAGGAGCGCTTTGTGCCGCTGCGGCTGGCCGCTGACCTTGGCAGCTCGCTGCTCCTCCAGCGTACGCTGGCGCATTTCCTGCAGGAGGGCGGGCTGCGCCGCCACTTGCGCCGTGTGCTGCCCGTCTATGGCGCCCGTCGTGATGCGATGGTGCAGGCGCTGGAAGCGCATATGCCGTCTGGCGTCACGTGGACGCAGCCGGCCGGCGGTTTTTCGTGCTGGCTCACGCTGCCACGCCAGCCGCAACTCGTCGACCTGCGCCGGCTGATGCTGCAACAGGGGTGGGCGGTAGCGCCGGGCGAAACCTTTCTCGTGCAGCCGTCAGCCCACCTGCACTTGCGCCTGAGCTTTGGCAGCTTGCCACCCGACGCCATCCGGCGCGGCGTCCAGATCCTGGGCAGCCTTGTGCGCCAACAACTGAGCCTGCCGGCTGAGCCCTACGCTGATGGCACGGATTGGATGCCACTGGTTTGATCGTTGCCCCCTCGCGGGGCGCCAACACTAGACTGAGAGGAGAGACCGTATGACGAAGTATGCATATTTTGAAGGCGCCATCCGTCCAATTTCTGAGGCGCGCATCAGTGTGATGACCCATGCCCTGCACTATGGCACCGGTTGGTTTGGCGGGCTGCGCGGCTACTGGAATGCCGAGCACCAGCAGGTGTACGTCTTTCGCATCCTGGACCATTACCGCCGCTTTGTCAACAGCGGTAAAATTATGTTGGCAAAACTCGATGTAACGGCAGAAGAACTTGCGAGTATCACGCTCGACCTGCTGCGCCAGGAAGGCTGGCGCGAGGACTGCTACATTCGCCCGCTGGCCTACAAGGCTGACGAACTGATCGGCGTGCGTCTGCACGGCCTGCGTGACGCCGTCACCATCTTTAGCCTGCCCTTTGGCCGCTACCTGCAGGCTGAAGAGGGGGCCAAAGTCTGCTTCAGCAGTTGGCGCCGCGTCGACGACAACATGATCCCGGCGCGCGGCAAGCTGACCGGCAGCTACGTCAACAGCGCGCTGATCAAGAGCGAGGCTGTGCTCAACGGCTTCGACGAGGCGCTGGTGCTGACCCAAGATGGCCATGTTTCGGAAGGCAGCGCCGAGAACGTCTTCATTGTGCGCGACGGCGTGCTGGTGACGCCGCCCGTGCACGCCAACGTGCTCGAAGGCATCACGCGGCGCACGGTGATCCACCTGGCCCAGGAGGAACTTGGGTTGCGCGTGGTCGAACGGGACATCGACCGCAGCGAGCTCTACATCGCCGATGAAGCGTTCTTCTGCGGCACCGGGGTGCAGGTCGCCTCGATCGCGTCGGTCGAGCACCGCCCGGTCGGCAGCGGCCATATGGGGCCCATCACAACCGAACTGCGCGACCTCTATTTCCGCGTCGTGCGCGGCCAGGAAGCACGCTACATGCATTGGCTGACCCCTGTGTACACCGGCGAGTTGATTGGTGTCTAATTCGTTTGGAGGCATGCGCATGACCAGTGTTTCGATCAAGGCAACGGTGGAACGGCAGTTCTCCCAAGTGGCCGGCAACTATCGCACCAGCGCCGTGCACGCCGCCGGCGAAGATCTGACCCAGATGGTAGCCGCCGCTGCGCTCACCGGCAACGAACAGGTGCTCGATGCCGGCAGCGGCGCCGGGCACACGGCGCTGGCCTTTGCGTCGCACGTGGCCCAGGTGATCAGCGTCGATCTTTCCGAGGCGATGCTGGCCCAGGGCCGGCGTCTGGCCGGCGAACGCGGCGTGACCAATGTGGACTTTCGCCAGGCCGATGTCGAGCAATTGCCCTTTGCCGGCCCGCTGTTTGACGTGATCACCACGCGCTACAGCGCGCATCACTGGCCGCATCCGCAACAGGCTGTGGCCGAGTTTCGCCGCCTGCTGCGGCCGGGCGGGCGGCTGCTGGTCAGTGACATCGTCTCTTTCGATGACTTCACGGCCGACACCCATCTGCAGGCCATCGAACTGCTGCGTGACCCGTCGCACGTGCGCGACCACACGACGGCGGCCTGGCTGTCTATGCTCGACGCCGCCGGTTGGCAGGTTGAAGTGATCTTTACCTGGTCGCTTCGCCTCGATTTCGCCGATTGGGTGAAGCGCATGGCGACGCCGCCAGAGGCGGTGGCGATGATCCGCCAGGTGTTTGACGGCGCCCCAGCCGAGGTGCGTGCCGCGCTCTGCGTGGAACCGGACCATTGTTTCGCCCTGCCCGGCGCGCTGATCCAGGCCGTGGTTCGCCAATGAACGATAGCGCGCTGGCAATCAATGCTGAGGCGATCAATATCAGCCAGGCGGTCGCCGCGGTGGCGACGCGGCGTGGTGAGTTCTGGGCGGGGCTAAAGGCGACGCTGCCGCTGGTGGTCGGCGCCATTCCTTTCGGCATTATCTTTGGCGCGGTGGCGGTGAATTCCGGCATCAGCGCCTGGGCGACGGCCGGCATGTCCGCTTTTGTCTTTGCCGGGTCGTCGCAATTCGTGGCGGCCGGCTTGGTGGCCAGCGGCGCCGGGCTGGCCATCATCGTGCTGACCACCTTTGTGGTGAACCTGCGCCATGGCCTGTACAGTGTGACGCTGGCACCTTTCATGAAGCATCTGCCGCAGCGTTGGCTGCTGTTGCTGGGCTTTACGCTGACCGACGAGACCTTTCTGGTGGTCGTGGAACGCTACAACCAGCACGATGCGTCGCCCTACAAGCATTGGTATCACTTTGGTTCGGCTGCCATCATGTATACCAACTGGCAGCTCTGCACCTGGATCGGCATCATTGCCGGGCAGGCGTTGCCCAATCCAGCCGGGTGGGGGTTGGATTTCGCCTTGGTGGTCACCTTCATCGGCATGTTGATCCCCGGTCTGCGCAGCCGGCCGGCCGTCGTTTGTGCGGTTGCCGCCGCCGCCGCCGCCATCCTCTTTGAGCCGCTGCCAAACCGGCTCGGGCTGATTGCCGCCACGCTGGCCGGCGTGGCCGCCGGCATGCTTACCGAGCAGTTCGCCAAGCGCGCCAACCATGAAGGAGGCCGGCCCCATGAGTACATTTGAGATTCTAATGATCGCCGGGATGACGCTAGTCACCTTTGGCGTGCGTTACCCGGTGTTAGCCTTGGTCAGCAAGGTCACGCTGCCGCCGGCCGTGATGGACGCCCTGAAGTTCATCCCGCCGGCCGTGCTCACCGCCATCATCGTCCCGGCCGTGGTCATGCCGGCCGGCGCCATCGACCTATCTTATACCAACGCCTATCTAGTGGCGGCCGTGGCATCGGCGCTGCTGGCCTGGCGCACCAAGAACCTTCTGCTCACGATTGTCCTGGGGATGCTGATATTTTTAGGATGGCGCTGGCTGGTGTAAGCTAACGCCGAGTGCAGCACGAAGAACCAGCCCGTGTGTACGCGCTCCTGCCGGCGTTTTTCGTCTAGGGATCGCATGTGGCTATGTCACGTTCGCTAGCAGGGAAGATTGACGTGGACAACGAATCGCCGATGCTTTTTGAGTTCAGCCATGTGACCAAGGTTGCCAAAGATCTCCTGGTACTGGACGACGTATCGTTTCCGGTCACACGGGGCACGGTGCACGCATTGGTCGGCGAGGCCGGCGCGGGCAAGACTACCGTGATGAGGATCCTTGGCGGCTTTATTCGTTCCGGCGAGTACACGGGCCAGGTCGACTTCGAAGGACAATCGATCGATCTGCGTGCGCCGGCGGATGCCATGCGGCTTGGGATTGCTTGCATCCCCCGCAAGTTGGCGCTTCTCGAAAACTGCAGCGTGGCCGACAACATCGCGCTGGCTAGCTGGCAGCTTCGCAAGAGCTTCTGGGTGTCGCGGGAAAACGAAGCAGTCCTCTGCCAGACGCTGCTGAACGATTGGTCGATTGACATCGACCTTGGCTTGCCGGTGCGGAGCCTTACGCCGCTGCAGAAGCGCATGTTGATGATTGCCCGCGGGCTGGCGGTCAACCCCAAGCTCATCATCCTGGATGAGCCGCTGGCCGAGGTTCCTGGTGCGCATGCGTCCGCCCAGTTGGTGCGTTTCGTGCGCCGCATTGCCGAACGTGGCTTGACCTGCCTCTACCTCACGCGGCGATCAGACGATGCCATGCGCGTCGCCAACTCGATCACGGTCTTGCGGGACGGCGTCGTGGCCGGCACCTGGCGCGGTCCCGACTTCGACGAAAGCGCCATCGCCGCGGCACTGCCCGGCAGTCGCGCCAGTCTCCCCAATGCAGTGGCCGACGACGGCAGCGAAACCGGCGGCATGTTTGGCTCGCTTCGCACGTATTTTGACCGGCTCATGCGGCCCAGTTGAATCTTGCCTATTGACTTGGGTTGCCAGGTGTGGTTTAATACGAATCACAGCATACGATTGCATCTATTCATTTGACTTTTGTTACCGGCGAGCAAAGGGCGCTCTTTGCGCCTTGGTTGGTGTTTGCCCGACGTAGGTAATGGTTCCCTGCTCCCAGATCGATTGAACAATGGCGGCTACCAAACGGGTGTTGAACCGCGTGACCATCACGATGCGTGATGTGGCGAAGCTCGCCAATGTCTCCCAAAGCACGGTTTCGCGTGTGCTCAGTGGGGCGGCGGACCCTATCCCCATCGGCGATGAGACGCGCCAGCGCGTGCTGGAGGCGGTCGAGCGGTTGGGCTACCAACCCAATTTGCATGCCGGCAGTCTACGTGGGCAGAAGACGCTCATGATTGCCATGATGATTGCCGATATTGCCAACCCGTTCTATCACCCGATGGTGCGTGCAGTGCAGGATGTGGCGAACGCGAACCGCTATGACTTCATGATTGCCAACTCGGATCACACCCTTGCCGGTGAAAAGCATTTTCTCAACTCGGTGCTTCGACGACCGGTGGATGGGGTGATTGTGGTGCCCTATCACCTGACCGACGAGGATCTGGACGAATTGATTGGGCGCACGGGGGCGATGGTGGGTGCGGTCGGGCAACACCTCAGTCATCCTTTGGTGGACATTGCATATGGCGACGACAAACGGGCGACCATCGATGTGATCACCTGGCTGCACGTGGTGAAGGCGCATGTGCGCATCGGGTTCATCGGCACGGCGGATCGCGTCTCGGCCGGTGCGCGCCGGCGCCGGGCCTTTGAGCAAGCCATGCAGCAAGCCGGCCTCGCCGTGCCTCCGGATTATGTACAGGAGGGCGATTGGTCGATGGCAAGTGGTTATTGCGCGATGCAGCGGTTGTTGGCATTGCCTGTTCCACCCACGGCGGTCTTTGCCTGCGATGACTTGATGGCGATGGGCGCGCTGGAGGCCGTGCAGCAGAGTGGTCGGCGCGTGCCCGAAGACGTGGCGATTGTCGGCTTCGATGACATTCCCGCCACATCCTGGGTGCGACCGCGTCTGACGACGGTGGCGCAGTATCCCGGCGAGATGGGCGCGCTCTTGGCCAAGGCGCTTTTCGAGCGCATCCAGGGTGAGTACAATGGTCCTGGCCGCCGCTTTGAGGTGCTGTGTCGTTTTGTCGAGCGGGACTCGGCCTGAGGGTCCAGGGGTAAATCTGGTTGCAACGCAGCAAAATGCTTGCGTTTTTCAACAATTTGGTTGTATTGTCGGTTTTCTGAGTTGACGCAAAGGAGAAAATACTGTGCGTAAGCTGTCGTTCGTCTTTAGTTTGTTGATGGTGATGGCGCTGTTGTTAAGCGCCTGCGCAGGTGCAGCACCGGCAGCACCGGCCGCTCCGGATGCCGCGGTGGACCCCAATGCCCCCCACGGCTGTTCCGACCGCGGTGGTGAATAACTTCGGCACCTGCGACGATCCGCTGATTCTTTGGCACGGTCTGACCGGTTCCGACGGCGCCGTCTTTGCGGAATTGCTGCAGAAGTTTTCCGCAGACAACCCCGACGCCTGTCTGCAATCCGAAGGTTATCCGTGGGATATCTTCTTCCAGAAGTATCCGACCGCCGTGGCTGCCGGCACGCCGCCGGACATGGTGATCTTCCATGCCGCCGAGGTCAACCAGATGGCGGCCGAGGGATTGATGCTGCCGATGGAAGACGTGATTTTTGCTGATGGGACGCTCAGCAAGAGTGACTTCAACCCCGCATTGATGGCCGGAATCACCGTCGACGGCAAGGCAATGGCCATTCCGTTTGACAACCACGGTTGGCTGTTGTGGTACAACACGAAGCTTCTGAAAGATGCAGGTCTGGACCCGGAAAATCTGCCCAAGAATGGCGCCGAATTCATCGAATGGGCGCAGAAGATCACCACGGACATCAACGGCAAACATCCCAACGAAGAAGGCTTTGATAAGGACAACGTGGACGTATGGGCCATGGAGTACACCTGGCCGCGCTTCACCATCCCCACCACGATGTGGCAGTTTGGTGGCGGCGTGACGAACGCGGACGCCACCAAGGCAACCCTGGATAGCCCCGAGTCGATCGCGGCAGTCCAGTTCTGGCATGACATGATGTACAAGTACTACGTGGCCCCGCCGGCCGTCCCCGGAAAGATGTGGGCAGGCGATCTCTACAAGAATAACAAGCTTGCCTTTATGTGGGAAGGCACCTGGACGGGCGGCTTCATGCGCGATAACCCCGACGTTGCGGCGCTCACGAAGACGGCCTTCATCAACTCGTTGGCCCCCGATGGCAAACAGGCCGTCAAGATGGACGCGCACGTCATGTCCGTCCCAACCGGTGTGGATGAGGCCGGCGTTGCCAAGGCCAAGCAATTGATGACCTACCTTGCGCAGAACGGCGCCTTCTGGGCGACCTCCGGCCAGGTGCCGGCTGTGATCTCCGTACAGCAGCTCCCCGAGGTTCAGGCAATCCCGTCGGTCGCCATGGCTGCCCAGCAGTTCAACGAGATTGGCCGCCCCGATCTGCCGCACAAGTCCTTCATCGAAATCCAGACGGCATGGGAGACCGCCGTCGGCAATGCCCTTGCCAGTGCGGATGCCGATGTCGAACAGGCGCTGAAAGATGGGAACACCCAGATTCAGGCCATCCTCGATCGTCCGTAACCGATTCTCTGTAGTCCGCAGGCCGGTGTGCTCATACAGCGTGAGCACACCGGCCTGCGGGTCGTCGATTTTTGGCTTGGAGCGGATGACCTATGACCACGTCCACACTTCCTGCAAAAGGTGCTGCGCCGGTTTCTGATCGGCGGTGGAAGACCCTGCGTAAACAGCTTCCCAACTATCTTTTTGTTCTGCCCCATTATCTGTTCTTTGTGGTGTTCCTGCTTTACCCGATCTTCCGCGGTCTACAGATCAGCATGTACGATTGGAAGATCATGCTCAAGCAGCAGCAGTTTATTGGGCTTGCCAATTATCAAGCCTTGCTGAATGACAAAGTCTTCTGGACAGTTCTAGGCAATACGGTTCAGTTCATGCTGTTCACCGTGGCGATCAACGTCGTGCTGGCCTTGATTGTAGCGACTGGTTTGAAGCACTCTTTTCATGGCAGCAGTTTCCTGCGCGTGCTGTTTTATGCGCCCGCTATCCTGTCGGTGTCGGTTTTGGGCATCATTGGCATACGCGTGTGGGATACACAGATCGGCATTATCAACTACTTCGTGACGACGATCTTGGGTGGGCCACGTATTTCGTGGTTGGGCAACCCAAACATCGTCATTCCGGCACTTTCCATCACCACGGTGTGGTGGACCTTTGCGTTCCCAATGCTTGTGTTCATTGCTGGGCTGCACAGCATCCCAGAACCGCTGTATGAAGCCGCCAAAATCGACGGCGCTGGGCCGGGAAAGACCTTTCGTCATATTACGTTACCCCTGATCATGCCGACCATGCTCTTTGTGGTGGTGACCCAGTTCATTGCCCATATGCAGGTCTTTGCCCAGCCCTATATCATCACCGCGGGCGGTCCTGGCAACGCGTCGCGCTCAGCGGTCATGTACCTGTACGAGACGGCGTGGAAGTTTTTCCGCTTTGGGTATGCATCGGCGATTGCCGTTGTGCTGGCCGCGGTCATGATCGTGGTTACGATCATTCTGTTCTCGTTGATGCGCAGACGTACTGAATATTAGGCACGCAGGAGTTATTCATGACTACAACAACCCGCAAGGTGCATTCGCGGTCGTGGTGGAGCCAAAACAAGAATTGGATGCGGTCGCTGCTCCTTTGGCTGGCTTTCCTGCCGCTCGTCTGCATTGTGATCGTGCCCCTGTTGTATATGTTCTCGATGGCATTCACACTGGAAGCGAATCAGCTGAAATACCCGATTGAGTGGATTCCGAACCCGCCCACCCTGTCGAATTTTGTTAACATCTTTGTCGATCCACAATTGCCCATCGTGCGCTGGTTTTTCAACAGTCTCATCATCGCGACCGTGGGTACGATGATCATCATCTTCCTGTCGTCGTTGAGCGGCTATGCGTTTGCGCGCCTGGAGTTTCCCGGCAAGCAGTTCTTGTTTTCGCTGCTGCTCTTTAGCCTGATGATCCCTGCCGCGGTTACGCTCATTCCTGTTTTCTTGCTGCTGCGCGACCTGAAATTGCTCAATACCTACCACGCCATCTGGTGGCCGGCCGCCGCCTCGGTGACTGGTATTTTCTTGATGCGCCAACACTTCTATTCGATACCAACCGAGCTCGAGGATGCCGCGCGGGTGGATGGCGCCAACCGGTTTCGCATCTATTGGCAGATTTGCCTGCCCCTGGTGCGCGGGGCGATGGTGGCACTCTTTATCTTTGCATTTCTGGGTCTTTGGAACGATCTTTTCTGGCCCCTGATTGTGCTCAGCGATCGCCCAATGCTCACGCTCCCCGTGGGATTGCTCGTGATCCAGCAGGGCAGCTATATCCAGCGCGGGCTTGCCTTTGCTGGCGCCTTTATCGCGTCGGTGCCGGTGCTCATCTTCTACGCTTTCTTCCAGCGCAAGATTATCGCCGGTATTACGACGGCTGGCCTGGCGGGGCGGTAGTTGTAGATCGCTATCGCGTCGCGGCCCGTTGCATCAATCAAGCGCACGGGGAACAGTAGTTGCCTTCCTGCACTTCCAAGGATAAGGTCTCACATGTCTACTGTACAGGCACAGGTTTTGCTCGACACGAATCGCACGATCGCCCCCATTTCCCCGCTGCTCTTTGGCGGGTTTGTGGAACACATGGGGCGCTGTGTGTACGAAGGCTTCTACGATCCGCAGTCGTCGCATGCCGACGAGCAGGGTCTGCGCAAAGACGTGTTGGCGGCTCTGCGTGATCAGACTTACTCGGTGATCCGCTATCCGGGCGGCAACATGCTGAGCGGGTACAACTGGCTTGACGGCGTCGGTCCCAAGGCGCAACGCCCGCGCCGCCGTGAACTGGCCTGGCAGTCGGTGGAAACCAATCAATTTGGCACCAACGAGTTCATGCAGTTCTGCGCCGCCATCGAGGCTGCTCCCATGCTGGGCGTCAATATGGGCACCGGCGACATTCAGTCGGCCGCCAATCTTGTCGAGTACTGCAATGCGCCCGTGGGCACCTATTGGTCGGACCTGCGCGCCAGCCACGGCTTCCGCGCTCCCCACGATGTGCGCTATTGGTGCGTCGGTAACGAGATGGATGGCCCGTGGCACTGCCTTGGACGCGTTGGTGAGGGCGCCCATGATCGAGACCCAGAAATATGGCGAAGTGCCGGCGCTCGACGTGTCCGCCAGCTATGACGAGGCAACGCAACAAGGCGCCATCTTCGTGGTGAATCGCAGCCAGACCGAATCCATCGTAACGGACATCGTCTGGCAGGACGGCAAAGCCGTGCAGATTGACCAGGTGTTGCAACTGGCCGGCAGCGACCCCAAGGAGTTCAACAGTTGGGATGCGCCCAATCGGTTAGTTGCCAAGGCTATTGCGGCGCCCACGGTGGACAACGGTCGCGCGACGATCAGCCTGCCGCCGCTTTCCTTCACGGTACTGGCCACGCGCACGGTCGGAGGGTGAGCGGGTGATAGGTGGGGAACCAGCGATCGTGATCCGGAATTTCTTGGTGGGTGTCGTGATGGTGGTGGTGCTTGCCGCTTGCCAGCCGATCCGCGCCGAAGTCGCAAAGAGCGATCTGAGTCAAGCCGCGCCGGAGGCCGTCATGCTCGAGCCGGAGGGATTCATCCAGCGGATTCACGACCCTGTCATTGCCCAGGAAGGCGGCGTCTATTACGTCTTCTCGACAGGCAGCCGGATTCCGTTCATTTGCTCCAAGGACAAGCTGGTTTGGGAGTTCTGTGGGCGCGTCTTTGCGCGAAATCCTGCTTGGACGCGCACCGTTAACCGTGACCTGGCGGACATTTGGGCGCCCGATATCGCGTTTTTCAACGATCGCTGGCATCTCTATTACGCGGTCTCCACCTTTGGAACCCAGGATTCGGCCATCGGCTTGGCGACGAATGTCACGCTTGATCCGGCAAGCCCTGACTATCAGTGGGTGGATCAAGGTGAGGTGCTGCGCTCGCAGCCGGGCGATCGGTGGAATGCGATTGATCCAGCGTTGGTGCTGGATGAGCAGGGCGAGCCGTGGCTGGCGTGGGGCAGCTTCTGGAAAGGCATCTGGATGCACAAGATCGACGCCGCCACGGGCATGCTCGCCGCCGGCGACGCCACCTACCATCACCTGGCCGACCGTTCGACGGGACCCGATCACACCACGGCGATTGAGGCGCCCTTTATCGTTTCTCACGATGGGAAGTGGTATTTGTTCGTCTCGTTTGACCAGTGTTGCCAGGGCGCCCAAAGCACCTACAACGTACGTGTGGG
>Ga0105047_10000480_pt1 | contig 68038 bp, 63 predicted proteins | sample MAT04_FD_78384 | JGI IMG/M metagenome (GOLD analysis project Ga0105047, IMG submission 78384) | Freshwater microbial communities from Lake Fryxell liftoff mats and glacier meltwater in Antarctica - MAT-04 (megahit assembly) | ecosystem: Environmental > Aquatic > Freshwater > Ice > Liftoff... | reverse complement strand
TGCATGTCAACGACAATTTTTTCCGAATACGGTACTTGCATCGCTCTATCCTCTGGTTGTTTTTCCTAAGGATAAACCAGTTCCAGACTAATTGCCATCCGGTAAGTTATTTTTCAGCCATTCTTTAGCATCACGGGCACTACCTTTGTGCTGCAGCCCACCGGGACTGTCGCCGCACTGCCTGCCATGCCAGGCGTTGAGACCGAGGTACTGCAACCCTTATCTGCAGGCAGTGAAACGACAACTTCCGGCCCACTACCCTGAAAACATATTGTTATCCAGTGTTAGCCTTCGTGAAAGCCTGATAATTTTCCGTTATCGGGCTTTCAAATATTAATTTGCAAATAGTAAAATCAGATTGCTGCTTTTGCATTTTTTTATACATTTTGCAAATTGCTTCAACCAGTTTATCCAAATGAAGCGGTTTGTTTAAGTTTTCTTTCGCGCCAGCGGCGATGCAGTGCTCATGGTTTGCGGGCATCGCCAGGGTGGTTACAGCAATAATCGATACAACGGCAATGCGATGGAAGATATCGGTTTTCCTGGAATAATCCAAAATGTGAATGCCCTGCATATTTGTCGGAATCACATATCAGGCAAGTGTGCAAAAAACAAAGTTTACTGGGAAGCCAGCGCAATCTTTGCTCTTTTGAGATGAGTGCAGGGTCTATTTCGCGCAAGCGCTCATGCCGGAAAACTTTTACCATCTCACTCACGAAGAGACGTAGGCTGCCTCGTAAACAGATTTATTCTCCGGGATGACGCGCACACCGCTTGCACAAATTGGATAAATTGTGCTACAATTTGTGGTACCGGTACCATATATGACAACCATACGAGAAGTTGCCAAGCTTGCTGGGGTTGCCCCCATTACTGTTTCGAGAGTGATCAATAAGGCTGGATATATCAGCGCTGAAACACGCCAAAAGGTCGAAGAAGCGGTGGCCCAATTGGGCTATGTGCCGAATACACTTTCACAGAGCCTGCGCTGGAAGCAGACAGGCATGCTGGCGCTGGTTTTGACGGATGTGACCAACCCATTTTGGACAACGGTGGCGCGCGGTGTGGAAGATGCGGCCAGTAACGCTGGCTATCATGTCATCCTGTGCAATACGGATGAATCGCCCCAGAAACAGGAAAGTTACCTGAAAGCCCTGTTCGAGAAGCGAGTTGATGGGCTTTTGTTAGTACCAGCGCGCGATGAGCTGGATGATATCAAGCAGGCACGCAAATTAAACGTACCACTGGTGGTACTTGACCGGCGCCTAAGCCAGCCAATTACTGATTCGGTGCGGTGTGATTCTGAAGATGGGGCTTACCAACTGACGAGGCTGCTGCTGGATCGCGGTCACCGTCAGATAGCCCTGCTGACCGGTTCTGCGCATGTTGCAACCGCAGTTGACCGGTTGAACGGGTACCGGCGCGCTTTTCGTGAAGCATCGCTAAGCGAAGGCAGTGAGATCGTTTTTTATGGAGCCTTCACGCTGGAAAGCGGGCTGGAAATGGCGCAACAGGTACTTGAAAGAAATCCGCGCCCAACAGCTATTTTTGCGGCGAACAATTTCATTGCTCTGGGTGTGTTGAAAAGCATGCATGCAGCCGGGCTGCGCGTGCCTGAGGACATCTCGGTGGTTGGTTTTGATGATTTACCAACTTCCATGTTGATCGATCCCGTTTTGACCGTGGCGGCGCAACCGGCTTATGAGATGGGCGCCCAGGCTACAAAAATGCTGATTGAACGGTTAACGGGTAACAACCCGGAGGCTCCACAAGAAATTGTTCTGCCGGTGGAAATCGTCGAGCGAAAATCAGTCAAGGCGGTTTGATTAGTCCAGCCTGGTCCGAGAATCAGATAAAACGGTTGAAATTGTTTTTTTTATTTTTTTGTGGGAGCGGTATCATTTCGCGCTAATACTACTTTTACTGAAATGTCGCCAATATTTTATACAAGGAGAAAGCAATGAAAACGAATCTAATCGCAACTACAAGCCCTGAGTTAAAAAAGGATGACCTGATCGTTGTGGCAGGCGCGGGTGGATTTATTGGCGGTTCGCTGGTGCGTCGTTTCCACGAACAGGGCTTTACCAACATCCGCGCGGTGGACAAGAAGCCCCTGCCTCAGTGGTATCAGCGGGTGCCTGGCAGCGAAGTCATCTGCATGGATTTGAGTGAAAAGGAAAATGCAATTCGCGCAGTGGAAGGTGCGGCGGAAGTTTATAACCTGGCAGCGGACATGGGCGGGATGGGCTTTATTGAGCGTTTCCGCGTAGAATGCCTGCGTTCCATTTTGGTCAACACGCACCTGATCGAGGCTGCCTATCGCGCAGGAACGCAGCGCTATTTTTTCTCATCCTCGGCCTGCGCGTATAACACCACCCTGCAGCAAGATCCCAATGTGGTTGCACTGAAAGAAAGCGATGCTTACCCGGCGATGGCCGAACGCGGCTATGGTTGGGAAAAGCTGGTGAGCGAGATGTTTTGCGAGGAATATTGGGCTGAACGCGGCATGAAAACCGCGATTGCACGCTTCCATAATGTTTACGGACCAAACGGTACCTGGTACGGTGGGCGCGAGAAAGCCCCGGCGGCGATTAGCCGCAAGGTGGTGGAGGCAATTGACAGCGGCTCTGGTGAAATCGAAATTTGGGGCGACGGCTCGCAAACCCGGAGCTTCATGTATATTGATGATTGCACTTTCGGCATTGATCAAATCACCCATTGCGAAGACTTGATCGCCACCCCGATCAACCTGGGCTCAAGCGAATTGGTCTCGATCAACCAGTTGGTGAGTATGGTGGAGGATATCGCCGGGATCAAGCTTGAGCGCCGTTACAAACTGGATGCGCCAAAAGGAGTTGCCGGACGCAACAGCGATAACACATTTATCCAAGAGGTGCTCGGCTGGGAACCATCCACAAGTTTGCGGGATGGGATGGAAAAAACCTACCGCTGGATCGAAAGCCAGTATAACGACCGCAAAGCTGGCAAACGCGTTGTCACCGAATCCCCAGTTGCCATGCCGGCCTGACCATGCAAAGCGATCTGCGCCAGGTGATTGGCGGCATACCATACCGTGCCGCGCTGGCAGGCGGTTGGATTGACCAACCATTTGTCTCCAGCCTCAACCCCACCCCCCCAGGATCAATGGTGGTGGTGGGGTTAGAACCGGATTTTTACTGGATGGATCGCTGCGGAATGGGAACCAGCACCCGCAGGATTGCCTTGCAGTTATGGGGAAATGAAATCCCACAACGGGAACCCAAGTCGCTTGTAAGGGAACTGTACCAGGTTGAAAACAACGGCAAAGCTGATCCATCGGGTTCGCAGGATATGGCTGGCCTGATTTACCCGGGCATCAACCGCCTGGATTATGACGCCAGCGTGGAGGGGGGTTATTTTCCCGCCCAGATCGAATCCATTCACGATGAAGCAAACGCAGCCTGGCTGGAAAATGTACTGCAGGTTTTAGCGGTGAACCAACGGCCCGCGGGGTATTCGCCATTGGGGATCAAGAATCTCGATCCGGAATGGGTGCATCGACTGGGTCAATCTGGCAAAGATTGTTTTACCGCCATCAGCGAACTGGATGCGCAGGGGCTGGGAGCGTCTTTCAATGAGTGCATGTTGTGTTGGGAAACACTGCTACCGCAAACCGTGCGCCACACTGCGCTGAGCATCGACTTAATGGGCATATTGCAGTATTACCAATCGCGCTATGCCGGGGCAATGTATTCGGGCTGCGGCGGCGGATATCTGTATGTGATATCAGAGCAGCCTGTGCCGGGCGCGTTTAAAGTTCGTGTGCGCAGGAAGTAGGAGTTGAATATGACAGAGAGCCCGTTCACATCAGAAGGTCAATTTTTAGCCCTGTACCACAATAAGCTGGCCGCACTGCTACGCACCAACCATAATGCGCTTGATTCCGCGCTGAGTTCCTTTGTGCTGGTATGCGCCAATGCATATTTTGACCGTAGTATCCTGGCAGATCTTGACAACGACCTGCGCAGGGCCTTTCTGAACATCCGGGAAAAACATTTCCGGCATTTCGCAGAGGGGCGTATTCTGGATGAACGGTATGCCGAAGATCTGCTGGTTTTTTTGAAAATTGCGTTGGTAGGTTTGGAACAACTGAGGGTAACGGAGCACAGACAGTTGGGTGATTGGGTCGTCCAGTTCAACCACATCCGCTCATTCAGGCCACAAAGATCAGCGGCCAGGGCAGTGGCATCCATCGATATTCCATTTAATGAAAACGGGTTTCACTACGACCATGATCTGTGCGAACGCGAGAGCTTCTGGACTGGCATGCTGGCTGGGAAAAATGCATACCTTTTATATAATAAATATCCGTTTGCACGGCTACACGCTCTCCTCATTCCGGAACCGGAGCGGAAACACCGGCAATTTCTGAGCAGGGATGATCATGCCTGGGCCTGGGATGTGGCCCAGGTAATGGGACAGAGCCTGCCCGGGTTCGGGATGGGGTACAACGCGCCAGGTACCTTTGCTTCGGTCAACCACTTACACTTTCAAACATTTATCCAGCCAGGCGGCATGCCGGTATCCCGTCCAATATGGAAGCATAATGGCGGCGAGAAGGAATATCCTTTGCCCTGCCAGGTTTTTACTTCCTGGCAGGAGGCATGGCAGTGGTTGGAACCAATTTACAGGCAGAATATCACTTCGTTTAATTTAATTTATACACCCGGGAAAATTTATTGCTTTGAACGCAAACGCCAGGCTACTTACAGCCAGGCCCGCTGGACCAGTGGGTTTGCATTCTATGAACTTTCGGGCAATATCATCACCTTCAGCAGGGAAGGTTACACACAGCTTACCCTGGAGCAGGTCAGCAAGGAATTTAAGAAGTTAAAAGTCAAACAACGACAAACGGTTGCGGGCCAAAAGCCAGTATAACCAGCGATCAAGAAGGAATAATCGATGGCGAAAAAAGTATTTGTAAGCGGATGTTTCGACTTGCTGCACAGCGGGCATGTTGCGTTTTTTGAGGAAGCCTGCAAGTATGGTGATTTATATGTTGCTCTGGGGTCTGACCGCAACGTTTTTGCGTTAAAAAACCGCCCGACGATCAATCAGGATGCTGAGCGGCTGTACATGGTAAAGTCACTGGCGTATGTAAAGGAGGCCTTCATCAATCAGGGCAGCGGGGTGTTGGATTTTATTGAAGGGCTGCGGATGATCAAGCCCGATTATTTTGTCGTAAACGTGGATGGGCACACCCCCGAAAAGCAGGCCCTGTGCAAGCAGTTTGGGATTGAGTATGTTGTGTTAAAACGTGACCCACACCCAGGACTGACCGCCCGCTCCACTACAAGTCTGCGCAGCTTTAGCACAATCCCTTTTGGGCTTAGCCTGGCGGGGAATTTATTTGACCTGCCACAGATATCCGGCCTGCAGCAAGGGTCGGCGCTGACTGTCTCACTTCATGCCACCACAGAATTTAACAAGGGAACGGAAGGCACATGCGGCTTGCGGGCAAGCGCAGAGGAAATATGGGGAACCAGGCTACCTTTTGACCGGCCTGAAAAACTTTCCAAAATGCTTTTTGGATTCCACAATTTACCGGGCAGGCAAGATATACACGGGGCAAGCGAATCGATTGGGATCATTTTCCCTGGATTGACCAAAGCAGATTATGACGGTGAATATTGGCCCCGCCAGATTCAATTCGCACAGGATGAACTGGTTCTAAATTTTCTGGAGAATGTGATTCAGCTTATGCCCATGAACGGTCATAAAATTGAGGAACGTAAAGCAGAAGGCTTACGGATTGAGCATGAACACATCCGGACTCTTGCCAACGCTGTTAAATCTTGCTGGCAAGCTTTGATTTCCAAAAATGTATCTGATTTTGGAACGAGCTTGCAAGAGGCAGCCTTTGCTCAAGACGCAGTACGGCCAGGCTGGTTGGATATTAGGACTTACGAAGTTGCTGGCACCTACCAACAGAAAATTCACGGCTGGACAACTGCGGCAGTTGGCGCCAATCAATACCTGGTTTTGGTGGCAGATCAACCGATTGAAAACTCCACGCGTATCAATATTCGACGCAAAAGCGATTAAAGGTTTGGGGGGAGCAGTGCAAGAAGGGAGTCGCATGTGAATGCAGTGATAACGAAATTGCCGGGGGGTAATCCATTTACGGCAACATTTTTAAAGACCTAATGCGTGCTTTGGAATAAATTGCAGGGCTGATATTTGTTATAATTCGATGGGGACACGCCAATAAATTGGATATTGGCGCAATACAATCGTGCAATCTGGAGGGCATCTTGGCAAAAAAAGTTTTGGTAAGCGGTTGTTTTGATATGCTTCACAGCGGTCACGTAGAATTTTTTCGCGAGGCTGCTCAATATGGCGACCTGTACGTTTCGCTTGGCTCAGATAAAACTGTTTTTGAATTAAAAGGGCGCACCCCGATCAACAATGAACAGGAGCGCACTTTTATGGTGAGGTCGGTCGCTTCTGTGAAAGAAGCTTTTGTTTCACGCGGATCCGGAATTTTGGATTTTGAAGCTGAAATGCACGAAATCAAGCCAGATTATTTCGTTGTCAATGCGGATGGCCACACCCCGGATAAACGGGAGCTTTGCAAGTCTCAGGGGGTGGAATATATTATATTGGAACGCAAACCTTATCCTGGCCTGGAGGCGCGTTCCACTACACAGCTGCGCCAGCGCGATTACATGCCCTACAGGATCGATCTGGCCGGGGGCTGGCTTGACCAACCTTATGTATCCACCCATTACCCAGGTGCGGTCATCACCGTATCAATCGAGCCGACCCTGAATTTCAACGAACGAAGCGGGATGGCTTCCAGTACGCGGCGAGCGGCTATAGACATGTGGGGACCCAAGATACCGCCGGGTAATTATGAGAAGCTGGCAAAAGTTTTATTTAGCTATGACAACCCGCCCGGCACAAAAATCATCTCGGGCTCACAAGATGCAATTGGATTGGTATTTCCGGGGCTGGCAAAAGCCCATTACAACGGCAGCTACTGGCCGACAAATATTGAGCACGTTCTGGATGAACCGCTGCTGCGATTTGTAGAAAGTTCGCTCTACCTGGTTTCCCTGGGTCCGCGCTTTCCAAATTACGATGTACTGGCCAACACCAGCTTTAACCGTGACCTGGCGAAAAACCTGGCGGATGCTGCAGACGGCTGCTGGGATGCGATCTATCAGCAGGATATTGTTGCGTTTGGGCGCAGCTTGCGCGAGGGATTTGAAGCCCAGGTTGCCATGTTCCCTAATATGAAAAATGAACGCGTTGAAGCGCTCATTGATGAATATCGGGACATTGCCCTGGGATGGAAACTTTCTGGCGCGGGCGGCGGCGGCTACCTTGTGCTTGTTTCGGATAAGCGCGTGCCGGGGGCAAGCCGGATTGTGGTAAGAGAGCGGTTGAGCTGACCCCCAAGTACATCCATCACACCAGACCCCCGGTTGTACTGGATAGATAAACTACAAAGAAGGAGCGCGCAGGTTTTCCTGTGCGCTCCTTCTTTGCTTTTAATCTTTTACAACCCTTTTTTTAGAATAATGTTGGCGTACAAACTCCTTGAGGTTGTGCTGCTTACGTTAGAATCTTCCGTACAGCGGGCCGAAGTTTTCGCAGGCGCGGAAATCAGCGCCCTGTGGATCCATGGCTCCAAACATACCCCAGGCACTCGGGCGGAAGAGGCTTTCTTCAGGAAGATTGTGCATGGCAAGCGGGATGCGTAGAATGGAGGCCAACGCAACCAGGTCCGCGCCAATATGCCCATAGCTCAGCGCGCCATGATTGGCGCCCCAATTGGCCATGACCGAGTAAACATCACGGAAGGGAGCGCTGCCAGTCAGACGCGGCACAAACCAATGGGTAGGCCAGGTGGGATTGGTGCGTTCGTTCAGGGTTTCATGCACTTCTGCAGGCAGGTCAACGGTCCAGCCTTCTGCGACTTGCAGAACTGGACCGAGACCCTTCACCAGGTTGAGGCGGCTCATGGTAAAAGGCATTCCGCCTTTGGTGAGAAAACCGGATGAAAAACCGCCGCCGCGGAAATATTCTTCCATGCCGGGGTGCCATTGGGTCACTGCCAGGCACTTTTTAACATCATCAGCGCTTATTTCCCAGAAAGGCTTCATGGCAGGGCTGCCATTCTGTTCCATCTGCCCGGTGGCATCCAGAGTTGCCGCACCTGAGTTAATCAAATGGATAAAGCCATTTTCGGCCAGACCGGTGGGGGTGTAGCCTGTCACACGCTTGACTGCTTGAGGAGACCAATACGTGCGAACATCCGCAAAAATCTGGGCTGTGTTGGTCAACAGGTGGCCGAAGAGCATGACTGTGCCGTTCAGACTGTCATTCTCAGTAGCAAAGGTATAAGGCTCGCGGATGCCGTTCCAGTCAAACGAAGAATTCAACATGGCTTCCATGAAGTCGCCATTGGGCATGTGATCTGTCCACTGCCGCTGACCCTGGAAGCCGCCCAGGATGGCATTATTGCCGAGGGCTTCTTCGCCAAAGCCAAGATCGGCCAGGCGTGAGTTGCCCTTCATTACATCGCGGGCGATCATGGTCATCTTGACCACAAATTCCCAATCCTTGTCCTTTTCGGCGCGGCTTTTTTGCCGATCGTCCGGGTTGTAGTCACGGCCTTCATTGCAATTGGCGCGCACCCAGGCAATGGCTTTTTCAAATTCCTGCGGGTCATAGATTTTGCGATCAATACGGCGAGAAAATTCTGACATGTCGCAAGTCATTACGCGCATATCCAGATAGCTTTCGAAAAAATCGTGATTCACGATAGAACCGGCGATACCCATGGATACATTGCCAAAGGACAAATACGTTTTTCCGCGCAACTGGGCAGCCGCCAAGCCGGCACGGGCGAAACGCAACAACTTTTCCTGTACGTCGGCCGGGATGCTGGTATCACTCGAGTCCTGTACATCCTGTCCATAAATGCTGAAAGCCGGAAGGCCCTTCTGGTTATGCCCGGCCAGAACCGCGGCAAGATAGACTGCGCCAGGGCGTTCGGTGCCATTGAAGCCCCAGACAGCTTTGGGCATCAAAGGATCCATATCCATGGTTTCGGAGCCATAACACCAACAGGGGGTGACGGTGAGCGTCAGGCCGACGCCTTCGCGGGCGAATTTATCTGCGCAGCGTGCTGATTCAGCCAGCCCGCCGATACAGGTATCTGCGATAATACAGACTACGGGACTGCCGTCGGGGTTTTTCAAGCTGGCGCTCAAAAAATCTGCGGTGCGCTGGGCTATGCCCATGGTTTGCGCTTCGAGTGATTCGCGCACACCCATGCGCCTGCCATCAATGGCAGGGCGAATGCCAATTTTCGGGTAAGATGATGTCATAAGGTTGCCTCTATATTCCTGTAGAATTTATTTTAGCGATATTCATCGATTGCTTCGAACATGGCGACAATATTTTGGGGAGGGACATCTCCCAGAATATTATGAACAGTATTGAAAACAAAGCCGCCACCGGGGGAAAGGATTTCGATGTTTCGGCGCACATGGTCTTTGACTTGTTCTGGTGTGGCACGGTTCAGGATGTGGCGGGTATCTGCGCCACCGCCCCAGAAAGTAATGTCCTTGCCAAACTCTTGCTTCAACTTTTCCGGTTCCATATTTTTAGATGTGATCTGCACCGGGTTGATCACATCGTATCCGGCTTCGATCAAGTCTGGCATCAGCTTGTAGATGGAGCCGCAGGAGTGCAGAAATGTCTTCATTTGACTATGTTTGTGGACATATTCTGTAAGCTGGGTGTGACGCGGTTTGAACAGCTTTTGATAGGTTTTGGGCGCCATAAATGGCCCCTGGTCGGTGCCGAGGTCATCACCGAAGCGCAAGATATCCGCAACGTCGCCAACTGCTTCGCAGACCTTTTCCAATGTTTGCAGGTGCTGTTCCATGAGGGCATCCAGCAGGCGTTCGACACTGGTCTGGTCAGAGGCCAGGTCCATGAGGAAGTTGTCCATGCGGCGCAGGAAAGTACCCCATTCAAACAGGTTACAGCCAGCAACTACCACCAGGGCCCGATCCGTTGATTGTCGCAGAGCAATGGCACGCTGGCGTAACTGCTGCCAAAAATCCGGTTCAGAGGCGTGATCCCAGGGGCTGTGCACCAAACCAGACCAATGAACTTTGCCCATCCAATAAGGCAATTCTTTGAAATCTGCCGGGTAGCCATCCAGATACGGGAAACAGGTCTGGTCGAAAAAAGAGGCACCATAAGGCATGTAAGCGATGCGGGTACCCTCTTTATCAAGCACGTCCCAACCATTGTCATCCAACTGACGCGGGTGAAACCAGGCGGGAAACTGTACGGTCATGCCCTGAGGCAGTTTGAAGTCGTACCAGTCTTCGGGACGGTCATTGAAGGTGCGCCCAATATCGACCACGTCAATGCCGAAATGATCCAGGGCGGCATCATCGGGCTGGGCGACTTGTTGAACGATGTCGTATACGCGGGTGGGGCCGGGCATGCCCAGATACTTTTTAAGGTTGTAATATGCGATGGCTGAAATGCCAGAGCTGGGTGTGGCGCCCATGTCCACAGGCAGGGCATCCGGTTCGCGGTGTGCTATGGTAGCCAGGACGCGTTCACGTGAGGTCATCTTTTTAGTTTCGGTCATTTGTGCATCCAAACAGGCCGACCCCGGCCCAGGAATTATGCTTCTACCAGGGTTTTGGCGAGGCGGGCTGCGGAACTGGCATCTGGTGAGAACCCGTCCGCGCCAATCTGGTTGGCGTATTCCTGCGTTACCGGTGCGCCACCAATCATGACTTTGACCTGATCGCGCAGACCGGCTTCCTTGAGCGCCTTGATGGTGTTACCCATGTTAGCCATGGTGGTTGTAAGCAAAGCCGACATGGCGACAATCTGGGGTTTGCGCTCGCGAACAGATTTAATGAATTTTTCTGGTGTTACGTCAGTTCCCAGATCAATGACCTCAAACCCGGCGCCTTCGAGCATCATGCCAACCAGATTTTTGCCGATATCGTGCAAATCGCCCTTAATCGTACCAATGACGATCAAGCCTGTAGATTTCATGCCGCTTTCGGCCAGCAAAGGTTTGAGCGGTTCGAGGCCAGCCTGCATTGCACGGGCAGCAATCAACATTTCGGGAACAAATAATTCACCTTCTTCATACAGGCGCCCTACCTCGCCCATTGCGGCAATCAAACCTTCCTGCATGATCTGCTTGGCCGGGAGGTTTTGTTTAAGCGCCGCTTGCACGCCTTCTTTCGCTGCGGCGGCATCACCTTCCAAAACTGCCTGATAAATTGCGTTGATGTGATCCATTGGGTTCTCCTATTGAAAAATTGATGTCTAAATTGGTGGGCAGGCTATTGGCCTTCGGCAGCAACGCCAAAAGGTTTAGCCTTTGGTGGCGCCGGCGGTAAGACCTTCTAACAACTGGCGCTGGACAAGAGCAACAAAAATCACCGCCGGGATAAGCATGAGAACTGACATGGCGGTCATACCTCGCCAATCTGAAACAAATTGACCGGTAAATTCAAACAAAGCAGGTGGGAAAGTTCTTGAAGCAGGGGTACGGGTGATGATGCCTGCCAGGGCAAATTCATTCCAGGATGTGAGGAAAGCGAAGATGCCAGCGGCAGCAACCCCTGGCAGTGCCAGAGGAAGGGAAACATGGATAAACGCACCCCACAGGGAACAGCCGTCAATCCGCGCGGCTTCATCCAATTCCTTGGGGATGGCGCGGAAAAAGCCGTCCATCAGCCAGGCCGTGAATGGGATGTTAAGGGCAACATAGGCGATGATCATGCCCAAAATGGTATCGGAAAGCCGTGTGCGCGCAAAAACGATAAAGAGCGGCAGGCTGAGCGCAATACCAGGAATAGCGCGGGCCAACATCATGCCGAGGTAAATGGTGTTCTTGCCCTTGAATCTAAATCTCGAAAATACATAACCAGCCAGGGTTCCAAATATCAAAGCAAAGAAGGTGCTGACCAGAGCAATGATGACCGAATTACGGGCATAACTTGCAACCGGAATTGAGCCGCCCATGCCAAATGCGCCTTCAGGCGTAGGCATGCCAAACAGAATCTTGTAAGAATCGAAGGAGAATCCAGTTGGAATCCAGATGGGAGGGAAGGCGTTAATTTCGGAAGAAAGGCGGATAGATGTGAGTATGATCCACAAGGCGGGTACAAAAAAGATCAACAGGATCACCCACAATAATAGATCGGTGAAAAAATGTGTTACCAGATCGCGACGAAAACGTTTTTTGATGGGTCGACCATTATTTTCTGTTGTGCTCATTCGTCCATCTCCCCGGCCCAGCGGCTCTTCAAAACATTACGGAACAACATATAGGTAAATATGGAACTAAAGATGACGGTGATGTATGACATGGCAGATCCCATGGCAAATTGCTGCCCGGTGAACGCCAGCCGGTTGACATAAGTCCAGATCATTTCGGTGCGGTTTGCCGGGCCACCACCAGTCATCATGTTGACAACGTCATAAGCGCGGGCGATATCGAGAGAACGGATCGCCATGGCAGTATAGATGAATGGCATCAACATGGGTAAGGTAAGCAGTTGAAATTTCTGCCAGGCAGAAGCGCCATCGATATCGGCGGCTTCAAAAGGTTCCTGAGGCAGGGAGAGAATGCCAGCCTCGAGGATAATAACCATAAAGGGAGTGCTCATCCAGATCTCGGCGACCAACAATGTGATTAAGCCGAGATTTTTATCAATTAACCAGGGAATAAGGTGGGCCTGGCCTGTCAGCGAATAGAGCAGGTTGTTGACGAGCCCAACCTGAGCGCTGAAGAACCATTTAAACTGAAGCCCAACCAGCACCGGCGCAAACATCATAGGCATCATCATCAGCGTGCGCGCCAGGCTCTGTCCGCGAATAGCGCGGGCCATGAGTTGGGCAATCCCCAGACCGATGACAAACTCAAGGTTGACGGCGATGGTGATAAACAGGATGGTACGTCCGAACACCACCCAGAATAGCTTATCTTTAAAGAACAGATTGTAATAATTTTGCAGGCCCACAAAGTGGACATTCCGGGCAGTTGTAAGGGTATAGTCAGTAAAGCTGAGATAGAGAGAATAAGCCATCGGTAAGCCGACAACCATAATAATAATTACAATGCCCGGCAGCAACATGGCAATGGGCAGATGCCGGTCGGGAATTTGAAACTCGAATCTTTTTTTAGGGACTACAGCTAGACCCGGGACTTGTGAAGTCATTGTGTTCCTCATTTAAGGCTAAAAGTAAGGCTAAAAGTTAGGGCTAAAAGTTGCAGTTCTGGATGGGTGAGGCAAGCCTCACCCATCCAGAGGTGTTAGCTTAACTGTTCAGCCTAATAGTAGCCTGCTTTGGACATCATATCGCGGACCTGCGTGGCGGCATCATCGAGACCTGCCTTAGCTTCAACATCTCCGAGGATGATCTTCTGTAGTGTTGGATAAACGATGTTGGACATGGGCAGCCATTCAGCGATCAATGGCGGGGTTTTGAAATCTTCCTTGGCTTCGAGCAGGGCCAATTCCAGGCGTTTCTTGTCGAGCGGAACTGTGGATTTGTTGGCTGCTTCGATGGTCTCATCAAAGACACTCTGGCGCGCGATCAAAATGCCCGTCTTGGCTTCGAGGCGATTGCCTTCGATGCTGGTCAGGTGCTTGATCAGGGAAGCAGCTGCATCTTTTTCTTTGGCGGCCTTGGTAATGGAGAAGCCGTGGTGGCCTGCCCAACCGCTGTGAATGCCGCCGTCGCCCTTGGGCTGGCGGGCCATATCGAACTTGCCGGCAACCTTGCTGGATTTGGGATCTTGGAAGAAACCGTACCAACCAAACCACTCGGTGTACATACCAATGGTGCCGTTGGCGAAGTTCTTGGCAACATCTTCCCAGAGGAAGTTGGTCATGTCTGGGGGCATGGCTTTGGCAGCGTACAGATCGGCAAACATCTTGGCGGCTTTGACGCCGGCAGGACCATTGAAGGTGGGTTCCCACTTGTCGTCGAAGAGCTGGCCGCCTTCGGCGGTCTGGACTTCGTAGAAACGACCCATGAGAGCTTCTTCCTTACCAGCAGACTGGGTTCCGAAAATGCCGGGGTTCTTGGTGGTGACATCAAGGGCAGTCGCCTTATACTCATCCCAGGTCTCTGGAGCCTTGGAAATCCCAACATCTGTTCGGAACAGGTTGCAGGAAATATCAAAGTGTCGAGGAATCACCCACAACTTGCCGTCGCGTTTCGCAGCATCCACCAGGCGCGGGATAAAACCGGAGAGTTCTTCAGCGCTGAAATAGCCATCAAGCGGCTCAAGCCCATCGGCTTTGACATATTGTGAGAAAAAGCTGCTGTGATCCCAGCAAACATCATAATCGACGGTGCCAGCTGCAAAATCCTGGACCAGACGTTTGTCAGTCTCAAAGCCATTGCCCTTGAAAACAAACTCAACTTTGGCGCCAGTCTTGGCTTCCCAATCTGGAATGATCTTGTAAAGTTCATCGTAGCTGCCGCCAGTAATAGCGTGCATGCGTACCGTTTTGCCGTCGAAGGGCTTGCCAACAACAGCAGGGGCCACCGTGGCAGCCGGTGCAACGGGCGCGGCGGGGGTCGCTGCGGGTGCACATGCTGCGGCAACTCCGCCCAGCGCTACCAGGCCAGATGCCTTTAGAAAATCACGTCTTGAAATGCCTTTCTTGCCAGTCATTTGTCTCTCCTTTGAATGAACGAGCGGTTTTAGAGAAAAGGGTGTGACGACAACACGAATTTATTCGCTTTCAAACTGGTATATTTCTTCCAACACCTCCTATCAGAATAGACCTTGAATGGTCATATCATTTGGCGACGGCCTTTTGGGGTGGGTCAGCTTGCTAAGATCAGCCACCCAGGCGTTTATCATCGCCATCCACATTTCTTTACCAGATTCGACGCTGGCCTTTTTGGCGTCTTTACAGTACCAGGGTGCATCAGGCCCGAGAAAATCAAATTGAACAAGCTCCGGGCGGACAGCCATGAGGAGGGATGTTTCGTAATACCCGGCATGGTCCGCAATGACAACGCCTTTGGCAGCCGCATCTGGCAAGACAGATGGCCAGACTTGGATGCGCTCAAAAACCTTGTCTTGCGCCGCGAGCGGAGCTTTTCCCCACCATGCATCGCCACGTTCCTGGTGGGATCTTTCGAAAGTTACTTCGGCTGCGGCCTGGCGCAATGCCAATGCTTCAGGCCCATCCAGCCCTTGATGGTGAATACAAACGATGATCCATTTGAAACCCATGTTCCAGAAACTGTTGAGCACATCCCTGGCATGACGGCCAAAGCGCTCAGTGGAAACATCCAGCGTTCCAAGATCCGGGCCAGTAACCGCAGAACCAGTGGGCCCATACCAGAGCGGGGGAGCAACGATACTTGGAACCTGCAAAGAGACCTGTTCGAGGAGTTCTTCAACGATAAACGTATCCAACCCAAGGGCCATGTGCGGGCCGTGGTATTCGATGCAACCAGCAGGCAGCAACACGGGCCAGCCTTCATCAATGGCCTTTTTAAATTGGTGGGGCAGCAAGTTCTGTAAACGCATCTGAGCCTCGAAAGTGTCAGTATCGCGTGAAAAAAGTTAGTTCAGATCAGGAATATCGTACTCCCCAAGCTGCAGGGGATATTGTCCGTATTCACGCACCAGGTTAACCACATATTCGTAGTTTTCAGCAGAGATATTGCTGGGGATAGAATGGTCTGACTGGAAAATCATACCTCCGCCTTTGGCCGCATTCAGTTTGCGCAAGACAATCGGTTTCAATTCTTCCTTGGTACAACCAGCCCATTCCATGACATTCATATTGCCGCAAAATCCAATGCGGTGCCCATACTTGCGGCGTAGTTCGACAACATCCATGCCAGCTTTGGCTTCCAGCGGGTTATAAGCATCTATGCCAACTTCGATGAAGTCTTCAAAAATACGTTTGACATTGCCGCAGCCGTGGTAAATGACTGGCAACCCGGCGTTGTGACACACCTCGACCATGGCGGCCAGGCCGGGCTTGTACCACTTGCGCCAGTAATCTGGATGGAAGAACAGGTCTTTGCGATAGGCCACATCGCCCCAAATCACCATGCCGTCAATCAACCCATCGGCGGCCTTGATCTGAGCCTTTAGCATTTCCAGGGCCCATTCATTGGTACGCTTGACAAATTGTCCAAAGCGCTCAGGATATAAACCAGCAAAAAGGAGTAGGTTTTGCCCACCCACAATGCGGGTCATGTATTCATTGGCCTCGGTCTGACTGCCATAAACCGGGATGGTCGGGCGAACCTTCTTGACGGTCTCGATCCAGGGCGGCAGGTTGCGAGCATAACCATCACCGACCCCAGCAAGCTGATTATCGCCGCCGCTAAAGAAGCGGCGCGGGTCAGCAGGATCATCGAATTCAAAGGCCTCGGCTTTTTCGATCGTGTCAGTTTCGAAATGAACAAACTCGGGCATGGGATCGGCGAACTTTTTGCGCAGGACAGCCTCAAAGCCAGTTCGCACTACCACTTCTTCTTCGTTTTCGCTGATGACCTCGAAATTCTTGATATGCGGATCCATGTTGTGGATTGTGACGATCCAGTCAAGATCATAATATTCATAAACATCGGTCTCAACGGGCAGTTCTTTTTCTTTGCGCCAGCGTTCGAGAAAGCTACCCCAGAAGAAATCACTGACCGGGATGCGGTCAGGTTCCTGGTGTTTGAGGGCCTTGTTCATGCGATCCAACTTCTTAAGACAATTTTCAGTTCTCTCCATGGGTTTTATCCTCTTTAATCGGTGTGGAAAACTTCTTGCATGGTCGACCACCATTCGCCTTCAGCGCGGGTCTTAAGAGGCTCCTGCATGGGCATCATGATCGCCCACCATTCCTGGGTTTTGGGATCGTCGCCCATTTTTTTCATGTCACTATCAAAATTTTCGCCTACATATTCAAAATAGGCAAACAGCAGCCCATCCTTGTGATAGATGGAGTAATTACGAATGTTACATGCGGTGATCATTTTCAGAATTTCAGGCCAAACTGCAGCATGATACTTGACGTATTGATCGAATGTTTCGGGCTTGACTCCAATGATCTGTCCATATCTTTTCATCAGATATTCTCCTTTTGGGTTCTCAATAATTTCCATTTTCGCGGAGGGTTTCATACATTGCAATTACATTTTCTACGGGCGTTTCGGGGAGCAAATAATCGTGGCTGGGCGAACAAACATAGCCACCGCCAGGTTTCATTATATCCAGGACGCGTTTGGTTTCAGCACGGGCCTGCGCTGGCGTACCTTCGATCAACAGCTGGGTATTAACTGCGCCCATCAGCATGATCTTGCTGCCTAACTGAGATTTTAGATCAGCAGGGTTCATTCCACGGCAGGTAGGCTGCAGCGCTTGCAGCCCATCCAAGCCGGTTTCGAGCATGGCAGGCAACAATGGAGCAAAACCACCGCAGCAGTGCAGTAAAACTTTCAGGTTATAGTCATGGCCCAGGTTTACCAGGCGCTGGAGGTGGGGGGCAATAAAGCGGCGGAATGTCTTATCGCCGATGAGAGGGCCTGTCTGAGCGCCAAAATCGTTGCCAATGAAAAAGATGTCGATGAGATCCGCAGCGGCATCGAAAATTCTTGTGCTGACGCCCACATAGTAGTCCACAATATGCTGCATAAGCGCATCAATCATTTCAGGATTGTCATACATTTTGTAGCTGATATTTTTGAAGGTCATCAGATCCATGGCGTCGTGCCAAAACGGGGACCAGTCACCTGCCAGAATGGCGTATTCACCTTTGTAGGACAGGATTTCAGCACGGATTTCTGAGACATCCATCCAGGATGGGTCAGGCCAGGGGAAATCGTGAACTTCTGCGACCGTTTCCACATTCACAAGCGGGCGGTTCAACGGCATACCATAGCCGTAGCCGTGGCGCTGCACATTAAACGGCGTGCGATAGGTGGCATCTGAAAATGTCAGGTTCGCACCAGGGCTGCGCTCTTCAGGACCGGTATAACGAGGGAAGACCCGACGAAAATCATCCTGTAAATATATGGAAAGACTTTCATCGTCTTTAAGTCCAAGGTGATTGGTCATCAAGCCTCGAAACTCAGGCGATGCGCCAAGCCAGGCTGGAACACGGTCTGGTTGTTCGAGATTGAAAGCGGTCATTACGCGCTCTTTTGATGTCATATTCATCAAATGCCTCTTTTAGATCGAAATCTTGATAGCAGGTCAGGAGGCTTGGCCCAAAGCGCTATAACGCCCATACTTATGGGCTGCGCGGACCATTGTTTCAAAATTCTCGGGTGGGATACCATCCATAATACTTGTGGATGATCCCAGGACATAGCCGCCGCCAGGCGCAACCGTGGTGCAGTATTCACGAACTTTTTCTTCTATTTGTTCCTTCGTTCCAAAAGCCAAAAGCGGGGTATGGACATTGCCGACCAATGACATCCTGCCAGCCCATTTCTTTTTCACAGCGGCGAGATCATTTGATTCGGGCTCGACCGGATGGTTGACATTTATCCCTACCTCATACAGGATGGGCAGGATGCGATCCAGCTTGCCATCGGTATGCATCAGCACCAATTTGCCAATCTCCTTGGCAGGCGCAATAAGTTGTTTCATGCGGTGAGGAAAGATTTCCATAAACATGCTTTCGTTGATCATCAGCCCGGAGTTGTAACCGATGTCATCATTGATCATCACGAGGGCAATATCTGAGCCAAAATTTTTACAGACGGCTTGCATGACCCTGGTTTGTTGCTCGAGGAGAATATCCATGAGTTTGTCAAGCAAGGGGCGGTTATCATAAAACATGTAAAAAGAATCAGTTACACCAATTGCGAGCATGGCGCTATCAAAGAAAGATGTAAGGTTAGGAATAATGCCAACGCCAGTGCCGCTGGCTGCTTTCAAATAGCGTTCCACATGCTGGAGCTGGTTTTCGATGAGCGGAGGCGGTTCAAGGTTTTCAAGATCGGCGATGGATTTTATTGAGCCGTTTACGTAGTGGCGGGTGCCATCTGTTGCCAGGTCAAAAATGTTATTGGGGCGCCAGTTACAATTACATAATACAGCATCCTGACCAAGACGTTGAGCAAATTCAACATCATCTTCGGGGGTGATTGATTGACCACCTTCTGCTGCATCGCCAATCCGGTAGCTTAGTTTACGCTCCAGAATGTGCTCGTAAACTCCCTGGCTGGTGATCCACATCTCCATATGCGGTACCCGATCTGGCTCTTGATGATTGAGAGCAGTCAATAAACGTTGAATATTAGACTTATCGTACTCAGATGACTGAATTTCCATACTGCGCTCCTTGAATCACAACGAAATTAAATACTGGAAAACAAGTTTCATCAATCTAAGTCACCAACCTTAGTCTTCATTCGTCCATATTTTTGAATTGCGCCAATCATATTGCTAAAATTTTCATCAGAGAATTCACTATTCTGCGGCAGGGTTGCATCATTCCCTAGCACAAAGCCCGGGGTTTTGGAAAAAAGGGTACAAACCTGGCGAATATGTTCTTCAATTTCTTCTCTGGAGGAGCGAGCCACGAATGAGGAAGATATACCGCCAAGAAAAACCAGTTTCCCAGACCAATCAGAGATTACTTGATTAAAATTGTTGTTTTTTGGGCTCGGGGCCTGGACAGCGGTAAACCCAATTTCGAACAAACCGGGTAGAGCAGCCGCGCCTGGCGTTAGGCCATCCAGTGCAATGGGCAAGCCATGTTCCCTGGCAGGAGCGATCAGAGTCGCAAGACGAGGCAGGACGGAACCTTCAAGAAGGTCAGGATCGGCAAGCATCCGAGAGGATGCCAGAGCATCATCTCGGATGGAAACAAACAGTAGTCCCCGGGCAAAACGGTCACAGATTGCACGCATGACCCGGCTTTGATGTTTAACAATCAAGTCCATCAATTTTTCCAGACCTGGGTGACGCTTCAAGGCGCTGCCCAGATCGTTCTCTGAAACCACATTTAGTGCGTTTTGAACAAAGGAACTAAAGCGCACATAAACACCTACACCAGTACCTTCGGCGGCGGTGAGTAAATTTTCCAATGTACCAAGTTGAGCCGCCAGTGACGGCGGGGGATAATCATGCCTGACCCTGGCTGTCAGATCAACAGATTCAACATTATGAACCGGGCCAAGGTTCCAGAATATCTCACATGGAATGGCATCCAGACCAATTTTTTGGGCAAATTTGACAGCGTCTTCGGGCAGGATGTTAAGTCCATCGGGGGCCTGGCGAGCGGCATGTCCAAGGACATGCCCGTAAACAGCTTTACCCAACCAATGGTTATCGAGCAAAGGCAAGCGATCACTTCTTTGAAAGGAAAAGGCTTTGCGCACAAGTTCCCGATTAGAACGGGCAATGACCTGGTCAGGCCCAACCCGGTGCGCTGTATTTGCGAGATGCGATGTAAAAGAGGAAGTGCTCAAAAGCTCACGGTCAGCGTCATCGAGGGGTTTCACAAGCTGAATTTCGGTGAGATCGGGGATGAGCGAATAATTCACATTTGCGCGAGCATCTGGGGACTTGAGAAAACGTCCACAGGAGTAGCGCAAGATGAGGCGAGTGGGTAAGATAACCTCACGCGAGCGCATGCTACCGCTGGCATTGATGCGGCTGAGCAATAATTGGGTGGCATTCACACCCATATCGTAGGCTGGCTGAGTGACGTTGGTCAAGAAGGGGAAACGACGCTCCATTTCAGGCATCTCATCAAAACAAACGACAGCAATATCGCCTGGAACCCTGAGCCCCAGGAGTTTAAGCTGTTCAAGCACACCGCCCGCAATTGAATTGTTGGCTGCAATAATGGCAGTGGGTTCGGCCCCATTTTCGAGGAGTTCACGCGTTAGAGCCAGACCAGAGCTTTCACGATACTCCCCGCGCAAAATAAGGCGATCATCAATCGGGATGCCCGCTTTCTGCAAAGCGAGGCAGTAACCAGTTACACGGTCTTCGGCTGTGCTAGTGGCGGTTGGGCCGGAGATGATGGCGATACGCCTGTGGCCCAGTGAAATCAAATGTTGAACAATGGCATGTGAACCTGCCACAGAATCGCAGTAGACTGAATCCCCATCCCAGTTGTAGACGCGACGATCGATCACCACGGTGGGGATTTTCATCTCTGTCAGTTGCATTAACTGGGTGCCATCCATACTATAAGGCGCCACCAGAACACCATCGACGCGCTGGCGAATAACGGAATTAAGATATTTTGTAAATTTATCCGGATTTTCATCTGTATTACAAAGAAAGACAGAATAGCCCCCACCTTGAGCCGCATCTTCTACGCCCCTGGCCACCGTGGTCCAAAATGCGCTGGTTACGTCTGGCAGGATCAATGCCAACGTAAAGGTTTGTTTTGAACGTAAACTTCGTGCCGCAAGATTGGGGATATAGCCTAATTCAAGAATAACCTTTTCCACCCTGGCCCGGGTATTGGAATTAACGTTGTCCGCATCGTTAACGACACGAGAAACCGTTATTGGTGACACACCCGCATTTTTTGCGACATCGCGAATAGTGGTCATTCCTAATCCCTGGGACACGCAAATTATAAGCAAATAGATCTATGATAACGATACCATTATAAGGTTATCATAAAGCGCTTGTCAATACAATTTGCACACTATAAGGAAAAATTATAAGCGGGCGCGATTGGCAAAAAGAACTCATAAAGCCAGAAATGTGTACTGAATGGCGTTAATATTGCGTAAATTCTGCGCAATATTAACGCCATTCAGTATTGTTGGCGCTCAATTTTATGTTTAAGACAAGTTGGGTGACAAATTTACAGCCTGCGGGTTGATGAATTCACGCACACCTTCCTGAACATGTTACCGTTATCATTGAACAGAAAAATGCAGACAAGAATCCGCATCCGCTTTTATCAGTCCGCTAGTCGGCTTGAGGCGCAAAAGGCACGCCGCCAGACTCGCTCGATTGGCAGGCAGCCTCCACCAGGGACATGGTGCGGTACGCATCGTTAACCGATGTAGCCATGCTGTCACTGCTGCCTTCCACGTAGCGCTGCAAGCTGGCCATGGTACCCATGAAAGCATCCGGGAACCAGTTTCCTGGTAATGGAACCGAGATCCATTCTGGCTGTTGGCCTTCACGCAGCAGGCAATATTCCAATTGATCCGGGACACCTTTGGGGTAATCTAACATGACGCCCATTAATCCAAAAATCGCGCCTTGCGAGCCTTCCCATTTGACGTAACTTTCCTGATGTTTGGGGCCGTACTCGTGATGGTGATTGGTGGTGATAACCGAGCGCACAAAATCTCCATAATCGAGGGCATAATCACTGCTGGTGCCATCGATGCGGGAGGCCTTGGGATGCTTTACCGACTTGGCATAAATACCCTGCGGGTCGCCCAGAAAAGAGCGCATCAGGTCTATATAATGGATACTGTGATAAATCACCTCGGCAAAAGGCACACTCTCCAGAAAAGTCCACAAATGCCAGGGTGTATAGGCGGTGACCCGCACTTCCATATCATGGAGTTCGCCAATTGCACCTTGCTCAATAATGCTGCGGGCTGCCAGCACAAAAGGTGAGTAGCGCAATTGGAAGTTGATAGCCGCCTTCAGTTTTTTGGCATGGCAGGCATCGCGAATAGCGCGCGCAGTTCGCTGATTTTCCCCCATCGGTTTTTGGATGAGCACGCCAGCGCCATCCGGTAAATGCGGCAAAATATCGAGGATGGCGGAAGCTGGCACTGCGACATCGTACACCGCATCCGGCGGAGCTGAATTGATGGCTTCTTCGAGAGATGTGTAAACTTTTGAGATTTCGAAAGCGCTGGCAGTGCGCTGAGCCCTGGCAGCATCCATATCAAAAATACCAGCTACGCTGAAACCTGCTTTGCGATAGGCTGGCAGATGGGCATCATTTACGATGCCACCAGCGCCAATCATCAGGATAGGACGGGCTTTTTCAGGCATAGGTGGGCGGGTAACGAAGGTTAATGCGCTCATTTTAGATTCTCCTGATAAAACGTACGAAACACGGACTCGGATCAAAATCTGCTTCAGCACCTGCAGGCTTGCCAGGATTCTTTCGATATGAGGTTTACGGCGAGGGCGGCTGGATTAATTCCAATGTAATCCCATCCGGGTCAGTAAAATAAACCGTGAAACCGCCTTTGTTTACACCAGCTTCAATAGCAACCGGTTTTTCTGCCTTAAACTTAACGCCCAAGGAGGTCATGCGGGCAAACTCTTTATGGATATCATCGACCATAAAGGCCCAATGGCCAACACCGGTACGGTTTGTATCGAGGGGGATATCCTCCCCACGCGGATTGACGTATTCAACCAACTCTATGTGGTGACGCGAAAGGGGGATGGTCTCGCCAGGCACGCGCAGCTGTGCGATCTTGAGGTGGGCATTGGGAAAAGCTACCAGTTTTGCGGTATATTCGTTGGCCTGTTCCTGACTACGCACATATTCCAGACCCAACACCTCGGTATACCACTTCACCGCAGCATGTATATCGCGGACTGTAAACGAAACATGCCAGAATCCCTGAATCATAATGGTTCTCCCTTACATCATTTCTTCGACAATTTGCACGATATCTGAGACTTGCGGCAGCACTGCATCTTCGAGGGACTCTGCCACTGGGATGGGCACATGCTTTGCGCCGAGCCTGCGCGCGGGTGTGACCAACGCATCTGGAGCCTGTTCAACTACCCGCGCGATAATCTCAGCGCCCAACCCGCAGTTGGTATGCGCCTCATGCACAATGAGCAGCCGCGCGGTACCCCGAATTGATTCCAAAATGGTGTCCATATCCAGCGGCTCTATCGTGCGCAGATCTAACACCTCAGCTTCAATGCCTTTTTGGGAGAGCTGCTCGGCTGCTTCCAGAGCGAAGAGCAAGGTGCGCGAATAAGAGACGATGGTAATGTCGCGTCCGATCCGTTTGACATCTGCTTTGCCAATTGGGACAACATGCTCGCCCACAGGAACTTCGCCTTTGGTGTTGTAGAGCAGCTTGTGTTCAATAAACATGACCGGGTTGCCCGCCCGGATGGCAGATTTTAACAATCCTTTTGCATCAGCCGGGGTGGAGGGCGCGATCGTGATCAGGCCTGGCACCTGGGCAAACCAGGATTCAAATGACTGCGAATGTTGAGCGCCATTACCGCGCCCACCGCCCTGCTGTGCGCGGATGACGATCGGCACGGAAAGCGTGCCGCCCGACATATAACGCAACTTGGCAGCCTGATTTACAATCTGGTCGGCGGCTACCAGAGCGAAATCCATAAACAACAGTTCCACCACCGGGCGCATGCCCGCCAGCGCTGAGCCAATGCCGAGCCCGACAAATCCCGCTTCGCTGATGGGCGTATCCCGCACCCGTTCGGGGCCAAATTCATTGATCAAATCTTTGGTCACACGAAAAACACCCCCGTGAAGACCAATATCTTCACCCATTAGAAAAACGCGCCCATCGGCTTGCATTTCTTCGCGCAGCGCTTCATTAAGCGCTTGAGCATACGTCAACATTGGCATAGCCTTCTCCATTTGGTAGAAAACGGAAAGCGCGGGTTGGTTTCACCATACGCGCCCTGTCATTTTATCTTTTTATGCAAACACATCCGTAAAAGCCTCGCCCGGTTGTGGGGCCGGGCTGTTTTCTGCGAACTGGACGGCATCGTCAATAATCGCCTGGGCTTCGGCTTCGAGCGCGGCAAGGTCGGCGGCGCTGCTGCCAAGCTGGTTGAGACGCTGACCCAGGCGCACGATAGGCTCGACTTCCCGTGCTTGGGCCACTTCTTCTTTGGTACGATAAATTTCCGGGTCACCCATCATGTGTCCCCACAGGCGATAGGTAGTTGCCTCGATGTAGGTTGGCCCAGCGCCAGAGCGTGCACGCTGCGCGGCTTCTTCAACTGCGGAGTACATACTTTCCACATCGTTGCCATCCACAACCTGCGCCGGCATGCCAAATGACCCACCGCGTTTATAAGTCTCCACGGTTGAGGTGGTTTCATGCGAAGGGGTCATTTCGGAGTAGCGGTTATTCTCACAGACAAAAATAACAGGCAATTTCCAGATTACTGCCAGGTTGAGCGTTTCAAAGAATACTCCCTGGTTGACTGCGCCCTCGCCAAAAAAAGTCAGCCCAACGCGGTCTTGCTTTTGCAGCTGGGCAGCAAGGGCGGCACCCACAGCATGCGGCACGCCAGCGGCGACAATGGCATTTGCGCCCAGCAAACCCACGGATGGGTCTGTAAAATGCATGGAGCCGCCTTTGCCTTTGGAACAACCGGTGGATTTACCCAGCATTTCGGCCATGGCTGCCCGCACACTTAGCCCCTTGGCAATGGCATGACCATGACCGCGGTAGGTGCAGGTAAGGTAGTCTTCCGTGCGTAAAGCCCAACAGCCGCCAACTGCAGTGGCTTCTTGCCCCACGCATGGGTGAAAGGAGCCGCGGATTTTGCCTTTCTGGTACAGGTCTCGAATGGCTTCCTCAAATTTTCGAATGATCAACATTTGCCGGTATGCATCGGGCAAACGATCGGGAGAAAGGGGCATAGCTTTTACTCCATTTTTGTGGTTTTTTGTAGAACACGATCCACGAATTGCGCAGAAAGGCCGGTATAGCGGATGGGATCGAGCAAACGTTCTATGTCTTGTGTACCCAAATGCTGAGCAACAACCGGATGTTCTAACAGGGCTTTTCGGAAGGACAAACCATGTTCGACCGCGCGCATGGCGCATTCATAAACGGCGTCGTGCGCGCTCTGCCGCCCAATTTTTTGGGCCAGGGAGAGCATGACGGCTTCAGAGAGCATCAAACCATTGGTCTGGTCGAGATTCAGCCGCATTCGGTCAGGATAAACCAGCAGTCCGCGCAGCACCCGGGTGGTAAGGTGCAAGGCACCATCCGTCATGATGCATATTTCGGGTAATGTTGCCCATTCCATGTGATCGCCAACCCAGTCGCGTTCATGTTCCTGGATCATGGCATCCAGGGCAGCTGGTGCGGCGCGAATGACAAGGCGCGAGAGGGCCAGGATGGCTTCACATAACATGGGGTTGCGCTTATGCGGCATGGTACTGGACCCAACCTTGCCCTCGTTGAACGGTTCTTCAACTTCAGCGATCTCGGTGCGCTGCAAGCTGATGACTTCGTGGCTGATCTTGCCCATGGTGGCCGCGATCAGCCCCAGGATGGAGATGAACTCGGCAAGATTGTCGCGGGAAGCGTGCCAGGCAATCAACGGGACGCCCAGCCCCAGCCTTTTCATCATGCCTTGCTGGATCTCCAGCCCATGCTCAGATACCGAAGCCAACGTACCGACTGCGCCGCCAAACTCGCCGACAAGAACTCGCGCTTTACACTGCTCCAGTCGTTCACGGTGGCGGTCGATCTCAGCCAGCCAGACTGCGATTTTGTAACCGAAGGTGATCGGCAGGGCATGCTGGCCGTGCGTGCGTCCGGCCATGGGCAGATCGCGGTATTTCAGGGCAGACTCGCTCAAGATGGCTGCCTGGTCCGCAAGGCGTCCTTCAATAATTTTTAGGACTTCTTTTATTTGCAGAACCATGGCCGTGTCCATAATGTCCTGAGTGGTTGCGCCCCAATGGATGTATTCGCCGCTGTCGCCAGCGCAAGCCTGCTGCAGCACACGAATGACCGGCATAATCGGGTGGACAGTTTGATCGATCAACTGCTTCAGCCGCGGCAGATCCAGCTGGTTGATGTGCGCCTGCCTGGTGATCTCCGCTGCGGCAGTCAGCGGGATGACGCCCAATTCCGCTTCGGCCTGCGCCAGAGCTACTTCGGTGTCAAGCCACAGTTGAAGCAGGTGCTCGTCATCAAAGACGGCGCGCATTTCGGGCGTGCCGTACAGGTCTTTAAGGAATTGAGAATCGAGAATATGGGAAGCCATTAGCTGCCTGCAAGGGGAGGTGTAAAAAAGGCGATCAGTTCAATGGGATCAGTCCCGATGTTGCGCAGGGAATGTTCGGCGCCGGGCGGGATGGCAACGATGCAACCAGCTGACAATGGAGCTTCGCTGCCAGCGATGGTGAGTACGGCCTGACCGGTGAGCAGGTAGATCGTTTCCACCTGGGTGGCATGATTGTGGAGCCCGACCTGACAGCCAGGGGGTACACGCACCTGGCTGACATTCGCCAGGCTGTTATCAGCCCGCATGAGCAAGGGTTTCATTTGAATACCGGAGAAACGCGGATGGTCACCCCATTCCGTTTCAGCAGCATTAACTATTCGTGGTTCAGTAAAAGCAGGTTTCATCGCAAACCTTATCCATTGAATGTAAAGAATTTATCCAAAAGCCAGCCGTTAAATTCGATAAGCCTTTAGCGCAGTACCGCCGAGAATGGCGTCAATTTCAGCCTTCGACCGGCCGGCCAGGGCCTTGTTGGTTTCAGACCAGACCCGGGCATAGTCTCCCGCCAGGATGGCGACCGGCCAATCACTGCCAAACATCAGGTGATCAGCGCCAAAGTGTTCGACGGCAAAATCGATATAAGGTTTGAGATCGTCAGCTGACCAATCCGGAGCGGCGGCGGTGTTCAGCCCGGATACTTTGGCATACACATTCGGATACTGCGCGGCGGCTTTGATCTGGTCAGCCCAGGTGCCCATGTGTTTATCTTTGATGGGGGGTTTGGCAAGGTGGTCGATGATCAACGTCAGATTCGGCACTTTTTCAGCCAGGGTTGGAACGTGCTTGAGGTGATTCGGGAAAACAGCCACTACATCGAACGACATGCCGTAATCCGCGAGGATCTTCAGGCCTTCGATCACAGCGGGCTGCACAACCCAATCGGGATTTTTTTCTTCATGGATAAGATGGCGAATGCCCTTGAAACTGGGATGTTTGCTGTAGCGGTCAAGCGCTTTGCGCTCGGCTGCGTGGTCGAGCAAGGGCACCCAGCCAACAACTGCACCGATCCAGTCAAAATCTTCAGCCTGGGTAAGCATTGAGGCTGTATCTTCAAAGGAGTCCATGGATTGGACCAGTACCGTTTTATCAATGCCCGCGGCTTTCAATTGTGGTTCAAGATCGCGTGGATAAAAGGCGGCATAAATTGGGCCGTATTCGGGCACGAGCCAGGGATAATCTGTCTTGCTCATATTCCAGAAGTGTTGGTGGGCATCAACTTTCATCGTTTTCTCCTGTGTTATCACGCGTTTTTAGCGAGTTCGATAATCTGATCCATAGAAATGATTTGTCCTTTGACCAACCCGGTTCGCGCATAATGTTCCTCATGCGATTGGGTTTCATCTTTATAGACATACCAGACGCACGGCGCGCTGTGGTCGAGCGTATGATCCAGCGGCCTGAACGGGTGGCCGCGCTTGCGGCCCGGCAACCACTCCATTGCAATGGCGCAATGCGAACAATACCAATGTACGCCAGTTTTTCCCCAGGTCCAATCGTGCGACTCTTTGTTCATTCCCAGGGTCTGGTAAGCGGCGCGGCCAGTCTCTGGATCACCACGCCGCAGTACGCCGCCTGTGCCACATGGGTCAAAGGCGATTACAAAGCGGTCATCTTCTTCGCGGACAAGGACATCGCCCTTGCGGCTGGCGCCACTTAAATGTCCACGCATGCCTTCCACCGTGAGCGCCACCTTTTCCCAGGGGGTCATCACATCCCAGGTGGCATAGCGGTTGCCCCAGATGCTCTGATGCGTTTCGAGAATGGATATAAGCACCTGGCTTTCGGTTTGTTGTGCAAGGTAATTAAACATTTCATTGATCCAGGCAACAAATACATCATGCGGAATTTTGAACTCGAGCCACAGGCGTTCCAGGGTTGCCAAGGCCCGTTCAGTCTGACCGTCTTTGATGGCTGTTTTCAACGTGTTGAGCGGCGCGATACCAAACTCAAAATCCCACCACACTTTGCAAATTACACCAGACAAGGTTTGCGCCATCGTATTTTCTGCGCCTGTGTCACGCTTAAGCATAAAACGCATAATATCCTGCGTCCATGTCATTAAAATGTTGTGCATGATGCGCAGTTCCTGCAGATAATAATCCGCCAGCGCCAGGGCCTGCTCTTCATGCCCGGCACGAACGGCCTGTTCCAACATTGTGTAAGTTGAGACGCCGATCGTGCTGATATCATCCATGCGCAAAATGCGCCCAAGATTCTGGTTGTGTTCTAGCTTAAGCATGGCAGCCTCTATTTTTGCAATTCTGCCCGCACAATGGCAGCCGCGGCGACCAACGATTTTAATTTTTCCACGGCCAACCAGCGTGCAGTCTGGCTGAAACCGCAATCTGGCGAAAGCCAAAGTTTTTCTGGCCTTACGGACTTAAGCATGGTGCGAATTCGGTCAGCAACCACTTCGGGAGTTTCTATCGAACGGCCTTTCACATCAATAACGCCAGCGTTTACAATCTTATCGCCGCCATATTCGGCCCATAATTCGGACTCCCACATGCAGCGGTTGGCAAATTCCATGTGGATCACATCGGCATTCAAGCGCTGGAACCAGGGAGCAAACCCGGCGTAGGTGCGATCAGAAGTAGCGGGACGGCCGCGGAAGTTGCCGAAGCACAGGTGTATCTCAATTGTTGCATTAACCCCTTCGACACAAGCGTTAAAGAGTTCTGTCATTTCGTCATATCCGCCCGGCATTGTCCAAAAGGCGGGTTCATCGAATTGAACATGGCGCGCGCCAGCAGCCACTGCGGCTTTCAAATCCTGATTAATGTAGGGTACGAGCGCCCAGGCCACTTCGCCTTTGTTCTTGTAAATATTGCCCGGGTCGATGCGAAAAGCCTGCGTTACCGGGCTTTGTAAAGCAGTGATGAACGGTTTGGTAGTACGGGTTTTTAAATATTCGACTTCGGGAACCAATCCGTAACCATTGGGCACGGTCAACTTCCCGACACAACGAAAGGCATCCAGCTGGTCTGGACCGGGGTAGCCCAGGCGGCGTTCGTAGGGAATCTTCTCCAACCCCTGGATGTGTTCGTGAAAATTCCAGGTGAAGTCGGCGCGATAAAACTCGCCATCAGAAATGATATCCACACCGGCTTCAGTCATGTCCTGGATGGCGATATTGACCGCATCCTTGAGCGTTTCTTGAATGTCAGATGGACCCATTTTGCCTTCCGCCACAGCATCGCGAACAATCCACAGCCAGCTGGGCGCGCCATGACTGCCAATGACTTGAACAGGTAGTAATGGGAGATCGGTATATGTCAACATTCGTCTTGCTCCTCCAAACCAGCTAAAGTTTATTTTAATATTTTTCAACTTACCCACGTTTGTCCGGCTGGCGATGAAAGTAATCACAGCCCTGTTCTTAATGAAGCCTGCTGATGGTGGGTGGTCAATCCATTTCTATGCCTCCGTCTACATTAAGACATTGCCCGGTGATGTAGTCGGAATCGGGCGAGCAAAAGAAGGCAACCGCGGCGGCCAGATCTTCGGGAGTAGCGGCACGTTTGAGAGGAATATTTGATTCAATAAAGTTATGCATGGCCTCTCCCGGTTTGCTGCCGAAAATTTCGCCACGCTCACTATCAATCTGGGCCCACATGGGGGTTGGCACCAACCCGGGCGCAACCGCATTGACGTTGATGTTATACCTGGCCAATGCCAACGCTGCTGATTTTGTGATGCTGATAACGCCTGCTTTGGCCGCAGAATAATGGGTGGAAAATGGACGGCCACTTCTTCCGGAAACCGAGGCGAGGTTGACAATCTTTCCGAAGCTATGCGGCGCGCGATCTGCATTGCGAATTTCAGCCGGGATCTGGGAAACCATCTGGCGGGCAACCGCCTGCAAGCAAAAAAACAAACCGCGTTGATTGGTGTCCACAATCCGATCCCAGTCTTCAGGGGAAAGATCAAGCATGTATTTGGTCTGCACCCGCCCGGCATTATTCACCAGGATGTCCACCCGCCCAAATTCGCTGACGACGCGATCCAGCATGGGTTGAATCTGATCCACCTGTGAAAGATCAATCGGATAAGCCAACGAGCGGCGTCCCAGAGCGCGGATTTCAGCGCTAGTTGCCTCAGCAGTCTGCGGGTTGTATTCGGCAATTACGACGTGTGCGCCAGCGCCTGCCAGGCGCAAAGCCACCCCTTTGCCGATTCCCTGCCCGGCCCCGGTCACAATCGCAACTTTATCGATCAAATTCTGTTCCATGCCGCACCTCGATTTATCAAAATCCGCCAGGCAAGCCGGCGGTGTAGGATGGAAAACGGACAATTGAGTTATTCGTTCTGGTTGTTAAATTTCGCCAGGATGCCCAATGTGGTCTGACGGACATTGTTACGCGCCGCTACCCCGGCAGCGGGTTGATCCCGCGCTTTACAGGCGGCGTATATTTCATTGTGTTCAATTAATGCTTGAGGTGCGCGCATGGGTAGGTATGTATACAGCTGGCGGTAGCGCCGTGAACGATCCCAAAGGCCGCTGATCATTTGTATCAGCAGCTTGTTGCCGCTGGCTTCATAAATGGTGAAATGAAACGTGCGGTTGAGGTCAAACAACCGGGCATAATTGCAGGCGGTTGTGGCCTGCTGCATGTTTTTAATCTGCGCACCCAGCTCATTCAGGGTTTGAGCAGACAGGTTGGGCACCGCTATTTGGGTGGCGGTTTCTTCGAGCACCTCACGCACCAGGTAGATTTCCTGCAATTCATTGATGGAAAGTTCTACAACAAATGCCCCGCGGTGCGGATGGATTTGCACAAGGCCTTCGCCCTCCAATTGGCGCAGACTCTCACGAACCGGGATCAAACTTGCACCTAAATCGCCGATCAGCGTTTGCTGGTCAAGCCGCGTTCCAGCAGCGTAATAGCCGGTCAATATGCGTTCACGAATGCTATTGACAACATAGTCTGTAACAGTAACAGGGCCACTTTCACGAGTTTGCATAAATAAGATCTCTTTTATGTTAATATTTTAATAAGATATTAACATATTTTGCGAATTTGTCAAGCAGTCAGCTCCTGGATTAGCAATTCTCAATAAGAAAAATTGTGCCAAGCGAAACGAAGACTACTAAATAAACTTGCACGTCTGGTACCCGATCCCCTACCCTGCCCCACTAGATTTTCTACCTTTTTACAAGAAACATCTGCGGGGAAGGGCAAAATCTTCTTTTGAGAGATCGGGGAGCTTGGCTCCCCGATCTCTTAAGCTCTCAACCCCTCTTAGGCGCACAATTTGACATCATTATGAGACAAGGATATGGGAAATATTGGCTGAAAAATGCGATTACACATCATCGATACTGGCGTAGGAAGCTATTCGTATATCTCTAAAACCATAATGAGAATTGCTGCTTCTGGATGTTTTTTTATTTTCATCACAGGCAATGTATAATGGCGTGACTTTAAGCGAGGCCCCAGTGAGTACACCTTCCAATTCTGAATCAAATAACCGTCGTGATCCGTACGCGGCGCTGCGGTATGCGGACTTCCGCATGCTGATTGCCGGACGCTTTATCACATCACTGGGCAACCAGATGTTATCGGTGGCAATCGGTTGGGAATTATGGTTGCGCACACACAGCGCCTTCGCGCTTGGGATGGTAGGGCTGGTACAGGTCATTCCGGTCATCCTGCTCTCGCTGCCAGCAGGACATGTGGCGGACCAATACAACCGCAGGCGGATCGTGGTCTTTACGCAGGTGTTGCTGGCGGTGTGCTCTCTGGGGCTGGGTTGGCTTTCATTTACACAGGGCCCACTGATTCTGATTTACTTGTGCTTGCTGGGGATTGGGGTTGCGCGGGCATTTAACGATCCGGCTGCATCCACACTTTTGCCACAAACCATCCCACCAGAGGTGTTTAGCAGTGCGGCCACCTGGAGCAGCAGCGCCTGGCAACTGGCATCCATCATCGGCCCGGCGCTGGCCGGGCTGGTGGCAGCAGTATTGGGGAGTGTGACAAGTATTTATATCTTTGATGTCTTTGCCGCGCTGACGTTTCTGCTGCTGGTAAGCCTGATCAAGGGCCGCCCGCTGGCGCTTTCACGCAAGGCAGCCACAATGGAATCGCTTACGGAAGGTTTGCAATTTATTCGCAGCACGCGCGTGATCCTGGCAGCCATCACATTGGACATGTTTGCGGTTTTACTGGGAGGCGCGGTCACCTTGCTGCCAGTTTATGCAACGGATATCCTTAAGGTGGGGCCGCAAGGGCTGGGACTGATGCGCGCCGCTCCTGCGCTTGGTGCGCTAGTTGTCGCTTTTGCACTGGCGCATTTGCCACCCTTCAAGCAGGCGGGCAAAACTTTGCTGCTGGCAGTGGCGGGCTTTGGCCTGGCGACGATTGTATTTGGCCTGTCCACTTCGTTCTGGCTATCCATGCTCATGCTGGTTATTCTCGGCGGGCTGGATAATATCAGTGTGGTGATCCGCAGCACGCTTCTGTTGACGCGCACGCCGGACGAAATGCGCGGGCGTATCTCATCGGTAAACAGCATTTTCATCGGCGCATCCAACGAGTTGGGCGGCTTTGAATCGGGGTTGGCAGCAGCGCTGGTTGGGCCGGTGATTTCGGTGGTAGCGGGCGGGATTGGCACGATCCTGGTTGTTCTGGCGATTGCCCAAAAATGGCCTGAGATGCGTGAACTCAAAACCCTGGATGTGCCTGAGCCTTAAAGAAAGCACTGGACCTGTAAGATCACAGATCCAATGCTTAGCACATTTCCGAATAGAACAGCCCGGTTATGAAACAAAATCATGAACGGATGGCGAAATTCCATAAACCAGAATGGGCAAAGATGCCGCGACCGTCAGGATGTTTGTGGTGGTTCGCAACCAGTTTATATTGCGCCCGCCCAGGCTGAACAGCGCAGGCGCAGCAGCCAGCAAAAATAGAATTGCAATCAGCATGCCCAGGTTCAGACCCCAACGTTTTTGCTTCCAAACACCGAATGCGCTGAGCAAAGCCAGTAAAATGCCAAGAATAGCCAGGCCCTGCGTAATGTAGCCGATCACAAGGAGGGCAGTATTAGTTTTTGACAAAATAATTACCGGGTTAAGATTTCATCAGATGTTCATAATCCTGTCATGTATCCATGCTAGAATTTAATTGTACTGAACTTATTTATGGAGAACACGATGCGCCTATTGCTGGTGGAAGATAACAAACGCTTGAGTGATTCACTGCGGATGACCCTGGAAGATGATGGTTACGCAGTAGATGCTGTCTTTGATGGCCTGGACGGTGAAGAAATGGGACTGATGGATGTTTATGACATCATCATTCTGGATATTATGCTGCCGGGCAAGGATGGTATTGAAGTATGCCGGGCGCTGCGCAATAAACGAGTACGCACGCCGGTGCTTATGCTGACTGCGCGGGATGCGCTTGAATCGCGGGTTCAGGGTCTGGATAGTGGAGCGGATGATTACCTTGTCAAACCATTTGAAGTGGATGAACTGCGCGCGCGAGTCCGCGCACTGTTACGCAGGCAGTCTGACAGTAAAGCGGGCGCCCTTGAAATTGGGGATTTGTGGCTGGACCCGGCCACGCATACGGTAAAACGCGGAGAAACAAGCATAGAGCTTACGGCCAAGGAATTTTCTCTGCTCGAATATTTGATGCGCCATCCCAACAACCTGGTGACACGTGAAATGGCAGAAAGCCATTTATGGAGTTATGAAAATATTGTTTCATCCAATGTGGTGGATGTGTATATCCGGCGATTGCGCCGGAAAATCGATGACCCCTTTGAGGTTAAACTATTAGAAACTGTGCGCGGCTCTGGCTACCGGATTCGCGCATCGATGGCAAATTGATGAAAAAATTCTCGGGGCTGCAGGTCTTTCTCCACAGCATCCGCTTCAGGCTTGTGATGTGGTTTACGCTAATTCTGGCGCTGGTTTTGGTAGCATTCAGCGGCTTCATTTACTATAACCAGGCCCGAGATATTCGGGGGGATGCTTTGTATCGCGTAGAACGCAAACTAGCTGACATTGAAGAGGCACTTAATGGTACAGATGAAAAGCGGGTGATGCTGCAGGCTTCGGATGTGCTGGTTTTACTGGATCAAAAGGGTAATGTGTTGGTCGGTCAGGGCATTCCGTCGAGTGAAGATATGTTAGCCCTTGTGAAAACCGCACAGGCTGCGCTGGCATCCCAACTTGCACAGGCAAACCCTGACCATGCTTCGGACGGACTGGTTTCGTGGATCTCTGAATGGAAGGGTGTTACTTCACATTATTTTTTTGTGGTTAAGCCAGTAGCGACTGCAGCGCAAAGCGGATATGTGATTCTGGGCAGCCCTTTTGACCCTTATAAATTAAACAACCGCCTCATGGTAACCCTGCTGCTTGGCAATCTTTTGACCATCCTGGTGGCGTTGAGCGGCGGATTATGGCTTGCAGACCGTGCCATGCGACCGGTTCACAGCATTACCCAGGCGGCACGGACCATCAGCGAGACTGACCTGAACAGACGCTTGAATATGAACAGCAAGGATGAACTTGGCGAACTGGCCAGCACCTTTGATGCCATGCTTGGACGTTTGCAAACCGCTTTTGAACGGCAGCGGCAATTTGTGGCAGATGCCAGCCATGAACTGCGCACGCCCCTGACCATTGTCAATCTTGAATCGAATAGAGCGTTGGCTTCCAAACGAACTGCGCCAGAATATCAGCGCGCCCTGGGGGTGATACGCAGCGAAAATGAATTCATGTCACACCTGGTGAATGACTTGTTAACCCTGGCGCGCATGGATTCAGGCCAGATGGCAATGGAGATGACCCGGCTCGACCTGAGCGAGGTGGCGCTGGATGCGCTGGAACGTTTGTCTCCGCTGGCGGAACGCAAAAATATTCGCCTGGAAGCGGGCGAGATGCCGGAAGTTTACATTCTCGGCGACCGGCAGTACCTGATGCAGATGATCAGTAACCTGGTGGAAAACGGTATCAAATACACGGATGGGCCTGAAAAGTGCATGCGCGTGGAAACCGGGCTGGATGAAACCACTGCATGGCTGCGCGTTTCGGATGACGGCGCGGGAATTCTGCCTGAACACCTGCCCCACCTCTTTGACCGGTTTTTTCGAGTGGACAAGGCCCGTTCGCGCGGCGAGGATGATCAGCAAGGCGGGAATGGACTCGGCCTGGCAATCGTGGATTGGATCGTGCGAGCTCATGATGGCAAGGTGTTTGTGGAAAGCAAACCCGGGCAGGGTAGCAGCTTTGAAGTGCGCTTTAACAGCACAGTCTGGCCAATAAGCCAGCAGGCTGCCCGGTAAAACCGGGTTAGGAGAGTTTCAAGTGTCCTGGAAATGAATATTGTATTTATTTATGATCATGATGGTTGCCGCAGGTTCCGCGCTGACAGGCGCCATTGCCGGAGGCCTGGTTGTATACCAGGCTGCCCGCCAGGGGTCCTTTGCAGTAACAGGAAACACTGCACTGGCATCAGCAACACCTGCGCAGAATACAAGCCAGAAGCTGGTGATCAAAAACACTGAAATTGAAACCACCATTACTCAATCAGTTCAAAAGGTGGGGCCGGCAGTTGTCACAGTAGTTGGCACAATTCCCGGGCAGATGACATTTTTTGGTCCAACCGGCGATCAGACAGTGAGCGGCAGCGGTGTGTTCATATCGCAGGCAGGCTACATTTTGACCAACAACCATGTGGTTGAAGGGACCAAGCAGGTAACCATTGTGCTTTCAGACGGCAGCAAACAGCAGGCCACTATTGTAGGCACCGACCAGTATTCAGATATTGCCGTCTTAAAAACCGAAGACACCGTACCTGCGGTAGTAAACCTGGGAAATTCTGACCTGCTGAAGCCAGGGCAATCTGTGATTGCGATTGGTTCGCCGCTGGGCGATTTTAAGAATTCGGTGACGGTTGGAGTGGTCAGCGCTACAGGCCGCTCAATTGATACCGGGCAAGGGTATCTGGTGGAAGGATTGATCCAGACTGATGCGGCGATCAATCAGGGCAACTCTGGGGGCCCGCTGGTGAACCTGGCCGGAGAATTGATCGGCATCAATACCCTGATCGTGCGCAACAGCGGCAGCGGTTCGGTGGCGGAAGGATTGGGGTTTGCCATCCCGGTCAACACGGCGCGGGCGGTGGCTGAACAGATCATGCAAAAAGGTTATTTTTCGCGCCCTACCCTGAGGATTCGCTCACAACTGGTCAACCCGGATATCGCAGCCGCTTACCGGCTGCCAGCGCAATGGGGCGTTTATGTGACGGATGTCAAGATCAATGGCCCGGCAGACCAGGCTGGTATCCATCCCGGCGATATTATTACACGAATTGGTGATACGCCGTTGGATGAAACCCATTCGTTTATAAACACTCTGTTCTTGTACAAATCCGGCGACAAGGTGGCGGTAGAAGTTGTGCGCGGCAGCCAGACCCTAAAACTGCAAGCCACTCTGGGAGATGAGGCAAAACCTTGATTTGAATAAGTGCGACCTGGTGCAATTTGGAATCAATGGAGACTGCTGCTGAGGCAGTCTCCATTGATTCAAGGGTGTTTAGCGAATTTACTCCTCCACATTCTCTGCACAATTGAAGCGGTTTTATTCATTCATTTGTCATTTTGCAGCCATAGAATAGGGTTAATCAAGCGCACCAATGGCTTGAAAAAATAGGAGAAACATAATGTCTACCAAAACCAAGCTCATCCTCGATATCACAATTTTCTCAGCCTTCCTGACCATCAGCAATCCGGCTTTGACCGGTCTGGCAGTTCATGAATGGCTGGGCGTATCCTTGGCAGCGGTTTTAATAACTCACCTTCTATTCCAGTGGAAATGGATCGTGAGCCTTACCAGCACTTTCTTTCAGAAACTGATGCATGCTTCACGACTCAATTATGTGGTTGACAGTCTTTTGTTTGTGGCAATGACGGCAGCCATGTTAAGCGGCATTCTGATTTCCAGGAATATTCTGGCGACTCTGGGAATCACCTTGTCGGTTGGCTCACCCGGGCGCTCGATCCACTCGCTTTCTGCGAATGCTTCGCTTGTGTTTGTGGCTTTGCACTTTGCCCTGTACTGGAACTGGGTCGTCGGCAGTGTGCGGCGGTATATCACCGCCCCGGTGACGGCCCTGTTCCAACGCCCAGTGTTAGACCCTGACGCTCAGCTTTCTGCCCAACCTGTAAAAATTGACAAGAACAAGTAACTTTCGAGGAGCTAAAAATGATCCAAACTATTGGTAAGATCCTGGTCATCCTGCTGGTCATTGCGCTCATTGCAGGAGGAATATTTGGCCTTGTACAGGACAGCAGCCAAAACAGTGCAGCCAGCGCTGAGCAAAGTTTCAGCCGCCAAAATACAAATGGTTCACGTGCACGCCCGGAAGGCTTTGGCGGACATGATCGACAAAACAGTGCTTCGCTTGGACGCAGGATGGGCGGCTTGCTGGTGACCCTGCTGCAAATTGGCGCAATCACTTTCATTGTGCTGCAGGTTCAAAAAGTGCTGGCAAGACCATCCAAACGGAAGCTGCCTGATCCGGTATAAAAGCTATCTTCTCTTCCAGATTATGCCCTCTCCAGAACAACGGAGAGGGTTTTTAATTCAGGTATTCAGGTCACACGGTTGCGCAAATTAAATGTACAATATCCCTATGCTTGCGCGTATCTTTTCCTGTGCTGTGGTTGGTCTTGAAGGTGTGATTGTTGAAGTTGAAGTAGATTACACGAATGGCCAGCCGGGTATGACGATTGTTGGCTTGCCGGATACGGCTGTGCAGGAAAGCCGTGAGCGCGTGCAGACTGCTGTAAAAAATGCGGGGTTGCATTTCCCTCGTCACCGGATTGTGGTGAACCTGGCCCCGGCCTCTGTGCGCAAGGAAGGTCCTTATTACGATCTACCCATTGCACTGGGGGTGATTGTGCTGGGAGGCCACCTGGCACCTGAAGCGCTTGAGAGCAGCCTCGTGATTGGCGAACTTTCGCTGGACGGCGTGGTTAGACACGCGCGCGGTGTTCTTCCAATGGCTGCCACCGCACGTGCGCAAGGCTACAAACGCATGATCGTTCCGGAAATTGACGCGGCAGAAGCGGCACTGATCCCGGATCTGGAAGTCATCCCGGTTACCACACTGGCAGGTCTTTACGATCATCTTTCTGGTAGAAATTTAATAGCGCCTTACCAGGCTGCCATGGTTGAGCCTGAGCCGCTATATATCCCTACAGATTTCGCCGAGGTGAAAGGGCAGGAACATGTCAAACGCGCGCTCGAAGTAGCGGCTGCGGGTGGGCACAACGTGTTGATGAGCGGCTCGCCTGGCAGCGGGAAGACACTGCTGGCGCGCGCCTTGCCCGGCATTTTGCCCGAAATGTCGATTGACGAATCTTTGGATGTGACGCGCATTTACTCAGTGGCCGACCAACTGCCGGCTGGTACGCCGCTCATCCGGCAGCGCCCCTTTCGCGCGCCGCACCATACCATCAGTCACGCCGGGTTAGTGGGCGGCGGCAACATCCCGCACCCCGGCGAAATTTCGCTTGCACACCGCGGCGTGCTGTTTCTGGATGAGTTCCCTGAATTTGGTTCGCGAGTTCTTGAAGTGATGCGCCAGCCGATGGAAGACAAAGTTGTCACCATCAGCCGGGCACAGGGGTCGCTGACGTTTTCAGCAAATTTCCAGCTGGTCGCTGCGATGAATCCCTGTCCGTGTGGGTATTACGGGGATAGCCAGAAGCCCTGCACTTGCGCGTCATCAACCGTCACCAAGTACCAGAAGCGCATCTCCGGCCCGCTGCTGGACCGGATTGATATTCATATCGAAGTGCCAAGAGTGAATTACGACAAACTGAGCAGTGATAGGCTGGGCGAAAGTTCGGCTAATATTCGCGCACGGGTGCAGGCGGCGAGGCAGAGGCAGTTGGATCGCTTTAAAGGCACCGACATCGTCTGCAACTCTGATATGCGCATCGCCGAAGTGAGGAAGTTCTGCAAGTTGGATGAGACTGGGGATAGTTTAATTCGCGCGGCGATGAGCCAGTTGAATTTATCTGCGAGGGCGTACCATAGGATATTGAAGCTGGCGCGGACGATTGCGGATTTGGCGGGGAGTGAGGGTATACAGACTCCGCACCTGGCGGAGGCGCTACAGTATCGACCGAAGGGGATGATGCAATAAGGATGTTACTTGAGTAATGAGCAACAAAACGCGGCTGATTGGCCGCGTTTTGTATTTAAATCTATTCTTGGTTGATTATTTTGGATTTTGCAGCAAAGCGGGTCCGAACCCCGTCGGGGCCGATTAATTGAACAGCGTCGTTTGGTGCAGTGGCAATATTTTCTCAAAAGCAGCGCAAATTTGGCATTTTAGATGTTGGGGACTTGAAATATGCCCTCATGGTCACCTTTCTGTCTTTCATCCCGCATGAAGAAATATTGCTTTTGTGAGTATCCCTGTCCCTGCGGGTACTTCAACCCAGACAGGAAAACGCACCAAATGAACAGTATTCCGATTACTTTTTCCATGCCAGACGATCCGACCTTAGTAGACCTCTTGCAGAAAGCCTGCCAGGAAAATCATCAGCTTATCCCGCAGGTCGGTCTGATCTTCAAGACCCGCATCGCTCCAGATGGCAGCGAGCAACTCGTTAACTGGCAATTGGCAGATGCCAGCCTGGTGCAATCCATCGCGCTTGGGCTGTATATATCCGGCAAGTACGGTCAATAAATCGGCACAAAACCATATTTTCTACAGGAGAACTACGCATGAATAAAATACTTCCCATCGTCGGCATGCTCATCATCTTTCTGGTGGCCATGACCCTGCTGCGCCCGGCGCCTTCCGCCAATGTCGTCGTGGCCGCGGCAGATATGAAAGTCGGGCATGTCATCGCCGATCAGGATGTCCAGATCCAGGCCATGCCCACTAATATCGTGTCCCCGGATGCCATCCTGGGGGCAGCCGAGGCCGTTGGCCAGCCACTGCGTATCGACCGCGGTCAGGGCGACATCCTGCGTCTGTCCCAACTCGGGTCGGTGGCCAAGCTCGAACCCAACGAACGCGCGATTGCAGTCAAGATCACGGATGCCTCCGGTCTGGCCGGGTTGCTCTATCCGGGTCAACTGGTGGGTGTGGTTGCGCTCGTGCCGGTCAAAACCACGGACGCGGATGGCAATGCTTCCAACGGCTCTTTCTCGAAGGCGGCCATCGAAGGTTTGCGGGTGCTCTACGTTGATCCGCTGTGGAGCGCATCCAAAGCAGAACCGAGCATTTCCCCGAAAGGCACGCCCCAGGCCAATGCGCTTTCAGGCGGAGTGCAGACCAATGAACGCGCCAAGGAAGGTTCGGTTATCCTGGCGGTCCCGATTGAACTGCAATCCATCGTCTACGATTTCTCTGGCACCACCGGCGCGCCCAACGAACAGCGCAGCGTGAACGCAATGGAACTGCTGGCAGCCCTCAACCTGACAGACGGCGCCAAACTTTCCCTGTACCTGCTGCCGGCGGAAGGCGCGACCAAGTTCACATCTCCGGGTCTATATGTGCCCGATATCGCCGTGCTGCCCCAGCCGACCGCTACCCCAACCGCTTCACCCAATGGAGGCTAGGAAATGACCGGCACAAGTTGGAATTTACCCGAAACGATTGGCGGTGATCCGCCGATTGTCACCCTGCTGGCGGGGCAGATCAACAAGACCACCACCTGGTATCAGACGATGGCCGTGGATGCGCGCTTCCGGGTGGTCTCGATGGCCAACAGCCCGGAAGATTTCCAGGCCAAGATCGTCTCCAGTCCCGAGGTAGTCTTCCTGGATGCCAGTATCTTCCCCGGCCCTGGTCCCTTGCAGCAAGCGCTGACCGGGATCAGCGGAGCGGTCTACCTGATTCTGCCGCCCTCGGTCGATGACGATATGCTCGAGCAGTTCAAGGCGATCTTATGCGTCAAGTCGATCTATCGCGGCGACTCGAACCTGCAGGATTGGATCACACGCGCCTACAACGATGCCATGACCCTGCGCCGCCAGGCTCCACCTGTGTTCTCTGCGGGTGGCAAGGGTGGGCAGGGACGCAACCCCAATGCCCAGGCCGTGGCCGGCCTGCGTGTTACCACTGTCTGGTCACGTTCAGGCGGCGCCGGGCGCACGACCATTGCGACGGCTCTGGCGCAAGCCGCGGCGCGAAAAGGTCTCAAGAGTCTATTGATCGGCCTGGATGCGCCGGATGTGATCCCGCTGCACATCGGCCTGCAGCCCGAACCAAACATTCTCTCCTGGTTCAGCAACCCGACCGACGTGGGTCTCAAGGCCGGTTTGCAGAAATCCGGTGACCTGGATGTGATGGCCGGTTTTCCGGACTTGATGTCCGAGCAGCAGGCCGGTGGAAGGAGTGTGGACCAGAAAGGCAGCGTCCCGGAACTGGCAACTTCGGCGGCCTATTCCGGGTATGCAGCCATCTTTCTGGACACGCCTGTTTCTGGGTCAGCCACACCGGCAGCGATCTCGGCCTCCAACACCTGGGTGCTGGTTTGTCGGGCAACGCTCTCAGATGTCTGGTCTTCGGTCGAGGCCTTCCGGACCGTGACCCAGCAGGCGGCCGGGCAGCACCGCATCAATCCGGGCAACGTGCTGGTGGTCTTGAACCAGCGTGTCAACGGCCAGCTCTCCGCAGACGAATGGCATCGCGCCGCCGACTCAGCCAGCCGCAAGGCCGGGCTGAACCTGGGCTTTCCACCGGTCTCGGCTGTCATCCCCTTTATCCCGGACTTGTCTGCAGCCCAGGATGCCGGACGTCCGGCGCTGGATGCATCGGATGAGTTCGCGCGTCCCATCCACCGTATTGCGGATGCCATGTTTGGGACGGTAGTCGCCGGCAATGGGGCGAAAGCGGACGGCGGCAAAGTCTGGTCGCTTGGGCCGATCAAGATCAGGAGCAAGGGCTAAGCCATGTGGAACATGATCATTCCCCCGCTTGCGCCTGAACAACGTGAGCGTATTGTTGAATCCGTCTGCAATTCACTCAAGGGTGTTCCCCTGGCTGAACTGCGCAGCCGTGAAGTCATCTTCCCGCGCGCTGTGCAGGGCGTCCAAAACGAACTGGTGCGCATGGGCCTCCAGGACCACCCGGACGACATGCAAATGATCGCCCGCGAAGTGGCGGCCAGGGTTGGCGGTCTTGGTTTCCTGGAAGCGATGCTCAGGCTCGACTCCGGTTACTCGGAGATCGCGATCAACCCGAACGGCACGGTCTGGGTGGTGAGAAAGGGCGAGCAGGATTTCACACTGCTCGATATTCACCCTTCGCAAACCGATGTCTGGCGCGCGGTGGAGACTCTGCTTGCGCCACTGGGGCGCGCCGTCTCGGAGGCCAGCCCGTCTGTGGATGCCAAGATCCCGCGCACGCCGGAACTGCCCGGTGGAGCGCGCCTGAAGATCCTGCACCCGGTCATTGCACCTGGCGAAGGGTACCCATCCATCAACGTGCGTTTGTTTGAGCCGCGTCCGGTGCCGCCCAGCAAGCTGATCGAGTGGCAGATGGCACCTGAAAAGGTTGTCCAGATGCTGGTGGAGTCGGTCGCGGCCGGCATGCGCATTCTGGTCATCGGCGGCACGGCCAGCGGGAAAACAACCCTGCTCTCGGCCTTAGCCAACGGCATTCCGGCATCGGCCCGGGTGGTGAAGATCGAAGACCCGGAAGAGATCTGGCTCTCGCAACCGGATGTGGTCAGTTTGGAAGCAAGACCGGCCCAGGTTGGTTCGACGGTTCCAGCCTATACCCTGGCCAACGGGGTGGATGACGCCATGCGTATGTCGCCAGGCTGGTTGATCGTGGGTGAAATGCGCAAGGGCGATGCGATCAATGCGCTCTTTCGGGCGCAGATGTCCGACCATCCGGGGCTATCCACCTACCACGCCGAAAGCCCGGAGGCGATGGTCAAGCGCATGACGGCCATGCTCTGGGCGGATGTCAACGTGCAGGCGGCACCCGCCAAGGAACTGATCGCCGAAGCGATTGACGTGGTTGTGCAGGTCGGTTTCCGGCTGGACGAACACGGCAAGCGCAGAAGACGCATCATCGGAGTATGGTCGCTCAATAAAGTGCTGCGTGGCGGAAACATCGAATTCAGCACGCTCTATCACCTGTCAGGTGACGATGAGAGTCGCATGGATTTGCTGGGGCAGATCGAAAAACAATTCCGCAGTTTTGCTGAACAACCATTGAAGGAGGTAGTACTTGAACACATTCCTGAATGATATTCTGATTTTGTCGCGCGGTCTTATCCCCATTCTGGGTGCGGCAGCCGTAGCGCTGGCGGGTTATTTCGCACTTTCCCCGCTGGCTGAAGTGATTTCCAGACGTGGCAGCTCCACGCGGTTGGATGCCTTTGCCCAGCGACGCAGCGACCAGCGAGCCGCTGAAAAGGTGGCCTTTGGCGGTGAAGAACACCGTCTGCGGGTGGCCTTCTCCATGGTTGGCATCGATGTGGCGGGGAGTGAAGTCTTTTACCTGTGGATCGCGCGGGCTGCATTGGGCGGAGCCTTGTTTGTCGGGTTACAGATCATTGGTCTACCGCTTCTGACCGCTCTGGTTGGGTTCCCGGCTGGCTATATCCTGTTGAACGGTTTTGTCCAGCAGGCCTGGAACAAGGTGCGCTCGGAGGTCGAGAGCGAGATCCCGACCTTGCTCAACAGTCTCTCGGCGACCTTCCAGACCGCGCCCAATGTGATCGCGGCGGTCGAGTCGGTTTCAGAAACCCTGCGCTCCAACGGCCCGCTCAGGCGCTGGTTGATGGAATTACTCGAAACCATGCATGAGTCGGGTGCGGGTGGCTTGGATGCCGTGGCGCGCGAGGCGGCGGATTACTCGCCGTCCTTGAGTATCGTGGTCGAGCTGATCCACCGCATGTGGCAGACGGGTGGCTCGGGCTACACCCATGCCTTTATCGCGGCAGCCGAGAACCTGGAGACTGTCCTGGATGCGCGCGTGGATGCCCGTGCGACTGGCGATGCAAATCGCGGGCTGGTGAACATCCTGATGGGTGCGACAGTTGCCATGATGGGCATCTTCGCGCGCACGAAAGGCATGCAGGAGACAGTCTCCAGTCCCCTGGTGCAAATTGCCTACATGCTGATCCTGCTGATGGTGATTTTCGGACAGACTCAAATTAATAAGATGATCGACGAGGCGGTGTAAAGATGGCTGCAATCTCAACGTTAATTCCTTTTTTGGCAGCCGGTCTTATGGCGCTGCTGGCTTTCCTGCTTCTGGATGGCATCGATTTCTCGTTTTCGCGCTCGGCAACCTCGAGACTGGATAAGTTTGGCGGGCAGCAAGCATCGCTTTCCGATAAACTCGGCGATGGGTTGATCGCCCGGCTCGGGCTTGACCTGGCGGTCTGGGCGGCTGACCTGCGCTGGGCGCAGATCGGTGGGGAGTATGACGGTGACAGTGTCGCCGCGGTGCTGGGGCAATCCATCATGTATGCCGGCATGGGTGTGCTGGGGGTGATTGGGTTGGGTATCAGCCCATTCACGCTCGGAGCGATTGGCTTTCTGGCTAACCTTCCCTATATGCGCCTGCATAATACATCTGAGAAGGTGCGCTCGGATGTGCGCCGCTGCCTGCCGGAAGCGGCCGCATTTGTGGCTGGTGAGATGGCCGCAGGGATCTCCGCCGACCAGGCGCTGATCCGCGCTGGTCGCCTGCCCGGTCCGCTGGGCGTAATTTTGCGCGAGGCTGGCGAAATCGCGGGCACCAGCAACCGTCTGATGCTTTCCAGGTCCGGGGTGCGCGGCGTGTTTCGCGATCAGGTGGATGTGCTGGGCATGCCGCATCTCTCGTCTTTCGCGGCTCAGGCCGATTTGGTCGGGCAGAAGGGTGCCGAAGGTCCGGCCCAGATGTCGAGTGTGGCCAGGATGCTGGCACGCGAGTACCGAACCGAAGTGCGCCGGGACGCGGCTGATCTGGACAACAAGTTGCTGCTGCCAACCACCATCTATTTCTTTATCCCCATGCTGGCAGCCATGATGGTGCCGCTGGTGATTGGGATTGTGGCGATGTTTTAGTAATCGTTTGCGTGGCATGGCGAATCGAATATCGTATATTTAGAATGAAGAAAAGTAGTTCACCCACTCAAAATGCCGCTGGATAACCAGCGGCATTTGTTTTTATTTTCGATTCGTAGGTGTTTTTGAAACCGTAATTTGCTCAGTTAGTTTTAATGCAAACGAATCAGATTCGTTTGCATTAAAACTAACAAGAAATCAATTTTGAATGGATACCGTGAAAGCATTATAGTCTTTTTAATGGCTATTCGCTAATTTAGTGACCCCGCCACCGCAGACTTCTATCATGGCAGAAATACGTCGCGCGCCAGACGTTTCCCGCAAAGCATTGTTAGTGGTGCTGCGCTTCGCAAAATGGATGTACTCAACGATGCGTACAAACTCGATGATCTCCGATCGCCACCAGGAAACAGATTGTAAGCCCTGAAAGGTGACCTGGAAGGCTTCCACAGTATTCGTGTCAGGAATCCAACGATAACGATTTATTTGGCGCATCAGTCGATTGTGCCTTGATAAATCGTTCTTCGATAAAATCAGCAATACTACGGGCATCATCGAGGTTAAACACCGGGACCGTTGTGTTCAAGGCCACATTGGCGGCATAAGCTACCAGCTGCTCCGCATTGATAATTGACCGGAAACCCATTTCTCCACGTATTATTTCAATCGAAGGCTTTCCAGCCGCCTTGTATCCCTCCACAAGAATAATATCAACAAGTTTGATTTCACGGGTGATTTCATCCAGGCTTGGCTCTTTATCGACCAATCGATAGGATGCAATTTTGTCCGGCGCAGCGATGACGACGTGGTCACTCCCGGCCCGCGCATGCCGCCAGCTATCCTTGCCAGGTTGATCGATTTCAAATCCAGCATGGGAGTGATGTTTCACTGTCGCGATTCGATATCCCTTCTGTTTCAATTCAGGAATGACTTTCTCGAGCAACGTTGTTTTCCCACAGCCAGACGATCCAATAATGGTTATTACAGAGATGGACATGGTCCTCCTTTTATAAAATAGATATAAATGGGTGTCCCGGATAGAATAGGACTGGTTAGAGAGTTCTGACTGCGAGCAAACCGGGAAGCTTTTTCTCCTCGCCGGGTTGGTATTTCCAACCACGTCTTGATAAGTCTGCTACCCGGTCTTTCTGGGGATAACGTCTGACCTCGCACTATGCCCCTAACCTGGCTGGTCTGCGAGGGTAGCAGCTCGCAGGGCGCACCTTGTCAGGCATGAGGGCTAATTTGCCGCAAGGATGCCGCTCCAGAAAGTATGCCGGGACACCCGCTGGTTTGCACGCCTCATTTTTATTCAGGAGCGTTTCCTATGAACCTCAATCGTTTGCAGGTCGGGATCGACTTCAGTCAAAAGCGAGCTGATTTTTGTCTGCTTTTTCCAGACGGTCAACCACTTGTTAGCCATCAAGCGTTTCCAAACTCGCTGCCCGGCTACCAGAAAGCTCGCCAGTTATTGCTCGACAGCTTGCGCACCCAGTCATTCGATGGCCTGGATGTTTCTGGGGAAGCCACCAGCTACTACTGGTTGGCATACTTTTGGCAAATGTCGCATGACAGTGAACTGAGCGGTTGCGATCTAAGCCTGTTTCTGCTCAATCCGCGCCAAGTATTCTGGTTCAAGAAAAGCCTGCCGCCGAACGATAAAAACGATGACGTCGACCCGTTCTACATCGCTGAACGCACCCGTACCCGTCGCCCAACCAGTTCTTGGGATCCACAGGACGATTGGATGTCTCTGCGCTTTTATACACGCCTGCGGTTTCACCTGGCGCAAAACCTGACACGGGAGAAGAATTACTACCTGATCTATTTGTTTCTCCTGCACAACGCCTATCACGCATCAAGCCGTTTGCAAATCCATTCGGCGTGACCAGTCAGCAGGTGTTGGGCGGCAAGCTATCTCTGGCCGAACTGGTTGCCTTGCCAGATGATGAACTGGCCGAACACCTGGATGCCTGGAGTGCTGGCACCCTGGACGATCCACTCGAGACTGCCAAAAAACTACAGCAAGTGGCTGCCGAGAGTTTCTCGCTCTCAGAGACTTTGGCCCTGCCGGTGCAGCGCATCCTTGACATCACCCTGGAACACATCAATTTCATCGAAAAGCGGATCGAGCAAGTTGAGCAATGGAATGCCGCAGAAGTTCAAGCCAGACGTCCCGAAGCTCTATTCCTGGGTACTGTCCCAGGCGTTGGCCTGGTCCTGGCCGCGGGCCTCACCGCTGAAATCGGCGATCTCCAACGCTTTTTCCGCACCAAGAAATGGGACAAAAAGCGCAAGTGCTACCGCGTTCGTACCTTGCGCGAAGTCGAAGACGCTGTCGCCAAAATGGCTGGCTTGTGGTGGCCGATGAATGCTTCCGGTGACTTCGTTTCCGAAGATCGACACCTCGCTAAAACCGGCAACCGTTACTTGCGTTACTACCTTACTCAGGAACCAATGGCATGCGCCGCCATATCCCTGCCTATGTCGCTTTCTATGGCTCCAAATTCCGTGAAGCCACCCGGTTCAAGCACAAACGCGCCTTGATCCTGACGGCTCGTAAAAGCATAGGCCTCTTTGTGGGACTGCTACACCGCAAGGAAGCCTACCGCCCTCAGGAGGTCTGAGACCATATTCGATCTCGCTACCTTGCCACCAGCATTGGTGACATTTATAGTGGCTCGTCTCCAGCTTCCGCCTTTACTCACAGGTGGTAGATGTTATTTATGTTACTTGTGATTCACTTTTTTAAGGTTCAATATTGCTTCTGTTTACCTCTTGACTTTTACCGCACTCTTATCTAAAACCCAGGGGCACAAACAGGGTGGATAATCCGGCAAACACGATCCACCAATCCAACGTCCCGATTCGAAGCACTCCTTTCCGGACGAGTTCAGGTCGGAATGCGCGTACTTCCGCAGCGAGGACAATTTCATCAGCATGGCGAAGGGAATTGGAGAGCATGGTCAGCAGCAGAAGTTGAATTCCACGCCACCAATTTGCGCGCAAACCACCCCGCATGCGTAAACTATGCCAGGCAATCATCCCAGATTGGCGCAAATCAGGGAGAAGGTTGACCGCCACACCGATGGAAAATCCCAACCCTTGTAATCCACCTCGTTCAAGCAGCCCGGCAATCTCAGTGATGTTGACCGAACTGGAGAGTCCATCCGCAGCCAGCAAGATGAGAATGGCACGCAGAGTCATTTGCATACCACTCAACAGCGTGTTTGAAGAAAGAGACAAACCCAATACCATTCGATCAGTTCCACCTTCAGGGTAACCAAAAATAATATTCACCAGAAACAGGCTAAAAAAAATGATTAACCAGCGCGGCCTGGCAAGACGTCGTAGCGCAAACGGGTACAAGAATACCAGCACGCCCAATATGCCTAGCGCAGGAAATATTCCCATGCCCATTGGAGAGATTAACACCATTCCCAAGACCCATAGGAAGATACTCAAGTGGCCAAGACTCCCTATAAGCAACCTGGGGGCATCCAGCGCGGCGAAAGTGGATTGAACTTGCTTGAGCATTATGGGATCGCCACAATTTCGGTCAGCTGGCGTGGGTTCATCTTACCACCTTCGGCCGGCAGAACCATGCGGAAAGGCGCTTCATCATCGCCCAACGGCCCATCCACGCGCGCATACGCTACAATCGTATCTTTACGACCGAAAAGCGCTGGATCGTAATTGGCAGAGAAACCATCGCTGGCAACCGCCTTGACGGCGGTCAGCGCAGCCGGGTCAATACCAGTGGCTTGTAGCAAAACGGTCAGCGGCACGCCGAAATAGGTTACGCCATTGATCGCCACCTGCTCTTCAGCAAGTGTTTTCAAATCTGCGGCGGTAAAGGTCTTGGTGACCTTGCCATCTGATACTTTCAACCCATTGACTGCGGGCTCCTGAGCGTTGGGAGCACAAGCAGCCATGGCCAACGCAAGAAACAAACACAAAAGGGTTAAGCGTTTCATCATTCATCTCCTGTTGAAAATTTTACGGTATTTAATCATGGGGCTTGCCTGATTGGGGAGAAATCACTCCCCGGAGAGGAGAAATCCATCCTTTGCGCAGCAAACCACCGACCTTTGTTCAGTCACACACATAGTTAGAGATGATTAAGCCTGAACAAAGTGCGGGTGAGTAAAAATAAATTAAGATCCAACAGTTTCTGGGAGATTTCCACCCAGCCGTATTTTCAAAACCTTGCCAAGCTGCCAGGCCATCCAGCCACCGACCCCACCAATCACGATATGAACAACACACAGCACAATAACTATCCAAAGCGCGGATTGAGCTGGTAGGCCAAACAAACGAAAACCCAGGTCAAGCATATCCAACCAGATGACCACCAGGTTTCGGCCAAACAACATCACACCGGTCACAAAGGGCTGGACGACAGTCCATAACGCGGCGCCTGCGCAAGCGAAAATGAAAGCCGTCTGGGACGGTTTTGGAAAAATATCCAGGATCAGCTCCGCAATCAACGCCTCAGAAAAGATGCCAACCATCGGACCGATCAGGATATTACCTATGCTGAATAATTTCAGTATCATGGCAATGATGCCGATGAAAATGGTCGAGCCACGGCGCGGCACAAACAAGCGTCCAAGTGATGCCACCATTACTCCAATGATTGAAAGCAGCATGCCGGTTAGAGGCAGATTAATGACGTGGAAGACCGAGCCGAGGCTGACCTCCACCAATCCCCACAAGGCACCGAATACGGCCATCATTACAAGTTCACGGGTTGTAAATTTCATCTTGTCTCCTTCCAGTTTAATTCGGGTTGCGCAACAAGGCGACTTACAGGAGGATCATCTTCCAAATGAGAAGGCTGCTATATCAAAGGCAGACCTTGAACCTCATCAACCGGGATTTTGCCAGTCAACATGGAATCAATTTTCCCGTCGAGGGTCAGGCGGCCTGACTCCATGAGCAGCACTCGGCGCGCATAGCGATGTACCAGTTTGTAGTCATGTGTGATAAGCAGGATGGCTGTTCCTTGTTGGTTGAGCCGCACCAGACATTCCATGAGTTGCTGAAGGTGGTGCCAATCCTGCCCCAAGGTGGGTTCATCCAGGATCAAAAGAGCAGGCCGCAAGGCGATGCAAGAGGCCATCACAGTTCGCTGCTGCTGACCAATCGACATTGAAAACGGGCGGCGCATACGCAGATCGAGCAAATCCGCGCTTGCGAGGGTTTGTTCGTGAATGACATTGTCGAAATTACGATAATTGCGCGGCCCAAAAGAGACTTCCTCTTCCACAGAATCGGTGAAAAGCTGATCAGCAGGGTTTTGGAAAAGCAAGGCGATATCCAATCCGGGGCGTGGACGAGATGTGCCGCGTACAAGGACCTTTCCGGCCTGTGGTTTAAGCAAACCCGCGGCTGTCAACGCCAGGGTCGACTTGCCCGTGCCGTTATCACCGACCAGCGCGGCAAATTCGCCGGGAAATATCTTTAAATTGATATCGCGAATTATGGGCAGGCCATCGTAACCTGCGGAGAGATTTTGCATATCAAGCACAGGCTGCTTGTCAGCCGGATGATGCCCATCGGCGACGAGCAGGCTTGCCCAATCGTTAAGCGACTCAATAGTCGGGCGACGAAGACCATAGGTATGGAGAATTTCATAGTTGCTGAGCACCTGATCAAATCCACCCTCTGCGACTATTTGGCCCTTGTCCAATACCAGCACCTTGTCTGCTATACGCCGCACTTCGGCAAGGCGATGTTCAATCAAAACAATCGTGAGACCAAATTTGCGGCGCAATTTATCCAGGGCTGAGACGATATCCTGTGTACCAGGCACATCGAGTGAGGCTGTCGGTTCATCCAACACAAGTACATCAGGCCGCATGGCCAACGCGGCGGCAATTGCCAGACGCTGAATTTGTCCTCCTGAGAGGTTGGCAGGCTTCTTGTCGCGCAGGCTGACCAAACCGACGGCAGACAGGGCCCAGTCCACACGCTCGGAAACTTCGTTTTCCGATAATCCAAAATTTCTCGGACCGAAGGCAATTTCATCATCCACCCGTAAGTGAAAGAGATGAGCGCGTGGGTTTTGGAATACAACGCCTATCCGCTGCGATACTTTATAAATGGGAGTGTGCAGAACATCCAGCCCGGCAACCTGCACCGAGCCATCAACCTGTGCGGGTATCGCGTTTGGAATGATCCCGGTCAACACACGGGCCAGGGTTGACTTGCCGCAGCCTGACAAACCGGTCAGGACCAGACATTCGCCGGCCTTCACGTCAAACGAAATATGCTGCAGGACCCGGCTGGCTCCATAGGAAACAGTTAAATCGCGAACGTGAATCATTCAGAAACCTTCGCAGGGATATTAACCAACTGGAACCACGGCCAGCGCTTGCGCGCTTTGCCAAGCAAGGAAGGGCGAATAACAACAACCGCTGGGAAATTTTTGCGGGAATCGAGTATCTCGAGCCCGGTTGTCAGACCTACTCCATGTTCAAATTCAAGCGGGCCAACTTCATCAAGGATGAACAAATCGCAAGAATTGATGCTTGCAAGGATGGCGTTTCCCCACTCCAAGGCATCGGGTAGCATATGCCAATTTATTGTCCGCAAGTCTCCCCCGCTTGCTCCCGCTCGATGTGCCAGATGGCGGCGCTCGCCAGTATGCAGATCCATAAGATCGATGCCGACTTTATAATCGTTTTCAAAAATTGGTGGGGAAATTAAACCATGCAGTTTCAAACCACGAGCATGCGCATGTTCAACCAGATCCATGCACCAGCGGGTTTTACCAGTCCCTTTTATGCCAGTGACCAGAACCAGTTTTGGCTTTTTTTCGCTGGAAGAAATAATACTCTCCAGGATGCAACCAGGCGAGTTTTTAGAGATTTGCATGGCGGTGTGCTCCTTTCCAATTTCATCCCGTACGGAACGGGATTTCGGGAGGCTTTCCTGTTTCCAGAAAAACCCTGCCAAAGGGGGTGGCTGCCCATTCTGCCTTAGCGCGAGGCCTTAGGAAGAATGGATCGGAGTTCTGCGGTTTAGAATGGATCCCTTTTCTTGGGTTTCATTCTTATTCTATGATAACCAAGTTGCCCGAGTCTTGTATCATCATTACGGGTACTTTTTCTCCTCATCCAAGTGGGTGATATGCAAGGTGAAACAAACGGTTGAATGTAAAACAAAAGCTTTCGGTTCGGTCATTTTGGATTGGGTAGTAGCAAATCGTAGAGATTGGCAGGCAGTTCGTAGAGAGCCAAAACTTGCTTCTAAACATCTTTCAATGACGTCCCTTGCTGGTACTTTTGGCCGCCGATCTGGATGGTAGCCAGATAGATGTTCCTAAAAACGCGCAGGATGGTTTTGGCTTTGGGTGTTTCTGTGGCACGTTTTGGATTGCCAGCATAAACGCCAGCGATTCTTTGCCCGGTTTTTGCCAAGTTTTAGCGGACAACATGTTCGAGCAAGGTCAGCGCTCGCAGGGCAATGCTCAAAAGTCGGATCAGACCAGTAGCCCGGTTGTCATCTTGTAAGTAAATGGGTGTTAGCGCCAGCAATTTACCCCTGTAATTGCAGGAGAGTATCAATTTTTATTGAGATAGTGATTTTTGTCAGATGTCGGGCTGAAAAAAATCTGGTAGTATGGGTATGAAAAACTTTATGTGTCTGGTTAATTGTTCTTTACCACAGTTTAGCAGGTTTTAGCGGTGATACTACTCCTATATTTTTTTTATGGTTTGGCATTTGAAGGTCTTGGGTTGGCCGCATACCTCCAATTAAGACGCGAGGGTAATTTTCCTTTAAAGAATGAGCTATCCTGGCTGGCTACTTTTGGTTTTGTGGGCGGCGCTGCTGGTTGGGTGGACATGTTCCTGTTCAGTGGGTCGCTCAACGAATATGCCGAAATCCTGAGTGTGCTGCGGGTGGTCCTGCACATTCTTACCGGTTTGTTGCTGCTAAGATTTGGTTGGGGTATTCTAAATAATCTGAACCCGCTGCCTGCGTGGAGTATTTTCATCCCGGGTATCCTGATTGTCCCTTTTGCGTTTGTGATCACTTACGCAGCCACAACCTTTATTACACCTTCACCGATTGTTATTCCAACTGAAATTTGGACTCGTTACCTGCTCTACCTGCCAGGCAGCCTGCTGGCCGGGTTTGGTTTTCTGCGTCAGTGGTATATCCAGCGAAAACAGAAAATGTTCGATGTTTCCAGGCTCATGCTCGGTGCAGGCCTGGCCTTTCTATTTGAGGCGCTTGTGATGGGTTTGATTGTTCCGGCAGCACCTTACGGCCCGGCATCCTATTATAATTACGACCGGGTTCTTCATACTGCCTTTGTTGGCGATCGCGCATCACAGGCACAGGCGTTCAGTATGACTCCCTGGTTAGATTCACAGAGAGTATTGGAATTTACCGGTATATCCATCGAAATTTGGCGTATGTTTTCGGCAATGGCGGTCACCTTTTTTGTGGTGAAAGCGCTGGATGTTTTTGAAACTATTCGCAAACAGCAGGTTCTAGCCCTGCAACAACAGCGTGATCAGGCCCGGCAGGCCATGATCGCGTCTCAAGTCAGTGCCCGGCAGGCAGCCGAGGGTTGGACAAATGCGCTGCTCAGTATCAGCCGCCGGATTGCGGAACTGGAGTATGTCGATGATATTTTGGTCGAGATTGTGCGAATAGTGCGAAAAATGCTTTGCGCGGATTTCGCAGGCATTGCGATTCTTGATCAAACCAGCACCTCATTGGAATTGAAATGCTATTCCATCGAACAAAGATCTGACCTGGTAACAGGCCCTGCGGTGGTTATCCATAATCGCCAGGTAAAAAATGTTATCCAGACCTCACAGTATTATCGTTCACAGGGCGGAGAAGCCCCTGAGGAATTTGCGGGCCTCTACTTCTTTAAAGATAAAACTGCGCGTGCCATTGCTGTTGTTCCGCTGAAGCTGGAACGAACTTCCATAGGTAGCATGTTTATAACGCGTTGGGACACAGATACATTTAGTGAAACAGATTTGATCTGGCTAGAAAGCATGGCAGATCAGGTTGTCATTGCCATTCAGCACGGACTGATGACTTCTCAGTTGCAATCCTTGTCGATCATCGAGGAGCGCGGCCGGATTGCACGCGAGATGCATGATGGTCTTGCGCAGGTCCTTGGTTATTTAAACTTACAGGTACAGACACTCGCTTCGCTGCTTAATCAGGGTAAATCGGAAATGCTACAGGAAGAACTGACGCATATGCGCCAGGCTATCCAGCTTGCCAATGCTGATGTGCGCGAAAATATTCTCAGCTTGAGGACTACGCTGGCTGATGAACAGAGTCTTTCCCAGGCGGTCAAAGAGTACCTGGCCGAGTTTGGTGTTCTGACCAATATTTTGACCCAATTCCACTATCAAGTGGATGGTGAGCTGAGCCTTTCCTCGGTGTCAGAGGTGCAGCTGGTTTGCATCCTGCAAGAAGCGCTAACCAATGTTCGCAAACATGCCCACGCCAGTCAGGTGGTGGTTAGAATTGAGAAGGAATTGATTGATAACAGTGCTTTCATCCGACTAAGCGTCGCCGATGACGGGGTGGGTATCGGGCCAGCCACATCCAAACGCAATTTCGGTTTGCAGACCATGCGAGAGCGGGCTGAAAGTGCGGGGGGCAGCCTGGAAATTACTTCAGAACCAGGGGGTGGCACCTGCATAGAAACCACCCTGCCGTGCATCCCGCAGGAGAGATTAAGAAAACAGAGCGTTGTGGTCTCAGTATGACAAAAATATTTAGGTTGGAGCAACCCGGTCTATGAATGTGCGTGAGTGGGCTTTACCTGTCTATACGATTTTGATACAACTGGCGGTGGGAGCCGTGTTTGTTTTATGGGTGATACGAGCACTTGCGATGAGAAAATTCGACCCGGGTGAAATTGACCGGATCACACGCAATCCCATTATGGTCATTTTTTTTACAGTGCTTGTCGCCATGGTTGGTTCTCATTTCCATTTGAGTAAACCATTCCATTCTTTTTATGCGGTGCTTAACTTTTCTACATCCTGGTTAAGCAGGGAAGTTTTCTTTACGATGATTTTTTTTCTACTATTGCTTGCGCTCTGGCTGCTGAGCCAATACAAAAAAGAAAAGCGGTTTCTAATTACATTGTGTGGATGGGCGGCAATTTTCTTTGGTTTTATTACTGTGTATGCCATGGCGCGTATTTACATGCTGCCCACCCAGGTGGCCTGGAATTCATCATTGGTGGTCATTTCATTTCTTATATCCACGATTTTAATGGGAGCGATTACGATTGCCTGCTTGTTTATGTTGGATTTGAAATTTTCTGAAATCCAAAAAGAAGATGACATCGATACGCGCGTACAGGTGACCAAGGATAGCTTAATAGGGCTTGTGCTGCTGACTTTCTTTGGTGCGCTGGCGAGTATTGCTGTTACGTTTTACCAGATTTTTCTGCTTGGGCAGGGAAATGCTATCTCTCTGACCAGCTTGCAGCTCTTACTGGGATTGTATTACCCGGTTTTAATATTGCGATTAATTTGCATAATTATTGCACCGCTGTGGATGAGTTTAGGAATTTACCAAATGCGAAAAAGCGGGTTCGCTCCCCAGGGACTGATGATACCGATTTATTTGTCAAGCCTGCTGGTCTTAATTGGGGAGATCATTGGCCGTTTCCTGTTCTATGCCACACACATTCGGCTTGGTGTTTAGTACGGAAGGATAAAATGACTATAAAAGTTGTAATTGCAGATGATCATAAGCTTTTTCGCCAGGGTTTGATTGGCTTGATGCGCACGCGCGAAGATATTGTTGAGGTTATTGGCGAGGCTTCCACAGGGATTGAAGCCATCCAGTTGGCTGAGCAGCTTCGCCCCGATGTCATCCTGATGGATATTTATATGCCAGAATTGGATGGTCTGCAGGCCGCAAAAGAGATCCGGACACGTTTTCCTGAGATTGCCATCGTCATGCTGACATCCTCTGAGAGGGATGGCCATTTGTATGAAGCCGTTCAACTGGGCGTTTCGGGATATTTGTTGAAGAGTCTGGATGCGGCTGAATTGTTTGGGTTATTGGCTGGTGTCGTCAAAGGCGAAACCGCCATGACCCGCGCCCTAGCCGGTAAATTGCTCAAGGCGGTAGCCAACCGCATGTCTGTTGATAAAAAAGGAGATGATACGCTTACAGAGCGGGAACTCTACGTCTTGCGCCTGGTTGCCAGTGGTGCAACCAATCAGGACATTGCAGAAAAGCTTTCCATTTCGATCAACACGGTCAAGAGTCATTTGAAGAATATTTTGTCAAAGCTCCAGCTCGATAATCGAACGCAGGCGGCCACTTATGCTATTCAGCACGGCCTTGTGTTGCCCAGGGATAGTTGATCTGTGGATGGAAATAGGTATTTACTCACGGGTGGGTCTTTGTTACCGGTGATTGTCTCAAAAAGTGCAGAATAGATTTTTTAGTGGTGTTTTTGCGGGAAAAATCAGCGATTATGAGGCATCTGCGAGGTATAGCACAGGAAGATTCTGCGCCAAAACGATGTGCCCGTGAGTAAATACAGAAATAGAGCCAAACTCAACAGGTATGTTGAAGTGTGCCAGAATTTGGAACTGATGATACTGCCTGAAAAATCAGGTTGATTGGAAATAGACCTAAAAAAACAAGGGTGAAAGATGAATAAATACTTACTGATTGGCCTGTTGGCCATGCTGATTGCCGGTTGTTCTGGTGCAGGCTCAAGCCTTACGACCCCAATCGCGACGGCAAGCAAGCAGCGCTCGCAGGCACTGCAACCGCAGATTGGCAGGATATGCAGATAGACAACAGGAATGCATGGGAAATAAGCCCACATGCACAGGCTCAGGTTGTTATAGGTTGTGACGCCTGTCATCAACTGCAGGATGGTGTGGCGACAAGCAGCATTGCCTGGCGGAATCAGAAAAGCGGCCAATATGAGCCGGTCACTGATGGTAATCAGTTATGTGGGAAATGCCATGTTGGCTATGATAAAGCCAAAGAAGCCCATGCGTCCATGAACTGCCTTGATTGCCACGACCATCACAGCATCGCAGTTGAGTGTGTGACCTGCCATGCACAGGTCAAAAACCAATCCTTGCCTTTGCCAGCCACGCCTGTCGATGGGCATCCAAATTCTGGCGAAATGCCTTCTTGTGAGGCAGCGGGCTGTCATACAATGGCCACCCAGGTGGCGGAGTTGCCTTCTTCTATTCACGGTACAGACCATGCGATGGTTGCTTGTGAGGCCTGTCACGATGCGGGCCGGCTGACGAGCAATGGCAGTCATTGGGGCGTGGGACCGGTGACTGATGAGAGCGGTAAAACTCTGTTTATGACTTACCGCTCTCATAATTTGCAGTACAATGTGGATTGCACACGCTGTCATTTTGATCAGAATCCCTGGGGTTTGCATTCGCTGGGCAGCGGGCAAAGCGGCAACTGATCATCAGTTTTTCCTGTAGATTTCTTTCATTCTCACCCTTAAGGGTGAGAATGAAGTGCCCTATTGAGGGATGAAATTATGGTATGGGGGTGTTATCCTTATCGTGATCAAAAGTACAATCGCGGTTTTCAGCCGCTTATCACTTTCAGGAGCTTGCCTATTATATGCATAAATCTCACACTCCGATTTTCTCTGCACAAGTCTTCGGTTTCGCTCTCCACGAGCATGATCAGTTCCCCACCAATCCCTTTGGAGGAAAGCAATGAATGAGAAGAATTTCCTCAATAAAGCCCTGAATGAAACGATCCTTTCCCGCCGCAGTTTCCTTAAATGGAGCGCCGCGTTGGGTGGGACGGCAGCATTGGCCGGCGGCATTAAAACCGGTCTCAAGGCTGCTGAAGCAGCCGCAAGCAGTGACAGCTATATAGCAACAACAAGCTGCTACCATAACTGCGGTAGCCGCTGCATTTTGTGGGCTGAAGTAAAAGACGGCACGGTTGTACGTATGCTGCCGGATCAAGATCCAGAGGATAGCTTTGCGAAAATGAAGGCTATTCCTTGTTTGCGCGGCCGTTCACAGAGATGGCGCGTTTATTCCCCCGAACGCCTGAAATACCCCATGAAACGCGTTGGCAAGCGCGGCGAGGGAAAATTCGAACGCATTACATGGGAAGAAGCGCTCGATACGATCTCCAATAAATTGAAAGAAGTCAAAGAAAAGTATGGCAATGAGGCGATTTATTACAACTACGCCACCGGCCAGATTGCGGGCGGCATCGATAACACCTATAAAGGTGTTGGCCCGATTGCGCGTATGATGCACTTGTTTGGCGGGTATGTCAATTTCTACGGTACCTATAGCACGGCTTGCTATTCTGCCGCCCTGCCTTTCATTACCGCCATGGGTAGTAACTCATCCGATGACCTGGTGAATTCCAAGCTGATTGTCCTGCTTTCTGACAATTCGCTGGTTACCAGAGCGGGTGGCAAGGGCATGGGCTATCACATGCTGAAGGCAAAAGAGGCCGGAGCTAAGTTCATCGTGATTGATCCTATTTACAATGACACAGCTATCGCCACTGAAGCGGAATGGGTGCCGATTTACCCTGGTACCGACTGTGCACTGATTGCGGCAATGGCTCACGTCATGATCAAAGACAATTCCTATGACAAAGAATTCATGGCAAAGTATTCGGTTGGCTTTGATGAAGATACACTGCCCGCTGATGCCGCCCCCAATTCTTCATATATGTCTTACGTGATGGGTCTTGGTGCGGACAAAACAGAGAAGACCCCGGCCTGGGCAGCGCCTATCACCGGTATCCCGGCTGGTAAGATTGTCGAACTGGCCCGCCAGATCGCAAGCGCCAAACCGTGCGCGATGATCCAGGGATGGGGCATGCAGCGCCGCGCCTATGGCGAAGTGCCTGTGCGCGCCCTACCGATCCTTGCCGCAATGACAGGAAATTTTGCTCTTTCTGGCGGTGGTACCGGCACTCGCCCGACTGGTGGAACCAACATCAACATTGGTAGTTTCCCGGCTGGTGATAATCCTGTCAAGACCTCCATCTCGGTGTATATGTGGCCAGATTTCATTGAGCGCGGTAATGAGATGACTTCAGGCCCTCGCGACCGCATTAAGGGCGCGGACAGCATGAGCGCTAATATGAAATTCATGTGGAACTGGGCTGGCAACTGTATTACCAACCAGCATTCGGATGTCAACGGCACCGTCAAGATGCTGGAGGATGATACCAAGTTGGAGTTCATCGTTGTTTCAGACGTGGTCATGACTCACAGCGCAAAGATGGCCGATATTCTGCTGCCCGATACCACCCACTTCGAAGCTGAAAATATCACCGGTGGAAATGGTGAAGGTCAATCCAATTTCGTGCTATTCAACCATAAGTTGATTGAGCCGATGTATGAAGCCAAGGATGTGCTTTGGGTTGCAGAACAATTGGCGAACCGACTGGGTCTGGGTGATGCGTTCCGCGATGGTCATATGACGCGGGAAGACTGGTTGCGTGACATCGTTGCGGTTGCCAGGGAAAAGAATGAAGATTTTCCCAGCTACGAGGAGTTTAAGCGCATCGGTTACTACAAGAAGGTTGGTAAGGGTGGAGTAATCCCAGCTAAACTGTTTGTGGAAGACCCGGTGGCCAATCCGCTAAAAACCCCAACAGGGAAAATTGAGATCTACTCGCCGACGATGGCGGCTCAAAATAACCCGGCAGAGATACCAGCTGTTCCAGAATACGTCCCAGAGTGGGAAGGTGTCGGTGACCCACTCCGAGAGAAGTATCCGCTCTTGATGGTTGGACATCATGCCGTCCAGCGTTCCCATTCAACCTTTGACAATGTGGCTGCCTTGCAGGAAGCTCACATTCAGTCTCTGTGGATGAACACCCTGGATGCAGAGTCTCGTGGGATAAAAAACGGTGACATGGTTAAAATTTTCAATGACCGCGGCGTGGTTCGTGTTCCTGCCTATGTAACGAATCGTCTGCGCCCAGGCGTAACGAGCCTGCCGCAAGGTGGCTGGTTTACTCCCGATAAGGATGGTGTTGATATTCGCGGCTGCATCAATACGCTGACCAAATATCACCCAACACCTTTTGCCAAGGGTAACCCGCAGCACACCAACCTGATACAGGTTGAAAAGGCCTAAAAGGAGATCTAATATGGCTAAACAACTTGGTTTCTATGTTAACCTGGCAGACTGCACGGGCTGCAAAGCCTGCGAGATTGCCTGTAAAGACCGCAAGGATCTACCTACGGGTGTCCGTTGGCGACGCGTATACGATTACGGCGGCGGCGAATGGATTAAGGATGGTGATCAGTTTGTTCCCAGCGGAGTATTCAATTACTTTGTTTCCACCGCCTGCATGCACTGTGAGAAGCCGATCTGTATGGAAGTATGCCCGGCATCTGCGATCAGCAAGCGGGATGATGGTATCGTCGTCATCAACCCAGAACAATGCATCGGCTGCCGCTACTGCTCCTGGGCCTGCCCATACGGCGCTCCGCAGTTCAATGAAGTAGCCCAGGTTATGACAAAATGCGACTTCTGTGTTGAACTTCAGACCGTTGGTCAGAATCCAGCCTGTGTAGATGCCTGCCCATACCGCGCCCTGGAATACGGTGATATTGAAGAGTTGAAGGCCAAACACGGCACGTTGAGCGATGTGGCACCCATGCCCGACCCCGCCTTGACCGTGCCATCCATCGTCTACGGTCCTCATAAAAACACACGGACTTCCAAGTCCGGTGGCGGCCGTGTTTTGAACATCGATTAACAGGAGATGTAAAATGGATATCCGTGAATGGGCTTTGCTCGTCTTTACGATACTTGGACAGATTTCCACGGGCTCGCTGTTTGTGCTTCTGGTCGTGCGTACTTACGCTGTCCGAAAAGCTGGTGTTGACCAGGCCAACCGCCTGACTGATGTACCGCTTTTGTTTGTGGTTCCGATTATGCTGCTGGCATTGATGGCTTCTCTATTGCATCTCGGCAGCCCGCTTAATATCGTCCGCGCCGTCCCGAACCTGGGTTCCTCCTGGCTGAGCCGGGAGATCATTTTGGCTGTTGTATATGTGATCCTTGCTGGCGCTTATACGCTGATGCAGTGGCGCAAAATCAGCACAGAATCTATCCGCACGGCGCTTGGCTGGGCTGCGGCTCTCGTGGGATTGTTCCAAACTTATGCCATGGCGCTGGTTTACATGATCCGCACTCAACCGGCCTGGAATACCATGGCCACGCCGATTACTTTTATGACCACATCTCTACTGCTGGGCAGCATGCTGATCGGTGTTGTGTTGGTGACGCTTAGCTCTGGCAAGGATGAAGAACAGGTGCGCTTACTGAGTGCAAGCCTGCGCGGCATTGCTGTAGCAGCTTTTGTGATGGTCGGTGTGCAGTTTGTGACCCTGCCGCTTTACGCCATGTACCTTTCCACACAAGGTGAAGCAGCCCTGCGAAGCCTGAGCATGATGAGCGGGCCATTGAGCGGCATTTTGCTGCTGCGATTGGTATTCGTATTCCTCGGTGCTGGTGTGCTGGCTGTGTACATGTATCAAACCACTTCGACCGCTGGTAAGGAAAAAGTGCTAGTCTCTGTGGTATACAGTGCTTTCATTCTGGCACTGGCCGGAGAAGTGCTCGGACGTTACATCTTCTATGTGTCGCAAGTACGCATTGGTTTGTAACCGTAAAAGTTTATTCTGTACCATCTATTCAGGGGCGGGAAAAATAATTCCCGCCCCTGAAATTCTTCAGAGCGGCTATGGCAAATAACCGGGTTATTTCAATCTTTATAACAGTCATGCTGTTAGTGTTTGGATTGCCTGCTGTGTCTTTTGCATCCCAACCGGTTCAGGGCCGTGGGGAACGCGTGGTACCCCTTTCGGCATCCGGGGTGGACATAGCAAATTCAATTGCATATTCTGCAGATGGAAAATGGTTGGCGGTTGGCAGCTCTGCCGGGGTGTCAATTTTTGATTCACAGTCATTATCGCTAAAACAATTTATAAAAATGGGCGTCTGGGTGCACAGTGTCACATTTTCGCCCGATGGAGAAACAATCGCCGCCGGGTTGTTTGATGGCACTGCCCGATTTTTGCGTCTCTCTGATGGCAAAGAAATGCGGGTGTTTAATGGTCATAGTGGCTGGGTGCGCAGTGTGAAGTTCTCGGCGGAAGGTGGGCTGTTTGTCAGCGCCTCAGATGATGACAGCATCCGCATCTATGATGCAGCCAGTGGTGATCTGAAATTAGCAATCACTGGTCTGAAGGGTGTGCGCACCCTGGCACTCTCGCCGGATGGTCAGCTGCTGGCCGCAGGGCTTCAGGATAGGAGCATCCGGTTGATGAAAGTGACAGATGGGGAGTTTGTTAGAAACTTGTTTGGGCACAAAGATTGGGTGCGCAGCCTGGCGTTCTCACCTGATGGAAAAACGCTGGCCTCTGGCGCTTTTGATGCCAAAGCCATCCTGTGGGACGTGGCTTCTGGACAGCAAAAATTTACCCTGGACGGTCACCAGTCCAGCGTTCTTGATGTAGTTTTTGCACCCGACGGCAAAACATTGGCCAGCGGCTCTGTGGACAGCACGGTGAAATTGTGGAACACGGCAAACGGCCAGCTTTTGCGGACCCTGGTTGGGCACAAGGATTTTGTGTACAGTGTGGCCTTTTCCCCTGATGGTAAACAGATCGTTTCGGGCTCCAGTGATAACAGCATGCGCATCTGGGATCTGAGCGATGCCGCTGCCGGGGCTTCCCCCCAGGCGGATACGCCCAGCGATTGCCGCGCCTGTCATCACCCGTTCGGGTTGAATACGCCACCGCGGGTGATCCAGGTTAATTGTGAAGCCTGTCACGCCGGTGGCATTGTGATGAATTGGTGTCCGTTCTTTCCACGTTCACAGAAGGCTGTCTCAGAAATTGCATATTTATCGCCCAGATACCCGATTGGGGTTCCCATTTCCTCAGAAAATATCGCGGTGCGCATAAATTACCCAACCAACGGAGAAACACTCTATGTGACCGGCTACAGCCAGTCACCGGTTTTTGTTGCGGGAGAGGTTTTTTTCAACGGAAATATGAACGATGTTAAAGTACGCATGCAAATCTGGTCTGACGGCCAATTTAGTGCGGAACTTTTTACAATCCCAGACCATGATGGTGATTTTCTCTTCAATCTTGTCACCAATCCGGATGGCGCTTTGATCGTAGCCGGGGCAAAAGCGGCTGACCCGGATTGTGCCAGCTGCCACGAGGAATTCAAGGGGCAGGCGTCTTTCCCCGACGGTGATGTTCACTTCATTATTACTGCTGGGGCCCCCAACGGTGAGCAGGCTTCGGACGAACGCTGGTTGACGGTTGATACAAGCGCCAAGGCGCAGGTGGATGTAAGGGTGGTCGACCAGGACAGCGGGGCTGTCATTCCGGGTTTGTCTGTGCATGCGGCTGCGATTTTGTATGAATGGCGCGATGTATATGCCAACCAGGCCAGCGGTGCAGACGGGATTGCCAGCTTATCTCTGGTGACACTTTCTCAGGTAAAGACAAGTTATGAGATTAATGTTCCGCCCACTTCTTTGAATGGTTACCTGTATGAGAGCGTGGAGCCAGTCACCATGAGGCTTTCACCTGCGGCATCCACCCATGAGCCAATCACAATTCCGGTGCAGGTTAGCCGCGGCCAAATTAATGGTACCCTGGCCAGTGTAGAAACATTGGCCGCCCCACTTGATATTTGGGCAGTACATTTACCAGATGGCGCATTTCAGAAAACAGCTGCACTGGATGGCAGCTTTAGCTTTACCGATTTACCCAGTGGTGAATATCTTCTTTTTGTCGATTCGGCGGCTGGGCTTTCAGGTTTTCAAGCCACGCCGCAGCAGGTAAGCCTGTCAAAAACGGCGCAGGCTGATGTGAACATTGCACTCAAAAGAATTAGTACCACCGCGATTTCTGGACGCATGCGTGCTGAAGATGGAACCAGCTTGCCTTTTGGATGGATCACAGCCGAAAACGCGCAAACTGCTCAGCTGGACCCCACCCAGGGTAACTACCAGCTCCCCGGGCTGGAGCCAAAAAAGACCACCTTAATCGCGGTCGTGCCCGGATACTACAGCCAGGCACAGGTGGTTGAGTTATCAGGCCAAACAGCAGAGCCGGTTGATTTTAGCCTTGTGATCAGACCGGAAACAATCAACCGCCCATGGGGCGCTGGCTGGGTCAGGCTGCCATCAGAGACCATATATGAAGAAAGTGCTGGCGTGATCTCATTGAAAAATGGTTGGGTATGGGGGCAAAACAGTCAGGATGAAGATCTCATCCTACAGGCGGCAGGAATGCAGATTGCCCTGCCGAGCGGTTCGTTTGCGCTTGAGTATTCACCTGCGATGGGTGGTTGGTTTTATCTGATGGAAGGTGAAGCCTCCATTCAAACTGTAAGCGGGTTTCGCGTACTGGTGCGCGCTGGGCAAATGGTTGCTCTATCAGATCAATACCTGCCCAATCCGGTTGCTTACCAGGAGACAGTGTTGGCGGTTTTAAAACAAGGGCGGTCGTCTCCTCTGCAAAATAACTGGGAGCCTTCCTTGAGCGCTCAACTGCGCGACCGTCTGGCGCAGGTGGGTATTAATGTCATACAAGTAGTTACATTTGTAACCTACATGATTGTTATTGTTGTTCTTGTAGTTTTGGTTATTTGGGGAATATACTCTATATGGAAATATATCAGCAAACCTTTAGACTGAGATTGGAGAGAGCATGAAAAACAACACAGACGCCACGGCTAACCTGTCTGAGACATTGATTGGTGAAATTTTATTTTTTGGGTTGTTGGGCAAGGCTTTATATGAAAAACCTGACCGCCAGTGGCTGGAAGCCTTGATTGCAGATCATGTGTTCGCTGAAGCGCCATTTGGCGCGGAACAGCCCGAAATTGCGCATGGCTTGCAGATTTTGCAGCAATGGAGCCTGGCTCAGACGGATGGTATCGTGGATGAGCATTTTTCCGATTTAAAAATGGATTATACGCGCCTGTTCATTGGTTTGGATACGCTTATCACAGCCCCATGGGAATCGGTCTATTACAACCGCGAGCGCATGGTTTTTCAAGAACAGACTATTCAGGTGCGCAATTGGTATGCACGTTTTGGGCTGCAAGTAGAGCAGTACAATCGCGAACCAGATGACCATATCGGTCTGGAAATGAGTTTTGTGGCTCACCTAGCCTCGCTTGCTTTACAGGCGCTTGAGGCGGATGACCAAACGACACTGAAGGAGCTTATGCAAGCACAACGGGATTTTCTTGCCGAACATCCTTTGTGTTGGGCTCCAACCTGGGCAAAACGAGTCAAGGAACGTGCAACCACAGATTTTTATCGCGGCATGGCCCATTTGAGCCATGGAGCGCTGCTTGCAGCTGCTGACGTGCTGCAAGTGCCCCTGCCGAAAGTGGCAACGTGAGCCTGTTTGACGCAGCTGAACGGTTTGCTGCCATTGACCGTTCCAAAGTTATTCTGGATTCAAAAGGCTGCCTGCATGCGCATGATCAATCATCCAACTGCACAGCCTGTGTTGATATTTGCCCGGTTAGAGCTTTTACACCGGGAACCCCCCCCGTGCTCAATGATCAGTCCTGCCAATCCTGCCTGGCTTGCCTGCCTGTTTGCCCGGTGGGTGCTATTCATGCTGATGATGATGTCTCTTCCCTGTTAAACTGCGCCACACACGTGGAAGATAAGGCTGTTGAATTGGTATGCGGTCTGCATCCGCAGCCAGGCAGCGGTGCACAGCCTGAGGGATTGGCCATTCGTATCCAGGCTTGCCTGGCCGGGTTGGGGGCTGGCGCATATCTCAGCCTGGCTGCGCTTGGGCTGGAACATATCAGCTTGCGCACAGATGCTTGCCAGGCTTGCAAGTGGGCCAGCCTTGAGGGTCAGGTTGAACAGCAGGCCAGGCAGGCTAATCAATTCCTGGCGGGCTGGAATCACGCGGACGCGGTTGTCTGCCTGTCTAAAGTCGTTCAACCGGTGGAACGGCCGGTGTGGGACGCAAAAAACCCGCCGCTTTCGCGCCGGGATTTATTCCGAATGTTAGGCAGGCAGGGCCAGGTGGCCATGGCGCGCGCCATGGAAAATGGAGTGCGGGTCTCTGAGCGGCAGCCGGGCCGCGATCGTTTGCGCATCCTTTCTGCGCTGGCTCATTTGCCCGAAGCAGCCTCGCCAGTTAATTTGGATGGCCTTGGCTTTGCGAGTATGCAAGTGTCAGAAGACTGCACTGCGTGTGGTGTTTGTAGCAAAGCATGCCCCACCCAGGCCATACGGCTTGAGAAAAACGCGGATGATTCGAGTTTCAGCCTTTTATTTACAGCACAAAAATGCATCGCTTGTGATATATGCGCAATCCTTTGCATGCCTGATGCAATTCACCTTGAAAAAGCGCCTTCCTTTGATCAAATTTTTGGGGCCGATGAAACGCTTGTTGTTGCATCCGGGGCTTTGGTTCACTGCGATAAATGTAAAATTCTGATGACTGCCCAGCCTGGTGTCCGCTTTTGCACGCTGTGTGAACACCGCCGTTCGCATCCTTTTGGGTCCATAATGCCTGCGAAACTGAAGGCTCAATTAAAGAATGCCAAGAAGGAGTCAAAGTCATGATTCTGGATGTGACCGAAAATAACCTTATCGATATCAAGAACCCGGTCTTGCGCGCCTATGCAGGCAAGTATGTGACCATCTATAAAGATTTCATGAACCAGGTGGGGCAGATGGGTCTTGAGGTGGAGACAGAAGATACAACTGCGCTGGTGGCCGGCAGGATGAACCAGTTTCGTAACAGCGGCCCGGTGGTGCGCAATGCCGATAAGAGTGTCTACCTGAACCGCATTTCGCCTTCCTGCCAGGCTTGCCAGACAGGTCTCAACAGCTCAACATTTTTTATCTCGCTGCAGTGCCATCGCGACTGTTTTTACTGTTTTAATCCGAACCAG
>Ga0105047_10000479_pt1 | contig 68043 bp, 57 predicted proteins | sample MAT04_FD_78384 | JGI IMG/M metagenome (GOLD analysis project Ga0105047, IMG submission 78384) | Freshwater microbial communities from Lake Fryxell liftoff mats and glacier meltwater in Antarctica - MAT-04 (megahit assembly) | ecosystem: Environmental > Aquatic > Freshwater > Ice > Liftoff... | reverse complement strand
GGCAAGACTGGCCAAGGCAGAAATTATTAACATTCCGGCCAGCCAAGCAATGGAACCTTGCCATGAAAAGACCACATTCAGGGGGGATTGGAAGATGGAGACACCCACGCCATAATCGAGTATATAGGTAATGGGAATGGCAAGGATAACCCCCAGCAACCAACTTAACAATCCGATGAGCATGCCCTCGGTTACTACGATTTTCTGAATATCGCCATCCGAAGCGCCGATGGCACGCATCACACCAATCTCGCGGGTGCGTTCCATTATATTTAGACTCATGGTGCTGGCCAACCCCAAACCACCCACCGCTGCGATCAAGCCGGCCATGATAAGCATATTGTAAACCAGCACATCCGTCTGCCCCTTTTGCTGCTGGTACCAGACAGCCGCGGTTTGCACAAACGCGACCCCGATCTTGCGCGGCTTGAATTGCGCCTGCAAATCCTCCGAGATGGCAGCCTGCGAAGCGGCATCATGGTCATAGGTAAGCACGCGCAAACTGTAAACCTGATTGGGCGTGCCCAGCATATATCCCAGGTATTCATAGGTCGCATACACGATTGGCGGGGTGATGTTGCCGGGCATACGGTAGAAACCGATGATTTGCCATTTTGTCTTTTTGCCATCCAATTTAATCGTGACCCAGTCACCCAACGCTAAATCGGGGCGAATGCGTTGAAGCTGGTTGCCAACAACGATAACATTTTTATCGCCGGGGCTCAGCCAGCGCCCGGTTACCATGGAGGGTTGAATAAGCATGGAATTTGAAGGAGGGGCGACAAATGCGATTTCGTCTTCCTGCTTCTGATCGGGCGATAGGATTTTACCGTTGGAGGATAGCCAGCCTTCGACGCTCTCGACACCTGGCACCGATTGAGCCACAGTCTGAACATTTTTGAACGAATAACCCTGCGTGAGGGATACATTGATATCCGACATGAAGTAGCCCTGAATATCCAACATGACCCGGTCAAAACTGGCCCAAAGATTAAATACGGCGATAAAAATGGCGCCGCCCAGGATCAGGGTAAAAATGGTCAGTGAGACGCGCGCTTTACGGCGAAAGGCATTGCGGAGAGAAAGCAGAACAGGCCGCGGAATAAAGGCGAGCTGTGATTCTTTTGGAGCCGCGGCTGTTTGCGAGCTACCACCCAAACCATAACTACCCAGGGCTTCACGCACTGGAATGCGCAGACCATTAATCACCGGCACCACCGCGGCCGCCAAGGGGGTTAGAAAGGATACCGCGGCCTGCATAAGCACGACATCCGGGTATAAGTTTGTGGGGCTGAGGTCGAAATTTAAGAAAACTGCCATGAATTGAAGGAAAAGGGACGCCATCCAGGAAGACAACGGAACAGAGATCAGGAAGGCCGCTGCGCCAAAACTCATCAGCAGAACGAGATACATTGGAAATATTTGCCAGGTACCCGCGCCAATGGCCTTCATGACCCCGATCTGCCGCGTCTGCTGTGACATGAGCGCCACAATGGTATTCACGATCAAAAAAGAACTCAAAACAACCGTCATCCAGCCGAAAAGTCCCAGAATGAAAACGCCGCCCTGGGTAATTTGCCATGCGAAATGATGACCGGGATTATTTATGAATACACTTTCTACGGTGACGCCGTTCTTCTCCATGCGGTCGTTAATTTTCTTAACCACATTAGATACATGAACCTGGTCGGTTGGGTTTTCGGCCACGCTGATCAGCAGCTGGTTATAATTCTTTCCAGATCCGAGCCATTCAGCGGTCTCACGCGTGATATAGCCTGAGATTACACCGGAAATGGCGTATGGGAAGGTGGTAGCATCGTGCACATAGCCAACAAACTGGAGGCTGCGTTTTTCGCCGCCGGGGAGTTCTATCTGGATGGTTTCGCCCGGCTGCAAGCCGATCGTGCTGGCAGAACGGTCAAAGACAACCTGCTGCCTGCTCAGGGTGGGCAGAAAACCATTGGGATCGGCAGGTTTGAGCAGATCAACACGAACGGAATCAATCGATTTTATGGCGGACAGCTGGATATTGGTGCTCTGCCCGGACTAGGTGATCCACTTGGAGATCATCAGAGTCCGCCCTTCCGTAATCCCAACGCCTGGGATGTTGCGCATCCAGCTCACCCAATCTTCGTTCAATGGATAGGCTGTTATTTTCGCTTCGGATGGATTGGATGAAAGAAAGTCTTGATCCATGTCGTGATTCATCATGTTCGACATGTTGTTGACCAGACCAACCGAAAATACACCCACAAGGAGGGTGGATACCATTAGCAGACTGCGGGTTTTATTGCCCCAAAAATCCATCCAGACTTTGCGCCAGCGTGTATACATCTCTTAATCTCCAGCCACGGGCAGGTTTTTTTGCTTTTGCAGGTGCGCAAGAGCGCTGGAACCGGAAATAAATTCATCCACAATCACACCATCCGCAATAAAGGCGGTACGGTTTGTGCGCTGCGCCAGACCGCTATCGTGCGTGACAATAATGATGGTCTTGCCCTGCAAGACCAACTGGTTGAATAACTCAAAAACTGACTCGGCAGTTTTCGAGTGAAGGTTACCGGTTGGCTCATCCGCAATCAGCAGAGGCGGGTCATTGGCCAGGGCGCGGGCAATTGCCACACGCTGCTGCTGCCCCCCGGAAAGTGCAAGCGGAAGCTTATGAGCATGTTCAGACAGTCCCACCAAATCCAAAAGGTACAGGGCGCGGGCTTTACGCTCTCCGGCCGGGATTTTCGCGCCAAAGTCCATCGCCAGCAAAATGTTTTCCAAAATCGAAAGGCTGGGGAGAAGTTGAAAAAAATGAAAGACAATCCCCAGATTGCCCCCGCGCCAACGCGCCATCTGGCTTTCGCTCATCAAGTGGAGGGGGGAGCCATTCACCCATACTTCACCGCTGCTGGGCCGGTCAATCCCGGTGATCATGTTCAACAAGGGGGTTTTCCCGCTACCAGATTTACCAATTATGCTGATAAATTCACCAGAACGAAATGCCAGGTCAATGCCCTTGAGAACTGGATAATCACCCGCAGCAGTGCGGTATGACTTATTGACTCCACGCATTTCAATCATGGAATGTTTTTCAACGACATCTGCGGGTATAGAATTCGCCGGGGAAAAAGAAAAAGGATTCATTGCAAGGCCTCAACTTCATCAAAATAATTTGCGGATACTCTTAGCTTACGATGAACCCGGAAAAAAGTTTCTTCTGAAATATGTTAACCGCAAAGAAGGTTTCGCAGCTACCCACAAGCTAACAGTCATCCATCAAAAAAAAATAAATTTATACTGTTTTTGGCAGGCTGCCGAATTCAGTTGCCTGCAATAGCTGTCAAACGACTCGCATCCTGTATAATAAGGTTGTCTGACACATTTAATTTATTTCCATGGAGATTCCCATGATCACAAATTATTTTCGCCCGTTAGCGCTAGATGAAGCCTTAAGCCTGCTCGCTCAACCCGGCACCCGTCCAATGGGCGGCGGCACCTGGCTTAACCAAGCCCACGAAGAACAGTTTGCTGTGGTGGATTTGCAGGCGCTCGAACTGAACAAGATAGTTAAAGCCGGGAACAACCTTGAAATCGGCGCAAGTGTGACCCTGCAGCAGTTGTTAGAATCAGAGCACTGCCCGGAAGCGCTGCAACAAGCCATGCGCGTGGATGCAGCGCTCAACATTCGCAACGCTGCCACACTGGCAGGCAGCCTGGTGACCAGCGATGGGCGCTCTGCGCTCGCCACGTGCCTTCTGGCCCTGGATGCCCGTCTTGCGATCTTGCAAGGAACGGTTTCCAGCTTAGTGAACCTGGGAGAGTTCCTGGCACTGCACCCGGCAGGATTGATCACCAGCATCAGCCTGGCACTTAACGTAAAATCGTCTTTCGAGATGGTGGCCCGTTCACCGATGGATACACCCATTGTGTGCGCCGCGCTTGCACGATGGTCAGGAGGCCGCACGCGCCTGGCACTGGGCGGATACGGCAAAAGCCCATTTCTGGCAATGGATGGAACTGAATCTGAGGGCGTTGAATCTGCCGCCCGAAATACCTTCCACGAAGCCAGCGATGCCTGGGCCAGTGCAGATTACCGCATGGATGTAGCCGCAACCCTTGCGCGGCGCTGTTTGGAAAAAGTGTAAATTCAAGAATACGCCAACCCTTTTACCGGTATAACACTTCATTTTTCATCACGGAGAAATCCATGTCTTTCACTTTGATCCAAAATCGCAATATCCCCGAAATTAACGCAACTGGCAAGCTTTTTGTGCACGACCAGACCGGCGCACGCCTGCTTTCCGTCATTAACAACGACGAGAACAAATGCTTTGGCATCACTTTCCGCACACCTCCGGCTGATTCGAACGGTGTAGCGCATATCATGGAACATTCAGTGCTGTGCGGATCGCGCAAATACCCGGTGAAAGAGCCTTTTGTCGAAATCATTAAAGGTTCACTGCAAACGTTTGTGAATGCTTTTACGTACCCCGATAAAACCTGCTACCCGCTCGCCAGCCAAAACCTGAAGGATTTTTACAACCTGATTGATGTGTATTTGGATGCGGTGTTATATCCGCTTATTCCTGAACACACCATGCAGCAGGAGGGCTGGCACTACGAAATTGACGCGCCAGATTCGCCTTTGACCTTTAAGGGCGTGGTATTCAATGAGATGAAGGGGGCGTACTCTTCGCCGGACGATCTATTGGGTGATAAATCGCGCAATTCTCTCTATCCAGATAATTCGTATGGGTTCGATTCTGGCGGCGACCCGCTATTTATTCCAGATCTGACGTATGCCGCTTTCAAAAATTTCCACGATACTTATTACCACCCATCCAATGCTTATATTTATTTCTACGGGGATGACCCTGAAGAAGAGCGCCTGAACATCCTGGAAAACTGGCTGAAAGACTTTGAGAGAAAAGAGCCCGACTCGCAAATTCCGTTGCAGGCACGGTTCAGCGCGCCTAAAAAGATGACCTATCCGTATGACTCGGGTGATTCTGCCGAAGCAAAAAGTTACCTGACCCTGAATTGGATGCTGACAGAGGCGGTGGATGTTCAAAACACACTGGACATTTCACTGCTAGCCCATATTTTATTGGGCACCCCGGCCTCCCCGCTGAAAAGAGCCTTGATCGAATCGGGGCTGGGTGAAGATGTCACTGGGGGATATGAGGAACAACTGCGCCAAACTATGTTCTCAGCGGGCATGACTGGTGTTCAACAAGAAAACCTGGAAAAGGTAGAAGCGCTGATTCTGGAAACACTTGGCCGACTTGTCAGAGATGGCATTGATCCAAAGACCATCGCCGCAAGTATGAACACAGTTGAATTTCATCTGCGCGAACAGAACAGCGGGCGGTTTCCACGAGGGTTGTCTTTAATGCTCAGCACGCTTACCACCTGGTTGTATGACGGTGACCCGATGGACGGCCTGGCATTTGAAGCACCCCTGGCAACTCTAAAAGAGAAGATCAGCGCCGGGCGTCACTTTGAGTCACTGATTGAAGAGCACCTGCTGAACAACCAGCACCGCACAACGGTGATGCTCATCCCGGATGCTGAAGAAGGCAAGCGCCGCGAAGCAAAAGAAACCGAACGCCTGGCGAAGGCCAAAGCAGGTATGTCGCCAGATGAAATCCAGCGCATGATTGCCCAGGCAGCCGAACTCAAGCTGCGTCAGGAAACACCCGATTCGCCCGAAGCACTGGACAGCATTCCCAGCCTGGCTTTGAGCGATATCGACCGGAAAATAAAACCTTTGCCCATCGTAGCACTTCAGGCAAGCGAAACACCTGTGTTGTATCACGATCTTTTCACCAATGGGATTGTGTACCTGGATCTGGGCTTCGATCTGCACGCGCTACCGCAAGAATTGCTGCCCTATACCGGGTTATTGGGGCGCCTTTTGTTGGAAATGGGCACCGAACAGGATGATTTTGTCAAACTGACCCAGCGCATCGGCTGCGCTACGGGCGGCATTCGTTCGACCACGATTAACTCTGCTGTCCGCACCTCCGACCGGTCAGCCGCCTGGTTCTTTCTGCGCGGCAAAGCTGTTGCTTCCCAATCGGCGGCCCTGCTGGATATTTTGAAAGATATTTTGCTGACCGCGCGGTTCGACAATCGTGAGCGCCTGCGCCAGATTGTTTTGGAACGAAAAGCCGGGCTGGAAGCCGGACTGATTCCCGGCGGCTCTGGCGTGGTGAATCAGCGCCTGCGGGCCTGCTTCAACGAAGCGGACTGGCTCTCGGAAGAAATGAATGGTGTGACGCATCTGTTCTTTCTGCGCGAACTGGCTGAAAAAATTGACAAGGAATGGCCGCAGGTACTGGAAAAACTGGAAAGCCTGCGCAGCCTGCTTGTCAACCACACCACCATGCTGGCCAATGTTACTCTGGATGCGGCTAACTGGCAGACTTTTGAACCGATGCTGCGTAACTTTATAGACAGCCTGCCCGGTCAACCGGCAGCGCCTAATGTGCCGTGGAACTTCAAACTTGAGCCAAAGGCCAACCAGGGACTTACTATTCCATCCCAGGTAAATTACGTTGGAAAAGGCGCAAACTTATACGAGTTGGGTTACAAAACGCACGGCTCAGTGCATGTCATCAATAATTATTTACAGACCACCTGGCTGTGGGAGAAAATCCGCGTGCAGGGCGGCGCTTACGGCGGTCAATGCGTTTTTGACATGCACTCGGGTGTATTTACTTATATTTCTTACCGCGACCCCAACCTACTGGCAAGCCTGGATAATTACGATGGCACGGCTGGCTTCCTGAAATCGCTGGAAATCTCGGATGCCGAATTGACCAAGGGTATTATTGGCACAGTCGGCGATCTGGATGCATATCTGCTGCCAGATGCGAAGGGTTGGACATCCATGACACGGTTCCTGCTGGGATACACAGATATCAACCGTCAGCAAATTCGGGATGAAGTGCTCGCGACCAGCTCAAAGGATTTTAAGGCTTTTGGCGAAATCCTGGCAAAAATGGCAGGCAGCGGCGAACAAACCAAAGTAGTTGTTCTCGGTTCGGCAGATGCAATTGAAAAAGCCAACAAAGAACGCGCCGGGCTGTTGGAAGTGATCAAAGTTCTCTAATAACCGCAGCCACAACTCTTTAAAAGGCCAGTTGACTCTGTGATTAATTCAGCACTCAATACGATCCTGCACGGCAATTGCATAGAAGTTCTTTCCACACTGCCTGAGAATGCGGTGGATTTGATTTTTGCTGACCCGCCTTACAACCTGCAACTGCAAAACGACCTTTACCGCCCAAACCTGAGTAAAGTGGATGCCGTGGATGACGGCTGGGATAAATTTGCAAGTTTCGCCGAATACGACAAATTTACGCGTGACTGGCTGCTGGCCTGCCGCCGGGTGCTAAAGGAAACCGGTACGCTGTGGGTTATGGGCGCTTACCATAATATTTACCGCGTTGGCGCGATCCTGCAGGACCTGGATTTCTGGATTCTTAACGATATCATCTGGCTGAAAACCAACCCCATGCCTAATTTCAGGGGGGTGCGCTTTACAAATGCGCACGAAACCTTGCTATGGGCACAGAAAAAGCGCGGAGCACGCTATACCTTTAATCACCAATCCATGAAGGCGCTCAATGACGATCTGCAAATGCGGTCAGATTGGACCATTCCAACCTCCACCGGCAAGGAACGGATCAGAGTTAATGGAGAGAAGGCTCATACCACCCAAAAACCTGAGGGGCTGCTTTACCGTGTTTTACTGGCAAGTTCCAACCCGCAGGATATCGTACTCGACCCCTTCTTTGGCACGGGCACAACGGGCGCAGTTGCCAAAAAACTCGGGCGGAACTGGATTGGGATCGAGAAGAATGAGAAGTACATCCAGGTTGCACAAAACCGGATTGACACGGCTGAACCAGCCAGCCCGGAAAGCATCGCACTGAATGTCCAAAAGCCAAAACGCATCCCGTTTGGCGCGCTGCTCGAACAGGGGCTGCTTACGCCGGGTCAAACCCTAACCTTTGCCCGGGATGGGCAGACTGCTACGATTCTGGCAAACAGTCACTTGAAATGCGGATCCATCACGGGATCGATCCATGCGGTTGCCCGGTCACTTCTGATGGGCGCGCCAGCAAATGGCTGGGATTTTTGGCTTTTTGAAAACAAAGACGGCGAGAAACAAACCATTAATGATTTAAGAGAAATAGTACGCTCACAGGCAACAGGAAATTGCGAATAATCATCCACAAGCAAATCTTTCGATTGGATAAAACCATGAAACTTGAACTGACCATTAATGCAAAAATTCATACCATTGACTGCCCACCCGGAGAAACCCTCTTCGCTGTCTTACGCCAGTTGGGATATTACGGCGTTAAATTTGGTGATGAACAGGGTTTAAGCGGTTCAGATACGGTTGTTTTGGATGGCAAACCTGTCAACTCCAGCCTGATGCTGGCTGCACAGGCTGAAGGTCACCTGATTGTCACGATTGAAGGGTTGGGCGAACATCCCGATCAGGGCTGGCGAAAAACGGACGGGTTGCACCCGATTCAACAGGCTTTTGTGGAAAGCGGAGCGATTCAATGCGGATATTGCACCCCGGCACAAGTGCTGGCCGCCAAAGCGCTGCTGGATAAAAACCCCAACCCCAGTGAAGCTGAAGTGCGCGAGGCAATTGCCGGTGTGCTTTGCCGCTGCACGGGGTATGCCAAACCTGTGCTAGCCATCCTGCGCGCGGCGGCAGTCATGCGCGGGGAAAGCCTGTCAGAACCCGGACAATCATGGATATGGGTTAACCCAGGCAGTCCGGATGATAGTTCCAACACATCCAGCCAGGGCACAACCCAAACGAGGGTGATGCCGAAAATGGTGGTTGCGCCTGAAAGTTCGCCTTACCAAACCGTTGGCAAACCAGAAAAGAAAGTAGATGCGGTCAAATTAGTGCAAGGCAAACCGGCGTTTGCCGCAGATATGGAACCACGCGGAATGCTACACGCCAAAGTGCTGCGCTCGCCGCATGCGCACGCGCATATCAAACATATCGATAGCAGCCGCGCCAAAGCCCTGGAAGGGGTAGCCGCTGTGCTGACCTGGCAGGATATTCCACGCGTTGTCTACTCGACAGCGGGGCAATCCGACCCAATCCCCGGCCCGCTGGACGCATTCTCACTTGATCATAAAGTGCGGTTTGTGGGCGACCGGGTAGCCTTTGTGGCCGCCGAAACGCCTGCCATCGCCGAAGCCGCGCTGAAGCTGATTGATGTGGAATATGAGGTACTGGATGCGATCATCGATATGCGCCTATCCATGCAGCCGGGAGCCATTCGCATCCATGATGAACCTGAATTTGTTAATTTTGCAGATTCTCATGCGGAGAAAAACCTGGCCGCAGAGATCCGCATTGATATTGGCAACGTGGAAAAGGGCTTTGCTGAGGCTGACCAGATTTTTGAAGCCGAATATATTGTGCCAAAAGTACAGCAGGCCCACATCGAGCCGCACGTCTGCCTGACGTACTGGGATGAGGATGACCGGCTGGTCATTCGCACTTCCACGCAGGTACCCTTCCACGTGCGGCGCGTGCTGGCTCCGGTACTGGGACTGCCGATCAAACGCATCCGCGTCATCAAACCCCGCATCGGCGGCGGTTTTGGCGGCAAACAGGAAATTTTGATGGAAGATGTGGCCGCGCACCTGACCATTGCCACGCGCCGCCCGGTGCTGTACGAATACAGCCGGGAAGAGGAATTCATCGGCGCGCGCTCACGGCACCCGATGCGTGTGCGCATGAAGACGGGTGTCAAAAACGATGGGACGATCACGGCCAATGAAATGGTGGCACTTTCGGATACCGGCGCATACGGCTGCCACGCACTGACCGTGACCGGCAACACCGGGCACAAATCGATGGCGCTGTATGTAGGTGACGGCGAATACCGCATAGCCCCCAACATCCGGTTTTATGCGGATGTGGTTTATACCAATACACCGCCTGCCGGAGCCTATCGCGGGTACGGTGTACCACAGGGCTACTGGCCACTAGACCGACATATGGAAAAGATCGCCCGCAGCCTGGGGTTGGACCCGCTGGAATTCCGGCTTAAAAACGCCATACGCGCGGGAGAATTTCACCCCTTCAGCACCGCGTGGAACGAAGGCCGCAAACCTCGTCCGGAAATCATTCATACCGTGGGCCTGGAACAATGTGTGGCCCAAGCGAAAGCCGCCATCGGCTGGGATGATAAATTTGGCAACCCGGCCTGGCACATTGCAACGGGTACCAAGCGAAAGGGCATAGGAGCAGCGATGTGCATGCAGGGCACGGCCATTCCGTACCTGGATATGGGCGGCGCCACGCTTAAAATGAATGATGATGGATCATTTAATTTACAAATAGGCGCCACCGATCTGGGGACGGGATCTGATACCGTGCTGGCGCAGATGGCCGCTGAAGTGCTGGGCGTACCTTTGGACGACATGATCTGTTATTCATCCGATACGGATTTCACCCCCTTTGACAAGGGCGCATACGCATCTTCCACAACCTACATATCGGGAACGGCGGCAACCAACGCTGCCAAGGACGTGGCGGGACAAATCAAAGAAAGAGCGGCCAGCATGTTGAATGCCGGGCTGCTGGATGGGCAGGCTCCACTTTATCAAGCCAGCGAAATCCGCCTGTCAAACCGCCTGGCAATTGCACCGGACGGAAATAGTGTGAGCATGGCACAGATCGCGTTGAACAGCCTGCACCATAGTAACCAGAAACAAATCATGGGGGCAGCCTCGTATGTTTCGCCCTCCTCACCGCCACCCTTCGCGGCTCAATTTGCCGAAGTTACTGTGGATACCGAGACCGGCGCAGTGACTGTGGACAGACTGGTAATCGCGGTTGATTCGGGTATCATTATCAATCCGCTGACTGCCTCCGGGCAAATCGAAGGCGGCATGATCCAGGCGCTGGGCTATGCCGTGTGCGAGGAAATGCGTTATGACAAGCTGGGTGTGGCACGCGAACGCGACCTGAAAGATTATCACATTTTCCGCGCAGATGAAATTCCGGTGATGGAAACCATCTTTGTTGAAACCTTTGAGCCAAGCCATCCCTTTGGGGTTAAAGCAGTGGCAGAAATTCCGATGGATGGTGTTGCACCAGCCGTTGGGAATGCCATACTGGATGCCACTGGCGTAAACGTGGATGAAAACCCCGCCACGCCGGAACGCGTGTGGAAAGCCTTAAAACAAGCCGCATAGAATTGTTATGAATGCCAAACTGCCCGCCAACGCATATCCCGAAGAACGCCGCCTGGTCACTGTGATGTTCGCAGATGTGCAGGGATTCACAACGCTGGCAGAACACCTGGATTTTGAAACTGTGAGCGACCTGCTCAAAGAAATCTGGCTTAAACTCGACCAGGTCATCGAAGAAAACGGCGGCTATATTGACAAACACATGGGCGACGGAGTGCTGGCAATCTGGGGAGCGCCTTCAGCCGGTGAAAATGATGCTGACAGCGCGGTAAGCGCGGCGCTCGACCTGCTGCAAGCCATGGATGAGTACACCAGCAACTCAAAAGAAAAATTGGTGAAAGAGTTGAAAATGCGTGTGGGCATCCACAGCGGCCCGGTTTTTGCCGGGTATATTGGATTAAAAAATGAATATACCATCCTGGGTGATACAGTCAACGTAGCCAGCCGCCTGGAGCAATACGCAGAAGCAGGCACCATCATCATTTCCGAAAGTACCCACCAGTTGATACGAGGAAATTACAGCACTACCAATCCTGAGCCTGTCTTGCTAAGAGGCAAGCAGGACCCGGTAATGACTTATTTGATTGACGGGTCACAGGTCAGCACGGGGCGCGGCAATTACCGCGGCTCCGAATCCATGGAAACGCACATGGTCGGACGCGAGCAGGAGTTGGCTCATCTCGCCCATCTTTTTACACAATCGCGGAAATCCGAAATCCCCACCGTGGTAATTATCAGCGGTGACACAGGCATGGGAAAATCCCGCTTGATGATGGAATTTTCAAAGCAACTGCGGGAGAACGACCCCAGCCTGTGGGTGCTTTCGGCGCGCGCATTGGTGCAGGCCAGCAACATGCCTTTTTACCTATGGAAAATGCTCTGGTATAACCGCTTTGGACTGCGTGACAACGAAGAAAGCAAGGTCAACAACGATAAGTTCCTCTGGGAGATCCAGAAACTGTGGGGCAAAGGACTGAGCACCACATCTGTGATCGAAACAGCCCACATCATTGGGCACGTGATCGGCCTGGACTGGCCGGACAGTCCCTACCTGGCAGCACTTACTACACCGGTGGCCCGGGTAGAACGCGCGGCAGCATTGACACGCGCGCTTTTGAGCCGCATCTGCGCTGCGCATACAACCGTCTTGATGATTGACGACCTGCATTCGGTTGACAAAAGCAGCATGGAACTGCTTTCATACCTGCTTGGACCTGACAACAAACCCGTGCTGCCTCTGTTCATTCTGGCGGGCAGCCGCCCGGAATTTTTGCAGCAGCAGCCAGAATGGGCAGATGTAGCACACGTGATTAATTTGCATGCACTACCCGCCAGCGCCGACCTGGTACTGAAGGCTTACCCGGACCTGAAAGGTTACCCGGCCTCCATCCTTGAAGCGCTTGCTCGCCGGGCAGAAGGCAATCCATATTTTCTGGAAGAAATGGTCAAATTCCTGGTCAAAGCAAGCAGCGAAGTCACCACACCGGTTGGGGATGCAACCGAAACTGCGATTAAACGCCTAAAATCGAAACCGCCAGAATCACTGCAAGCCGCGCTGCAGGCCCGCCTGGATACTCTGCCGCGATCCACACGCTTTGTGGCCTTGCTGGCAGCCCTGGTGGGCCGCGTCTTTTGGGTGGGCGCTGTTATCACCGCCATGCGCCAGGCCGGAAAATTAGGCACCGGTTCGCAGGCGAATATTGAATATGCAGAGGCCGAACACATGGTTCATCAGGCCCTGCGCCAATTGGAACAAGCCGAACTGGTCTTTCCAAAAGCAGGCAATGATTTCTCTAATGAGCAGGAATATATTTTTAAAAGCTCGCTTCTCCGCGATGTGGCTTACAATCTTATCCTGCTGCGCTACCGGCCTTTCTATCATAAAGCCGTAGCCGATTGGCTTGCCAACCATACTGATGTCGACTTTAAATTCATGGCTGCTGAACATTACGAATGGGCTGGATGGCCAGCCAATGCTGCGAGGCAATATGCAATGGTGGCCTACCATTATCAACAGCGCGGCGCAACAGAGGAAGCAAAAAAGATGATGGTTCGCGCAGAGAGATTGCGCGAACAGGCCCAAGCTCAAAAAGCAGCTCAGATCAGGAATTAATCAATGCCAAACAAAACCGATTCCATTTATGTGACCGGACATATCAATCCGGATACTGATTCGATTGCTTCTGCCATGGGGTATGCATGGCTTTTGCGGCAGCGTGACGGGCTGGATGCAATTGCATCACGAGCCGGGGCTGTCAACCCACAAACTGCCTGGGTGCTCAAGCGCCTGGAGTTGGAAGCCCCATTACTGCTCACAGATGCCTCACCGCGCTTTGAATCTGTGATGCGCCAATTGGACACAGTGCACCCCGATACACCGCTCAGCGAAGCCTGGTCGCTTGCAAGCCGCACCGGCGGATTGGCGCCCGTGGTCACCGAAGATGGCAAACCAATGGGCATGATCAACGGGCTGAGCCTGTTCAATTTCTTTCGGCAGGTGGTTGGCCCGCGGCTGGATATGGGCGACCAGCGCATCGTGGATATTATGTCGGCATCTTGCAAAGATGCAGCGGACACGGATGTACCCAGATTTCCGGCGAATGCCCATATCCGCGATAGTCTCAACCGCATCCTGCGCGAGGAGCATAATGATTTCTTTGTGGTAGATGAAACCGGCCATTACCTGGGCGTGTGCCACCAGCGGGGTGTACTCAACCCGCCGCGCTTGAAAATTGTGCTGGTGGATCACAATGAACCGCGCCAGGCGATCGCTGCGCTGGAAGAGGCCGAACTGCTTGAGATCCTGGACCATCACCGCCTGGGAAATCCGCACACCCACCAACCCATCAAGTTCACGGTTGATACGGTTGGCTCAACCAGCACGCTTGTGTCTGAACAAGCTGCCGAGGCGGGTCTCTCCATGCCGCCCGGTCTGGCTGGCATGCTGCTCTCTGGTTTGCTGGCAGATACACTGATCCTGACCTCGCCAACGGCGACAGCCCGCGACAGGCAAGCCGCTGAGCGGCTGGCGCGCTGGGCGTTTGTGGGCAATGGAGCGCTTAAAGGCGAAACCATACAATCATTTGGAACCGCCGTTCTTGCAGCTGGCGCCGGGCTGGCTAATAAGGACCCGCAAGACATCGTCAGCACGGACATTAAACCTTACGAAGCGGGTGGTTTCAAATTTGCGGTAGCCCAGGCCGAAGTTACCGATCTGCTGCAACTCCGTGAACATCTGAATGCTTTGCAAGGCGCGCTGAATGACCTTAAAGAAAAACGCGGGCTTGATTTTGCAATCCTGCTGGTCACAGACGTAGTACGAGGTTCGAGCCGCCTGCTTGTCTCCAACCCGGCTCCGCCGATCCTGGATGAACTGCCCTTCCCACCACTACCTGACGGCACGCGCGACGCGCCAGGGGTTGTCTCCCGTAAAAAACAGCTCTTACCGGCTGTACTGGGATTGTTGGAAAAATAAAACCTGGACTTAAACGCCAAGCCTCTCATTATGCCTGTTGATTCGTTGCGCTTTCCAGAAGAACGTCGTCTTGCCACCGTGCTGTTTGCGGATGTGCAGGGATTTACTGCGCTGGCTGAAAAGCTGGACTTCGAAACGGTAAGCGATCTGCTAAAGGGTATCTGGGAACAACTGGACAAAGCCATCGAGAATCACAATGGTTATATCGACAAACATATGGGCGATGGGGTGATGGCTATTTGGGGAGCGCCGTTCGCAGGCGAAAACGATGCCCAACAGGCGGTTGCCACCGGCCTGGATTTGATAAGAGCCCTGAATGACTTTTGCGAAAACTCACATATATCTGGCGCAAAAACGCTCAAACTGCGAGTAGGCGTAAACACCGGAGCGGTTTTCGCAGGTTATGTTGGCACGCGCCGTGAATACACTGTCTTTGGAGATACTGTTAATGTGGCGAGCCGCCTGGAACAGATTGCCCAGGCGGGCACGGTGGTAATCGGAGAAAATACACTGCGCATGGTGCGCAACAGTTTTAGAGTTAAACGGCTGGAACCTACCATGGCAAAAGGTAAGACTGAGCTGGTCCAACCTTTTGAGGTAGAGGGCATGCTGTCGCTGACTGAGCGGGTACGCAGCCAGAATGCCGGTAATCTGCTGACCAATATGGTAGGGCGCAACAATGAAATGCAGAAGTTATGGAAAATGTACGAGCAGTCCTTTGAAGGCAGTAAACCCAGTATGGCGCTGATCAATGGGGATGTTGGAATTGGGAAGACCCGCCTTGTAATGGATTTTGGCAACTTGCTGGAGAGCAAAGGTGAAAAAGTAAGCATTCTTTCCACGCATGGGCTTTCACAAACATCTCACAACCCTTTTTCTGTGTGGCGGGTTTTGATCCGCAGCCGTTTTGGGATACGAGACGATGATTCTCAGCATGAAGGACTCAATAAATGGAAACACGGTCTGAACAGCGTTTGGACAGAAGATGGTCAAGGTCAAAAAGCTGAAGCTGCTTATGTGCTGGGGAAAATGATCGGCATCTCAGACACGGGCGAAGGCCAACAAACTATTAAGGCGGAAAATCGCGAAGAACTTCTGGCACACATCATTTCCTTGAGCCGTGAATTGTTACGCCGAATCAGCTTAAAACGCAGACTGGTTTTGTTTATTGATGATTTGCAATGGGCGGACCGCGAAAGCCTGCTGCTGCTGGCGAACCTATTGACCAGCGAAGAAGCTACTTTTAATACGATGATCGTTGGCGCAGCACGGCTTGAATTTCTTAAAGAGAACAGCCAGTGGCACAACCTGGCACGGGTAATCCATCTCCACCCTCTTGAAATAACCCCCGCGTTAATTAATCAGGCTTACCCAGACCTGCACTTCCTGCCTCAGGATATCCTGGAAGATGTTGCACAGCACGCGGATGGGAATCCATACTTTCTGGGGGAGATCATAAATAATCTTGTGAAGGGCGGTTTGTTCGCACAACAGTCAGGCATGGATGCATTGGAAATCCGCAACCATCTCAGCACACAGATCCCAGAAACACTGCGCGCCACCATGCAGGCGCGTATGGACAACCTTTCGCGCGAAGCACGCACTGTGGCGCTGCTGGCATCTGTGGTTGGAAGAGTATTCTGGGTTGGCGCAGTGCTGGCAGCCGCGCGCTCCACACCACTGCCGGGATCCACGCCGATACTCAACATCCCTGAAGCAGTTGTTGACCGGTTCACGCAAGACGGTTTGCGTCAATTGGTACGCGCGGATCTGGCCTTCCCGCGCGAAGGGACAAAGTATTCCAATGAACAGGAATACTATTTTAAGAACTCTTATTTGCGGGATGTCGCCTACGAGCTAATTCCCAACCGCAACCGCGCCCAATATCACAAAGCTGTGGCTACATGGGCATTGGAATACAGTACACACATACAAGACCCTGCCCAGCGGTTCACATTCGAATCCACAGCCCGCGATCACGAGGACAAAGCCACTTTTTGCGCAAAAATAACGACGGGCACACTCACTCCAACTTCAGTGGAAACATGACAATAAACCTATACCAAATCATTGTTGAAATTCAAGCACGCGGCGAATGCGCAGCATTGTGCACCATCAGCGCCGCGCAAGGTTCGACCCCGCGCCATGTGGGCAGCAAAATGCTGGTCTACGAAAACGGTGAATTTACCGGCACGGTGGGCGGCGGAGAACTGGAACACCGCGTACTGGATGAAGCCCGGATTGCCATCAGCGATGGAAAACCGCGCAAGCTAAATTATTCCATGACCGACCCGGCGCGCGGTGACCCCGGCGTATGCGGCGGCCAGGTGGAGGTGTTTGTGGAACCGATTTTACCGCCAGAAAAAATCATCATCATTGGGGGCGGTCACGTTGGCAAGGCCGTGGCTCACCTGGCAAAGTGGCTGGGGTTCCGCGTAGCTGTTTCGGACGACCGCACTGAATTTTGCACGCCGGAGATGAACCCGGATGCAGATGAGTTCTATCCTGTGCTAATGGCAGTGCTACCGCAACACGTTAACATCAACCGCCAGACCTATGTTATCCTGACCACACGCGGGGTTGCCACAGATGTACCCGGATTGCCAGCCTTGCTGGATACGCGTGCCGCGTACATTGGCATTATCGGATCCAGAAGGCGCTGGACGATGACTGTTAACGGTTTAAAAGAAAGCGGCGTGGATGAGCAGAAAATTGCCAGAATCCATTCGCCGATCGGGTTGGAATTGCAGGCTGAAACGCCTGAAGAAATCGCGGTCAGCATTCTGGCAGAAATCTTGATGCTCAGAAACGAAGCCAGCGGTAAATCAATGCATATCAAGGCCTGATGTGCGGCACAAGATTGATAAACGGATAACAACTTTTTTGTGAGTACGGCGTATATCTGCTTGAATGTAACAGTTGGTTGGTTTATAATAAAATTTGCAAACATAAGGTCTAAAGGAGAGAGTCATGGCCAGAATTTTTGATGTTATTGAATATCGCAATGAAATGGCGGATGAGATCGTCCATCGTTTTCCCGACGACAGCAGCATCGGCGATTTTCGTATCGGTTCGCAGTTGATCGTCCGCGATGGGCAGGCAGCAGTGTTCTTCCGCAATGGGCAGGCCCTGGATGTTTTCGGCCCAGGCATGCATACCCTGGTCACGGCCAACGTTCCCAAGCTGATTGATTTTATCGGCAAGGCTTTTAATGACCGCACCCCCTTCCCGGCCGAAGTGTACTTTGTCTCACTCAAGGAATTTGCCAACAAGAAGTGGGGCACCCCACAGCCAATCATCGTGCGCAACCCTGGCGTTGGTCTGGGTGTGGCGCTGCTGCAAGGGTTTGGCACATATTCTTATCAGGTGAGCGACCCGCAGTTGTTTGTAACCAATATCGTTGGCAAGCAGGCCATCTTCCGCACATCAGAAATTGAAGAACGCGTGCGCACGGTACTGCTCTCCAAGCTGCAGGATTTGCTGGGTGAGACCGGCGCGAAGAAAAGTGTGCTGGAACTGATCGGTTTGACTGAGGAAATCGGTGCGGGTGTGCGGGCCAAGGCACAGGATGATTTTGCCGCGCTAGGCCTGACGCTCAAGACCTTCTACATCGGCAACCTGAAGCCATCCGATAAATCAGCCCAGGAACTGCGCGACATGGGCATGCTCGATATGAATGTTTACACCCAGCTACAGGCTGCAGATGCTATGCGGGATGCCGCAAACAATCAAAGCGGCGGCGCGGGTCTGACGGCTGGCATCGGTGCTGGGATGGGCATTGGCAACCTGATGGGCCAGGCACTGCAAGGCGGCATGCAAGCGCCCCAGCAGCAGCAGTCGCAGGTTGCCTCCAGCGGCGGGTCAGCGGCTGCGGGCGGCATGCCCGATGTCATGACCCCTGCCGAAGCGGCGGCTGTGCTGCGCGTCTCGGAAGAAGATGTTATCGCCGCGATCACAGCTGGCGACTTGAAGGCCAAGAAACTGGGCAACGCTTACCGCATCAGCAAGGGCAGCCTGGAAGATTTTCTGAAGAGTTAAAACTAACTTGAATAGTGGATATTGTGTCAAAATGGCACAATAACCTACTGACGAAAGTAAACGTATAAAAACCGCTGTCCGGAAATTGGCAGCGGTTTTTATATGAATGCATTTAGATTATATTTTGGGGATGCGGAGCACCTGGCCTATTGCGATCTGGTCGGGGTTGGCAATGCGGTTCTCGGTGATGATCTTATCCACCGTGGTTTTATAGCGGTTCGCAATGGCGGTGAGGTTGTCACCCGGGCGGATGGTGTACAGGTCATAAGCGGCAAGACCGGTCTGGGGATCCACAGGTGATGGGTTGGGGGTATCGGGCGGGACGGATGTTTTGGCCGAATCGGTTACAGCCTGGGGGATTTTTAGAGTCATGCCCTTCTGGAGCAACTGTGGGTTCGTATCAAGCAAATCGAGCACTGCCACGCCGTATTGTTTTGCAATTGTGTGCAGGGTGTCACCAGCCTGGACAGTATGCGAGGCAGAGTCAGGGACTTTGCCACCAACGAAAGCATACAGATCATCCAAGGTCCCACGGAAATAGTTCAAATCCACGCTGCCATCAATCCCTGGAACCTGGCCTTTGTCGGTGTACTGCCAGATCTTCCAATTCTGCCAGCCAGCAGGTTGTATGGGCAATGAACCTTCGTGCATATTAAACAGATAATTTGCCAACCACAACGGGTATTTTTTGGCCCACAGGGGCGGCCCAAGAAAAGGGCGGTTGATGCGGTCGCGCAGGAAAAACGGCCCAGAATAAATAATAGGGGTCTTGTTGGTTACCTGCACTACACGATTGAGCCAGGCTTCGGCTTTTGCGATCATCACACTGTTGGAAACATTTTCATTCCCTATATTTTCCAGATCAAGGATGGGCGGGAAATCTCCATTTTCGAATTTTCCGACAGTTTTGAGATACAGGTCAGCCTGTTGGACGGCATCCATTTCAGCACGGAGATAATGGTAGGCACCGCGCACAATCCCCACCCGTTTTGTGTTCAGCCAATTGGGGGCAAAGGTTTTATCGACAATATAAAGTCCTTCGGTGGCCTTTGCAATGGCGAAACGCACACCACTTTGCCGGACCACCGTCCAATTAATATTTGGTTCCCAACCAGAAACATCGATACCCGGTATATAAGTCGTCATAGTCACTCCTTATGATTAAACGGACTTAATCATCATAGCATTTACGGTATGCGGTTGCAAGTAATGGCAAATAATAGGGGAAAGGCAGGCCGTGTATACATCAATTCAATAAAAATGACAGGCATGGTACCATCTACATTATGAAACCCACATCAACCTTCTCATCCAAATACGGCCCCTGGGCGCTGGTTACCGGATCGGCGATGGGGCTGGGCGCAGAGTTTGCCCGCCAGCTTGCCAGGCGAGGATGTAACCTGGCACTGGCCGATATTAACTTCCCCGCTCTGCAGGCGACTGGCGCGTCGATTGCCGCGGAAACGCATGTCCAGGTACGCCCGCTGCAAGTGGATCTGTCCGAACCGGAAGGCCCGGACAAGCTCATTGCAGCGGTCAGCGATCTAGAGATTGGATTGCTGGTCAACAACGCCGGGATATCCGCGATAGGGCACTTTTTGGATGTGCCGTTGGAAAAACACCTCAAAATACTGGCGCTGAATGCGCGCACACCGCTGGTGCTGGCGCATGCGCTGGGGATAAAGATGCGCCAACGAAAACGTGGCGGCATCATCTTTGTCTCCTCCGGCTCGGCGATGGTAGGCACAAGCTATGTGAGCGCGTACTCGGCCACCAAGGCCTTCAACCTGAACCTGGGCGAGGCGCTGTGGGAGGAACTGCGTGCAAGCGGTGTGGATGTGCTGGCCACTGTGGTCGGCGCGACTGACACACCGGGCTGGCGCGCCGAGAACCCTAACCCGGAAGCCAAGACCTGGCCTACGGTCATGAGCGCAGCCGATACGGTCTGCGAAAGCCTGGACGCGCTTGGTAAGACTCCCAGCTACCTGACCGGTGCTCAAAACCGGCTGGCGATGTTCATCACCAACCGCGTGATGGGACGTCCGACAGCGGTGCGCATCATCGGCGCGGAGATGCGCAAAAGGTATAAAGAATAGCCTATCATTAAACTAAAAGATGGCTGCCCGGTGAAGGACAGCCCTCTTTATGTATATTTTTTTCTAGGGGCGCATTTTGAAGAACTGGGTCATCTTCATTGCCAGGTTCAGGTCACCAGTGAGCTTGAGTTTGCCGGCCATGAAGGCTTGCATTGGGTCGAGTTGACCGGTGAAGAGTTTGACGTAATCTTCGGAGTCGGCGGAGAGGGTCATCTTGGGATTGGGATGCGTGCCTTGCTGAACATCGACCTTGCCGTCCTTAATGGCGGCGTACCATTCGCCGGGTTCAGCGCCCGAGAATTTGAACTGTAGGACCACATCTAGCCCCTGGGCTTTCTCGGGTACAAACGCAGAGGGCATTTTTGACATCAGATCAGCAATTGTGAGGGGCATATAAATTCTCCTTGAGGTGCGATTTTTATTGTAAATTTTCCAGGATGGTGGCAGCACCCATGCCGCCGCCGATACACATGGAAACCATGCCGTATTTGGATTTGCGGCGAGCCATTTCATAGATCAACTGGGTGGTCAGTTTCGCACCCGTGCAGCCCAGGGGGTGCCCGAGGGCAATGGCACCGCCGTTGACGTTGACTTTTTCCTGATCCATGCCAAGTTCACGCATGACCGCCAGCGACTGCACGGCAAAGGCTTCGTTCAGCTCAAACAAGTCGATCTGGTCAAGAGTCAGCCCGGCCAATTTTAACGCCTTCGGGATGGCGGCAATCGGGCCAATGCCCATCAGATCGGCGGGCACGCCGCCGGTTGCAAAGGTGACGAAGCGTGCCAGGGGTTTCAGCCCCAGGCTGGCAGCTTTCTCGGCAGACATGATGATAACACCTGCGGCGCCGTCCGAGGTCTGCGAAGAGTTGCCCGCGGTGACCGAGCCACCTTCCTTGAAGGCTGGTTTGAGCCTGGCAAGCGCTTCCAGGCTGGTATCGGCGCGAGGACCTTCGTCACGTATGACGGTGAATTTTTTGGTCACGGCCTGGCCGTTGACATACTCGACCGCTTCCACAGAGATTGGTACAATCTCCGGGTCGAACAAACCGGAGCTGACGGCGGCATACGCTTTCTGGTGCGAGCGCACCGCGAAGGCATCTTGATCGGCGCGACTGACATTGTATTTTTCGGCCACGTTTTCAGCAGTGAGGCCCATGCTGGTGAATGCGCCGGGGTCTTCCGCGGCGAAATAAGCATTGGGGGCGAATTTGTTGCCGGTCATGGGCACCAGGCTCATTGACTCGGCACCGCCAGCAATGGCGATTTCCATTTGCCCAGTCATGATCGCAAAGGCCGCATGCGCAATCGACTGTGAGCCGGACGAGCAGTAGCGGTTAATCGTCTCGCCGGAGACGGTATAGGGCAGCCCGGCCCTGAGCGCGACCGTGCGAGCCATATTGAGGCCTTGTTCGCCTTCTGGAAAGGCACAGCCCAGAATAACATCTTCGATCTCGGCAGGGTCGAGACCCGGCGCACGTTTGAGAAGTTCTTTGACGACTTCCGCCGCCATTTCATCTGGGCGCACACTGGCCAGCCCGCCGCGTTTTGATTTACCAATCGCCGTGCGAGCGGCTGAAACAATTACAGCATCACGTATATTCATCGTTTCCTCCACACGTTTAATTTCGCAGCGGCTTGCCGGTTTGCAAGAGGTTCCACATGCGCTGCTGGGTCTTTTCATTCCCGCACAGGCTGAGGAAGGCTTCACGCTCCAGGTCCAGGATGTACTGCTCGCTGACCCAGGTTGGGCGGCTCAACTCGCCGCCAGTCATGACATAAGCCAACTTGCCAGCGATCACCTTTTCGTACTCAGTGATGTACTTGCCTTCGGCCATCATGTGAATGCCCACGCGCAGGGCAGCCAGCGCATCGCGCCCGGCAGCGTAGATCTGCTCGGGAGCGGGTGGCACATAGCCACAGGCTGCCATGTGCAGCACTTCACGCTTGGCTTCACTCAACAGGTGCTCACGGTGCATGATGACCCGGTCAGAGCGAGTCAGGAAGCCCGCCTGGCGAGCTTCTTCGGCGCTGGCAGCCACTTTTGCCAGCCCGATCTGCTCAAATACACGCTGTAGATAAGGAAAAGCATCCGCGTTGGGGGTGCGCATGGGCGGGTTGACAATGCGGCGTAAGAGTTCCTTGGTACCTGCTCCGGCAGGGATAACGCCCGCGCCCATTTCGACCAGGCCGATATACAACTCGCCGTGAGCCACCACGCGCGCGCCGTGCATGGTCACTTCCGCGCCACCGCCGAGGGCCAAACCGGCGGGGGCGATCACCACTGGTTTGGGGCAGTAACGCATGCGCATATTGAGACCCTGCAGTGTGCGGATGGCCTCATCAAGCGTATCCCACATGCCCTGCTGCGCACCGACCACGACCATGAACAAGTTGGCACCGGCGCTGAAGTTATTGGCCTCGCTGCCAATCACCAATCCGTCAAAATCCTTTTCAACACGGTCGAGGGCTTCGATGGTGATATTGAAAATATCATCGTCAAGCGCATTCATTTTGGTATGGAATTCCACGCAAGCCACGCCGTCACCCATGTCATACAATGTAGCACCGGCGTTCTGGCTAATGATCTTCTGATCCTTGAGCAGCAGCAATCCGGCAGAGCGCGCGATGGGCGCATATTGTTTTTTGGCAACCTCATACACAGCGATCTTTACGCCGTCCCTGTACTGGTAAAAGGTCTCCGATCCCTGAGCGAGCATTTCATCCACCCACGCAGCGGGAGCAAAACCTTCGGCTTTCATCAAGGCGGTCATTTCGCGCACACCGAGCATGTCCCAGATTTCAAATGGCCCGGCTTCGTGCCCGAAGCCCCAACGTACGGCATCATCGACCGGCTTGCCGGTATCGGCCACTTCGGGAATGATGACGGAAGCATATTGAAAACCCTGCAGGGTGAGAGCTTTTACCAGCTGCGCGCCCCGGTCAGTTTCTTTCATGAGAAGCCGCATGCGCTCGCCCAGGCTCTCAATCTCGCGCACCTTGCCAATCGACTCAAAGCGCACCTTTTTGGAGGCTTCGTGTTGCATGGTTTTAAGGTTAAGCGACCAGAATTCTTTGCCGGTCTCGGTCTTGACTTCCTTGTAAAAACCAACTTTTGTTTTGTTGCCCAGCCAACCTTTATCAACAATCGTTTTAACCAGGCCGTTGACCTTATCATCCTGCAGGTAAGGCATGGCATAGGTGTCGTGCGGAATACCCGCGGCCAGGTTTGTGCCTACATGCTGCCAAATATCAATGCCAACCAAGTCAATGAGGCGGAAGGTGGCGGTCTTGGGGTGCCCCATCACTGGACCGGTGACAGCATCGACTTCATCAACGGTATAGCCATTTTTGAGAATGTAATGCAGACCAAAAGCACCCGTGCCAAAGGCTACACGGTTACCAATGAAATTGGGCGTATCCTTGCAGCGCACGATGCCCTTGCCCAGGCGGTATTCGCCAAAGTGGACAATAAAATCAACAACTTCCGGCAAGGTATCGGCGGTGTTGATGATTTCCAGCAATTTCAGGTAGCGCGGAGGATTGAAAAAGTGTGTGCCGAGGAAGTGCTTTTTGAAGTCGTCTGAGCGACCTTCGGCAATGTCCTTCAGCGGAATGCCAGAGGTATTGCTGGAGACAATTGTCCCCGGTTTGCGCGCGGCATCAATGCGCGCCATCAGGTCTTGTTTGACTTTCAAATTCTCTACAATGACTTCAATGACCCAATCTGCGCTGGCGATCACATCAAAATCATCTTCCAGGTTACCCGTTTTCACCAGCAGATGCTGGTCTGACGAGAAAAAGGAAGCCGGGCGTGACTTTTTAGCACGGTCAAGACCCTCCACAACAATCTTGTCGCGCGCTTCCTTGTTGCCCGCTGGCGCATCCTTTGGGACGATGTCGAGCAGGGTGACAGGCACACCTGTATTTGCCAGATGGGCTGCAATGGCTGCTCCCATGGTACCAGCGCCAATCACTACCGCGTTATGCACTTGATACTTCATATCTCCTCCTTTGAATATGCCGTGAATATCCCGGTCCATCCCCGGGGTAAAGCAAACTACAAAATTTTACTCAACACTTCAACCAGCACCTGCGCCAGCAAAATCTTAAAGATCAGGGCTGCCGGGTAGACACTTGCATAGGAAACCGTAGGCAAGTCTGTTTCGGCCTGGGCCTGGGCGGCCCCCAGACCCGGCGGATTCGTCATACAGGCACACAAGGCGCCCAGCGTGGAGAGGGTCGTCATACGGTAGACCGGGATCATCAGCACCAGGCTGATAAGCACAGTCACAGATGAGATCAGCAAGCCAGCAGCCACCAGGCTCCAACCATATTGTTGAACCACCTGCACCAAATGCGCCCCGGCATTCGTTCCGGCTCCGGCCAGAAAAAGCATCAGGCCGAGTTCGCGGGTGATGTTACGGGCAGCCGGGGGCACCCACAGGCGGAAGTTACCAACCCGCCCAAAGTGGCCGATGACCAACCCCACCAGAAAAACACCACCGGCATTTCCAAGGCGCAAATCCAGACCGTCAGGCAGCGGTATGGAAAGATTGCCAAGCAGCACACCGAGTACCAAACCGACCAGAAAAGTGACCATCTGGGTTTCATCGGCGCGGGCGGGTTTGCCCGCCACCAGGCGAACAAACTCTTCCACCGCGGCGGTCTCACCAACCACCCGAATGCTATCGCCAATTTCGAGGGTGGCAGTGCCCGTGGGGGTGATCTCCAGCCCCTGGCGGCGGATGCGTGTGATGACCACGGTATAACGTTCCCAAATTTTAAGGTTCATCAACTTTTTGCTGGTCAGCGAAGGTTCGCTGACATACACATCCACGCTTTTAACGTCTGTATTGACATCCATACGCGCTTCGGTGGGTTCGCCGAGCAATACAGACATTTTGGATACTTCGGTTTCCTGGCCGACCACCATCACAATATCCCATAACTGAAGGCGAGTGGAAGGGGTGGCCGCGAAAACCTTATCTCCGCGGCGCACACGCGAGAGGTTAACCGTACTCAAGCGGTGCAGATCAATCTCTTTCACCAGGCGCCCATCCACATTCGGGTTGGTAATGCGATACTGGCGGGTAATAATGCCTGGCATTTCTTTGGCCTGTTCTTCACGCCAGCGTGCTTCCTCGGCCTTGAGGTCGCGCTTTAACAAGCGGGGCAGCAGCTGCACCAGCAGCACAACACCCACCATGCTGAACGGGTAGGCGATGCCATAGCCGACCGAGACCGCTGCGCTTGTGCCCGCCAATGAGCTCAGCCGGTTGACGCTGTCAATCGCGGCAGCGAGTGCCGGAGTGCAGGTCAATGCGCCAGTGTACAGGCCAGTTGCCAGGTCAAACGGCAACTTCCAGATCCAGGCTACCAAGACAGTCACCAGCCCACCGCCTAAGACTGTCACAAGGGCAATCAGAATAAAGCGGATGCCCTGGCTGCGAAAGGTGCGGAAGAAACTCATCCCGGCCTGCAGCCCGACAGCATACACGAAGAGCAGCAGACCGAGATCCATAATGACCTTGGGAACACTCAGGCCAAAATGACCAAACACCAGGGCCACAAAAAGAACCCCCGCGGTGCCGAGTGAAATGCGTTTGACCGTGAGCGTTCCCAGCCAGGAACCCAGTGCCAGAATTAGAAACAAAATCAACATTTGTTCTGCAAATAATGCGGACATATTTCACCTCTGGCACGAGGGTATCACAGGCCAGCCAGTTTTATTAGTGTTATTTATCACAATGTTGGTAAGGTTCGAAAAAACTAGCGCAGTTCTGCGCCAGAATAGCCCAGTACCTGGCGCGCCACCACCAACCGGTTGATCTGGCCAGTGCCTTCATAAATGTCGGTGATCTTGGCATCGCGGAACCACTTTTCCAGCAAGAACTGGCGGTCATATCCGAGCGGGCCCATGATCTCAACGGCTTTTTGGGTGACTTTGGTGACAATATCGCCTGATTTAACTTTGCTCATCGACGACTCAAGCGCATTGGGCTGCTTGTTATCGGCCATCCAGACGGCTTTGAGCACCATCAACCAGGCGGACTTTACCATAATTTCCATATCTATCACATCGCGCTCGATGCAGGTCAGCTTCTGGCGCGGCAGGCCGTAACGAATGGTGACACCCCGTTCGGCCAGCATCGTTTTGACTTCTTCCAACGCGGCGCGGGCGACACCCACCCCGGTGGCCGCCACAAGCGGCCGGGTGGCGTCAAAAGTGGCCATGGCGCCTTTAAAGCCTGTGGTCGTCTTTTCCACCGTGGGGCTGCCCAGAATATTTTCATACGGCACACGCGCCGCATCCAGCACAATTGAGGCTGTATCGCTGACACGGATGCCCATTTTGTGTTCGAGCTTGGTAACCTTGACACCGGGAGTACCGGCTTCGATCACGAACGAGCGCATGCCCGAACGCCCGGCAGAGGGGTCGATCGAGGCCCAGACCACGATAAAGCCTTTGCCAAACTCAGGGTGCTCATTGAAAGATTTATCGCCGCCAGTAACAAATATTTTTTCACCGGTGATGACCCACTCGTTGGTTTTTTCATCCAGAACGGCACGCGTGCGGATGGCTGAGGTATCTGAGCCAGCCTGAGCCTCGGTCATACACATGGCAGCGAATGTTGGTTTATCACCATTAAAACGCAAGAGGAATTTTTCACGTTGTGCGGGCGAACCAGCGGCCTGTACGGCAGCCGCACCCAACCCACCGCCCGGTGTGATGAGGTACATGCCTACATCGCCCCAAGAGAGCATTTCCAACTGACTGGCGAGCACCTGGTAGGCAATGGAAGAGCGCTTCGGTTTATTGGGATCATCGGATTTTTTCTCATCACTGGGGGTCAGTGAGCCGGCTGACCCACCGCCCATGGCCCGCATGGCAGTATTCATAAACTCAATATAACCAAAAGGAATTTCGTGCTCATTTTCATCCATCTCGCGTGAGACGGGGCGCATCATGTTATCGGCAACAGTTTGAAGCAAGAAACGGGCTTGCTCGACTGGCTTTGGGGTTTCAAATTCGATAGTCATCTTAATTCTCCCTGGCGTTTTTATTAAACAATTGCCAACCCGGTAAACGTGACAAACCCGCGGCCATTACGCATCCACATTTCGACGGGATGGTCGCGGATGTAGCCGTGACCGCCCAAAATTTGCACAGCGCGATCAGTGACCATCATGACCATATCGGCGGCGGAAGTGGCGGCCAGGTAGGCTTCGTTAAGCGCATCTTCCTTACCTGCGTCCAGTTTCCAAGCGGCCTGCCAGGTAAGCAGACGTGTGGATTCAATTTCCATGGCCATCTCTGCCAGCATAAAGGCAATTGCCTGTTTTTGAGCAATTTTTACGCCAAAAGCATCGCGTTCCTTAGCATAATCTCGCGCATATTCAAGGGCTGCTTTGGCAACGCCCACCGCAAGAGCGGCATTTGCTACGCGCATAGCAGCCAGTACCGGCTTAAAATCACCCGGAAGCATATTTTCTTTCGGAATTCGCACACCCTTGAGCGTGACCTGATAAAGCGGCAACGCATTGAGACTCATCAGCTTGATACGCTCGGAGACGTTCAGTCCATCTGCTTTGCCCGGCACAATGAAGCCGCGGGTTTGTCCATCCAACGCGGCATATACGAGCAGCGCCTCGGCCAGGGCCGCGAAGGGCACATACGTCTTGACACCCTCCAACAGATAGTCATCACCATCCGCTGTGGCAATGGTTTTTAGATCGTCTGGGTCAAAGTCAAAAGAAGGTTCAATCAGGGCGGCAGTATAGGCAGGCCAGTCGCCTTCAATGACCGGGACAATGAACTGCTGTTTTTGCTCTTCGCTGCCGGCAAGTAAGATTGGTGTGGCAAACAGGCCGGGGTTCATCACAGCCAGTGCACCAGAAAGATCGCCCCAGGCCAGTTCTTCGGCTGCCAACACACCCGTAACTGCCGAACGATCGCCAAAACCACCGTACGCTTCGGGAGTGGAAGCCTGTAAAACGCCCAGTTCCCAGCCCTTGCTGACCAGTTTTTTGGGGAGCTGTTTCTGCTCTTCAGCATCGTGCGCTGCCGGGCGTAAATCAGTCTTTGCATAACGCGCCACGGCATCGATCAACATCTTTTGTTCTTCTGTTGGGGTAAAACCATACATAATCTACCTCCTCCTGGCTGATTCTTTCAGGTTACTTCTTGAGACCGTTTATGAATATATTGGCGAATTGATCCGAAATTTCATCGATGGAAAGTTTGCCCCCCGGGCGGTACCAGGTGATGGTCCAATTCATCACACCCATCAACCCGCGGGCAGCCATGGGAATGTTCTCACACACGAATGCACCTGTATCCACCCCCTCTTGAATCAAATCCCGCCACATATTCTCAAACCGGTCGCGGAGTTGAATGTGGCGGGTCAGGTGTTCGACATCCAATGAGCGGTACTCCAGCAGCAGGACAGAAACCAGGTCACCCTGCTCGCTCAGAATTTTCAGGAAGGAGCGCATCGCCAGGCGCAGCTTTTCATCTGCAGAGATGTGCTGCTGCATGACATGGGCCATGCCATCCGTGACCATTTCCAGGGCCTGATCGAGCAGTTCCAGCAGGATATCCTGCTTGCTGGAAAAATGATGGTAAAGACTTGCTTTTTGTAGCTGGACAGCCTCTGCGATATCCGCCATCGAGGCGCCATGAAAGCCCTTCTGACGGATGACTTGCGCTGCGGATTCAAGGATGGCTTCTCTGCTCATAGATTCTCCCTACCGAACGGTCGGTAGGATAATAATAGCAGAGAGCGCAGACAGAGTCAAGAGGAGAAACACAGCGTGTAAAGCCTATTCTTTAAACTGCCAGTATACGATTGGGAATTACAATCCTGCAAAGATTACATTTTTGTGATGAAAAATACTTGTTAGCTTGCTGTGTTTGTATTAAATTGAACCTACGTTTATTTTTGTGACAAAACCCGAACCTGTGAGGAATTATGGTTTCCACAATTCGCAAGGCAATGAAAATATTCATATTCCTGTCAATATTTTTCGCCCTGTTTGGCAGGCATATATCAAGCGCGCACGCACAGTCTGACCAATGCACGGTTGGATGGCTGCGACAAGTTTCTCTGGATGGGGTTGATCTGCAATTTTGCCTTCCTTTTAACCCGGACCACGTTACCAGCGCGGATAAGCAAGATTGGGTACAGGCAGGATCCTGGATCAAGGTTGCACCCCACCAGCAGTTTGGAATCTATGCGATCCCGTATGGGGTAAAACCGTCCGCAGACAACCTGCCGGTTTCCGTAGCAGGAGCGGCAGATGAATATAAACAAATCACGCGTGCGATGTATGCCAGCCAATTCGCTATCAGGCAGGCTGGCCCTGCCATCACCATTTTTGGGGAAACTGTTCAGGGAGATACCTATCTATTAATAGATAACAACAGCACCAATCCTACTGACCAGAAATTGATCACCGAGTGGGTGGTTGAAGCCGGTAAGCGCATCTGGCTGGTGAGATCAATTTCCTTCGGGGATTTTAGCAGCGCAAAAGAACAGCAGAATCGCTTAGATTCTTTCAATAGCATTGCGGTGGAAAGCCACAACCTGGCAAACCCATCCATCAGCCTGAAATTACACCAGAATCCGCCCGCACCTGTGCCAGCGACATCCATCGTTCCCAACGCGGCGGGCGATCTGCCAGCCGCAAGCTGGTGGGACGGCGATTGCGACAGCAACCGCTATCTGAACCTGACCGGGAGCAGTTCATACCGATTGGGGGCCACTTTCCGCGGGCTGGTTGCGTGCGGACCGGGCGGAGTTGGCAGTGGGACTTACAAGTACGGGATATTGACTTCTTTTGGTGCATCAGGCGGCATCCAACAATACGAATTTCAATGCGCTGAGCTGCCCAAACGTTATCTGTATTTACTCTACGGTATTGCCCCCAAAACCGGCAACGGCGCCGATGTGGTGAACGTATATGCCAACGCTCGGAGCAATTTGCAGAAAGTCACCAACGGCACGCCAAATTCCGGTCTGGCTGCAGGGGATATCATCAGTTATGACGGCCCGGCCCCATACGGGCACACCGCCATCATCACGGCTGTCACGGTTGACAGCAACGGGAACGGCACCTATACCATCATTGAACAGAATGCGGCGGCAACAGGCACACGCACCGGCACCATCAGCAATTGGTGGCTCAATTCCAGCGCTGGGATCAGCGCTTACATCCATGACAGCACATCCAATACAACCACACTGCCCGCTGACGCCCTAAAATGTGCGGATGAGGGTGGAGTTTGCTCTTTTAGCGGCACGGCATCTGTTTATTACGGCGCAAATAACCAGTATTACTTCAAAGATAATATCTCAGGCAGTATCAATTGCAACAATGATATCTTTGGAGATCCGATCAGTGGTGCTGCAAAAGCCTGCTATTACGTGGTTCCAGCGCCTCCGCCCAGTTGTCCCACGGTAACCGGCGAAGTAAAACTATATGATGGGATCAACTGTACGGGCAGCGTTAAAACAGCGGTTGGTACAGGCCTGTTTAACCTGGTCACCACTTTTAACGATCTGGCTGAGGCGGTTGCAATTCCAAGCGGTTGGTCTGCAAGGTTGTTCCAGAATAACAAGGAAATCCTTAATGAAAGCGCGTGTTTTGGCAGCACGGACGCCGATCTTAACGATAATACTTTTGCAAATGGGGGCAAGGTCGGTAATAACACAACCTGGATGCGCGTTTACGATATTGCAAACTGCGGCGTGCCGACCGCACCAGGCGCTCCGATGCTGCTCAGCCCGGGGAATGCGTCCAGCAACCCATCCAATTACGATTTGAACTTTACCTGGAACTCAGTGGCTGATGCAACAGAGTATCAGATTGAATGGTGGGGCGGACCGTACAGCGCCATGCAGCCGTGCGGCTGGAGCAGCGCCACAAACTGTCAGGTTGGGGTGGTCTTTGCTGGAAATACCTATTCGTGGCATGTCAAGGCACGCAATGCGGTTGGCGAAAGCAGCTGGAGCGAGACCAGGACATTTACGGTTTTATCTGATTTAACACCACCCGGCACGTTCAGCAAAACATCCCCGGCTAACGCATCTTCCGGGCAATCCAACAGCCCGACCATCTCCTGGGGAATCGCCAGCAATGTGGCAAACTATGCTTATTGTTACGACACTATTAATAACAATGTCTGCGATACCGGCTGGCAAAGCATTGGCACGGCAACGAGCGCCAGTTTGAGCGGTCTGGGTTCAGGAACGAATTACTTCTGGCGTGTACGCGCCAGCAACCCCAGCGGTGATACCTACGCCAATAACGATACATGGTGGACATTTAGCACACAACCAGCAACGCCAGCGGGTGATAGTTATGAACCGGATGATTCATTCGATCTGGCAAGCACGATAGCTTACGGGAGCCCGCAGGCACACAGCATTCTTCCTGCCACAGATCTGGACTACGTCAAATTTACACTGACGAGCATCAGCGAAATCACGCTTGAAACATCCGGTAACTTAAATTCTGATACACGCATGTGGCTTTATGATAGCAACCAGACTCTGATCGAATTCAATGACGATAATGGTATTAACACATATTCCCAGATTGACCGCCTATGCGGGGAGAATCCTTTACCAGCTGGAACGTATTACGTCAAAGTGGATGAATTTGAGAACAATGCAGAGATAGCGCTGTACTCCCTGGCGTTTAATATTACACAAGATTGCGAGCATACAACCATCTTTGCAGATGTATCGTTTAGTTACTGGGCCAGACCATGGATCGAAAACCTGTATCAGTCCGGCATCACAAATGGCTGTTCGCTGAGCCCGTTGACATATTGCCCCGAGGCGGTGGTGACACGCGGGCAAATGGCGGTCTTTCTGCTGCGCGGAAAGCTGGGATCAATCTTTACGCCTCCCACCCCAACCGGCTCGTTCCTGGATGTGCCGCCGGATTACTGGTCAGCTGGCTGGATTGAACACCTGGCATCCCTGGGTATCACCAACGGCTGCGGTACGGATAGTTACTGCCCGGAAGATTACGTCACACGCGCGCAAATGGCGGTCTTTTTGATACGCAGCAAATATGGCTCAGGCTATACCCCGCCGCCCGCCACTGGCAAATTTACGGATGTGCCTGAATCTTACTGGGCAGCCACGTGGATTGAAAATCTGGCCAGCGATGGAATTACGAGCGGCTGCGGGCCAACCACTTACTGTCCTGAAGAGCCTGTGACGCGTGCACAAATGGCGGTTTTCCTGGTGCGGTCATTCTTGACGACCCCGTAGCGGTCTTTCAAGGAAGTTATTAAGCAGCTCTGCGGGGCAGTGATGTTAACTATTGATATGAGTTTTCTTAATCCTGATTCTCAGCGATAGATTCAGGGTATGTACTTATGCTATAATAAATTTATGGTAGAAAACCAACCTCAAAAAACACCATCCCTGCCCACCTCGCAAGATGTGGATAAGGAAACCGAGCGCCGCAACCGCCAGACAGGTATCACGATTGCTGTAGCGGCGATTGTGTTTATCGCCCTGATTGTGCTGGCTGTGTACGGTCTGACTCGCAACGCCGATGCCACCGGAAACATCCGTGACATCTTCATCATCTTCATGGCGCTTGAATCGTTGATCATAGGCGCGGCGCTGGTTATTTTGATTGTCCAGATCGCCAGCCTGATTAATTTGCTGAACAATGAGATTAAGCCCATCCTGGATGCCACCAACGAAACCATCGCTACTTTGCGCGGCACAACCCAGTTTTTGAGTGAAAACCTGGTTGAACCGGTCGTGAAGCTGAACAGCTACCTGGCTGGTCTGCAAAAAATGTTTGAAATGATCGGAATGAAGAAAAAATAACATCTGCGCAATTCAAGGAATTAACACAAGGAGAAATCAAATGTCTGAACGTGACGAATTTGGCGCTTTTTTAGTAGGTTTTATTGTGGGTGGTCTGACGGGAGCGGTTGCCGCTCTGCTGTTTGCCCCACAATCCGGCGAAGAAACTCGCGCCGTGATCAAAGAACGCTCGATTGAGCTGCGCGACAAAGCAACTGCTGAAGCTGAAGAAGCCTGGAAACACGCTGAAGCTGTCGCAATGGATGCTCGCCAAAAAGCCGAAGAATTTTCCAGGCAGGCAATGGCTCAAGGCGAAGAAATCACTCTGAAGGCCCGCAAGCGCGGCGAAGAATTGTTGGAGACCACCAAGGAAACTGTCAAGAAGGCTACCGGACGGATTAAGAAATCTGATGGCTCGGATGCCCTCGAACTGCCTGCTGAAGAATAATTATTAAGATGGACCACAAGGGTTTGACTGAAAAGTCAAACCCTTGTTTTTTTTCAGCGATGCGTAAACTGATCAAGTTTTGTTTTTACCACTTCTATCACAGCTTTGCCTGGACGTATGACTCTGTGGCGGCAGCAGTTTCGGTTGGGCGCTGGCGGGATTGGGGGGGCGCAGCGTTACCATACGTGATGGGACCGGTCGTTTTGGAGACAGGTTTTGGCCCGGGTCACCTGCAAGTTGAATTAAACAGGATGGGGTACCGTACAATTGGGTTGGATGAAAGCTGGCCCATGATCCGGCAGGCGAGCGCCAACCTGCGAAGCCATCAAATGCCACCCAAGCTTGCCAGGGGTCTTGCACAGCAGCTACCTTACGCAAACGCCTGTTTTGATTGTGTACTGGCCAGCTTTCCAACCGACTATATTGTGGACAAGCACTGCCTGGAAGAAATCCAGCGCGTGCTGAAACCCGGCGGACGGGTGGTTGTTCTGCCAGCGGCGGGGATGCACCGAGCTGCACTGCCCGACAGGTTTGCAAGCTGGCTTTTTCAGATCACAGGCCAACACGCAGATGTCAGCGCAGGCCTGGAAATGCGCTATACAACAATTTTCAGCCAGGCTGGTTTCAAGGTGCGGATCACCAGGGCTGAAATTCGACAAAGTACGGTGATGATCGTCCTGGCAGAAAAGCCGATTTAAGGTTAATAATAGTTCGTGTGATTAATCGTCAGCGGGAGGCGGATATGTTAGAATCCGGTGTATGGAAATACAAATCGCAGTTGCAAAAATCAATAAGTACGCTGTGTCGGAGAGCGGCGACACGCTGGAAATCGTGGAACGCCCCGGCGGCGGTGTTTCAATTGTGCTTGCAGATGGGCAATCCTCCGGGCGCGGTGCAAAAGCGGTCTCCATGATGGTCGTCCGGCGTGTGATAGGCTTGCTGGCTGAGGGCGTGCGCGACGGCGCCGCGGCACGCGCGGCTTCTGATTATTTATTTTCAGAACGAAATGGTAAGGTTTCCAGTACACTTAATATTGTCTCCGTGGATCTTTCGAGCGAAACGGTGGTGCTGGCGCGCAACAATGAGGCGCCCATGTATATCGCCCGCAAAGAAAACATTGAATTCATCAACGAACCCAGCCGGTCAATTGGCACAGCCCGCAATATTAAACCGATCATTACCGAAATTCCCATCGAAAGCGGGCTGACACTGGTTATCTATACGGACGGGCTCGAACACGCCGGGAAACGGCGCGGAACTCCAATGGATGTTGGCACTACTTTGCACGGGCTGCTGGAAGAAAGCGAACCAACGCCGCAGGTGATGGCAGATGCTCTGCTGGCGCAAGCGATGCGCCTGGATGAAAATCGCCCGGTGGATGATATCAGCGTGATGGTGCTGCGCGTCATGCCACGCAGCGGCGACGATGTGCGGCGCATGTCCGTCAGAGTGCCTATAAACGTAAAAAATGGTGGTTAAAAGAAAGCGCCACTTATCGGATTTTATTCCACGCAACTGGAAAGCCAGTTTGCGCGATACATCTTTGCTTTTTAGTGAATTTCGAGGTCCGCTGGTGTTCTTTGGGGTTGCAATCCTTGGGCTTGGGATTGTATACTTTTTTGCAGCGCATGAACTACACGAACCCGTGGGCAGCCTGGCTGAGGCAATTTACCTGATGCTGACCCTGACCTTCCTTCAGCCAAGTGGAAATTTTCCGACACACCCCTTTCTACAAAGTTTTTTCTTTCTAATGCCTCTGGTTGGCGTCAGCACACTGGCGCGCGGCCTGGCAGATTTTGGGATCTTGCTTTTCAACCGGCGGGCACGCAGCAAGGAATGGGAAATGGCAGTCGCTTCTACTTATAACAAACATACAATACTGGTTGGGCTGGGTCACCTGGGTTTTCGGGTTGTTGATAAACTGCATGATATGAACGAAAGCGTTGTAGCGATTGAATTAAACCCGAGCGCCGATATGTTCAGTGCAGTTCAAGGCATGGGTATTCCAGTGATTCAAGATGATGCCGCCCGGCCCGCCGCACTTGAAGCAGCCGGGGTGAGCAACGCAAAAACCATCATCCTGTGCATGCAAAACGACTCGGTCAACTTGCAAGTGGCTCTGAAGGCTCGCAGTATCAATGCCAACATCAAGGTGGTCATCCGCATATTTGATGAAGATTTCGCGCGGGCCTTGCGTGACCAGTTTGGATTTACGGCATTGAGCGCGACTGAAATGGCTGCGCCAGTCTTTGCGGCGGCTGCGGCCGGCATGAATGTAACCAACCCGATCTCGGTTGAAGGGCAGCAGCTAAGCCTGGCCGATATGGTCATTCAAAATGGTTCCACCCTGGCGGGACGAACTGTTGGTTTTATTGAAGACAACTACCACCTGAATGTAGTGTTTGTGCGCTTTGACCATCACTCAGAAATGCACCCCACCGACAGCCGGGTAATCACCAGCGGCGATATGATCGGTATTTTAGGCGGCCCTGAACAGCTCAGCCATCTGCTGCATGACAATGAATAGCGCAGAAGGGCAAGCTCCCAGTTCCCGGCAACCGCTGGTGGGAGTGGTCGGGGTGTGCGCTTCCGGGAAATCCACGCTGATCATGGGGATGAAGGCTCTTGGCATTCGCACCAAACATATTGCCCAGGAACATTCCTATGTGCAGGATATGTGGAAGCGCATCACCGACCCTGACTTGCTCATTTTTTTGGATGCTTCTTACCCCCAAACCTTGATACGGCGGCAACTGAACTGGAACGAAGCAGACTGGGCTGAACAACAGCGGCGTTTGCAACACGCACGTGCTCACGCAGATCTTTACCTCAACACGGATGGCTTATCCATTGAGCAGGTTCTGCAAGCTGTGCTGGATTTTCTTGAGCGATATGAGGCGTCATCTTGAGCAAATTTTTCGCATAGGATGCAAGTTTGAGGACAAAAGCCCAGGGAAAGGCTGAAAACAGGGGACATTTGACCGTATGCGATAAATTTCTATAAAGAGAATTTTTAAACCGCGCACTCTTCCCCCGAATAGTCAGAAATAGCGGTATAATCGCTCGTTGCCATCACGCCAGCCTCTGACTGGTATTTTTATGATATGGAGAACGATACATGAATCGTCGGCCCCTTGCTACACTGATTGTTGTGCTTGTCCTGATCGCTTTGGCTCTGTGGATCAGCTTGAGCAACACCATCACCATTCTTAATCCTTTTAATTCTTCACAACCCCTCTTTACCCGCAATGTAGAGACCCGTCTGGGCCTCGATCTGCGCGGTGGCTTGCAAGCCCTGTTGGAAGTGCCCGAAGGCATCACTGTTACCTCCACAGACCTGGAAACCACCAAAACTATTCTGATGAGCCGTGTCAATGCGCTGGGTGTCAGCGAAGTGACCATGCAGGTCGCCCCGCCGCGCCGTATTGTGGCTGAATTTCCGGGAGTAAATAACCCGGAAGAAGTGGTCGCATCTGTAAAACAAATCGGTATGTTGGAATTCGTGGACTTCGGCGACACCACTTTGCCAGATGGGACTGTGATCAAGACCGATCAGGGCGCAGACGGAACCGCAACTCCCGCCACGGATACCACCACTGCGGCTGCGGACCGTGTTTATCACACGGTCATGACTGGTACAGCGTTGAAAACCATCACAGTGCAACCTTCCAATACGGGCGGTGGTTACGAGATTGCATTCACCTTGAAATCTGATTTCAGTACGGTGTTCAGCAATTTCACACGTGACAACGTCAACAAGTACCTGGCGATTGTGCTCGATAAGAAAGTCATTTCCACGCCCCAAATCAACACACAAATCAGCGACGGCTCGGGTGTCATCACCGGCAGCTACACGCTGGAAAGCGCCAATCAGTTTGCCGTGCAGCTGCGCTACGGTTCGCTCCCAGTGCCGGTGCAGGTGGCTGAAAGCCGCACCGTTGGTCCAACGCTGGGCGCCGAATCTGTGCGCAAAAGCGTTCTGGCGGGCGCGATTGGCCTGGGCATGGTGATCATCTTCATGCTGCTCTACTACCGGGTACCTGGTCTGGTCGCCGATCTGGCCCTGATCACGTACGCCCTATTCACCTTCGCCTTGTTCAAGTGGGTCCCGATCACACTTACCCTGCCGGGCATCGCTGGTTTTATTTTGAGTATCGGTATGGCAGTGGATGCGAACATCTTGATCTTTGAGCGGCTAAAAGAAGAACTACGCGCCGGTAAAACCTTGCGCCAGGCGATTGACCTGGGCTGGCAGCGCGCCTGGCCTTCGATCCGCGACTCAAACTCATCGACCCTAATCACCTGTGCCATCTTGTATGTGTTTGGCAGCACCTTTGGGGCCAGCATGGTGCAGGGTTTCTCGGTGACTCTGGCTTTGGGTGTCATCGTCAGCCTGTTCACGGCCATAATCGTTACCCGCACCTACCTGCATTACGTGATGGATAACATCAAATCGGTAGAGCACCCACGCTGGTTTGGGCTGTAGGAGATAGAGCATGAATATCATCAAGAATAGATATATGTATTTTGCAATTTCCCTGCTGATCATCATTCCCGGCCTGATCTTCATGGGCATCCACTGGGTACAACACCCCACGGAAGGGCCTCTGCCGCTTGGGATTGACTTTACCGGTGGGTCTCTGCTGGAGGTCCAGTTTGCTTCCGGCACGCAGCCAGCGATCGCTGATGTAAAGCAACTTTACAATGAATACGCCACCATTGCGGAGCCGATCGCGGACCCGATTGTGCAGCCTCTCGGTACAGACTCAATGTCGATACGCTCGAAGACCATGAGTGATGCCACCAAAGGCAAGATCGTGGCTGAAATGGAAAACCGTTTTGGCAGCAAGGCAACTGTATTGAACTTCACCTCGGTCAGCGCCGCCATCGGCAATGAAGTTGCCAAAGCTGCCGCTGGAGCCGTTGCACTGGCTGCCCTGGCGATCCTATTCTACATCTGGTTTGCCTTCCGCAGCATCGAGCATGCCTTCCGCTACGGTACCGCGGCAGTTATCGCGATGCTGCACGATGTGCTGGTACTGGTGGGCGTGGAAGCGATTCTGGGTGTAACCCTGGGATGGCAGGCCGACTCACTGTTTTTGACAGCGCTGTTGACGGTCATTGGTTTCTCGGTGCACGACACGATCGTGGTATTTGACCGCATTCGTGAAAACCTGGGCATCTACCGCCGCGTGGATTTTGAAACGGTTGTGAATCACTCGGTTGTGCAAACCCTGGCACGTTCGATTAACACCCAACTTACGGTTATGATCACGCTCTTCGCCCTGGCACTCTTCGGCGGCGAAAGCATCCGGCACTTCGTGCTGATCCTGCTGGTTGGTGTGTTCAGCGGCACATTTTCTTCCATCTTCAACGCCGCGCCGATCCTGGTGGTGTGGGAAAACCGCGAATGGAACAACTGGTTCAAGCGCGGCAATAAAAGCGAAGCTGCTGCCTGAGTTGTTTGAATAGTATGCAAAGTTACAAGGCGCGCCAATCTGGCGCGCCTTGTTTTTTATGACCGGGCCTGATACGTAAACTCTGCCAAACGCAAAACAATGTGAAGGCAAGGCAAGTTAAAGCAAAATCTCCCGTTTCCGGGAGATTTTCAGGCTGGGGGCAAAGGATTTGAACCTCTACTAATTGAGTCAGAGTCAATCGTCCTGCCATTAGACGAGCCCCCAAAAGTGGAGCGGAAAATATTCTAACATGCCATCCCAAAACAAGCAAGAGCCAGTTCAGCTTTTAGGTGCGGTTTCCCTGGCTGCCCGGCGGGTGTTATCTTCAATATCCAGCAAGATCAACAGGATATTCGCGGCTACCTGGAGGATGATAAATAGCATGCCGCCCTGAAAAACATGGGAGAGTGTGACAAAGACAAAATACCCATCGACCGGATATCCGCCTGTAAGCGCCCCATACACGTTCTGAAAGGCATTATAGGCCGCTTCAGCAACATAGGCAGCCAGAACCAGCCAGGCCATGATACGCGTCCAAAGTTCAAGGCGCAGCACCGAGTCGAGTTCAAAATAGGTTCCTAAAAAACCTGAGGATGGTTTCATTGAATGTCACTCCTGTCAGCAAGGTCTGTTTGTTATAATATAGTGCGCGCGGTCACAAAATGGCTTTTGAGATTTATCAAATAGCGCAATTTGCGGCTGCTCCGGTTATAGAATATTGATTGAGAAATTATAAGCGAAAAAGGATGACCCAATGGATTCCAACGAGACCCCCCGTCCGACTAACTTTATCAGCGAGGCTGTTGCCGAAGATTTGCGCAGCGGTCGTTTCAGCTATGTGCGCACCCGTCTACCACCAGAACCCAATGGCTATTTGCACATCGGACATGTCAAGGCTTTTCTGATTGATTATTTTACCGCGAAAGAATTCGGCGGGGAATTGATCCTGCGCTTTGATGATACCAACCCGGCCAAAGAAGAAACTGAATTTGTGGACGCGATCTTGGAAGATGCAGAGTGGCTGGGCATCAAATGGAATAAGATGACGTTTGCTTCTGACTACTTTGACGAGCTCTACGAATGGGCTGCGCGCCTGATCAAAATGGGACTGGCCTATGTGGATGACCAGACCCAGGAACAGATGAGCGCCAGCCGCGGCACTCTGCCCAAGGGCACGAAGTGGGGCGATGGAGAGTCGGCGCTTAAACCAGGGATTGATTCGCCCTGGCGCAACCGTACAGTGGAAGAAAACATCGACCTGCTCGAACGCATGAAAAACGGCGAATTCCCTGAAGGGAGCCGGGTTTTGCGCGCAAAGATCGATATGAGCCACGCGAACACGCTGCTGCGCGACCCGGTTATGTATCGCATTATGCACGTCTATCATCACCGCACCGCTGACAAGTGGCACATCTACCCGATGTACGATTGGTCGCATGGGCAGAATGATTCGATGGAAGGCGTGACCCATTCGCTGTGTTCCAACGAATACATCATCCACCGCCCACTTTACGAGTGGTTTCTGGAAAAACTGGGAGCCTTCCCCAGCCGGCAGATCGAATTCTCGCGTCTGAACCTGACCTATGCCATGATGAGCAAGCGCAAGCTGCGCAAACTGGTGGAGATGGGTATGGTGAAGGGCTGGGATGATCCGCGCCTGACAACGCTACGCGGCATTCGGCGGCGCGGTGTGACCCCGGAAGCGATTATCAAATTTGTGACCGGCACGGGTGAAACCAACAACGACAGCTGGGTCGAAATGGCCCAGTTCGATGCCATTGTCCGCGACGATCTGAACAAAGTTGCCTCGCGCCGAATGGGCGTGCTGCACCCGCTCAAGCTCGTGATCGACAATTACCCGGAAGGGCAGAGCGAGGAGATGGATGCCGTCAATAACCCGGAAGACGAAAGCGCCGGGACGCGCAAGGTGCCTTTCTCCAGAGTGCTTTACATCGAACAGGATGACTTTCGCGAAGTACCGCCGCCCAAATTCTTCCGCCTATACCCTGGAAACGAGATCCGCCTGCGCTACGCATACCTGGTGCGCTGCGTGAGCGTGGTCAAGGATGAGCAGGGCAATATCACCGAGGTGCATTGCACGTATGACCCCGCCACGCGCGGCGGCAACGCCCCGGATGGGCGCAAGGTGAAATCCACCATTCACTGGGTTTCGGCTGAACATGCCGTGCCCGCCGAAGTGCGCCTGTACGAGCGCCTGTTCACCCAGGAGAACCCGGACGAAGGCGATGATTTCCTGTCTTTTATCAACCCCGCCTCGCTGGAAGTGCTGAAAAACTGCTTCGTCGAACGCTCGCTGGGCGAAGCCAGGGTAGGTGACAGGCTTCAGTTTGAACGGACAGGCTACTTTTGCGTGGATCCGGACTCGAAACCGGATAAGCTGGTGTTCAACCGAACGGTGACGCTCAAAGACAGTTGGGCGAAGATCGAAGGAAAATAAGGGTAAATAAAAGGACAGGGCGGCTAAAACCGCCCTGTCCTTTTGGTATTTAGTGTAAGTTCTTAACCGGCTGAAGCCGATACAACGCAGTCCAATGCCTATAGCATCTCCAGCATCTCAATCGCAGTGCGCAAGCGCTGGAGAACCTTTTCGCGGCCGACGATTTCCATGCTCTCAAAAAGCGGCGGGCTGACCATTTGACCGGTGACTGAGACACGCAAAATGCCAAAGACTTGCCCGGGGTTGTATCCCAGGCTTTCGACCAGCGCGCGCAAGGGCGGCTCGGCGGCGGCATGTGACATCTCCGGCAGGCTTACAAGAACCGCCAGGGTTTTGCGAGCCACGTCCGCGGATTGCGCAGCGGTCAGATTTTTTGCCACCAGATCGGCAGGGTTGGGGCTGACCTCTTCGCGGAAGAACCAGGCCGCAAAGGGCAGGCAGTCATCCAACGTGACTAATCGCTCGCGAATAAGGGGCACGATCTTCAAAAGTTTGGCGTCATCCACCTCCAGGCCGGCATTGACCAGGTAGGGCTTGAGGCGCGCAGCCAGGTCGTCCAGCTTCAGGCGGCGAATATGCTCGCCGTTGAAGTAATCGAGCTTGGCAAAGTTGATCGCCGCCGGGGAAGGGGTTAATTTGGTGATGTCAAACTTCTCAACCATTTCGTCGAGAGTCAGGATATCTTCGGTTTCGCCAGCGCCCCAGCCCATGAGCGCGACCCAGTTGAGCGCGCCTTCGGGTGTAAAGCCCAGGTCGTGCAGGTCTTTAACAAAGATGGAGTAGCCGTCCTTCATGGCATCGGCGGCTTCGCGTTTGCTCATCTTGCCCTTGCCGCTGGGCTTTAGGAACACCGAAAGATGGACCCAGACCGGTTCCTGCCAGCCAAAGGCGCGCACGATGTTGACATGCAGCGGGAAGGTTCCCAGCCACTCGGAACCACGGAAGACATGCGTAATCTCCATCAGGTGGTCATCGACCATGGCAGCCAGGTGATAGGTGGGCAGGCCATCAGACTTGAGCAGCACGGTATCATCCAGCAAGCGGTTCTCGATGGTAATATCGCCACGCAGCTGGTCATGGGCGGTTGTAGAGCCTTCCTGGGGCATTCTAAAGCGAATGACATACTTCTCACCGCTGGCGATACGGCGGGCGGCTTCTTCAGGCGCGAGGTCACGACAGGTACCGTCATAATGTGTATTTATCTTATTTTTCTGCTGCTCGGTGCGCACTTTTTCAAGTCTTTCCGCACTGCAAAAACAGGGGAAAGCCTTGCCCATCTGCACGAGCTTTTCAGCGTATTCAAGGTAGATGGGCTTGCGGTCAGTCTGGCGGTAAGGTCCGAAGGGCCCGCCAATATCAGGGCCTTCGTCATAATGGATGCCAAACCAATTTAACCCGTCGATGAGTTCCTGTTCAGCGCCGGCAACATAACGCTTCTGATCGGTGTCTTCAATACGCAAAATGAACTGCCCGCCAACTTTGCGGGCCAAAAGATAGTTATATAAGGCTGTGCGCGCGCTCCCCAGGTGCATGTGCCCGGTGGGGGATGGCGCAAAGCGCACTCGAACTGGTGCAGTAGTCACTCGAACCTCCAAATTTTATAAATCCAGCGCCTTATGGCGCATAATAATACTTTCCACCAACCCGATGGCGATCATGTTCGCCACCAGGGAACTGCCACCGTAACTGACGAAGGGCAAGGTCAGCCCGGTAGCGGGCATCAGGTTGAGATTAACACCGATATTAACAATCGCCTGAAAAGCGATCAGGGTGGCAACACCATAGGACACCAGCGCGCCGAATGCATCGCGCGAGATGCGCGCGGCATACAAACAGCGCCAGACGATAAATATGACCAGCCCGATAATCAGGATTGCGCCTACAAATCCAAGCTCATGGGCAGTGGTAGAGAAAATGAAATCCGACCAGCGCACCTTGAGGAAACGCAGCTGAACCTGGGTGCCGTGCCCGTATCCCTGACCAAACCAGCCCCCCGAACCAATTGAAATGAGTGCCTGTTGAATATTATAAATATCACCGTATCGCGCGTTGGGATCTGGCGAAACAAAATTCAAAACACGACGCATTTGATATTCCTGCACAACACCCGCCTGCACCAGAAGCGGGAAAGTTATCGCGACTGCCGCCAATCCCGATAATGCATACCCCAGTAAATGCGTCAAAGGAATTCCTGCGAACCAGAGCAGTACAAACCACAACACGATCAACACAATCGAGGTACTCAAATTGGGCTGCAAAAGCACCCAGACTGTGATACCCATCGCAATCATCAAACTACGAAAGACCCATTTGGGGTTATTCATCTCGTGCATGTGCTGGACAAAAAAATGCGACAATGAGAGGATCATCACCAGCTTGGCAAATTCAGATGGTTGAATAAACACCAGGGTGGTGCGAAACCAGCGCGCCGAACCAAAGAGGGCTGCGCCAATGATGTTGAGCGCAAGCAAAACAATGATTATGCCAACATAGAGGGTATTGCTGATGGAAGACCACAGGCGATAGTCTATCCCGGCGATCAGAAGCAACAAACCAAAACCGATCAACGCAAAAATAATCTGGCGATTGACCAGCGGGGTGGTAACGGTTAATTCATAGTTTCCAGCAAGGGCAGAACGAATCATCGTAACCCCGATGATCACCAGGATGGTCACCGCCCCCAACAGCCAGAAATCGAAATATCGCCAGAAACCTCCGCGCATATTTTTGTTTGGCGTGCAACGGGCTAACCCGTTGGCGCAAGAGTTTTTCTACCCGGAGCGGCGCCGATTGACTACACGCAAAGGAATATCGGCCACCAGGCGCTGTGAGCGGCCTTCGTTTTCCACTTCGATACGCACGCTAGAAGCATCAATATCGATATGTTTTGAAATAGCCAAAATCAAATCGTTCTTGAGAGACTCCAATTGAGTGGGAGACAGATCAATACGATCATGAATCAACACCAACTGCAAGCGCTCCTTGGCGTTTTTGGCACTCTTTTTTCCGGTGAGGCGCTCAAAGAAATTCATGTTACTTCCTTCCGGTAAACTTGGTCAGCCGGTCCCACAAGCTGTGAGACTCCAGATCAAGAAAGGGCACATCCTCACCATTTAAGCGGCGCGCAATATTGCGAAAGGCCTGCCCGGCACGGCTTTTGCCTTCCAACGCCAGCGGCATGCCGCGGTTGGAGGCCATGACCACATTTTCATCTTCGGGCACTATACCGATCACTTCAATGCGTAAAAGGTCATACACATCATCCATCGAAAGCATATCTCCGCGCTTGACCATGGCCGGGTTGAGCCGGTTAATGATCAACGCTGGTGGAGCTTTTTCTTCCGCTTCCAACAAACCAATCACCCGGTCGGCGTCGCGCACAGCGGACATTTCAGGGTTGGTTACGATTAGAATATTATCAGCCGCGGCGATTGAATTGCGAAAACCACGCTCGATACCAGCCGGGGAATCAATAATAATCCAATCCACCTCCGGACGCAGTTCATCGCACAAACGCACCATATCACTGGGGGAAACCGCATTCTTATCGCGCGTTTGCGCGGCTGGGATCATGAACAACTCAGGCAGGCGCTTGTCGCGGATCATGGCCTGACGGGTACGGCAGCGACCTTCGACGATATCCACGATATCGTAAACGATTCGATTTTCCAGTCCCATGACCACATCAAGGTTACGCAGGCCAATGTCACCATCAATACAAACAACTTTTTTCCCGTCCGAAGCCAGCGCTACGGCAATATTGGCAACTGTAGTGGTTTTGCCCACGCCACCTTTGCCAGAGGTGACAGTAATTACTTTTGCTGTCATCGTTTACTCCACGCTAAGATTGAGTCCAAACCTCGGCCTGCAATTGACCGTTTATAATGCGCACAATTTCGGGTTGGGTTTTTCCATGCCGCGCCGGGGCTATTGCTATCTCGCCCGCAATGCGAAGCTGCGTGGGTGATAAATCCAACGCACAGACAACGGCATCGCGATTCCCGTGCGCCCCGGCATGCACTACACCGCGCAAGCGCCCCCAGACAATCACACTACCCCCGGCAACCACTTCGGCCCCAGAGTTTACATCACCGAATATGATGGCATGCCCGGTAGATTCTACACGCATGCCTGAGCGCAATGTCTTATTAACACAGACAGCCACTTCATCATCGGCTTGTTTGGATGTGGAAACGGATCCACGCATTTTTTCTGGAGGGCGCGGCTTGGGAAGTTTGGTTGCCAGGCCCAGAATTTGAGCGGTGTTCTCAGTGAGGGTCGAATTGCTCAAAACCGCCCAGAGCATGATGCCGCGTTCTGAGAGCTTATCGCGCAATTGACTCAGTTCTGCGCTTTTTAATGCCTGGTTGCCAACATCCAGAGAGAGCCGGGCACCCTGAAAAAAAGCGGGCTGTTCTTCTATGCGCTGCAACAAGGCACGCTGAACAACAGGCCATCCGGCATCGCCCAGCGATACCAGCAGCCCATCGCGTATACCTTTGATCTGCACAAGTGAGGAATCGTCTGCCATAGCAAATGTTGAAAAATTATAGCACAGCCTAGGGAGCTTTACCTTGCTGTGCCGTATCAATCGCCTTGAGCTCGAAGTATGCTTCCAGAACGCGGCGCACAATGGGAGCCGCTACGCTGGCACCTTCGCCACCGTTGTAGCAAAATGCAACGACAACGATCTCAGGATCATCGTAAGGGGCATATGCTACCGTCCAGGAATGGGTAGGCCAGGAGCCAAAATTACAGCGATTGGCGGCCTGGGCTACGTTGTCACAATATTCGGCGGTTCCGGTTTTGCCTGCCACCGGAATATCAAAGGGGGTTGTAAATTCCTGTGTTCTGCCAGAAAAGACTGCATTTAGGGTACCCAGCGGATCGGATGTTACAGCGAGGCGCATGCCTTCCTGGATTTTCTTTACGACTTCTGGCCTGACTGTTTTTTTCAAACCGGTGGGGGTGCAATAGGGACCATCACATTGAAAGTCATTGATGATTGCGTCCGTTGTAATATCCCACTGGGTATTTCCAATAAAGGGCGAAATTTGCCAGGCACCTTCATTGAAGACAGCTTTACCGGTTTCATCCGTTCCACAAAAACCGGAGGCGGGATCTCCAATGGCATTGGGCTGTGTGCAAACACTGTACAGGGTTGTATTGGAAATATTATAGACAGTATCACACCAGCCGGAAGTCAGCTCACCATTTTTGGTTTTTACAGTGCATTGATGGTAAAGGTTGCCGTATTTATCGCGCCAAATGGTCATGGGCTTGCCATCGGTGTCGGTAATCTCGCGCACAAAGGTGGGTTGGACGTGTTTGCCATCATTGGCAATCGTGGCGGCTGAAAGAAGCACCTGCAAAGGTGTAGCCAGCACATAGCCTTGACCTACAGAGGCAATGTAAGTATCGCCGGTGCTCCAGTTCTCGCCGCGATTGATACGCTTCCACTGCGGAGATGGGATGAGGCCCTTTGCTTCACCGAGCAGTTCGACATACGATTTCTGATCATAACCCAGGGCTCTGGCATATTCACGCAAGCGTTCAATGCCGAGGCCCTGTGGAACCTCGGTCTTGTAACCACCGCCCAGTTTGTAAAAACAGACATTGCTGGAAAAAGCAATACAGTGCAAAAAGTCAATCGTGCCGAACCCGGCCTCATTCCAATCCACGAAAGGTCTCTGGCGGCCAGGGTCATTCGGCGAAAAAGATTCGGTTAACACCAGTTGCCCGGGAGCCTCGATCACCTGATCCAGGGTAACAATGCCCTCATTCAACGCACCGGTGGCAGTCGATAACTTGAATACCGAGCCGGGCGGGAACTGATCTGAGACGGCATGGTTCAACATGGGTTTGGCCGGGTCTTGGGCCAACTGGTTGTAATAATAGGCAGGGATAAAGCGCGCCATACGGTTATTTTCAAAGGTTGGAAAAGAGACCATCGCCAGGATTTCGCCGGTCCTAGGGTTCATAGCGATCACGGCGCCCGTGGTGATGCGGATACGGCCAAAATAAGAGTTCCAAAAATTGATCTCGCCCAACAACGCGGCATCCGCTGCCTTTTGCAAGCGGGTGTCGACGGTGGTCACCAGGTTATCGCCTGAAACAGGCGGCACTGGGGGTTCAAGGTTGCGCAATTCCTGACCAGCTACATCACGCTCCACCACCCGTGTGCCCGGTTTGCCAGCCAGGATATCTTGAAAAAATGCTTCAAACCCTGAATAGCCCACTTTGTCGCGGTTGGGCAAGAAGCCCTGTTTTACGTATAAAGCTTCGTCACGCGCGGGAATAGGACCCAAAAAACCAATCATGTCCGAGGTCAAATACCCGGTGGGGTATTCGCGGACCGGCTCTATTTCGACACTGACTCCCGGCCAATCCATCGCCTTTTCGCGCACGATGCGCGCCTTTTCCTCGCTGATATTGCATTGAATTTTTACACCACTGTAAGGCGCGATTGTATCCTGCAGTTCCACCAACTGCGTGATCCCAGGTCCTGGTACGCAGGCCGAAACCAATTTGGCTTCATCCAGGGTTCCATTGCTAACAGGGACTGTGATCAGGGTGGAAAGCTCGCGGTATACGCGCTGAATATCAGCGGGATCATTGGGCAAGTTGGCGGGGGTAATCATCACATTATATGATGCGACATTGCGCGCCAGAATGAAACCATTACGGTCATAAATGATACCGCGCGAAGGCGGGACGCTGATCGCCCGTGTGCGGTTTTCATTGGCCTGGGCCAGACGATCATTGTATTGCAGCACCTGTAAATTGAAGAGCTGGCCCACTAATACTGAAAACCCAACGGAAAGTAAAGCATAAAAAGTAAATGCGCGCCAGGGCTGAATCATTCCGCGCGGCACAGCAGGAGAAGTCATACCATTTCCTCCACAGGATACACCCACAGTGCCATATCACGGATCAAAGAATACACTGGGAATGCAAGTAAGAAATTCAAGAAAACACTGGGTAGCGTTATCAACGCCAGCGCATCGGCAAAGCTGCTGGTGTTTCCGCGAATGTACAGCGTAAGGTAAGTGATCAAATGAAGCAGCAGCGTAGAAAAAAAAGTGACTGTAAACAGAGCCAGTACGGGGGTCTGCCAGATTTGGTGCAGAATATAGCGCGCCATGGCGACCGACAACAGGTAAGCAACCATTAAAACAAGCGGGGGCAAACCAGAAACAAAAGCCGCCAATAAACCGGCCAGCATAGCCCAGTGCCAGGATGATTCAACCTGTTCTTGTAAAGCCCAGGCAATCAAAATCAGCAGAACAAGATCGGCTGAACCAGACAGCAGAGTAATGCGGCTGACAACGGCTGTCTGGAGCATAAAGGCCAGCGCCAAAAGCGGGAAGGCGATGAGATTTTTCAAATCAGGGAACTTGAACGGGAATGAGCGGGGTAAGATCCACCGGGCGAAAATCGATAATGACCAACACAATTTTGAGCTTGGTGAAATCCACGACAGGTTGAATAACGGCTTGCTGGAATAAATCGGCATCGCGCTTGCGCGCATTAAGCACCTGCCCAACAATTAACCCGGCCGGGAAGCCGCCGCCCAGGCCTGAAGTAAGCACAAGTTCGCCTGGCTCCAGGGTTACATCTTGAGGCACAAGATCGAGTGTAAGATCACCTGAAACAGAGCCTGTAAGGATGGCCTCTTTCTTGGCCTTCTCCAAGCGAATATTCACTGCTGATGACGTATCAGTGATTAATTGCACACGCGAAGCGCCGTTGATGACAGCATCCACGCGCCCGACCAGCCCTTGATCTGTGACAACCGGCATGCCACGCCGAAAACCATCATTGGACCCTTTATCCAGGATGATATAGCGTAAAAACGGGCTCGGGTCGCGCCCGATGACAGAGGCGGCCTGATAGGCATTGTCGGGGTTTGAACGGGAAAAGTTAACCAACGCCGCCAGCGCATCGGCTTCGGCAACACTGCTCTGGAGCTGCACCACCTGCGCCTGCAAACGGGACACTTCTGTTTCCAGTTCTGCATTTCGCTGGCGAAGCGCAACCACATCACGCGGAACAGTCAAAAATTCTTGAATGACCACAAAACGCGTTGAGACCCAAGACTGGGCCACAACCAGAAATGTATTAAAGTTATTGGAGATGAAACCAAGGGAGCCGCTCAATGCCAGGGCTAGAATACCGGCAACCACCAGGAACAAAATGGTCGTTTGGACTGAACGGGAAAATATATCTCTCATATTTTAAGGAAATCAAGCAGACAGCCACACAGGGTGGCAGCCGTGCAAATCAGGAGGCGTGGCGCGTGGAACCGCGCTCCAGGCCAACCAGATAATGACGCATATTTTCAAAATCATTGAGCACTACGCCGGTGCCGCGTGCCACGCAAGTGAGGGGATCTTCCGCCTGCCAGACACGCAGGTTTAGTTCATCAGCAAGGCGGTCTGCCAAACCCTGCAGCAATGCGCCGCCGCCTGCCAGGCAGATGCCTGTATCCATCAAGTCGGCAATCACTTCCGGGGGTACTTCATCCAGAGCATCGCGAATGGTATCGATAATTACCTGCACAGATCCTGAGAGTGCATCTCGAACCTCTACTGAAGAAACCTCAATCGATTCCGGGAGGCCGTTTACCAGATTGCGACCGCGCGCTTCAACTGTTTTTTCTTGAGGCAGCGGGTAGGCAGAGCCTATTTTCATCTTGATCTGCTCAGCCACGCCTTCGCCAATCAACAGGTTGTATTTGTTGCGAATGTACTGTACTACATCCTGATCCATTTCGTCTCCAGCTACACGCAAAGAGCGGGAAACCACCACTCCGCCCATCGCCACCACAGCGACCTCGGTTGTGCCGCCGCCGATATCCACTACCATTGAGCCTCTTACGTCACTGATCGGCAAACCCGCACCCAGAGCCGCGGCGATAGGTTCTTCAATCAAGTAAGCTTCACGGGCACCAGCAGACATGGCTGCATCATATACCGCGCGTTTTTCCACTTCGGTGACACCGGCGGGGATGCCGATCACCACGCGTGGGCGCGGGAGCGGAACCACGCTCTGCTCATGAACCTGGCCGATGAAATAGGTGAGCATCACCTGAGTGACATCAAACTCAGAAATCACACCATCACGCACCGGACGAACAGCAATGACGTTGCCCGCAGTACGGCCCATCATTTCCTTTGCTTTTCTGCCCACGGCCAACGGTTCGCGGGAGCGCTTTTCAATGGTCACCCAGGAAGGCTCATTGATCACAATGCCCCTGTTTTTGACGTAAACCAGCGTATTCGCTGTGCCCAGGTCAATACCGATGTCCAATGAAAACAGGCCCAAAAGCCAGTTGATGGGGTTAAATGCCAAGGTGGGCTCCTAAATGGAAACAATAATAGCTAAAAAACCATTTAATATAATCGGGATAACCTGGATCATATTAAATGGTTATACCTGCAAAAATGCATCAAAATATTATACCATGCCATCTTAAGCAGGTTTTACACACATTAAAAAAATAGGATGCTGAAATTGTATATCCCCCATGAGTTCCTTGTGCTATAAACGCAGCGCAACTATCCAAACCAAAGCGGGTTTTAGCCTTTCATAACCTTGGATCATTGGGAGAATATTATGGCTAAAATTGCAATTGTCACCGACAGCACTTCTTACATACCAAAAGAACTCCAGCAACAATACAAAATCACCACTGTGCCGCAGGTCTTGATTTGGGGTGATAAAACTTATGAAGATGGCGTTGATATCCAACCGGATGAGTTTTACCAAAAATTGGCGACCGCCAAGGTGATGCCCACCACTTCGCAAGTCTCGATTATCAATATGCAAAAAGCCTTTTCAAATCTACTGGATGAAGGCTACGATGTTATGGGTATTTTCCTCTCTGCCAAACTTTCTGGCACAATCCAATCAGCCGTACAGGGACGCGAGGGGCTGGCCAGCGGCAAGGATAAAGTTGAGATCGTGGACAGTAACGCGACTTCGATGGCACTGGGTTTGCAGGTTCTGGCGGTTGCCCGCGCCGCAGCAGACGGCGCATCATTCAGCGAATGCCAGGAAGTAGCCAATAGAGCACGCAATAGCACTGGCATTTATTTTGTGGTGGATACGCTTGAGTTTTTGCATCGCGGCGGCCGGATTGGCGGGGCACAGCGCCTTTTGGGAACCGCGTTGAACTTAAAGCCCATCCTGGCCCTTCAGGACGGCAAGGTGGAACCCATGGAACGTGTTCGCACCAAGACCAAGGCAGTTGACCGCCTGATTGAGATTGTCTGCGAACAGACATCTGGCAAGGCGCCGGTGCGGTTGGCCTGCCTGCATGCCAACGCGCCAATTGAAGCCAGGGATATTTTAGAGCGCGCCACCAAGTTGATTAACCCGGTTGAGTCAATATTTACGGGCCTGAGCCCGGTAGTAGGGTCTCACACCGGCCCTGGGACATTAGGGCTGGCGTATATGGTTGGGATGTAAACAAACAGAAAATCTCTCTAAGAGCATTCCAGCCGGAATGCTCTTTTTTTGTTGGCCTTCATACACTATAATTCGCCATCTTTTATTTCCAAGGAATTTTTATGAAAAAAGTTGCAATATTAACCGATAGCACGGCCTATATCCCAACCACTGAAATGCAAAAGTACCCTATTTTCAGTGTGCCGCTTGGCGTTATCTGGGGGAGCGATAGCTTTGAAGACGGCGTGAACCTTGCGCCGCATGAATTTTATGAGCGCCTTAAAACAGCCAAGGTCATGCCCACCACTTCACAACCATCTGTGGGGAAAATGCAGGAGGTAATGAACGAACTGCTGGCCCGCGATTACGACATTCTGGGCATATTTATCTCGTCAAAACTCTCTGGCACGCTTCAATCCGCAATACAGGCAAAAAGCATGCTGCTCTCGGGCAGCCAGGTGCAGCTTATGGATAGCGAAACAACCACGCTGGCCCTTGGCTTTCAAGTACTGGCAGCCGCCCGGGCAGCAGCACAGGGAGCCAGCCTTGATGAATGCGGCCCGATTGCCCAAAAAGCCCGCCAGAACAGCGGTGTGTTTTTCATGGTGGATACGCTTGAGTTTCTGCACCGTGGAGGGCGAATAGGAGGCGCACAGCGCTTTTTGGGAACTGCCTTAAAATTGAAGCCTATTTTATATATCCGTGAGGGCAAAATTGAATCGCTCGACCGGGTGCGGACCAAGGGCAAAGCACTTGAACGGCTGGTGGAACTGGTACAAGAAAAATGTACCGGCAGTAGTTCCCTCCATCTGGCAGGTGTGCACGCCAATGCGCTGGATGATACGCAGTGGATGATGGAAAACGCCATAGAAAAAATGAACCCAGTCGAAACCTTCACCGCTGAGCTGAGCCCGGCGATAGGCGCTCACGTTGGGCCAGGCACTGTGGCTCTAGCTTACATGACCAGCGACGGACCCCGGTCCAAACTGTGAGCGGGTATAATCCAGATATGACCAACAGAAAACTTCCACTGATCATTGGTATTGCCGGGGGGTCCGGTTCCGGCAAAACAACTGTAGCCCAGGAAATTCTTAACCGGGTGGGTCCAGACCGCATCGCCTACCTGCCGCATGATGCTTATTACAAGGATTTAAGCGGGCTGCCACCTGCGCAAAAAGCAGAAGTTAATTTTGATCATCCCAATTCGCTGGAAACCGAACTACTCGCCAAACACATCATTGAACTCAGGAATGGAAACCCTGTTGAATTACCGGTCTATGACTTCTCGAACCACACCCGAACAGAAAAAACCATTTCGATCACTCCACACGGCGTGATCGTGGTCGAAGGCATTCTGATCTTTGCCGAGCCGGAACTGCGCCCACTTTTTGATCTCAAACTTTTCGTGGATACAGATTCTGATCTGCGCTTCATCCGGCGGCTGCAGCGCGATATTACAGAACGCGGGCGCACACCCGAATCTGTCATCAAGCAATATATGAAAACCGTGCGGCCCATGCACCTGGAGTTCGTGGAGCCATCCAAACGCTATGCAGATGTCATCATCCCCGAAGGGGGCTACAACCCGGCTGCGCTGGATATGGTTGCGGCGCGTATTGAAGCAATGCTGAATTAATCGTTAGTCTACTTTCAATAATCAATCACAGGAGAAAAAAATGGAACCCAAACAATGGTCGACCCCGCCCGAAATGGTCATTGATCCAAAGAAAAAATATACAGCCAGCATTTCAACTGATAACGGCGACATGGTAATCGAACTATTCGCGGACAAAACCCCAAAAACTGTCAATAATTTTGTGTTCCTGGCGCGCGAAGGGTATTATGACGGCACGATTTTCCACCGCGTGATCGGCAACTTCATGGCGCAGGGCGGCGATCCCACAGGCTCTGGACGCGGCGGCCCCGGCTACCGGTTCGCAGACGAGTTCCACCCCACGCTTAAACACAGCAAGCCCGGCATTCTTTCGATGGCAAACGCTGGTCCTGGCACGAACGGCTCACAGTTCTTCATTACACACGTCCCGACTCCGCACCTGGATGGCAAGCACACAGTCTTTGGGCAACTCACCGGCGGTTTGAAAGTGCTGATGTCCATTCCGGAGCGCGACCCTGGCCGCCCGGACAACCCTGGCGTGAAAATCAATTCAATCACCATCCAGGAAAATGATTAATGACTTTCCTGACACCCGAACGCCGTACCACGCTGCTGCGTGTGCTCAGTTTTCTGGCAGTTGTCGCTATCAGTGTCTGGATTTTCAGCATCCGCGATAAAGCAAGCGAACTGGCGGCCTTCGGGTATCCAGGAATTTTCATCATCTCACTGCTTGCAAATGCCACTGTCATCCTCCCGGCTCCGGGAGTGGCAGTGGTTTTTGCGATGGGTGGAATTTTTAACCCGCTGATCGTCGGGATTGTTGCCGGAATTGGCTCTGGAATTGGTGAACTTTCGGGCTACCTGGCAGGTTACAGCGGGCAGGCAGTCATTGAACGCGGCGATATTTATAACAAAATCCACCCATACATTGTAAAATACGGCCCGGCAACCCTTTTTGTATTGGCTGCCATTCCCAACCCTTTTTTTGACCTGGGCGGGATTGCTGCCGGAGCGCTGAAAATGCCGATACGCACCTTTTTATTGTGGTGCATTCTGGGCAAGATCGTCAAAATGTTACTTTTCGCCTATGCGGGGTACTATTCCATCGACTGGGTTACCCAATTCATGAAATAACCAGACCAAAGGGAATGCAACCATGAATGACTACACCAAATTAGATGCCTATGTGCTTGATCATCTGGAAGACAGCCTGAGTGAATTGTGCACCCTGGTAAGCCAACCCAGCGTTGGCGCCCAGAATTGGGGCATGCAGGAATGTGCCGCCCTGGTGGGAAGCATCCTTGAAAAACGCGGATTCACGGTCGAGATCTTGCCCACGGGCGGTGCGCCTGTGGTGGTGGCAGAACTCAAAGGCCGCAGCAACAAGACGCTGTTATTTTACAATCATTATGATGTTCAGCCAGCCGAACCTCTGGATTTGTGGGAAACACCGCCTTTTGAACCATCCCGGCGGGAAGGGAAGATCTATGGGCGCGGCATAAGCGACGATAAGGCGCACATTACCAGCCGCCTGCTTGCCCTGGATGCCCTGCTGGCCCTGCATGGCGAACTGCCCTGCAATGTCAAGTTCATCATCGAAGGCGAAGAGGAAACCGGCAGCCTGCACTTGCCTGCCTTCATCTCCGCCAACAAGGAAAAACTGACCGCGGATGCCTGTATATGGGAATTTGGCGGTGTAGATCAGCGGGAAGTCCCCATGCAATACCTGGGCTTACGCGGCATCTGCTATGTACAACTCTGGGTAGAAACTGCCCGCATTGATGTGCACAGCGGGTTGGGCGGATCGATTTTCCCCAATGCCGCCTGGCGCCTGGTCTGGGCGCTGAACACGCTGAAAGGACCGGATGAAAAAATCCGCATTCCCGGCTGGTATGACGGCATCACCCCGCCAACGGCGCGCGACCGTGAATTGTTCGATGCGCAGCCCGACCCGGCGGAGGATTATAAAGCCCAGTTCGGGGTCAAAAATTTTCTGCACGGACTAACCGGCGGCACCGATCTGGTTATGGCTGAAGTCTTTGAACCCACCTGCACCATCTGTGGATTGACAAGCGGTTACCAGGGCGCGGGATCCAAGACCGTTTTACCCGCCAAGGCATCGGCTAAGGTTGATTTTCGGATTGTGGAAGGGCAGACGATTGAACGCTGCCTGGCTCTGCTGCGGAAGCACCTGGATGAACAGGGGTTTTCAGATATCCAGATGGAATTTCTAGGCGGCGGCCCGGCTGCCAGAACCAACCCGGAGCATCCCTTCATTAAACTGGTGGTGGAAACCGCTGAACCAGTGTATGAATCAAAAATGGAGCTGATCCCGATGGTGGGCGGCAGCGGTCCCAATTATCCCTTCGTACACGAATTGAATCTACCTGTCGCCACTGCGGGGTTGGGTGACCCGGACACACGGGCGCACGCACCCAATGAAAACATCCGGATTGACCTGTATCTCAAACATGCGCGACACATGGCACGGGTCCTGACAGAATTCGGAGAATAGTATTTGCGGAAGAGCAGGTGTCAGCGGCCTGGAAAAACCTCTGACTTATAACGCCATTTTTGCTTACAGATAGCTGCGCAATTTACGCCGGTTCTGAGTATAATTTAATCATTGACTTTTCAAGTTCAAGGAGAAACCTATGCTTGTTGGCGATCGCATGTCGAAACCCGTTATCACAATTACCCAGGATCTGCCCATCACTGATGCGCTTATATTAATGAAGAAAGAGCATATCCGCCGCGCTCCGGTTGTTAAGGACGGCAGGCTGGTCGGTATCGTCTCAGACAAAGATCTGCTGAATGCTTCGCCATCGCCAGTGACTACGTTGAGCATCTGGGAAATGAATTACCTGCTCAGTAAAGTGACTGTTGATGAAGTGATGAGTAAGAACGTAATGACCGTCACCGAGGACACGCCCATCGAACAGGCTGCGCGTATTATGGCAGATAATAAAATTGGTGGTCTGCCAGTTATGCGGGATGGACGCGTTATCGGGATCATTACTGAAACTGACCTGTTTAAAGTGTTCCTTGAACTGCTCGGCGCCCGCGAGCCAGGTGTGCGCATCACTGCACTCATTGATGACACTCCTGGTCAACTGGCCCACATCACCGAAGCGATTGCTGAAAAGAAGGGCAACTTTGTGGCTTTTGGACAATTTACCGGCGAAAACCCCAGCAATAAAATTGTAACCTTCAAAGTCAAAGGCATGACTGAGGACGAAGTCAAAAATGCCATCGCCCCGTTGGTCAAAGAAATAGTAGACCTGCGCTCGTCATAATTGCAGAATATCCAAAGAAAAAAGCTGCCTGTAAGAAGAGGCAGCTTTTTTGATTTAATAGTAAGTTTTGACGCACTCAAAACGTAAGAACTAGCGGGGTTTTCTAACCGAGGGCTTGCGCGGAGTAACGGACCTTTTACGGCGGTCTTCGGAGTGCTCGCTGCGTTCAGTTCTACCAGTTCCGGCAGATGGTGAGCGGCGAACAGGGGGTTTGCCAGTTCCAGCGGGTGGCGAGCGGCGAACAGGGGGTTTGCCAGTTCCGGCAGATGGCGTCCTGCGCTCAGATGGCCGGTCTATTCCTTCAGAAGAGGATCTGCGCGAAGGGGGTTTGCCAGTTCCAGCAGATGGCGGCCTGCGCTCAGATGGCCGGTCTATTCCTTCAGAAGAGGATCTGCGCGAAGGGGATTTGCCGGTTCCTGCGGATGGCGACATACGCTCAGAAGATTGATCAGCGGCTTCGGACGGTGATCGGCGCGCGTAAGGCTTGCCGGTTGCGCGAGGGGGCGACTTGCGATCGGATGATTGGTCGGTTCCTTCCGATGGCGTGCGGCGTGCGTAGGGCTTGCCAGTTCTGCGAGTGAGCGACTTGCGCTCAGAAGGTTGATCGGTTTCACCCGCTGGCGATCTGCGCATCGTGGGCCTGCCATCAGTAGTGGGTGGGGCAGTGCGTCCGGGGGGCCGGGTATTTCCTGTGGGTGGTGCGGTGCGCCCAGGGCGCCGCGCGTCTTTGGAGCGCGCATTTACCGGAGACTTGCGGGTCATATCGGGGAAAGCCGGCAGACCGGGGCGGTCTTCCTTGAGCGCAACAATCTCGGTTGAGGTCAGGTATCGCCATTCGCCAGGTTTCAACTCGCCAAGCATCAAATTGCCAATGCGGATACGTACAATGCGGACAACCGGCAGGGCCAGGATTGCGCCAATCTCACGAATCTGACGCTTGCGGCCCTCGCGCATGATAATGCGCACCCAGGCACCTTTACCCGCCAGGGACTCAATGCGTACTTCGGCGCGCTGGGTTTTATAACCATCTTCCAAGACGACTCCGCGCTGCCAGGTGGCAAGCTGCTCTGTATCGGGCTGGCGCGCCAGCAGAACGCGGTATTCCTTCGAATGTCCGTGCGAGGGATGAGTCAGCTTTTGCGCCAGTTCCCCATCATTGGTCATCAGTACCAGACCTTCACTTTCGAAATCCAAACGACCAACCGGGTAAAGGCGCTCACTCACATTCACCAAGCCGCGAACGGTCTGGCGCGAATCGCCCTGCTCGGCATCCACGGTGGAAAGTACATATTTCGGCTTATGCAGAGCAATGTAAATTTTTTGCTCTGCCGGCTTGATCGCCCGGCCATCCACAGTGACTGTATCAACTACCGGATCTGCTTTTTGACCAATGACTGCCACTGCGCCATTGACCCGCACGCGACCGGCGACAATATATTCTTCACAATCCCGCCGGGAACCAAGCCCGGCATTTGCCATTATTTTCTGTAAACGCTCTTCCATGCTTCCATTATAACGCAGGGTAGGCTGAATGAGACTTTATGGGTAAAAGCCAATCACAACCAGGCAGTTCAGGTGAATTATTGGTTGCGTAATGTGGTAGGATTGGGGGATTTTAATATCCGAAAGGTTTTATCAATGATCAAATTAATTGCCATCGACCTGGATGGCACCATGTACAACTCCGCGCGACAGGTCAGTCCGCGCGTGCGTGAGGCAGTGGCAAACGCAGCTGCCAGCGGCCTGCAGCCGGTAATCGTCACCGGACGCGGGCGGCGAGGTGCAGAAATCGCACTCGAAACCCTGGATATGGACCTTCCTTACATATGTTCAGCCGGTGCGCTGGTGCGACCCGGTCTGACAGGCGAGACCATCCACGCCTGGAGTTTCCACGTCCACGATGAATTGCTGCGTGTGATCGATTTTTCCCGCCAGAATGAGGATGTGGGCCTGATTGCCGAACCGCTAAACGGAAACCCCTATTGGTTTGGCCCGGATTCAATGAATGAGATCATGGATCCGCTGACTGTTAAGGAGGCCCACAAAAGCATCCGTTCGTATGAACCCGAAATAGACTTTGACCGTCCGCTGCTGAAAACCACCATCAGTGCTGAGTTGAGCGTGCTGGCCAGAGCGGAAAAAATCTTGCGGGCCGAATGCCCATCCATTCACCAGGTGTATTCCGGTATCCAGTATATTGACCTGACCGCGGATGGTGTCAACAAGGGCAGTGCGCTGAGCGCATTATGCGAGTACTTCAGCCTGCAAGCAAATGAGGTAGCCGCGATTGGCGACCAGGAAATTGACTACCAGATGCTGCGTTTCGCCGGTCTGCCTGTTGCGATGCAGAACGGCGTGCCAGCGCTGCATAAAATCGCAAAATGGGTCGCACCCAGCAATGATGAGGACGGTGTGGCCTGGACTATCGATGAGATATTCAAACTCAATGCACTAGAAAGGGATTGACCATGCTCTTTGACTTGCCGCTTGAACAACTGAAAACCTACCTGCCCGAACGGACTGAACCCGCTGATTTTGACGCCTTCTGGAGCCGCACCCTGGCGGAAGCCCGCGCCTACCCGCTGGAGGCGCGTTTTACCCTTGTGGAAACGGGCATGAAGTTGGTAGATGTCTTTGATGTGACCTTTAATGGCTTTGGAGGCCAGCCGATCAAGGGCTGGTTTGTGCTGCCCAGGGGCGCGCAAGATGCATTGCCGTGCGTGGTCGAATACATCGGTTACGGAGGTGGGCGCGGACTTGCGCACGAATGGCTGGGGTGGGCTAACGCGGGCTACGCCCATTTTGTAATGGACACGCGCGGCCAGGGTTCCACCTGGCGCAGCGGTGACACTCCCGACCCCGAACTGCAAGGCGGCAACCCGCAGATCCCCGGTTTTATGACGCGCGGCGTGCTCAACCCGGAAACCTATTATTACCGGCGCGTGTTTACTGATGCCGTGCGGGCGGTGGAAGCCGCGCGAAGTCACAGCGCGGTGGATAAAAACCGGATCGCAGTCACCGGCGGCAGTCAGGGCGGAGGAATTACACTGGCCGCGGCCGCCTTGATGCCCGATATTGCCCTGGCAATGCCGGATGTGCCGTTCCTGTGCCATTTCCGACGCGCTGTAGAGCTGGTCGACAGCGACCCATACAATGAAATCGCGCGCTTTTGCAAAACCCACCGAGGACATATTGAAAGCGTATTCAACACGCTGACCTATTTCGACGGTATGAATTTTGCCGCGCGCGCCAGGGCCAGCGCGCTTTTTTCAGTGGGGCTGATGGATACCATTTGCCCACCATCGACAGTGTTTGCCGCGTACAACCACTATGCCGGGGCAAAAGACATGCGCATCTGGCAGTTCAACAATCACGAAGGCGGCGAGGGCTTTCAGGGATTGGAAAAACTCAAATTCGTTAGCGAAAGATTCGCATGACCAACAATTCCAAAAATACCATCTGGCTGCTGACTGCCGGGGCGTTCTTTGCCTTCTTTGTATTTGGGTTCAGCGATAACCTGAAAGGTCCGACCCTGCCAGCATTGCTGACTGACCTGAAATTCAACTACGCGCTGGGCGGCACCATCCTGCTGGGCGCTTACATCGGTTTTATGGCGGCCACGCTGAGCACCGGTATGCTGGCGGATAAAGTGGGGCAAAAGTTCGTGCTGGTATTGGCGGGGGTCTGTCTGGCAGTGGGTGTGACCGGTTACAGCAGCTTTACATCACCAGCCCTGCTGACCCTGAGCATGCTTGTACTGGGGTTTGGCATGGGCTCGCTCGAATTGGGCTGCAATGCGCTGATCGTTGAACTACATGCCCACGATAAGGGCCGCTACCTGAACCTGATGGCCGTCCTGCACGGTTTGGGATCCACCCTGGCGCCACTTTATGCCGGTGTGCTGCTCACAGCAAGTTTTTCCTGGCGCACGGTTTACCGTTGGGACCTGGTATTCATTGTTTTGCTGATCATCATTTTCTCACTGGTGCGCTTTCCAAAGAAGGAAGAACAATCCGCAGCAGGAGAAAAACTTGATTTCAGACACATCGGCAAGACCGCCTTTTCCAGCGAAATGCTGTGGTATTACGCTGCCATCACGCTATATGTTGCCATTGAACTGGGGATTTCATCCTGGATTGTTGAATTTTTGCAAAGGGAACACGGTCAAAGCGTGGCACAAAGCACCCAGGCGCTCTCATTGTATTTTGGCCTGATGATGGTGGGACGCTTCGTGGGCAGCTTTTTCGTGGGACGCGTGGGCTATCTTAAATCCATCCTGATAACCTCTCTGTGCGCCAGCGCCTGCGTTGGTCTATCGCTATTCGGACCGGCACAGTTTGCCTTTCTGCTGCCCGCCAGCGGTTTTTTCCTTTCCATTATCTTTCCCACCATCACCGCCGCCGCGTCAGATGCACACAAAGAGAATATGAACACTATTCTGGGCTTATTGTTCACATTCGCAGGCCTGGGCGGAATGCTTGGACCCTGGCTGGTGGGCATCTTCAGCGAACTGGGCGGGCTGCGCATGGGTTTTGCGCTTAACCTGGGGTTTGGACTGCTGACCGCATTGTGCGCTTTTGCGCTGCTGCGCATCAAACAAAAACCAACAGGATTTCCACGAGTATAATTTCAAGATATGTCCACCATTCGCATCAGCTCGCGCGCTGAACACAATCACTTGCGGCAATCTCACTGGGACAAGCTGGCCCGGAAAAAGACTGCGGCACATTTGGGTGCCACCAACGCTGGCGAAACTTTTTTTAACCGCGAATATCACCGGCGGCTAAACGAAATCTACCGGTTGCTGGTTCCACCAGGGCTGGATGTGCTGGAAATCGGCTGCGGCAGCGGCGACCTGCTAAAGGCGGTTACCCCGGCGCGCGGCGTGGGCATTGACTTCTCAGAAAAGATGCTTACTCTAGCACGGCAGCGCCACCCGGAGCTGAGCTTCATCCAGGCGGACGCGCATGACCTGCAGCCCGGCAGCCAGTTTGATGTATTAATTCTATCCGACCTGGTTAACGATGTCTGGGATGTACAAACGGTGCTGGAGCAACTCCGACCGTTGTGCAAACCGGATACACGCGTGATCCTCAACTTTTACAGCCGCGTTTACCAACCCATTCTGGGCCTGGCCGGGGCACTTGGGCTGGCCAACCGCCTGCTGCCGCAAAACTGGCTGACCCCTGAAGATACTGAAAACCTGCTGCACCTGGCCGGGTTTGAGGTCATCCGCCGCCAGCGCGAGATTCTACTCCCATTGCCGATCCCACTGCTGCGCGAATTGTTTAATAAAATCCTGGTCAAGGTCTGGCCCTTCAACCCGCTGGCCTGGACCAACATCCTGATCGCCCGCCCACAGCCGCAAGCAGAACCAGAAGTGCTCTCGGTGAGCGTGATCATCCCGGCGCGCAACGAAGCAGGCAATATCGAAGCAGCCTTCCAGCGCATCCCAAAGATGGGCAGCCACACGGAACTGATCTTTGTGGAAGGTCACTCCAAAGATGATACCTACGCAACCATTGAAAAGGCCATCCGCAATCACCCCGAATGGGATGCGCGCCTGTTCACCCAGCCCGGCAAGGGTAAGGCTGATGCGGTGCGCGTGGGGTTTGACCAGGCCAAAGGCGAGGTATTGATGATCCTGGATGCTGACCTGACCGTGCGCCCGGAAGAACTGCCGCGCTTTTACGCGGCGCTAGCCAGCGGCAAGGGCGAATTCATCAACGGTGTACGCCTGGTATACCCGATGCAGGAACAGGCCATGCGCTTTCTGAACCTGCTGGGCAATAAATTCTTCAGCCTGGCTTTTTCCTGGTTGATCGGCCAGCCGATCAAGGACACGCTGTGCGGCACAAAAGTACTGCGCAAGCATCACTATGAACGCATCGTAGCCAACCGCGCATACTTTGGCGAGTTTGACCCGTTTGGCGATTACGACCTGATCTTTGGCGCCGCCAAACAGAACCTGAAAATCGTTGACCTGCCGATCCGTTACCAGGATCGCACCTACGGTTCGACCAACATTGACCGCTGGCGGCACGGCGTGCTGCTGCTGCGCATGGTGGCAATTGCGGCCTTCCGATTGAAATTCATCTAAAACGAGCAGCCATGACAAAACCCATCCGCGTTCTTTCCGTGATCGGCACGCGCCCCGAGGCGGTCAAAATGGCGCCAGTCGTGCAGCGCCTGGCGCAAACCCCGGGCATTGTATCCCTGGTGTGCGTCACCGCCCAGCACCGCGAAATGCTCGACCAGGTGCTGAACCTGTTCGAGTTAATACCGGATGTTGACCTCGATCTGATGCAGCCGAACCAATCGCTGGCGCAGATCACCGCCGCCATCTTCACCCACCTCGACCCGGTCTTGAAGGATCTAAAGCCGGACTGGGTGCTGGCCCAAGGCGACACGACCACCGTCATGGCGACTGCCCTGCTTTCTTATTACAACCGAATCAAGTTCGGGCATGTGGAGGCCGGGCTGCGCACCGGTGACAAGTTCCAGCCCTTCCCCGAAGAGATTAACCGCATGGTGGCAGGGGCTGCCGCAGACCTGCACTTTGCACCCACTGAATGGTCAAGACAAAACCTGCTCAAAGAGAACATTCCGGCCGAGCGCATCCGCGTCACCGGCAACCCGGTGATCGACGCACTGCGCCAGGCCTCCGCCAAACCTGCCCCGGCAGAGATTTTGCAACTGCTGGAATCGTTTGGCGAACGCAAGCTGATCCTGGTGACTGCCCACCGACGCGAGAACTTCGGCAAACCGCTGGAAAACATCTGCGACGCGCTTTACAGTCTGGCAAAGATATACGGCGATGCAATCCAGATTGTCTACCCGGTGCATCTGAACCCGAATGTCAAGAACGTGGTCTACCCGCGCCTGGAAGAGCAATCCGCGCACATCACGCTGGTTCCGCCGCTGGACTACCTGCCGATGGTGCACCTGATGAAGCACGCTTCACTGGTGCTGACCGATTCAGGCGGCATTCAAGAGGAAGCCCCAGGTTTTGGTGTGCCAGTGCTGGTCATGCGCGCCACCACTGAACGACCCGAAGGCATCGCCGCCGGGACCGTGCGATTGGTGGGCACCGAGACAGCCGATATCATTTCCGCGGCGCGTTCCTTGCTGGATAACCCGGCGGAACACGCAAAAATGGCGCAGGCTTCCAACCCTTACGGGGATGGGCATGCCTCCGAGCGCATTGTCCAGGCCATTCTCGAATTTTCCTGAGCTACGGTATGCAGCCTGCAAACCCTGTCATCATTCACGATCTGGAACGAGGCGCAGAGGGTTCGGCCTGGCTGCACTTTGAAAATCCGCACCATATTATCAGCGCTACACAGCTCTATGGAGTGCTGCCAGCATTGGGGGAGATTGAACAACTCGTCAATGAAAATAACTGGTACGCAGCGGGCTATATAAGTTACGAAGCCGCTCCAGCCTTCGATAATGCCCTGACAGTGCAGCCCGCGACGGGCTTCCCGATGCTGTGGTTCGGGCTGTATTCAGAGCCGCGCCGCACCCTGGAGCTGCCCGCTGAAAACGGCGCTTATCAGTGGGGGGATTGGAAACCTACCGTCAGCCGCGAAACGTACAACGCCTGTATTGCACGTGTCAAAGAACGGATCGCGCAGGGCCGCACCTACCAGGTCAATTACACCTTCCGGCTGCGAAATACCTTCAGCGGTTCGGCGCGCACTTTATTTGGCGATATGGTCAAAGCCCAGGCCGCGGGGTATTCGGCCTACCTGGATACCGGTGAACACCTGATCTGCTCGGCCTCGCCGGAGCTGTTTTTTAGGATGCGGGGCGACAGTGTGACTTGCCGCCCTATGAAAGGCACTGTCAAACGTGGGCGCTGGCTGGCGGATGATGAAGCGCAAGCGGCCTGGCTGCAGGCTTCCATAAAAAACCGCGCCGAAAACGTGATGATCGTGGACATGATCCGCAACGACCTGGGGCGCCTGGCCAAAACTGGCAGCGTGCGCGTGCCGGAGCTGTTCGTGGCCGAACGCTACCGCACCTTATGGCAGATGACCTCGGGCGTGACCGCCGAAATCCGAGCGCCTTTTGTCGATCTGCTGCGGGCGCTGTTCCCATGCGCCTCGATTACCGGGGCGCCCAAGGTCAGTACCATGCAGATCATTGCTGAGTTGGAAAACACTCCACGGCAGGTGTACACCGGCGCGATTGGTTACCTGGCACCGGGACGGCGGGCGCAGTTCAGTGTGGGCATCCGCACCCTGGTGATTGAGAAAGCCAGCGGACAGGCTGAATATGGTGTAGGCGGCGGGATTGTGTGGGATTCGACTTCGAAAGATGAATACGCCGAGGCGCTGCTAAAGGCACAGGTCTTGACCATAAAACACCCGGAATTTTCGCTGCTGGAAACCCTGCGTTGGGAACCAGACATTGGCTACACGCTGTTAAACGAGCACCTGCGACGGCTGGAAGGGAGCGCAATTTACTTTGCTTATCCTTTTGAACGCGGACAGGTTGAAAATGCCCTGAGACAGGCCGCCAAAGAATTTGAACCCGGCTTGCAGCGTGTGCGTCTGCTGCTTGTGCGCGGCGGAAATATCACGATCGAAAACTTTGCGTTTACCGAGGATACATCCGAGCGGTTGGTACGGTTGCGGCTGGCAAAATCCCCCATTGATTCATGGAATGTATTCTTATATCATAAGACTACCCGACGTGAAGTGTACGACCAGGCCCGCCGGGAACAGCCAGATTGTGATGATGTTTTGTTCACCAATGAGCGCGGTGAACTGACCGAGTCAACTATTGGTAACCTGGTAGTACTGTTGAACGGGCGGCTCATTACACCCCCGCTGGACAGCGGAGTGCTGCCCGGCACGCTGCGCGCAAACCTTCTGGCAAAAGGCGAAATCCGCGAGCAGGTGCTTACGCACGCCGACCTGCCGCGCTGTGAGAAGATATTCCTGATCAATTCGCTGCGCGGCTGGCGCGAGGCGAAAATGTTATAACAACAGCCGAGCGCACACCTGGGCTATTACCTCCCTCAAAAAACCGGCAGGCTAGTTTTCAACCTTTATCGCTATTCTTTATCAGTAAAAAAGGAGAATTGAATGGCCGAGTTAAAAACAAAACCCACCCAGGCTTCTGTTGAAGATTTCCTCAACGCCATCCAGGATGAACAGAGCCGCCAGGATTGCCAGACAATCGCTGAAATGATGGAGAGGGCCACAAACTCAAAACCGCAAATGTGGGGATCAAGTATTGTTGGATTTGGCAACTATCATTACAAATACGCCAGCGGCAAGGGAGGGGATTGGATGTTGATAGCTTTTTCTCTGCGCAAGCAGAATATCTCGCTGTATATCATGGGCGGATTCGAGGAATATGAAAAATTGGCAGCCCAGCTTGGGAAAATCACTAGAGGAAAGGGCTGCCTATACATCAAAAGGCTTTCGCAGGTAGATTTATCTGTGCTTGAAAAACTTATGCAGGCTTCAGTTGAACATCTGCGGGCAAGTTACCCACCAGATTGAATGGGAGATTAAAGCGTTCATTAGCCTTCTATTGACATTTTATGCCCTTGGTAGCCCAGGCAGCAATAGATTAATATTGCCCAATCTCAATGTTGTCGCTTACTGGACAAGATTGAGATTGGGCATTGAAATTCCCTGTTAAATCATAAACACGCAAGTTGGGCTATTATCATCGTCCCAAAGGTTTCTGACTTTCGACCTGTCTGCTCAAAAACATTCGGGACGTTTCGTATAAACATCCTGGCTGTTACATATCTTCAAATCGAATATTAATATTGGTATTGCCGTTGCCCAGGTCCACGGCCTGGATGACAATGGCCTTGCCGCTGGCATGCCCGTCAAAGACCAGGCTAAAGGTTGCATCTGTAATGGAAGTGTTGATCTCGCGTTCCTTGTAGCCCTCTTTTTTGAAGGCTGTACGGTAAAAATCCAGCGAATCTTTTATGCTCAATCCGGTCTGAAAGTTGACAGAACCGCCGCCCAGATCCATGAACTGGCTGACATCATCCGGCAGGGGAAATTCAGAGGTAATTTTTTGCCCTGCGCCGCCAGACGGGCCAGCCAGAGTCGGTTCCAGCAGCGAGCCATCCAGGGTGGGTTCCATAAATGGGTCGGCGGTCGGTGAACCATCATTTGACGAGGAAGATGTGGGTTCAATCTGTGGATTGAAAGGTTCGATGGTGGGATTTTTGCCTTTACCGGTCACAAAGTTGCAGGCCAGGGAGGCAAGTACCAGGGCGGTCACGGCGAAGAACAATCGGTTTTTACGCATAAAACTCTCCTTGATAAGACGATAAAGGGGGCTGAAGGCCGCATGGACGACATTCATGATTAAGTCTATCACGAGACACTATTTTTGAAAAATGTGATTGATGGGGATATTGAGCGCAGAAAGCGGGGCAGGTTGGGACAGATCGGCGGGGTTGGTGATGGGGCAAGAGTTGGCTGCACCGCCTGGCAGGAATTCAATAACAGCATAATAATAACAAACGCAAAGCCATAATTTTTCATTGCAGTTTATCCTTTTAGATTTAAAAAAAATGGTTGCACAGGATTAAGAGCAGTTTGAAGGAATAAGGGCCGAAAAGCCCCCATTTATTATAAG
>Ga0105047_10000476_pt1 | contig 68138 bp, 53 predicted proteins | sample MAT04_FD_78384 | JGI IMG/M metagenome (GOLD analysis project Ga0105047, IMG submission 78384) | Freshwater microbial communities from Lake Fryxell liftoff mats and glacier meltwater in Antarctica - MAT-04 (megahit assembly) | ecosystem: Environmental > Aquatic > Freshwater > Ice > Liftoff... | reverse complement strand
GGTGAGGTGTCCCGAAGTGCCTATATTTTCAGTCCTAACGTAGTGCGACCTTAGCCGCACTGAGTCGGGTAAGCATTAGGGCTTTTAAAAGCCCCCGCCTTTAAGCGTGGGGATGCTTACCAGAATTTACTTTAGCTTAGTTATCCAGATAAAATTGATTGTAGCTAAACGTAAGGCAAGCGTCAATGTAGCGTTAAAGCGGCAAGAGTACGCCTAATCCGCAGCCGCGCTTTTAAAATGAGCGCCCGACCCCGCGCCGAGTGACTCATTCATAGGACGCATCCAGATCATAAACACCCGCGATTTCGGCGGCTGTGTCGCGGCAAAAACAACACCATCAGCCACGTCTTCCGCCTCTTGAAAGCTATCCAACATTGGATCGCCGGGCGTGCGCGAACCATTGTAGAAACCATACTGTGTATTGGTGCCACCGGGCGCGATAACGCTTACTTTGACATTATTGGGGTAACATTCGTAATCAATGGACTGGGCAAATCCGATTTGGGCGAACTTCGTCGCACAGTAAATTGGCTCATTCGGCAATCCACTTAATCCAGCGACAGAACTCACAAAGATGATGTTGCCCGTTTTACGTTCAAGCATGGCTGGCATAAATGCCTTTGTACAAAGCCATGTTGAGCGCATGTTGGTATTCATAATCCAATCGTAGTCGGCGGTTGTGAGGGAGACGATAGTCCCATTTTTGCCTACCCCGGCGTTGTTCACTAAAATATCGACATGCTGAAATTCGTCATACGTGGCTTGGGCAAGCCGCTCTACATCTTTCTCGCTGCTGACATCGGCTGGAACGACTAATGCACGTGCGCCTGTATTCAGCGCCGCCACTTCGCCTGCCAACGCATCGAGATCCGATTTCGTGCGCGATGTGATAACGACATGCGCCCCTTCTTTTGCCAGTGCCAAGGCCGATGCCCGCCCAATGCCTTTTCCTGCACCCGTAATCACCGCGACTTTATCCTGTAAACGTCCAGTCATCTGTAAAGCTCCTTAAAAGTTCTATAATGTATTTGATGGTAAAGGATATTGTGTCTCATCTGGACAGGGGAAGACTTGTAAACGAATTTGCCCAAAACCACCACCACCAGCATTTGTTTGTGGGGTCAATTTCATTGAAATGATATTTACCCCTAACGCTACAGCATCTGTAACATCATCAGCAAAGGATTTATGCGCCTGTATCGTCACTACAGGCTTCCCATTGATATAAATCACTGCTGCTTCGGGTACGTTTTCGATTTGAAGTAAATAATTAATACAGCCGTCTGTAGGCTCAAGGGTAAATTCACGACGGAACCAATCTGCACCGGATTGCACAGAGGAACTCATCGTCCAATCCGATAAGTGAGGGAGTGGGATCCACGCAGAATCGCCAAAGTCCAACGCGCTATAATCGGCGTTGGTGTTTTCCGAGTAGAAATAACGCCAAATTTGGTCAAGTAAAATGGGTTTATACATGATTGTCATAAGCATGATTGTAGCATAGGAGGATCTATTTCTGCTACTCATGTTACGAAAAATTAAGCCGGAGTCTGTATCAAGTTATATTCATGTAATCACTAGGGAACAACTTCTGAATCGTTCCCTATTTCAGAATTTCATCCGCAAAACCGAGTTTGACGCACGTTTCGGCATCCATCCAAAAATCACGGGTGAGCATACTGCGGATTTCCTCATTAGTGGATTTAGATTTCTGCGCGTAAAACTCGACCAACCGATCCATCGCTTTGCTTTGCAGCGTCATCTCGTCTTTGAACTGCTCATGCGTTCCCCACACCATGCCCGAAAGTTGATGGATCAACATAAAGCTGCTTGGCAAGATAAAACGCTTAGTGCAGGCCATCGAAATCAAAGTCCCAGCACTGGCACAAATCCCTTCCACGACAGAATACACTGGTGATTTAATCATCGCTAGTTGATCGGCGATGCTAAATGCAGTGAATAGGCTGCCACCATACGAATGAATGTGCAACCAGATCGGAATCAGCGGCATTCCATCCATCCCGCGTGACGAATGTTCATTTCGTAAAAGCGAATCGGCCTCACGCACAGCACGAATCAGCGCTAAACAACGATCACTATCAACATCAGCATAGAAATAGATATGGTTATCCACCGTCTCAACGGTGAGGCGCGGCGTGGCAGCTTGTTCGCCGCCCAAGTTAGCGCGATATTCAATCCCATTCAGGAAGTGACGTGGTGTTTGCATTAGACTTCCTTATCTTTGTTTAACAATAAGCCTTTTACCCACTTAATCTGATTGTAATGGCAAATTTGCGATCCCTGCATGAATATAGATCGTAAATTTTTCAACTGAGTTGAGCAGTCCCCTTACCCACCCTCACCGAATACCGATAAGTCAGCACATGGTCGTAACATTGCCCGATGCCCAATACATTTGTAACAGTGCAGGGCTAATTTGCTAAGAACTTGGCTGCCCCGCGCCTTTAAAAGCGTCAGAGGTTGTTCAAGCCTCGGATCGCCCAGTTTTCATACTGTTTCAACTTGGCCCAGTTGACGGGGGTCTTTGCGCTCACCCTTATCGAACACTCGGCTACCAACTAGCTCAACGCTCAATCAAATCAATAACCCAATTTGCCTGCTGAATCGCGGTGTCTAATTCACGATAACGCCGCGCCAGATCATCAATACGCTTTTGCAGTTCGGCGATGTTGACCATAACCACTTGCTTAATTTCTGACCGACCATAACGAAACTCCGGCTGCGCGGCCTGCTGAGTTAGTGTGGTTAACATGTTCCGTTCCATCGCCAGCGCATCGCGTTCCGCCAGCGCATCGGTCAGCGTTAGTCCATCGCCAAAGACTGTTACCGCATTTGTCCGATTAATTTGCTTCACTAACCGGGTAAATTCAGTAATTGTCCGGCGTAATTCCGCTAAAAGTTCCTGTGGATCTTCTGAAGGTGCTTCACCTTCCTGAATCCGCACATTGCGTAGTAAGCGCTCACGCAATTGGTGGATACGCTTCTGAGCATCCGCTCGGTTAATCAATGCTTCTGCCAGTTTCAAAAGACAATACCCCTCCTATCAGCTTTATAACGTTAAACGCTAAATTGCAGTCATAATCCCCCTGATTCTGGGGGATTGCTCTCTATAGCGTTATTATATGCTGATTGGTTCAAAAAAGCTCACTAAGGGTCATCATTGTACAATTTTTCTAACAAATAAAAAGCGACCCATCGACGGGTCGCCTTTGCTCATTGACTTATCACTCAGCACTTTCGCCTTACATTGACGATTGATGCAGCCCGACTTTATTGCCTTCTGTATCGAGGAAAATGGCAATAAATCCCTGCGGCGCAATGTCTGCCTTTGGCTGGATGACTTTTCCGCCTGCTGATTCCACCCGTCCCAGAATTGCGTCAATTTGCCCATCAGCATTGAGGTAAAGCAGCGCTCCGGTTTCGCCGGGGATTTCTGTACCACCCGGAACGACTTTATGAGCGATGATTGCGCCACTCACGCCCTCTTCATCCATCGAAAAAAAGCCGTGCGGCACCCCCATAAATTCCCCGCGATGAAGTGTCACACCGAAAATCGTATCATAAAACGTTACAGCGCGGTCAAAATCGCGGGCGGGAATCTCGAACCAATTAATTGCGTTACGCATCGTATCTGCTCCTGTGAGTGAATTTAATCGACATTTACAGGATACAAAAGCCGTGTGACACCGTTATGGCAACAGTGATTCCGCAATTTGATGATTTTGTAAAATAGCCTGCGCTTGCTCAATGACCAGTTGTTGTAAACTTTGCGGCTCTAAAACGCGCATACTCGCGCCCCATCCTAGCAGCCATTGCAGTACATCGCGTTCATGCCGAACAGTCAAAGTCACCAGCAGGCCATCAGGATGATCTTCCATCGAAATAACATAAAAAGAAGGGTCTTCCCGCACCCAGCGCTTTATATGGTGGCTAAATAAGACGCGAACAAATAGTTCTCGTTCATCGGACTCATGCGATAAAAGGTTCAGTTCGGCTGGTCGTTCAAATGTCATGTTTAAAATTTGAAGCGCGTCAATGCGATCTATGCGAAAATGGCGTATGTCCTTTCGCAAATGACAGTAGGCGACAAGATACCACGTCCGGTCAATATGAATGAGCGCGTAAGGGTCAACCTCGCGGGTAGTACGGGTCACGTCTGTGTCGGTATAGCGCGTTTCATAATCTATGCTGAGGCGGTGGCGTTGCAGAATAGCGCGGCGGATTTGTTGTAAAAGTTCGGGAGTGGCAGGTTTAGCGTTCAACCGCACAAAACGCAGACCAGCTTTGAGGTCTTGCACTTCGGCACGAAGCTGCTCACGTAAGACTGCTTCAATTTTACGGGTCGCGGACTGAGCAGCAGCACGATACTGTGCGTCGAAATTCTGCGTCATCACATCGCCACCGAGCAGCAGCAAGATGGCCTCATCCGGTGAAAAACTCAACGGTGGCAAAAAATAACCTTCAACTAGCGAATAGCCCTGCCCCGGCACAGAAACAACAGGCACCCCCGACTCAGCAAGTGCCTGCATATCGCGGTAAACCGTGCGCTTGCTAATCTCAAACGTGGCGGCTAAATCCTCCGCCCGCTGCCAGCGCTTGGCTTGCAATTCAAGGATAATGGCGAGTAAACGATCTGTGCGATTCATGAATAGCTTTCAAAATTTCTGTTCGCGTTCTATGATCTATCAGGTTCAATTGTAACGTAATTACTTTTACAGAGACTATTTGCTTTCGGATCAGTTTTTTTTAACAAACTATCCTTGTTTTATTGGAGGCGATTTATGCGGCACACGGTTTTATTTTACAACCCAATTAGCACCTCTCCCGGCAAGCAGCGATTGCCAATGTCGCTCTTGGCGATTGCTGCTGTCATCGCAGACGATTACGATGTGGAATTTATCGACGGCAACTTGATTGATGATCCTGCGAGTGCCATCATTGAGCGTGCAAAAGCAACTAAATCCAAGCTCCTCGCCGTGACGGTGATGCCGGGACCCCAATTACGCCAAGCTGTTCCTGTTTGTAAGCAGGTTAAAGCTGCATTGCCTGAGTTAACGATTCTCTGGGGCGGTTATTTTCCGTCAAATCATTCTGATGTGACTATAAGAAGTGATTTTGTCGATTATGTCATTCAAGGGCAAGGCGAAGCACCCTTCCGCAAATTTGTCGATACGCTGCACTCAGGCGGCGCGTTGACGGATATTCCTTCGCTGGCGTATGACGAGAACGGCGAACTGCGCGTGAATCCCCGTGCGCCTTTTGTCAATCTGGACAAAGTACCCTGGTTTCCTTATAAAAGCATTGATGTCAATAAGTATGTGAACAAAAGTTATCTTGGAAGTCGCGTTTTGGCGCATAACACCAGCTTTGGTTGCCCGTTTGCCTGCAATTTTTGCGCCGTTGTGCCGCTTGCCAAACAGCGCTGGCTACCAGAAAGCGCGGATCGTGTCGTCGATGTGACGCTGTATCTGAAAGAAAAATACAATATCGACGGCATGGAATATCACGATATGGATTTTTTCGTCAGTGAAGCCCGGACTGCTAACATCGCGGAACGGCTGATCGGTCATGACATCGACTGGTGGGGATTGGGTCGCGTTGATACTTTGATGAGCTACAGCGACAAGACTTTTGAAAAAATGCAGCGCAGCGGTGTAAAGATGATCTTCATGGGCGCGGAAAGCGGCGATGACGAAACCCTCAAACGCATGAATAAAGGCGGCACATCAGCAACCGCCAAAACGCTTGCCATCATCGAGCGCATGAAGCATTACAACATCGTGCCGGAACTCTCTTTCGTCCTCGGCAACCCGCCTGACCCTATCGCCGACATCGAAACGACGATTGAATTTATCCGCAAAGTGAAGGCCATCAATCCGGCGACGGAGCTGATTCTTTATCTGTATACCCCTGTACCGCAAGAAGGCAGTGTTTTTATGGAAGAAGCCTATAGACTTGGCTTTCGCTTTCCAGAGACGCTAGAACAATGGGCAAGCGAGGAATGGGCACAAAAATCGCTCCGGCGTAATCCCGGTACCCCTTGGAGTTCCGACCCCATACGCCGAAAAGTGCGTGATTTCGAGACCGTCATCAACGCTTATTACCCCACCGTAACCGATATGCGCCTGCATGGGACGATGCGCCGTCTGCTGCACACCATCAGCGGATGGCGCTATCAAATGCGCTGGTATCATAGTCCGGTTGAATTAAAGGCGCTTCAGCGGGTGCTGCATTACCGCCGACCAGAAACAATGGGTTTCTAAACAAAATTGAGGATAAACTTCTCTAAATAGGATGATCTTCATCAGTTTTGCACGAAAATGCCTACCATGATGTGTGGAAATACGCTACAATCATCTTATTGTACACCTTTTCACAATATCGGGGATGGCCTGACTATGAGGAACAGACTCACACTTGTCTTTTTGATTTGTCTATGCGGATTGGCTGCGGCTGGCTGTGGGAGTATTGCCGCGCCGCCGCCTAGTTCCGCTGAACTGACTGCGGTTGCCGCAGAAGAAAACGCTGCGGAAGGCGAAAATGAAAACGCCAGTGCAGCAGAAGCCGTTGCCGTCGTGCCAACCGAAACACCTATCCCGCCGACTGCAACCCCTGTTCCATCCACCGCGACGGCCATTCCGCCAACTGCGACTATCGAGGCAACAGAGGAAGCGCCAGTGCAAGCCGCTCAGGACCCGATTGTTCTGTTGGTCAGTCGCTTTGGCAACGCTGAACATGGCGCGGAATTATTCGTCACAACCTATAATACTGGCGCGGGTCCTTACGCTTGCTCCACCTGCCACAATGTCATTACCGACGATCAGCTTATTGGGCCGGGTATGTATACCATATCAGATCGTGCCGCAAACCGTATGCCGGGGGTTGCCGCAGAAACTTACGTTTATAACTCCATCTTGAATCCGAATGAGTATGTCGTGGAGGGGTTCGTAAGTGGTGTGATGCCGCAAAATTATCGTGATCTCCTGAGCGATCAGGATTTATACGATCTCACCGCGTATCTGTTCTCCCTGCAAGGCTCCTAAGTTAAATAAAGGGACAAGATCGATTGCTTGTCCCTACATTCCGCCCACAGAAATTAATCGCGACCTAATTCCACTAAAAAATTCTCTGGTAGTCGCACAGTATCACCGTCGAGATCAACTTCCGGCTCGAAGATCGGCATCGTTACAGGGGCGGTCAATGGGAGACTGAAATAAATCGCCGTGCCTACGCCTTGTGTACTTTTCATGCTAATCTTGCCGCCGTGTGCTTCAAAAATCTGCTTCGCCACGTATAGTCCCTGTCCCATACCCGGCGTTTGGATGAGCCGTCCATCGGATGTCGCAGGTGTGCCACGATAGAAGCGCTTAAACACCAACTCGCGCTCATCTCTGCCAATGCCCACCCCATTATCGCGGATTCGCAGATTCGCCAGCCCGTCGCTTTCGGCTTTAATTTCCAGCGTCAATGCCCCACCGGGCAGCGTATATTTAATCGCGTTATCCATCAAATTTCCGATTGCCCACCGCAGCCGCTTTTCATCGCCCAGCACATACAGTCCCTTTTGTTCGATGATGACGTGCAGCTTAAGACGATTCGCCTGCGCGATTTGTCGCCATTCATTCGCTACCGTCCACACTAACGTTTCTAGCCGCAGTGGGCGTTGTGCGCGGCGGATGGTGTAGGTGTCGATATTGGAAATCTCGCGCAAATCGACGATCATTTTTTGTAAAGCAATCGCATGGCGCGTAATTTCGCGGGCAAAGCCGTTCATCATGTCCGAAGGCACTCGCGCCCCGGCACGGCCTAATTGTGCCAACGGCGTTTGGACATTCTGCGCGAGATGATTAAGCATGACTTCCCGATCACGTTCCTGCCGCACATGATCGGTGATGTCTCGCAGGATAATCACCGTTCCCAATCGCTTTTCGCTCACGGGCAGCACCACCGCCGCCGCCTGCGCGCTCAACATCCGTCCATCCAGCCCGACTCGCTGCGGATCACCCAGCGCATATAATCCCGGCGCGAGCGCGGTGCCAAGCACTTGCGTTACAACGGCGGAAAGCTCATGCAACCCAGAACTGCGGAACACGCGCTGGCTGCCGAGCAATCCTCGCGCATGATCGTTCATCAGCATCACGCGCCCTTCTAAATCCTGCACGACTACCCCATCGGGTAAACATTCCAATACAGATAGGACGTGCGCTGTCTCGCGCCGCTGCCGTCGAAGTGTTTGTTTTAAGGCATCCTGCTGCTGCTGGCTGTAATCCGCGAAGTGATCTAAGGCTTGGCCTAAAGCACCAATCTCATCCCGTGCTTTCATATTCGTGCGAATTTTGCCCTCGCCTGTCGCCAATGCCGCCACGACCTGCTGTATCCGGTTTGCCCGTCCCGAAATCCGGCTGATGCCCACATAAGCGATACACACTACCCCCCCCGCCAACGCCGCTGCCATCAATGCGGTCAACTGCCGCCCGGTTTCGGTGACGAAAGGCACGTTATCCAGCATAAACGCGCCGACAACGCCCAGCGTATTGGGGCCAAAATTCAATGGCTGGTAGGCCGCTTGATAGCCATAGCCATCAATCGAAATCGTCTGAACCGGAATTTGCTGCACCGCAATCGCGGCTTGGGCAAAGACTTCTGGGGGAAGTGACAGTGAGGTACGATCATCACTTTCAGGAAATGTCGTACCTAATAATTCGCCTTCTGGGCCATAAATTGCTAAATCGGCAATCGCGCTGCCTTTTAACGCTTCTGTAATCGTGGTCAAGCGCTGCCCAACGAGCGCAATACCCATAAATTCATCACCAAGATTAATTGGCGTGGCAGTAAAAAGCATCACGCCGCTAGGGGTTCTTAGCAATCCTGTCGCGCCAACATACGCATCATCCAACACAGAACGGATGATAGGCTGCTGGCTTAAATCCGTTTTATCACTCAGCGCAAAAGCTGTTTCGCCATCCGTCTCGACCTGCTGTACACCCAACACCTCACGTCCTTCGGCATCTGTGACAATCACACTGTCCAGCCCGCCCACCCGCGCTAGGCTTTCTAACATCGGCTGGAGCGCGGCAGCGTCCTCGGCTTCTATTGCTTCGGGAATGCCTATGGTAAAGGCGACTCGCTGAGACTCGGTGCGCTGATGGTCATAAAGATCAGCCGCCCGATCTGCCACCGCCCGGCTGCTTTGCAACAAAACATTTTCTTGCGAGATGACCAATCCCCCTGCCAAATAACGCGCCACTAAAAACGCGCCCACCGAGGCAATGAACAGCGCGACAATGAACAGTGGCGAGATAAACTTCCAGCGCAGCGAAACAAAAAAGGGTTTGCGCGGCGGTTTTGTTTTAGATGGAGTAGATTTAGATTTTGTCATGTGATGATTATATTTCAGAACCGAATAACGAACCGTGTATTTTTTGACCAATTGGTTTTAACATGACGCATAACCCCGATTTTCAAAGGTCTGTGGGTCTACGGGAACATCATTGATGCGTGTCTCGTAATGGACGTGTGGCCCACTGCTGTTACCTGTACTGCCACTCCATGAGACGATGCTCCCCTTGCCCACAAAATCCGCGAGAACAACATTAAATGAAGTGTTATGCGCGTAATACGTAATAAATGGGCCACTTTGTAAAATCACCAGATAGCCATAACCGATTTCGCTCCACCCGGCGAAAATGACCTGACCGCTGTGGGTGGCTTTAACAGGTGATCCAATTGGAAGCGCCAGATCAATACCCGGATGCCCTAAATGAAAGCGCTGCGTTAAAAGCCCTTCCACAGGATTCCCGGCAGGCGCACAATCCACGTTTTGCGGGACTTCATACGGTAAAGTGCGCGGCGCTCCGGCTACATTCGTCGGCGGGACGAGCGTGGGCAAAACAGTATCCGGCACGAAAGGCAGCGGCAGCGGTGGCGATGTAGGATAAGGTAAAGGTGTAGGAAGCGGAGTCGGTGCGGCAAGGCTAAACTGGGTATTACCAGCACTGGGCAGATAAGCCCCGACAGGTTGGATATTCAAACCCAGCGCATCCAGCGGTACAACACCATAGCTTGGCTGTCCATTATCTAAATAATCGATAATTGCCGGGTCGAGTTGAAAAAAACGAGCGACTTCGGTACCCGCCAGCGGTGGCACAGTAGTCACGATTTGCGTGGGAACGGAATAAATCGGTGGACGGCGAATACCCAACGTCCCGGTAAGATACGTCAATCCGCCGACAGCAGCGATTATCAAAATCAGCAGCGGCAAAAAACAACCGTTACGGCGAATAAAGGCAAAGAAGGTACGCATAATCTGGATTGTAGCCTACTTTGCGCGGCTGTGCTGACCTATAGCGCGTGTGCATCAGTCCATAGAATAAGCGATTAATAAATTAACATCAGATCAATGTTAACACTTCTATTCCAAATTTAACCTTCAGTTTAGATAACCTTAGCGTAGAAAGCGTATCATAAACACCGTTGCTTAAATCCAACTGTGAGAAAACTATGCTCAAAACTCCCGAATTCGGACGGGCTGATTTGCACATGCACACTAAAGCCAGCGATGGCCTACCGACGATCCGCGAATTACTCGATTATGTAGCCCATAAAGGACATCTTGATGTCATCTCCATTACCGACCATGATCGGGTAGACGCGGCAGCTTGGGCGTATGAACGCCGCCGCGAATATCCATTTGAAATTATTCCCGGCATCGAAGTCACCAGTGATGCAGGCCATATTCTCGGCCTGTGGGTGACGAAACCTGTTGCCAAGGGGATGTCACTGCAAGATACCGTAGCTGCCATCCATGCACAAGGCGGCCTAGCCATTCTCGCGCATCCCTATCATGTGCATATCGGCGATGTTGGGCGCAATGCACCGCGATACACCTTGCGTCCAGAGGTGTTATTAGAAGCAAAGCTGGACGCGCTTGAAGTTTTCAACGCTGGCATCGTCCTACCGGGTTCAAATATCTGCGCCCGGATATTGGCTCATCGAGCCGGAATAGCCACCATTGGCGGCAGCGACGCACACACATTGGGTGCTATCGGCTGCGGTTTAACGCGCTTTTCGGGTCGTACAGCAGAAGACTTACGAAGCGCCATCATATCAGGCAAGACGATTGTCGAGGGAAAACCATGGCCTCTGATCGATTATTGGAATTATTTGAGGGGTTCGACCCACAACACGTCGAACGAGTTTTTGGCAGAGAGGTTGCCCTCAAGCCGCCCGACCCGTCCCTAAAACTCGCGCCAATCAAACGAGTCGCTATTATCACCGAGGCATTTTTGCCAAAAGTGGATGGTGTGTCCAAGACCGCATACTTGACGTTGAAGTATCTTCAGCAAACAGGGCGCGAAGTATTAGTTTTTGCGCCTGATATTGCACCGGAAACCGTGGGCGAAACACGGGTACATCCGATGCTTTCTGTTGGATTCCCCCAAGCACCGGAAACCCGCATGGCGCTGCCCAATCCTTTCATCGCCCGCGCCTTGCATGAATTCAAACCCGATTTGATTCACCTCTTTAGCCCAGCGATGATGTCTGTAACGGGCATGGCGACGGGACGGCACATGAATGTCCCGATTGTGGCAAATTATCAGACCGATTTACCCGGATACGCCACCCATTATGGCTTTCCGTTTATGGAAAATATCACGCGCAATTGGCTGCGCTATATTCATAACGGCTGCCATTTAACGCTTGTGCCGTCCACCCATACCGCGAATGAACTACATACACACGGGTATAAACGACTGCGTCCGTGGGGGCGCGGTGTAGACAGTAGGCGCTTTAATCCCGCCCATCGCACAGATGAATGGCGGGAAAAATTACTCAACGGGCGTGACCCCTCCTCGCTGTTGTGTGTCTATGTAGGCAGATTAGCGGCGGAAAAACGGGTTGATTTGTTGATTGACGTAGCAAAACTACCCGGCGTTGCCCTAACCATTATTGGGGACGGCGCGCAACGCAGCGACTTAGAATCGCTCTTTGCTGGCACAAATACCCATTTTACGGGTTATTTGCTCGGTGATGAGCTGCCAGCAGCATGCGCCAGCGCTGATGTTTTTTTGTTCACGGGACCCAATGAAACATTTGGTCAGGTCATCCAAGAGGCAATGGCTTCCGGGCTGCCTACGGTGGTCACAAATAAGGGTGCAGTGCATGATCTTGTGATTGAAGGAGAAAGTGGTTATATCTGCGAGGAAGACCCCGTTGCTTTTGCCGATGCGGTGCGCCGCCTGCGCGATCATCTCGATTTACGTCAGAAAATGGCGCTTACTGCTCGCCACATCGCAGAGAACCGTCCTTGGGAAGTGATCCTTTCACAGCTTGAGGGCTACTATGCCGAAGCACAGCAAATTAATGAGCGTTTTGTGCGTGTCTTCGGTACGACAGACTACCATTTTCCATTGAAATTGCCCAATTTATTTATGGATCATTATCGCCCTCCACTGATATGATTTTTCTTCACCTTGGGGGGCATGTTGCACCCCCTAACATGCCTTATTGATGTTATAATCCTCGCCATCTATTCTAAACTCGAACACAACTTTAAGGAATCACGATGTCGGATGAAGATCAAAAAACGCTGGCGCTCATCGCTCACGATGGCAAAAAAGCTGATATGGTCGCCTTTGCCATGCGTTACAAGGCTGTGCTGGAGCGTTACAAATTGGTAGCAACCTCAACAACAGGCAAATTGTTGGAAGAAAAATGTGGCTTAGAAGTGACACGAATGCTTTCTGGCCCCTACGGTGGGGATGCCCAAATCGCCGCACAAGTCGCCGAAGGCAAAATCGCCGCCGTCTTCTTTTTCGTAGATCCGCTAGGCAAACACCCACATGACCCTGATATTCAAACCTTACTGCGAATCTGCAACGCCCACAATGTTCCGTTAGCGAGCAACGCAGCGACGGCCAGTTTCATCATCTCAGTTCAGGCTTTATAGGGGGATACTTCCCCTCCAGCAGGATTTTATTCCCGCCGTTCCCCCTGCCGAATTGCCAGCGCTAAGAAAAGATCTGTCGCGGCAGTCTGCATGAAAATGAAAAGGAGCAGTGCTGGGCCTATCAAAACGCTGTATGGCACTTGGGGCCAAATATCAGCGGCAAACAATCCAAGATAGAGAAAACTAAAGCCCCAGTCGCCCAATGCAGCGAAAGCGACCAACAGCAGCCACATACTGACATCGGTTGCCCCCGTCAAGCCGGAACCACGAAAGCGCGTAATGCCGATGACGAGAAACACCACAATCCCAATACGAATAGCGGATAGCGCGATCTGCGCCAGCCCAACATAAATACGCTGTTTGGACAATGTGGAGACAAATAGCCCCAAGGCTGCATCAAAGCCCAGCCCTGTCAGCGGCAGCAGCAACGAAGCCGTCATCATCAACGCCAAAAAAAGCACGCCCACCGGAACAGGAACTTGGGGTGTAGCACCGCCAACGAGATAATTGATATACTCGCCACTGAAGGCTGTAAGGTCATAAAGCAGCGCACCAATCATAATAAGCCGCGCCAGCAGCAGCACCCCTAAAAACCCACGCAATCGATAGAGGACAACCGCGCTCCATCGCGCTCGAAGCACCAACCCAACTCCGCCCACTGTTGCCCGCAAGTTGTCCCATGTCTGACGACGTTTTTCCTCTTCCACGACCCCTACCGTGAGCGCTAAAGCAGAAAGCCGTGCGACCAATTGTAAAAACAAGACAGGCCCGATGAGTACTTCGAAGATCACTTGACTCACTGGGCGTTCTAAGGGATTCGTTGTCATAAAATCGCTGGCGACAATCCAACCAAGCATTAAAGCCAGCCCACCACCCAACATAATAAAAAACGTGCGTATTAATCGCGCACGGCGACTTTCAGTTTGAGAAGCGCTCAAAAGTGATCGCAAAATCGGATGGTCGGCACGCGCCCAAACGGGCAGTTGGCGTTGAATCATAAAGTAACATCCTCAATTAAGTCCATAACCCGACCTGATATACCACGCGACAAAGCACCCTGCCAGTCGCTTTCTTCTATTCGTACTGTATGAGTATAGCGGATGTAATGAATAATCGTCTCAGGAATCGCACCGCCGAGTTGTTCACGCACGGCTTCGGCATAAACACCCAATTGTAAATGGTAGCGCCGCGCATGATGAGCGATCAACGCAGGATTATCTGCCGCATTCCTCACAGTGCTGGTTTTATAATCCGCGATGACCCATCCGCCGCCGCGCTCACGAAACAAAACATCAATTACTCCGTGAATGATACGTCCATCACACTCATAGATAAATGGCAGTTCTCGATAAACCGTAACCGCCTGCTGCACACGATGATATACATCACTTTCTTTAAATTTAATCAGAAGCTCCAAAGCTTTTACCGCCGCACGATCACACAGCAGATCATCGGTAATGCCCTGCTTCCACGCATAATTCCGCAACATCTCCATGTAATCCGCGTCGCCCATCCCTTGCGGAAAGCGCCACCAGCGCAGCACCTCATGGACGATTTCCCCAATCTGGCGCGGACTCACGCCACTAGCACGATCGCTGACCCAATCTACTACCGATGGCGCATCATGCAGCACTTGACGGCGAAACCGACTGCGATAAAAGGCTCGGTCTTTTTCATCAATCGATTCTTCAATACTGCCCAGATCAGCGATATGCGTGGCGGAAAGATGCCGCGCCTGCGCCTCACGTTGAATCACAATTTCATTTAGCAAAAGAGGCTTCACTGCTTCACCTGGCAGCGATGCCCCCGCCTGAATGAATTGATTTTCCCAAGCGGATTTTTCTTCCAACGGTGCAGTCGCTATTTCGTCATCTGCCACAGAATCAGCGGCATAAAAAATTTGCACTCGTCCCCAGTCGGTATCGGCAGTCGCCAAATTCTCCGTCAATTCTAGCGCCTCAATCAAATGACCAATCCAACCGCGTCCACGCCATGCGCCTGTCTTTTTATCCTCGCTGATTTGTCCGCTGACGATCAAGGCATCTTGGGCGCGTGTCGCAGCGACATAAAATAAGCGTAGCCGCTCCGCATCGTCGCGCAATTCGCGTAAGCGCTCTGCCCGACGATAAGCATAGGGTTTGGTAAGTTTATCTTTTTCGGCATCATACACTTTACACGCCAAACCATAATCGCCGTCGTAGACCAGAATATCACTGCTGCCGCTGCTTTTCTCCCAAGACGCATCGGCCAGCACCACCACCGGAAATTCCAGCCCCTTGCTGGCATGGACGCTCATAATCTGCACCGCGCCTTCCGAGTCCAATAAGGCTTCGCCCTCGCGCACTTCACGCGCACTTAAATCGCGCAAATAAGCCGAAAATGCGCCTAAAGTGACTTTTCCGCTGGACTGCGCTTTTTCCAGCAATTTTTCGATATTGCCGCGCCGCCTTGCGCCATCTGGCAACCCGGTGAGTATCGCCAGATAACCCGTCCGCGCTAAAGCATCGCGCAGCAGTTCAGAGATCGTCACCCGCCCCGCTGATCCACGCAGCGCATAAAAAACTTCACGAGCAAAAGCAACGCTTGCCAATTCATCATTAGGCAGCCAATCGCTAGGCGCTGCCAATACGTCCCACAGCAGGATTTTCCTATCATCGGCATGAATCCGCAGTGCTAGAAGGGCATCATCGCTTAAACCAAATAACGGTGAGCGCAGCGCCGACATGAGCGCGAGTTCGTCCGCCGGGTTATAAAGCACATTCAGCAGATTGAGCAAATCCCACACTTCCTGACGGTTATAATAACCACGTCCTGCAAGTGTCACGAAAGGTAATCCCGCGTTTTTAAATGCTTCTTCATACAACGTAACGTTGCTCAGGGATTGGAACAAAATCGCCGCATCGCCATAGTGCATTGGACGATGTTCTCCGACTGCCTTGTCATAAATCACACGCCCAGAATCGACCATTTCGCGCAAGCGATTGGCAATTTCGTAGGCTTCGCGGCGGCGGCAGTCTTCTATACCGATTTTAGGCCCATCATCTTGCAAAGTGCGTCCGTCAATCAACAGCATCTCAATCGGCGGATGATCGCCGGGCGGCGCGAACTCTCGAAAAGCCGTCATCACTACACCGAGTTCAACCTGATACGCACTGACAGGGCTGCGTAAATCACGTACTAACAGCCGCGCAAAAATGGCGTTAAAGTGCGTCACCAGTGGGCGATGTGTGCGGAACGATTCAACCATATCAATCGGCTTTCCACCAGAAGCGACAATTTGCTGACGCACACTGCCAAACACACTCACATCCGCGCCCCGAAACGCATAGATACTTTGCTTCTCATCCCCGACAACAAACATCGACCCCGGTGTGTCTAATCCTGCCAGCGACTGCACAATCGCCCATTGATCGGCGTTGGTATCCTGAAATTCATCCACCAACAAATGTCGGAATTCCGCGCCTTGGTAACGCGCCCGGACTTCAGGATGATTCAGGAGCAAATCGCGGGTGAGCGCTTCCAAATCATTAAAATCAAGCTGGGCGGCGGAAGTCTTCATCGTCCGATAATGATGCGCTACTCGCCTCAACAAGGAAGCCCATAACGGCAGCATCTCCGCCGCCCTTTCATCAAATGCCCCAGGCGGCTCACCGATCACATCAAGGGTGGCTTTCGCCGCATCCCGAATCGCGGTCAGAACTTTTTTCGCCAGCGCGAATTCTTCCTCCCCGCCCCAATTTTTGGCGCTCCCGCCCCGCAGATTAATGCCCGCGATTTCGTTCAGCGCGTTTAAAGCCGAATCGCCGCCGGGATTTTGATTAAGATATGCCAACCAATCGAGACAGTCTTGCCACTTTTTACCAAGCGCATCATCAGCGGGATCCACCGTCCCAATCGCCTCAGCTTCACTCAAAAAGCCGTTGATATAGCTTGGGATGTCATCCCACCACTGCTGCATCCACAATATCATCAAATCATCTGGCAGATCATGAACCGCGTTCAGGAGCGAAAAATCCGCCAACGTTTCACGAATTGCGAGGCCTTCATATTCAGTAAACAGCCGTACCGCCGGATCATTTTCTGCCACCATCTGCACGAGCGCATTTTCAATCGCTTCATCTAGCAAAATCGCCGCGTCGGTTTCGTCTAGGACGACAAAATCAGGATCAACACCCGCTTGCGCTGCGTTGGCGCGAAGCAAAGTGGCGCAAAGGCCATGAATAGTGTCAATGCGGGCGCTGTCCATCGCAGTAAGCAATTGTGACCAGCGCAGATTCTCTGTTTCTTCCAGTGCAGATTGTAGACGTTCCGTGAGTGACAAGCGCACGCGATCTCGCATTTCTCCGGCGGCCTTTTTGGTAAAAGTGATCGCCACCAGCGCGTTCAATGACCAATCAGGGTTGCGTTCCAGCAGCGCGAGATACCGCTCGACCAATACGCGAGTCTTGCCGCTGCCCGCCCCGGCGATGACAATGACATTTTGATCGTGGGTGTAAACAGCGTCATGTTGGTCAGAAGTAAAATTCATAAGTGGCTTTCGATATAAAATGAAAAATCGCTCTCAAATGCAAATTGGGTTAATCGCGCTTTTTCCGGCTCATAATGCTCATCCGGCAAAGCTGGCTGAATTCGCAGTAACGCACACATTTGCCCTCCTGCAATTTATTAGCGTGGGTAGCGAAGTCCCCCGCCCGGCCTTGCGCCAGATAGCGTGTGAGATGCGCCCGGCCTTGTTCGAGTGCTTCCTGCCCAATCGAGTCGTCCAGATGCAAATCCCCGCTGATTTTGCTATTGCTCACATGCCAGAAAAGGCCACCCGCCACTTCTTCTGGTGCATCAGGATCACTTTTCAGCAGCGTTTCTGAAGCCAACGCATAAACCATCATCTGAAAATTACGCCCTTCGCTAATTTCAGAAATAGGAATCGTGGTGCTGCCTGTTTTGTAGTCGATAATGATGGCGCGATTTTCGGCGCGGTCAATCCGGTCAATATAGCCGCGCACTTGTAGCGCTTCGCCATCATCTAACGCAATCGTCACAATCTGATCTTCATCCATACCAAAGGGGGCTTCCAATTGATACGGGACACGGGGAATATGCCCAAATTTTTTGTTGATGGGGCTATCCGCACTAAAATCCACTCGGACGAGTGATTCCAGCTTTCGCAACAATATCGCTTGTTCCTGCGTCCAAAGTGCATCCGCCCGAAAACCAATTTTCTCTGGTGCGGCGTTGAAAACATCATGCGCGACTGTACGCAGTGTGCGGAGCGCATCTTCAATATGATCGGGGGTGATCGTGATGCCCTGCCGCAGGAAATGCGCGTAAGTCTTTTCTAAAATTTCATGATTAAGCGTCCCGCGTTGGGCGGCATCCATACCTTCTTCTGGCTCTTTAATTGCCTCTAGCTTAAGTAAGCGTTTGGCGAAATAGCGAAATCCACATACCCCATAATCATTAAGCTGTGATGCACTCCAGACTTTCCCCGTACCTAATTGCCCGGCAGCGTATTCAACTAAGCGGTTGTCTTGCAAGCGCCCACTATAAAGATCATATGGATTAGTAGAAATACGACCTGCTTCAATTAAACGTCCCCTGCGGATACCCGCCCAATAAGGCGTTTTAGTGAGCAGCCAATTATATAATCCGGCTTCCGTAGGCTTGACTAAATCAAACGGCACATTGAATCCAGCGGATACCGCTAAGACAGCCTCATCCAGTGTGGCGACTTCCGCTGCTGGCACGACCTGCCCTACGCGCAAACGATCACGCTGAATCAAGTCGGCACTGTTTGTAAAAGCAATTGTAACCGCCCGCCAAAAAACACTCTCAACCCATCGCTTGCCCTCTTGCACAGTAGAACGAGAAAGCGTCAGCGACTCACGGGGTAAGCAAATTAACTCGTAGAAAAGACCATCATCAGCGGCACGCTCGGCTTGTGTTTTCAGCCTAATCCCACGCGCTCGTAAGGCACGGCGTTCACTATCCAAATAAAGCGGGTCTTCAGGAATTTGCTGTGGGAAAATCCCTTCGGATAGGCCGACAATAAATACATGCTTATGCGGCAGGCCACGCGCATCTGTTGCCGTCGTCACCAACACCCTTCCAGAGCGATTCGGATGCGAATCCACTGTCGCGCTGGCAACGGCAGCCAATAAATCCGTCGCAAAGGCTGCCCATTCTAAGGAGATGTCTTCCGCCGCATTCTCCAATGAACGCAGCAACTCCCGCGAGGTGAGTAAGCCGCGCAAAACATGCTTGAATGCTTGGATCGCCCCCAAATCACGAGTCACAATGTCGCTTCCCGCGGCGCTATCCCGCAGCCGAGCGATCATATCAACCGAATATCCGCCCTGCTCAATCTCGAATTCTTCCGACGGCAAATCAGCATCACGATTAGATTCTTGATCCTCTCCCATGAGTCGCTCTAACCAGCGGATATATCCGGCAACCGTTTCAAATTCCGGCGGAGTCACTGCTTTAAAGAATGTATCCAAATCTGCTATCAAGAACTCGGCTTCATCAACCGTCAGCAGCGGTAGTTCTTCCGCACTTTCGTCTTCGTTGAATTTGCCCCGGCTGGCCTGCGCGATAGCATCCAACCACATATTGCGCCCACCCATAACGTGATGTTGAAGGCTGATTTTTTCCAGCAGCGCGACCTGCGAATCGGTCAGCGCGGGGATAGCAAAATAAGGAGAACGAAGCGCATCCAAGACATCTCGCCGCCGAAAATCGCGATCATGTAGACTAATGAGGCTTAATAACGCGACAACGGCTGGATTTTCTAACAGCGGATCGCCATAATGAGAGACAAGCGGCAGTTTATAGGCTTTGCCATAAGCGGCGAAATAGGCTTGATAGCGTGACCAATCACGCAGGGCGATTAAAATATCATCCGGCGCACAGCCATCCAACAAAAGCCGCTTCACCTTTCGCAGCACAGAAGCCACTTCCGAGGCCGGATCCGGCGCTTCGATCAAGTGAAGGCCGCCGCTGCTTGGCATAGGCTGGACTTTGGGCAAAAAGACCTCATCAACCAACCGCTGCAAATCATAATGACGCTCGGCGTCGGCATGACGGATATATTGGGTCTCTACCGCCGGAAACCGTTCCTCAAACAGCCGTTTTGTTTCTTCAAACCGCCGCCCAACAATCGTTTCGCGTCCGGGAACTGTCGTCAGAGTAACCGTGCTGTCAATTGCACGATCAGCGAGTAAGGCCAATAAATCAGCTTGCACCGGAGTGAATTGATCGAAGCCATCCACGAGCAGCAGCGTTAAATCGCCTGCGAGGTCGCGGTTGTTCACGAGGGCTTCCACCGCCAGCCAGCCCTGCCCCTCTTTATCGACCAGATTATACCGGCGCAGTTTATCCTGATACCCGGCATAAATCAGCGCGAGTTCACGGTCTTTAGAAGTTCTACCTGCTAAAGCAAATTCATCAGGGTAAACCCGATTCTGCTTTAGTTCATAGATAAATTCCGCCACGATACGGACGAAACCGGGTGTATGCGCGATTCCGCCAAACACAGAAATCTCATCCATCCAATACAAATCATCAATCACACGGCGCAGAACACCATAACGCGCCGTATCGGTTAAATGGCGTGGGGGCTGCCCTGCGCCATCCAAAAGGCGTTGATACAAATCATAAAAATTAAAAAATTCGACATTAAAATAAATTTTTCTCGCTGGGTTCCATTCAATTAAGCGGTGACGGAAAGCATCTTCTTGGCGTTTGCTCGCCAGCAGCACCCAAACCCGCGCAAAAGGCTGTGCTTCTAGCGTGGAAATCAATTGAGTCAGCGCAACTTCTGTCTTGCCAGCGCCAACCGGGGCAAGGACGATCCGTGCAGACATGGGTTAATCCCCTCTCAAGTAAGTCGCCAAAAATGCCAAAACGCGCTGGGCGTATTCAGTAGGATTACACTGCATCAAGCCGCCATGCCCTCCACCGGGTACGAGATAAAGCACTTTAGGCTCACCTGCTGCTCCATACAAGCGTTCTGCGTGACTTACCGGGATGGTAGAATCAGCCATGCCGTGCATGATGAAGATTGGACGCGGCGCGATGTCGGCGATCACATCAATCGGGCGCACCGCATATAAATTTTCGCCGGATTGCAAACCCGTCCATTGGATAATCAAATCGCCAAAGGGGAAGCGCGGCAGGCTGCTTACATTACGTATACCATCCGCAACCACGTTAGAAAATGCACCATACGCGCCATCAACTATCAGCACCCGTGCTTGGGGAATTTCTGCCATCGCCAAGATCGCCGTTGCCCCGCCCATCGACGCGCCATACAGACCAATACGCTCTGAATTGACTTCTGTCTGCTGCGTTAGCCACGCGAAGGCCGCTTGGACATCTTGGACTTCGAGCAGCCCCATTGTGGTTACACGCCCTTCGCTCGTGCCGTGATTACGTGAATCAAATATCAACACTCCGTAACCTGCATTGAGAAAAATGGGCAGCTCAGCCAGAAAATGGGTGCGGTTGCTGCCATGACCGTGAATGAAAATCAGGCTTGCGCCGTCTGTATAAGGAGCAGGAGGAATATACCAACCGTCTAAACGCAGCCCATCCTGTGTTGTAAATGCAGCATCTTCCCAAGTCTCAACACCTAAAGTTAAAAGTGCAGCGGGATCAGAGGGTCGATGCACTGGATAGGCAAGAGAATAGGCTTGGATAATCGACAAACCACCCAACGCCATCAGCAGGCCAATAGATAGCGCTGTAATGCTAAACATTATCATATTTCGCGTATAGCGCCAGCGACTTTTCCTGCTACCCACTCCCCAAAAACGCATCTCTACTTCGTTTGCAGAAGTTTATTGAGTGCCGTGGTGGTTGGCGTATCGATCCGTTCTTTGGCTAAATAATCGCCTTGTAAACGTGTAAAAAGCGATGTCAAATGCGTGGGCGGTACTACTGGGTCTTTGACTTGTAACCGCACTACAGGGTCGGGGTAGATAAAGACAATCACCCCAAAAACCGGCACACGCTCTAGCTGATTCGCCGTTAGGAATTCACGCAGGCTTTTGATGTCGTCTACGGCTTGTTGGGTGGGGTTGGGGCGCAGCGGAACGCCACCGGGACCGCCTTTCAGCCAACCAGCCGCCTCATTAAAATACGCCCCTTTATGGGTGAGGATGCGGAAAACCAACGCACCCGCTGGTCCCACCAGCACCCCATCAATATAACCCAACCCACTCTTATTCACATTCGTAAAAAAGGTGTAACGGTCATCCAGATAACGGCTGAGTTCCCGACCTGTTTGCACCGCGTCGGTATTTTCTGTCCGCAGCGTCAGCGCCCGAATAATGATACCTGCACCCGCAAATGCTACTAAGATGCCCAAGATAAAGGCGCTGTTACGTGCGAAAAGATAGGTCGCGTAACCGCTGCTTTCTGGCGCAGTCCAAGGAAAAACAAATAACGCAACACCCACTAGTGCGAGAAATACACCAGCAGCAACGATGACACTCGCTAAAACGAGCATATTACGTGACCGACGAACCAGCGGACGCGCCGGCGAGACAACCTTCATAACGGGTTTGTCCTTCTATGATAAGGTTAGGATTTCTTGTCGCCATCCAAAGATTTGGCGACAGGAGCGGGAGCAACCACCGTCGCACGACGACGCGCAATCGTATCTTCTAATAAATTTTGCAGTTCGTTAAATTTGGGCAGCGGCTTATAGACCAATTTATCCGCGCCAGCCGTCTTAATAACGGCTCTTTCTTCTTCGGGTGTTAGTTTATACGCCGTCGTCAAGACAATGGCGACATTACCCAAAATCCGACTATGGCGCAGACGCTCCCCTACGGCGGGGCCGTTAATGTCACCTGGCAAGCGAATATCTAATAAAGCCAATTCTGGCAATTCACCCTGGAAGCGCCCATGATCGACATCATCAATCCAAGCAACAGCTTCCTCACCATCAACGAAAGCCACCCCCTCGATTCCCCAAATGCCGAACATCGCAAGCAGCACTTCGTAAATATCTGGCTCGTCTTCAACAACCATCCACGTTGACAAGATGAATCTGCCTTTCTCAGGAACTTCGATAACCTGCGTATGATTTCTGTTATCCTTCACAGCCCTATTCTAACACATCCCTTACGCCACAAAAATAATCTTATTACGAATTTTTCGCAAACGAATAGGACGATCTCGTCAGAACGGACAAAACTATAGGCTGATTAAGCCAAAGCGCGGTATACTTTAAAGATGTTTTGCGTTAGCTTGATGTAAAAGTAGGCTAAAAACGCAGCGATGACTAAACTAGACTTCACAAACAGAACAGAGACGGAGGGGGCGAGACTTGAACTGGTTAATCGCCGAAGATGAGGCGGACATCCGCAACTTGGTCGCTATGATGTGCCAAGTCTGGGGGCATACCCCGATGACATTTGAAAATGGACAAAAAGCCTGGGACTGGTTAGATATTATCGATTCCGGGCAGTATAAAGGCGTAATGCCGGATTTTGCCCTCATGGATATTCGAATGCCCGGCAAGCGCGGCAATGAAATCGCCCAACGGATACGCCGCACACGCGGTCTTTCGGGGATACCGATTGTGTTGATGACAGCTTTTGTGCTGTCCGAAGACGAAATGCAGCGGATGCGTACAGAATTTGGCGTGGATTATGTTATCAATAAACCTCTGCCAGATTTTGAGCGCCTACGGACAATTTTGCACGATATTATTACCAACAAAGCGAGGGCTTAAGTCTGATGGACAATCCGTCCACCCCACCCTCTAACGCAGGCGAGATCAGCAGTTTAATTAGCCGCGTCAACCAGCTTGGTGCCGCCACAGAGCGCCTTTTTAGCCGCCTTTATACGGGACTGAACCGCCGTTCACAAACTGCTAACGACGAAGAGATGACCGCACGCCAGCGCCGACGCGAAGAACTTCAACGCAAAATCGAAGGTGCGAAGCAGATCAGCGCACAAAATAGACTGCTTAAAACTTCGATTCAAGAAAAAGACCTGATCGTTGACCAATTAAAAGGGATACTTTCTGGTCTTGATCTAGGAATCATCATGCAGGATAACGAAGGGCGCATCGTCTTTTTCAATAAATCCGCCCGCGACCTGCTCGGCAGTCAGAAAAATTTTTGGGAAACCGAACTGGGCAGCCTGTTTGATACTTACCGCGATGTGACCCGCACTGAATCTGAGATGGTTCCATTAGGCGATCCTACACGCATTCAGGTCAATAACCGTATCGTCGGCGCACAACTCGCAGCAGTATCCAACGACGATGGGGATCGCTTAGGGACGATGATTGTCCTGCGTGATGTCACCCGCGACGCGCTGGCAGATCGCCTTAAAGATCAATTTGTGACTGCGATCAGCCATGAATTAAAAACACCCATGACGGTCATCAAAGGCATGAGCGAAGTACTTGCCAGCCAACCCGAAGGCGCAGCGCCCAACCGCCGCTTGCTGGAAACGCTCACGCGCAATGTGGATATTCTTGATCGCATGGTGGTAGAACTGCTCGATATTTCCGAGATGGGTGCTGGTACATTCGATGTCCGTCAGGATAATTTGGAGGTTGAATCACTCATCTGGAGTATAGTCAACGGCGCGGCACCGGAAATCAAAAAGAATAAACTGTTCATTATGGTGATGACCCGCGACCTCAGCCGCCTCATCGTTTCCGGTGACGATCAACGCTTACGTTGGGCGCTTGGTCATATCCTGCAAAACGGCATCCGTTATACCGAACCCAGTGGCAACATTATCATTGCTGCCGGTCTTGATGAGGATAATCCCGCTTATATCACCGTAGATGTTATAGATAATGGTGTAGGGATTTCAGAAAAAGACCTCCCCCATATTTTTGAGCGTTTTTACCGAGGCGAGCCACGTACACTATCAGGCAAACTGCTAGACCCACGCGGCTTAGGTCAAGGATTATTCGTCGCCCGAACTGTTGCCGAAGCACATGGCGGTTATTTGCGCGTCCAAAGTGAGCAGGGGCGCGGTAGCATCTTCACCTTATCGCTTCCGGCTGTAAACCGCACCAATTGATCGAGAGTAGGCAATCGCCCATTAGTATGGCGCGTTTGCCCCAATTTTTGGCATTTATTGATAGTGCAGAACGATCTATTGTTTTAATTTGGCTTTCGTCTTTTCGCTTTCCGCTTTCAACTTTTTCCTTTCGCCTCCACCTCTACGCGCATTGCTTTTAATGCTTGCGCCGATAGGCAAGCAAACGTTACAATCTCTGCGAAATTAATCCTCCGTCTAACGAGACGTTTTCAGGAGACTTAACAGTGCCGCCTATTGGAGCATTTACATTTGTTTTACATAGCCACCTGCCCTATGCAAGGTTGGCTGGGCGCTGGCCTCATGGTGAAGAGTGGATTCACGAAGCCGCCAGCGAAACGTATATTCCATTGCTGCAAGCGCTTTACGATTTAAAAGAGGAGGGCATTAAATTCAAATTGACCATTGGCATTACACCTATCCTCGCCGAACAATTAGCAGATCCGCTTGTCCTCGACCATTTTGATCAGTATTTGGAAGAAAAAATTACCGCTGCTAAAAAAGATATGGTGTTCTTTGGCGCAAAGGAAGAAATCGCTGTCGAGGTGATTGAGGAAGTGACGGAAGGAGCCGCCACCGTTGAAGAAGCGATTGAAGCCCAGCCCGGCACAGAAAAATTCCCTGCTATACAGAAGCAAGAACCACCGCCCATCGAATCTACCGCTGACCCTCATCTCTCTTATCTGGCAGAGTGGTATAAAAACTGGTACGAGAGCATTAAACAAGCCTTTGACACGCGTTTTAAGCGAGACATAATCGGCGCATTCCGCCAATTACAAGACGAAGGCTACATCGAAATTACCACCAGCGCAGCGACACACGGCTACCTGCCGCTGCTCTCGCGGGACAGCTCTATTCGCGGGCAGCTCCAAACAGGAATCCAGAGCTATCGGCGTTTATTTGGTAAAGAGCCAACCGGAATTTGGCTACCAGAATGCGCCTATCGTCCAGCGTATGTGAACCGCGCCGGCCTCGTCCGTGCTGGTATCGAGCGCTTTTTAAACGAAGTCGGCATTAAGGTCTTTTTCAGCGAAACCCACACCATCACGGGCGGGAATCCAGTGGGTGTTGCAGCTGGAGACGTGATTGGCCCTTACGGTGATATTAAACGGCGTTACGTTATTCCCTCATCGCCGACCTATCTCACGCCGAAACGTGATGTGACCACCTACCAAGCCTATTATGTTGCGGATACCACCGATGGCGCTTCGGCTGACCATCATTCCAACGTGTCCGTTATTGGGCGCAACAACCGCACAGGTCAACAGGTGTGGAGCGCGGATTGGGGCTATCCGGGCGATTTCGACTACCGTGAATTCCACAAAAAAGCCGGAACAAGCGGCCTGCAATATTGGCGCGTCACAGGTGCAAAAACCAACCTTGCCCATAAAGATTACTATCATCCCGAATGGGCGACCTTCAAAGTTGAACAACATGCCGAGCATTTCGCACACTTAGTGGGCGATCTGCTGCGTGAGTATAGCAATGAAACGGGCGAATATGGCCTCATCGCCTCTAACTACGACACCGAACTTTTCGGCCATTGGTGGTTTGAAGGCGTGATGTGGCTCGGCAAAGTGTTGCGCCATCTGGCACAAAATCCTGATGTCGAACTGACCACCGCCAGCAAATTTGTGGGCGAACATCCGCCAAAACAAGTGCTGGTCATTCCCGAAGGCTCATGGGGCGCAGGCGGAACGCACTTTACATGGGACAACGGCGATACCCATTGGATGTGGGCTCCCATCCACGAAATCGAGGTCGAAATGGAAGGGCTTGTCGCTAAATATCTGAATCCAACCGACGACCAAAAAGCCGTTTTGAACCAAGCCGCCCGTGAGATGCTGCTGCTGCAAAGCTCAGATTGGCCGTTCTTGGTGACGACAGGACAGGCGCGTGAGTATGCCATCCAACGCTTCAGCCAGCATGTGGAGCGATACACGAAGTTGGTAGCCAGTTTGGAGGCAGGCGGCGCGGATGTCGCGTTAGCAAATGAGCTTTACGAACTGGATAAAGTTTTCCCGGATATTGATTATCGCGTCTTTGGGGCGTAGGCATAGCGATGAATGTCTTATTTGCAACCGCAGAAGCCTACCCTTTTGCCAAAGTTGGTGGCCTAGCAGATGTGATCGGGTCATTACCGAGTGCGCTGCGGCGGGAAGGGCATGATGTCCGTGTCATCATGCCTGGCTACGGCTTTATTGATCACAACAAACACAATATTAGTCATTTATTCACCTTCCCATTTGACCATCGGGAAGGCACCTCTGATATTAGTGTATACACCACAGTCCATGAGGGTGTCCCGTTTTACTTCGTCCAAAGCTGGCCGTATTTTGGGCAGGACAGCATGGTTTATACCGACTGGAATTGGGACTCGCCCCGCTTCATTTTTTTCAATCAGATTGTTATAGCTACGCTCTGGGAACTGCGTCAACGCATCGGCTGGTTCCCGGAGGTCGTCCATGTCAATGATTGGCACACCGGGCTTTTGCCTTTCTTAATTACCGAAAAAAGCAGCCAACCCGAATGGGCGCGGGTCGCTACAGTTCTGAGCATCCATAACCTCGCCTATCAAGGCGATCACATGGGCGGCTGGCTGTGGAAAGCGGGTGTGCATGGGCGGCATCATCCCAATCTTGTTTATCAAGACTTGACCGATAACATGCTCGCTATATCCATCGCTTATTCCGACTTTATCACCACCGTTAGTCCCCGTTACGCCATCGAAATCCAATATCCCTACATGGGGTACGGCTTAGATGGCCTCATCCGCACTCGTGTCGCCGATCTTTATGGCATCTTAAACGGCATTGACATAGACAGGTGGAATCCTTCAACCGATAAACTGCTTGCCGCCCGTTACGACGACACCGATTTTCAAGAAAAGCGTGTGCTGAACAAACGTCATCTGCAAGAAATCGCCGGGCTGCCAGTGGATGATACGATCCCCCTCATTGGTCTGGTGAGCCGGCTCGTGTGGCAAAAAGGGATTGACATCGCCCTCCCTGCGCTGCGCCGTTTACTCGTGGATACTAATGTTCAATTTATCGCGCTCGGCACAGGTGATGCAGTTTTAGAAACCGGGCTGGGACGACTTGGGCAAGATTTTAACTGGCGGGCGCGGGCTTACCTTCAATATGATGATGCCGTTGCACAGCATATCTATGCGGGTGCGGACCTCTTTCTCATGCCGAGTCATTTTGAGCCGTGCGGCATGGGACAAATGTTGGCGATGCGTTATGGTGCGCTGCCCTTGGTCAGAGAGACAGGCGGCCTAGCAGATACCGTCGAGAATTATGACGGTGGTAATGCAGAACGCGGTACAGGATTCGTCTTTAGCTGGGAAAAGCCTGATGCCGTTTTAGGAACACTGCGCTGGGCAGTAAATACCTATCACGAAAATAAAGAAGCATGGGCGCGGATGCAGCGCCGGGCGATGCGGAGCGATTTTAGCTGGCGTAAGAGCGCTGGAGAATATGCGGATTTATATCGCAAAGCAGTGAACGCAAGAAAATAATCTAGCCAAAAACCTTATAGGACTAGCGTTCACGCATATGAGAAAGTTCTTGTTTCGGCATAATTTATATCATTATATATAAAGGACTTACCCTATGAAAGTTAAAGCCGTTATCTTGGCAGGTGGGGAAGGCACTCGCTTGGCAACGCTCACCACCAAACGCGCTAAACCTGCCGTACCCTTTGCAGGCAAATATCGCATTATCGACTTTACTTTAAGCAATTGTGTCAACTCAAATATTTTTGATGTCCTTGTCCTTACGCAGTATCGTCCGCACAGCTTAAATGACCATATCGCACGGGGCCGCCCTTGGGATTTAGATCGCTCGTTCACCGGTGGCGTGTGGCTGCTGCAACCCTATAAAGGACGTTTCGATACCGATTGGTATCTGGGAACAGCCGACGCTGTTGCCCAAAATATGAGCTTTATCCGTCAGGGTCGTCCGGAATACGTCCTCATCCTTTCCGGCGATCACATTTATCAGATGGACTACGATGTCCTCATCAATTATCACCGCGAGAAGAATGCCGATGTCACCATCTGCACCATTCGTGTCCCGATGGATGAAGCCAGCCGCTTTGGTATTTTGGATGTGGATGATGATTATCGCGTGACCAATTTTCTGGAAAAGCCAATTGACCCACCGAGCAATCTGGCCAGCATGGGGGTCTATATTTTCAGCTATGCCGCGTTAGAAAAGATGCTGGAAATCGATCAAGCTGACCCTGAATCTGAAAAAGATTTCGGCAAAAATATTATCCCGCGCATGGTGCGCGAAAAAATGGAAGTCTTCGCCTATCCTTACGGCGGGTACTGGATTGATGTAGGGACGGTGGATGCTTTCTGGGAAGCCCATATGGATTTGCTCTCAAATCCGCCTTCGATGAACCTCAATGATCGCACATGGATTATTCATACACGAAGCGAGGAACGTCCGCCCGTGCGGATTCATCGCGGCGCGACCATCATCGACAGCTTAATTACCGATGGCTCAGTGATTGCCGATGGTGCAGTTGTGGAGCGTTCGGTATTGTCGCCAGGTGTTTATGTCGGCCCGAATGCCGTCGTGCGCGAATCGATCATCTTGAATGATGCCTACATTGAAGCGTCAGCCGTTGTGGAACGCTGCATCCTAGACAAAATTGTCGTCATCGGTCACAACGCCCATGTCGGCGATATTCAGCACATGGGTGATTTAGGGATTACGTGTGTCGGCAAGAATACGCACGTTCCAGCCGGGTTTACGGTTGGACGTAACGCCATCTTAGGGGTGGATTTACGTGCCGAGGATTTTGCCAGGTACGAAAACAAAATTGTCCCGCACGGCGCGACAGTGGGCTATAACAAGAAGAAAAAATAACGGAAATTGTGCAAATTGTGGGGGCGCAATCTGTTGCCCCCACGATATAATAGCAGCTAGATTGATTAACCCTCTGCACCGTTTGACGACGTATTGACAACCGAATTATCGCCACTAAAAGGATTCGGGACATATTTATCCGCTTCCCAGTCGTTATGCCATTCGCCGTTGACCAGATAGCGGAATTGATATTCCTTACCTACGTCCAAAGTCAAATCGAGCTTAAAGCGCCCGTCCTTCAACTTCTCCATCGGATGAGAAGTCTCGTTCCAGTCATTAAAATCTCCGACTAGAAAGACGGTATTCGCGTCCGACAACTTATGCGTATAGAAACTTACTTTATGGGATTTACCCTTATTGACCGATTTTTTCTTGAACATTATGACTCCCCTTGTGACGTCTGTGTGCATCAATTTTGATGCCAATGCAGATAATGGCATTCTAGCACAAGAAGCATCCCCAGAAAGGTGAAGTTTATCACAAACTCTTGTGCAATGTATCCAAGCATTAAAAACCTCTTTAGCGAATCAACGTTGCCAATACTTCGGACTCAAGCTATTCTAATCTCGGTATTTAGCTGGCCTTAAGGTCACAAAAATCCTGTAAGGAATCCTTTTATTATCGCTCTATTTCAAAATTCTATCCCGCTAATGGCAAAAAACTCACAGGAGTTCACCGTATGATTAAACCTGTCGCTACAGTTAATGTCGTCCCCAACTTGCCCAAACCCTTGGAACGCCTTTACGAACTGGCCTACAACCTGCGTTGGGCGTGGGACATCGACACCCATACGCTTTTTCGGCGCTTAGACCCTGATATTTGGAACAGCACCCGCCGGAATCCGGTGTGGCTGCTGGGGCTTGTTAACCAAGAACGGTTAAATTTTTGCGCGAATGACCCGGCCTTTCTCGCCCATTATAACCGGGCTTGTGCTGGCTTCGATGACTACATGGCAGCTAAGAATACTTGGTATCCAGAACACTACAAACCATCAAGCAAAGAAATTATCGCCTATTTTTCGATGGAATTTGGCTTGACGGAATGCCTGCAAAATTATTCTGGCGGTCTAGGTGTTCTCAGCGGCGATCATCTTAAAAGCAGCAGCGATCTCGGCTTACCCTTGGTGGGAGTTGGGTTACTTTATCAAGAAGGCTACTTCCAACAGTATTTGAATGCTGATGGTTATCAGCAAGAATCCTATCCCATCAATGATTATGCCAATTTGCCCGTCACACTTCAGCGTGACGAATCAGGCAAAGTGATTAAGATTACTGTTCCCCTGCCGGGTCGTGAACTCTTCGCACAAATTTGGAAGGTACAAGTGGGGCGGGTGCCGCTTTATCTACTAGATACCAATATACCCGATAACCCGCGTGAAGAAGATCGTAATTTGACAGATCGGCTCTACGGCGGAGATCGGCGCACCCGCATCCGGCAGGAAATTTTGGTCGGCATCGGTGGCATTCGTGTGTTAGAAGTCCTCGGCCTACGCCCAACGATTTGCCACATGAATGAAGGGCATTCGGCATTTTTGGCCTTAGAACGCATTCGCCAATTGATGCAAGAACAAAATCTCTCGTTTGAACAAGCCAGAGAAATCGGCAAAGCCAGCAATATCTTTACTACACATACCCCCGTCCCCGCCGGACTTGAACGCTTTGGCTTCGATCTGATTGACGAACATTTTACCGATTACTTCCGCGCTTTAGGGCTGAACCGTGAACAGTTCATCGACCTCGGACGCGAAAATATGGGTGGCTACCAATTGTTCAGCATGGCTGTGATGGCGCTGAATCTTTCTTCTGGAGCCAATGGCGTAGCACAATTGCACGGCGTGGTTTCACGCGGGATGTGGCAGTCGTTGTATCCTAATGTGCCAGAAAATGAAATCCCGATTGAAGCCGTTACTAATGGTGTCCACATGCCAAGCTGGGTCAGTGGCGAAATGGGTCAGCTTTTTGATCGCTATCTTGATCCTTCATGGCGCACAGATGAATCAAACCCTGAAATTTGGCGAGATGTAGACGGCATCCCCGACGCAGAAATCTGGCGCACCCATGAGCGCCGGCGTGAGCGCTTGGTGGCTTTTGCACGCCAGCAGCTTCGCCGTCAATTAGAACGGGCAGGCGTTTCCCAAACCGAAATCGACAGCGCGGACGAAATCCTCAATCCTGATGCCCTCACCATTGGCTTTGCGCGGCGTTTCGCAACGTATAAGCGGGCGACTCTCATCATGCAAGACATCGAGCGTTTAAAGCGCTTGTTAAACAACGAAGACCGCCCTGTCCAGATGATCTTCGCCGGAAAAGCCCATCCCCACGATGAAGGGGGCAAAGCGCTCATCCGCGAAATTTTCAAGCTCTCTCGCCAGCCGGAATTCCGCAACAAGATTGTCTTTTTAGAAAATTACGACATGCTCATCGCTCGCTATATGGTGCAAGGGGTGGATATTTGGCTGAATAATCCGCGCCGCCCCAAAGAAGCCAGCGGCACAAGCGGCATGAAAGTCATCTATAACGCAGGCCTGAATTGCAGCATCCTTGATGGTTGGTGGGCGGAAGGCTACAGCCCGGATGTCGGTTGGGCGATTGGGAGCGGCGAGGAATATGAAGAATCTGCTGCCGAGCATCAGGATTATATCGAAGGCCAGGCGCTGTATAACGTACTGGAACAAGATATTGTGCCGATGTTCTATGAGCGTGGGCGGGATAACTTGCCACGTCAATGGATCGCCAAAGTCAAAGCGTCGATGAAAAAGCTGGCACCGTTCTTCACCACGCACCGCATGATTCAAGAATATACTACGCGCTATTATGCCCCGACCCTACAGCGTGTTCATGCCATGACAACACCTGATTTGAGTAAGGCGCTGGCCTTCGCTGCATGGCGAACTAAAGTACAAAAAGCCTGGTCGCAAGTCAAAGTCGTTCAGGTGAATGTCGCCGACACGTACATCAAAGTCGGCACAGAAATTGATGTTACCGCTACAGTTCAATTGGGCGAACTCACCCCTAGTGATGTGATGGTACAGCTCTACTACGGGCCGCTGAATACACGCGGCAATATTAGCGATAACGGACAAAGCACCAATATGGAATCCGTTTCTGCCAATGGAAGTGGTTCCGACGGCATCTATACCTTCACCGCACAGGTGAAATATACCACCAGCGGAGATCGCGGTATTTCGGTGCGCGTCGTACCGAATCATGAGTTCCTGCCGACGGTGTTCCAACCCGGCCTCATCACCTGGGCATAACCCTCTTATAAAACACGCCGGGGATGGACATATATCTCCGGCGGGTCATGTTCATAAGCTAATATGCTCCAAATAAAAAGCACGCCCAACCAATTCGGCGTGCTTCAAAATGCGTCGTTTATTGCTGCGGCTTAGCCTCGCAGCAGCGCGGGAATATCCTTCAACTTCGGCACCTGCCCTGCCAGCAAACTTTGGAAGCGGAACAACCGCCCCGCGAACCAGATCATCGCCGCATCTGCCAGCGCCATCAGCCCCATACTTAATCCCAACTGCCACAGTGGAACATCCACTACAGCCAGCCGCATCGCCATCGCAATCGGTGCGGTCAGCGGAAAGATGCTCAAGACAACCGGCGCAGTAGAATTAGGCGCGTCGATAAAAGCCGTCAGGAACAAAAACGGCAGCATCAACGGTAGCGTGAAAATGATCGAAAAGCTGGGACCCTCCGTCATCGACTGCGACAAGGCACCAATCGCGCCAAACGCAGCGGCAAAGAACAGATAACCCAATATGAAGTAGATGAAAAGCAACACCAGCGTCCCAACGCTCAAATTGATATTCTGCAAAAACGCCGTCGGGCTTTGGGTATCGCTGATTTCAGCAGCAATCCGTGAGAGTACAAACACCGTCCCTAGCCAAGCCGAAATTTGCAAAATACCGAGCAACCCAAGCGCCAGAATTTTACCTGCCAGAAGTTGAATCGGGCGCACGGACGTAATCAAAATTTCGATCAGACGGGTCTCTTTTTCCTCGATAATACTCTGCATCAGATAGCCATTGGTGCCAAACAGCGCCATTGTGAACAACCCCGCAAAGGCATAGACCAAAAGAAAATCCTGCCCTTCGTTGCGGGTTTGCCCGGCTTGGGCATCGCGCTCGAACTCGATTTTCTGGATTGACGAAGGCGTTTGCAGCCGCGCTAACAGCGCTGGATCAACCCCTTCTGAAAATTGACTGAAGATCAACTCCTGAATCGGTACAGGCGCGGCTTCAAGATTAGTCAGTGTAAAGTCTGGCAGCACCACTAACACATTGCCCGTCTCGATATAATCCGCCGGAATGACATAGTAGGCATCAATCTCGCCCACTTCCATTGCTGCTTTCGCCGCATCTTCATCAGGATAAGCCGTTATATCAGTGGCAAGTTCTCCCGGCTGTGTAAATAAGCCCGATTCATCGATGTAACCCACCTCTTTGATGCCGCCTCTGTCAAACTGAATGTCCTGTATGATCTCCTCTGTCGCATTCCTATTGGCATTGGCAGCAAATGAATTGATGCCAAAAAATAGCACAAACGCGATTACGGGAATTCCGAAGGCAGTAAATAAAAAGCCTTTACGCGCTAAATTGCGGCGTAGTTCGTACTGGAAAACTTTCAAGACATGATTCATGACGCACGCACCTCTTTCTTGGTAGGCGTTTCGGTTTGGGGCTGGCTGTATTTATACGGGTTGCCCTGTATCACGGCGATCAATTCACGTAGGCTGGGCTTCTTGCCATACATCAGTAATCCCCAACGGAAAATTTTGGCCGATGCCCACATAAAAAATAGGGTCGTCAGCAGGAGCAGCGCAATACTCAAACCCATTTGCCAAAGCGGAACACTCACAAACCCAACCCGCATAATCATCGAAGTCGGGGACGTAAAGGGGAAAATTGAAAGGACTGTCGGAATTGGGCCATTGGCATCATTCAAAAACACGGCAGTAAGATAGACCGGGATAACGAACACCAACGAGACAATAGCCGCATATTGGCGGCTTTCCGCCTCTGAATTGACGATTACGGCGACTACCGAAAGCAAACTGGCGATCAGGAAATAGCCCAAGATGAAGTAAATGACCGAGTACACCAGCATATCGACTGGTATCACTAGACCGCTCAATAAAGGAATATCCTGACCAAGCGCGATAACGACGATAATCATGCCAATCCAGATTGAAATTTGCGTCAGGCCAAGCAAGCCGAGGCCAATTATTTTGCCTGTAAGCAGTTGCATCGGTGTCACCGTTGTCACTAATACTTCGATCAAGCGATTAGTTTTCTCCTCGACCAAACCCGACATCACAAATGTGCCGGAAATTTGCATGGCGATCATGAAAATGACGACAAAAATTATCGGCATCAGGATGAGGGCTGGCAGCGATTCAGGAGTCAGTTCCCGCCCGCTATCGGCGAGGCGAATAGTAGCATTCGCCGGATCAATCAACCGCGCTGTAGGAATATCGGTATTCACTTGCGTACTCAGGTTAGCAATCAACAAATCATCGATCACATCTTCCAGATCGCTCGGCACACCGTCATAACTGTAAAGCTGCACCTGACCGGTAGCGATATAACTCTCTGGGATCACGACATACGCATCTAACGTTTCAGCGTCCAACGCTGCTCGTGCCGCCTCTTCGCTTTCATAAGCGACGAACAAATCGGGGTAATCTGCGGAGCGCACCTCGGCATCCAGCACCCCCGCATTATCAATCGTGCCGACTTGCTTAAGGTCATCCATTGTGTCGCCACTCGTAGCAATAGCAATCGCCAACACAAAAACAGCAATCACCAGCACGGGTGTGCCAAAAGCCGAAAACAAAAATGTCGGCTTTTTGAGATTCGTCAGATATTCTCGTTTAAGGATGAGCCAGATTTTATTCATAGACCAATTCCTTTTCCTGAGTCTGCTGGACATAATCTTCTGGCAGATGCTCACCCGCCACCTGAATAAAGATGTCGTTCAGGCTTGGCACAGCGAGTTCAAAACGGTCAATCGTCATGCGCGAATCCGCCGCAATCGCCGCTAATATCTGATTAGAGGTAGTAGCTTTGTCCATATAGAGAAATGTGCCTGTGCGGGCATTCTCTTCCACGCGGATTACTCCTGGCAAACGCGCCCAATCTCCCTCACCTTTGACGATAATGGCATGTAGGGCATACTGCTGGCGCACTTCATCTACCGTGCCATAAAGCGCCTGTTTGCCTTTATTAATCATAACGAGGCGATCAGCCATTTCTTCCACTTGCCACATTTGATGCGTACTCATAATAACAGCGCTACCACGCTCTTTCATGCGAACAATCAAATCTTTGATGACGAGCGTGTTTACGGGGTCAAGCCCTGTCGTCGGCTCATCCAAAATCAATACGTCCGGCTCATGCAGCATCGTAGCCGCAAACTGAACTTTCTGTTGATTGCCTTTACTCAATTCGCTGACTTTGCTTTTGGCGCGTTCCGCCAGATCAAGTTCTTCCAGCAGTGTCATCGCCCGTTTTTGCGCGTCACGGTTGCTCAAACCCTTGAGCGTCCCCAAATAGGCCAGCATCTCGACCACTTTCACATTGCGATACAAGCCGCGCTCTTCCGGCAGATAGCCGAGTCGATCTTTGGTTTGATCGTTTAGTGCGCCGCCAAGGATGGTGATCGTCCCGGTATCGGGCTTTATAATGTCCAAAATCATACGAATAGTCGTGGACTTGCCCGCGCCATTTGGCCCCAGCATCGCAAAAATTTGCCCACGAAAAACCTCAAAACTGAGATCATCAACTGCGCGGAAATCCCCATACGACTTTGAGACATGATTAACAACAATTGCAGAATTCGTTCCCATGCTTCGCTTACCCTCTCATTTTTATTTATAGGCACTTTAAGCACTATTTACGTATACGCATTATCGAAGGCTAAGTTGCAAGAGAATCCCTCTCTAAAATTAGCCCAAATAGGCTCAAAAATGCCATATTCAGAATAACACAGGTAAAAAGGCAAATCATGCGCGAGGCGTAAGTTTACTCTCCACAATTTGTGGAGATAAAAGCGTAATTTTGTGGATGTTATGGCGAAAACAAGGATGATCGAGGGGTTTTTGTCTTTTAATAGACCTAGGGATGCCTTGCTATGTGCATCCCTAGGTAAACAAGCGCCATTTAAAGAAGCGCAAATTTCTACGATACGGCTTAATTTCCCGGTGTAGCCTCTGGGGTTACTTCTAACTCAAAAACCTGAGTCGGCACAGGCACCGTCAGATCACCCAGCGTATTGGGAATGTTATTATCAAGACGATCTTGCAGCACATCCGCCGTGATTTCGGCATACGTCGGCCCCAAAATGTCGAGTAGTGTCGTCACATCGCTAGGAGTTGGATCCGATGGAACGGCGCTGCGCCACAAGTCGGTACGGGTAATATCGGCAGAAGCAAGCAGTTCGGTCTGGAAAGTGTCTAAAGTGTCTGCAATCGCCCCGTCAATTTCGGTCTGATTGGCAGGACGGCTGCCTTTTTCTTCTACTTCTACCACGAAGTAACCAAACTGCGTGGTGGCAATCGGCCCCGAAATATCGCCGGCTTCAGCATCGAAAGCGGCATCAACCACTTCCGGCAAAACATCGCTGATCGAGAAAAGCTGCGTTTGGGTGGGGTCATCGTTGGGATTCAGGATTTCGCCCTGTGCATACGCGCCGCTCAACTGTCCACCACTGGCAATAAACAGTGTATCGCCGCCGCCTGCCCCACTTGGATCAATCGAGAGCTTAGCGAGCTGTTCAAAAGTCACACCTGCCCCTAACTGATCGAGGATGTACTGCGCTTGCTCCTCGGTATTCACGAGGATATGACGTGCTGTGACGAGAGGCTGCTCTCCGCCAACTTTGAACACATAAAAACGATCACTAATTTGGAACGGTCCTAATACATCGCCTTCGGCAGCACTAAAGATCGCCGTATCCGCTTCTATAGAATTGATCCGCCCCGGCGAAATAAAGCCCATATCGCCGCCTGTGCGTTTCGTAGCGGTATCCACCGAATAAAGCTGCGCCAATTCAACGATGTCCGCCCCATCACGGAGCAGATCAAAGGCAGTTTGCGCCTCATCAATCGTTTCAAACACGACAACGCCCACCTGTTTTTGTGCTTGGCGGTCTAGCACTTCAATAACGTGATAGCCAAAATCAGTCTGCACGGGGCCAACCACTTCACCCACTTCTGCACCAAAAGCGGCTTCTTCAAACGGAGCAACCATCTGACCTGCACCGAAAGCAGGAAGCTGCCCACCACGCCCCATATCTTCAGAATATTGCACCATCAAATCGTCCCAGCTTTCGCCAGCTTGCAACCGCGCCACAATATCGTTAGCGACGGCTTCATCACTAACACGAATATGGCGGGTGGTAACGGTAGCGACTTCGGTAATATTGGTTTCTGCACGAACCGCCGCCAACACAGCATCTTGCTGCGCCCGACTTAGCACCAAGGCACCAATTTCGTCTTCCGTCAGACCAGAATAAATCCCCGCCCGACGAATAAAGTTTTGCCTTGTAGTTTCGTAACCCTCCGGCGCGGTACAATCTAGAGGCGCATCGAGATTCAAGACTTGTGTCCAAGTCGTCAGCAGCGCACAATCATCGACTTCCACGCCACGCGACACGGCTTCTTGACGATAAAGGCTCTCTTCAATCATATCATTATAAGAGTTCTCTCCTGCGCCTTGGTCGTCCGCCAGACCACGTAGGAAAACGCGAAGCTGTCCGGCAATCTGGTTGTTAGGGTCGTTCACATCGAGGATACCCACCCCGGCACGATTAGCGGCTTCGGCTAACAACTCGAAATTCCGAAAACGATCAAACCGGACACGCGCCCGTAACTGCCCCAGCATGATTTGCTCGTCGCGGACGGTAGCAATCACTTGGGTTAAATCAATCCCTTCGGGGTCGGCGGGAACGACGTACGTATCGGCAAGGTCAGGCGTGGCTTCCGGGGTTACCTCTGGCGTAGCATCCTGCGCCTCAGCAACTGTGAAAACCATAAAAGTAAGCAAAAGGATCAAAATCAGCACAGCTCTTTTGCGATGAGTAGACAAGGCAATTTACTCCAGTTTGTGTATACAGACACACCATCAAAACGGCTATGAGGATAGCGCAAACCTCCTAAAACAGACACCCCGAATTCCGCCTGAATAAGAGATGATGTTAGAATATGTACCTAGACTATTTGCGTTAAAATCAGCGATAATGGTAAACTGTGTGTTGTGAAAACTGCATTTGATCTTAATCTTTGTGACCATCATTCTAAGCGTATGATAGAGTCATAGTGCAAGTATAAATTAAATCTGATGTCGGTGAGAGGAAACTTACTGATGCGGCTGGCCCGGAGGTCTGCATGAAAAAACACATTCTAGTGGTTGATGATGAAATCGGTGCACTCACTTTGATTGGTATCATGCTGGAGCGCGGCGGCTTCAGTGTGATGAAAGCCAAAGATGCGAACTCGGCGCTGGCTGTTCTCAATCAAAGTACGCCTGATATGATTATTCTCGATGTAATGATGCCAGGGATGAATGGCATTGATCTATGCCAAGTGATCCGCCAACGCGAAGAAACCGCCGGCACCCCCGTCCTCATCCTTTCTGCACGAGGCGATGCCGAAAGCGTGATGCGTGGGATGGAAGCAGGGGCGAATGATTATCTACCTAAACCGATTCTTCATCACGATTTGGTTGCTAAAGTCCGCGTTATGTTGACCGAAGTTGGGGCGTAATTGTTGCGAATAAGTGGGCTGCCGTAAGGATAAGATTTCTTGATAAAAAAATAAACTCGCTCGTACACAGCAATTTAGGTTGTTGCTGTGTACGATTTCCCATACCTTATGCTCACTGCTTGATGATCGGATGCAAATCCTCTGTCTTAAAAGACAAGCTATATGTGTGTCTGCAAAAATTAAACACTTCGTAATTCGATGTTAAGAATCTGCTCCGTAGAGCGCACGATAAATGCTGTAGTGGCTGTAGATTCGCTGAATATAGACCTGTGTAGTTTCGATTGTGATCGTTGACATAAACAGATCAGGGTCGCCGCCAGAAAGTTCCAGCCAACTAATCGCTCTCCCCGGCCCGGCATTATAGCCTGCCAACCCCGCATAGACATTATTGTCGAATCGATCAAGATTCTCTTCAAGAAAAAACGCGCCAAATTCAATGCCAGCATAGGGGCGGAATAAATCGCTGTGCTGATAATCAGGCCAATCCAGTTCATCGGCAATATAAGCGGCAGTATCGGGGATGACTTGCGTGAGTCCTTTTTCGCCAGCAGCAGCGGTAGCATTGGTGTTAAACAGGCTTTCGTGTCGGATGAGCGAAAAGATCAGCAGCGGATCCATCTCGCGCTCTTGCGCCACATTCAGCACCAAATCTCGATAGTAAGTTGGATAGCGCATACGGGCGATATAAGCGGGTGCATCTAAAGTCGTCACATTTGCGGCTGTGATGACATTCGCCGCCCCCTGCATAGAGGGTAAAAATGCGCCGAGTGTGCGGTAAAAAATCGCCAGTTGGTACGACACCAATCCGTTTTCTTCGTAAGCATCCAGCACGTCGAAAAATTCCGTCTCAGCATCCTTAAACGCACCTACCGCCCACAATTCACGACCACGCACGATGCGAGAGTCCGCTTCGATCTCTGGCGCAAGGGGCCAAAGTGGGCTGGCTTGGGTTAGGCCAAAAGTCGTCCGCAGCCAATCCTCAGCCGTCGTAATATCGGCCAGTTCATCAAAAGTGAAGATGTAGCGGGTGGGCGGGGTAAATGGCGCTCGTCCGATTACTAAATCCCCGGCGCGGGCGCTGTAATAACTATCCGGCGCGGCGGCGATGGCTTGGTTAAAAGACTCCTGTGCGAGGCTTTGCTGCCCACGTTTGAGTGCCAGCCGCCCTAATTGCAAATAAGCGTCTGCCGCTTCTGTTCCGGTTGAAGTCGCGGCAAGCTGCCCAAAGAGGCTTTCTGCGGCGGCATCATCGCCGGAATTAATCGCTGCCGAAGCTGCAATCGATAAACCACTCCGTGCTTGCGAGCTATCGGGAAAAGTTTGGGCAAGCTGCTGAAAGATGGCGCGGCCTTCCGTCGGGCGATCATTGGTCGAATGCAGATAACCCGCCCGCCACAACGCTTCCGCCGCGACTTCCGGCAGATAACCATAATTCGTAGCAATCGCCAAATAGCGATCAATCGCCGCCGTAATCTCCCCCGATAAAAAGTAGGTGCGTCCCTGTTCTAAAAGGGCTTCACCAAATAAGCGGTCATCAGGATACTGCTCCACAATCGTCTGGAAGGCCACTTGTGCCGCTTCTGGATTGCCCAATTCTCGATAAGCCCGGCCTAAAAGCAGTTGCAGTTCAGCAGGAATTTCCGCAAGTGATACTTCGCTTGTGTATTGATTAAAGGCCTCAATCGCGCCGGGATAATCGCCATAAAAATAATTGACTCGTCCCCGCGCATAAGCATCTAAAGTGCGCCCGTTTTCCAGCAGAAGACTCATCGCATCATAAGCCTGTGAGCGTGTTGGATATTCGGCAAAAATACGCTCCAACCGCGCCAGCGCCAGATCAGTATTGCCTGCGTCGAGCAGCATCGAAGCGGCGCGAAATTCAATATCGGCGCGATAAGGCGTGTTTTCCGCGATTTGCAAAATGGCATCATACTGTGCCAGTGCTTGATCGACCTGTCCGCCCGTCAAATACACTTGGGCAACTTTTTCTCGCAAGGCAAGCTGCGGGACGAGACTGCGATTGGCGTTAGAAGCCTGTCCATAACTGGTCAGCGCATCTGGCAATAAACCGAGTGCAAGCTGTGCATCCCCAATCCGTTCATAGGCATAACTATCAATAATGCCGGGACGCAGCACAAGATACTGCTGAAAATCGGCAATCGCCAGCGCCCATTCTGATGACCCTAGATAGGCATCGCCGCGCAGAAAGAAGGCTTGCGCCGTGCGAAAATCATTTGGGTAGGTGTTCATTAACGTTGTTAACGCGGAAACTGCTTCAGAGAATAATCCCTCTCGCAGCGCCGCCTCGCCTAAGTGATAAGCAGCGGCAGCGCGGATTTCAGGGGGCGCATCGTCACGAGCGAGAATCGCTTGATAGCTAAACACAGCATTTTCATAATAGCCATCTTGCAAATAACGATCCCCCACTTGCAACGCAACATCAGGCGCGACATCAGGTGTCGCAGTTGGCGGGATAGGCGTTATGGTGAGGGGTGCAAGTGCTGTAGATTGGACGACTTGCGACTGCTGACCAACGACATTATCCTGCACAGAAACGATTTGCGTGGGCTGCCCCGTGACGATAACATACGTTACATTCGGCGATGAGCCACCATTGCAAGCCGTTAAGATGAAACTGAGAAGGAAAAACCCAAAAGATTTAACGCAAAGATGCAAAGGGCGCAAAGAGATGCAAAGAAATTTATTGAAAACTTCGTGTACTTTGTGCCTTTGTGGTTCAAACATTAGTATCCCTGTGAAAATATTCATCCATCGACGGATGGCATTATCACTGCGGTTTATAGTCTATGTCAATGCTGCCAAACCACCGCTATCCCAACGGTGGGACTAAATCACCGCTTAACCAGGGGATGCCATAGCCCACAGCAAGATGTCCAGCCTCTGCCAGCGCGTGACCCAATTCTTCCGTCGTGCGGAATGTCCACCAATGATCGGCAGTCGGCAAAATGGATACGCCGAAATCCTCCACTACCAACGCGCTCAACGTCCGGCGCACCCCATCCGCCCGAATCAAATTGACACGAAAGCGTGATGCCGCACCTGATGACCATTCCGTATCGGTATAGGCCAGAAGCTGATAATCGATGTTGTGATTTTGACCATCTTTAGATGATTTGCTAAAGCGAAATTGTCCCCCCGCCCATTGAATCGGGCGTTCTTCCAACCCATAACCTGCCGCGCCATAAGCCTGCCCGACAACAGTGAGCAAAATAACGCGAAAATATTCTTGTGGCGATTGAGTAGTCGATTTCATATAATTGCTTCTCTACCCCAGCGCCAGCACCCATGAGCGTTTCTTCGGAAACAGGATATTGAGCAGCAGCAAGCCCTTGCGTGAAGCAAATGCCTCCGGCAGGATATGGTCGATTTCGGTTTCTGCGCGCCGCCCGAACACGACATCTAAAAACGTCAGATATGGGAATCCCGCATCCGTCCCTTCCTCTTCCATCTCGCCGACGACGGCATCTGTGATGCGCCCATCCCCAAAGGTGATCGTCAAACCCGTATGGTCGAAAAAGTAAACTTTGAGTTCTCCCGTAAAACGATGCGCCCCCGACCCCACTAAGCGACGTTCCAATACGGGCGCGATGTGCTTGATGAAACGGGCTAAATCGGCGACACGAATGTACCACGCATAAACCCAACGATCAGGCCGCACTAATGCCGGAAACGTCTTGCCGACCAATATATCGAGTGATTCGTCCATGCCTGTATCAAAGTAGATATAGGGAGGACGGTTGCTTTCATTGTCTTTATAACGTGCGTCTGCATATTTTTTCATGCCATACAGTACATCCATAAACGTCGCAAGATAAGAAGACTCTTCGCCGACGACGTAGCTGTAACAGGCAAAAAACTGCTGCTCATCGCTGGCACGGAGTGACACATAACCAACCCCTTCGCCTTCGGCATCGACGATAATCTGCACGTCCAGCTCAAATGGAGCGCCTTTGCTGCGATCATTCAATTCGTAGCGCCAAAGGACTTCATCGCGGGTGCAACTGACTTCAGCCGTCCGCGCACGGTATTGATCCCATACAGCGAGATTCGAGACATCGGCCTCGGTTGCAGAACGCAAGGCATATTTTGGAATATTGTCTTCAGGCAGTTTGGGAATCGCGCTAAAAGGTAGAACAGCCCGAATACCGAGATCAATCGACATGCTGTAACCGAAGCGGCGGTAATAGTGCCGGATTCCCGTAATCCCCTGCATGAGATGACCCAACGATTCGCTGCGTTCATGCGCGGCATTCATCAAAGCGCGAACCAAACCACGCTTGCGATAGGCTTTATCGGTGGCGACCAATTCCACTCGTCCCACCCCCACTTCAATATCCTCATAACGCCACGTCTGCGGAATGAGCAGCAAAGCAGAGACGATTTTTTGATCCTCGGCAGGATCAACCAAGACCCAAATATCGTCATCCGTCACAGTGGGATGTTTATCGGAGATTAAATCATCTGCCCACAGGCCTAAAGCATCGGCATCATCCTCACCCGCCTCACTAAAGGTATCTACATAAAACGCCTTTAGATTCTCCCGATCAGAAGCAATGCCTTGGCTGAGAGAACGCAGAATCAAGCCGCCATCGAGTTCTTGTCGCATGTTTAACTTCCCCATTTGTGCCAATATAGGTTCATTATAGTTCACAGGGGGGCATTATCCAAGTTGATTATATCCGCCGCCAGAGCAAAGGAACAAGCATTTCCCAATCGGATAAGCCGCCGTGCATACTCACCATGCCTTCTATCCTAGATGGACGACGGCTATCCATAACCTGCACCCCCCCACGCGGCACGAGGATTAAATCACCAATACGATGAAATAATTCTGGCGATGGTTCACTCTTCCCAAATAATCCAGCTTCATAAGCGGCTTCTGGCTCTATCCACGCCAGCTTATCGGCATAAGAATTTGCGATATGCTTGATCACAGTACGGCGAGTTCCTTCACGTAACAGCAGATAGCCGAAACGCCGATCTCCCGAAATGGTTTCACGCATCGCACTGGAAATCACGGGATCATCCGCCAGATTGATGATTTCCGGCGCTTCATTATGCCCGTGATCGGCGGCGATCATCACCAACGTATGCCCGTCGTGAATGGCAGGATCCGCCAATAAATCGCGCAGAGCTGTTAACTGCCAGCGGATTTCGTTCCGCAAATAATCGTTGCGGGACCCATAAAGATGCGACAAAGTGTCCACCGCATCCCGATAAGTATTCACATAACAACGCTGCCCTTTAGTGGCGATCAAGACATCGCGCAGACGCATCCACACATCCGTAAGTCCGGCATGGGTATAGCGATGCGCTACACCTCGGTGCATGATCCGTGATAAGCCTGTCCCCAAAAGGTTTTTCGCCATCAGCAAATGGGTGGGTACGTCTACTTGCGTCAACATTTCGGGCAGAGTCGGCACGGGGATAAAATCTTCCGGCTTCAATCCCCAACTTTCCAATATCCCTGCTGGATGAGTCCCAATGGCAGGTTTATAGGAGAGCATATCCGCTAAAGTGGAAACTTCGCGCAGGTGCATCCATGTGCCAACCATCCCATGCGCGGCGGGATGGGCAGCCGTCCACAAGGTCGGTAAGGCAACAGCGGTAGTGCTGGGCGCAATCGAAGTCAGCGGAAGCAGTTCGTGTCCGTCCGTTAAGTCTGCGATTACGCCAGCGAACTCCTCATCTTCCGCCATCATCTGCCGCAGCCAGCGATAACCGAGGCCATCCGTAATGACCATCACAACCCGATGGATTTCCCCATCCGAAGCTCGATTTTGCCAAATACGCTCATCCAACGGCGGATTACCATTCGTCAGGCCAAAAATCGCGCCAATCCTCGCGGCAATATTCAAAATGGAAAGGCCATCATAATGCGGAAAAATGATTTCGTCCTGCCACGCGACAGGAAGAGTCATCAGGCGGTTAGCCCGGATTTCCGCCTCTAATTGATTCGCCAGAGTGAGGTTATCCGTCATTCTTTTTATCCTCTGCAATCAGAAATAAGGCAGCAGCACATCCGCGCTTTGTTTTTCCAGCACATACGCCGTCAGCCGAGCAATGTTCCAAGCATCGTCGTCGCCGCGATGATGCGTCCCTTCTAGCGGTAATCCTGTCATCTTTATTGCCCCCGCCATCCCGACCTGTTTCTTGAGCGCTAATTTTTCGGTAAACAAGGCTTTGAGGTTGACATGTTTGTCGCTAAATGGATATGGCACAAAAAAGCTGTCACACTGCTGCACGAACATCTTACGGTCATAATCGCCCCAACTGCCCCATAAACGATTCGGCGCGTCAAACTCGTTTTGCAAAATCTCACACGCTTCGGCATAAGTGATCCCAGTATCAACCTGCTCTTGCGTCAGCGAAGTGAGTTCGGTACAAAATTTGCTGACTTTGGAGCGGCTCGGCTTGACCAAAATGCTGCGCTTATCGCTGCGTTCCAACGTCTGCAAATTCAGCAAGCAGACACCAATTTCAATGATTTCATTCTGTTCCCCCAGCGGCGGGTTATTCTTCCAGCAAGTGGCCTCAATATCGACGACAACCAACTTATCCTGCTGTACCATCACGCCCCCGCTTCTTGCAGCAGCGTATATACAGCATCAACCGTCGTCACAGGCATCTGGCAGGCAAAATGACGGCAGACGTAAACCGTCGGCTGTCCGCCGCGCATCGAGCGATAGTTCAAGAGTGGAATTGTTGTCTCTGCCGGAACGTTTTCTACGGCGAGGGCTGTAATTACATTCGGGCGGAAGGGCTGGCGCACCACGTCGAGCAGTTCAATCGTTGCCGCTGCTTTGGGGTCGCCCACAATTGCGATTTCGGTAATCCCGTTGACGAGCATATCAACCGCACTCAACGATTCACCAAATGCCTGTGGATAGCGGCGCAAGGCTTCCGTCAAAAGACGCAGCGCCCCTTTAGCCGCGTCCTCATAACGAGAATCGCCCGTATAAGCGGCTAGTCGCAAAAGCTGTTTGCACATCATCCCATTCCCCGAAGGCACAGCATTATCCTGTACATTGCGCGGACGGACGATCAACGCTTCATGATCGTCGCTTGTGTCATAAAAGCCGCCATCTGGCGTGGGGAAATGCGCCAAAACATGATCGGCTAAATTCCGTGCCGCCGTGAACCAGCGTTCCTCAAAAGTCGATTGATAGAGTTCGAGCAGCGCATCAATTACATTGGCGTAGTCTTCCAAATAGCCATTGAGCTTACTTGCGCCGTTCTTATGCGTCCTCAACAAACGACCATCATCTGTTAACATCTCGCGCAGTATGAAATCACCACAGCGCACCGCCGCCACGCGATAATCATCCCGCTTTAAAATACGTGCTGCCTCCGCAAGACTTGCTAACATCAGACCATTCCATGAGGCAAGCATTTTGTCGTCTAACCCGGGTGAAATGCGCTGTGTCCGTGCGGCGTACACCTTATGTTTAATCGCCGCAATTTTGGCCTGCAACTGCTCAACGGTCAGGTTAAACCGCTCTGCAACAACCTCATCAGTGTTCGGCACAAAAAGGATATTATGCCCCTCGAAATTGCCACCGCCGGTTATTCCATAATATTCAATAGCAACCGTAGCCAGAGACGGTTCTTCATCCTGACCCAAAATTTGCTCAAGTTCAGCTTTGCTCCAAACGAAGAACTTTCCTTCCTCGCCTTCGCTGTCAGCATCCGTCGCGCTGTAAAAACCACCTTCCGGGGAGGTCATCTCACGTAAAATATAATCGTAGATTTCTTCCGCAATGTGCCGATAAAACCCATTCCCTGTGATCTGCCACGCATGAAGGTATAAACGGCTCAACTGGGCGTTATCGTAGAGCATCTTTTCAAAATGCGGCACCAACCAGACGGTATCCGTGCTGTAACGGGCAAATCCGCCGCCGATTTGGTCATAAATGCCGCCCTGCGCCATTTTATCCAACGTATGCGTGACGACATGCAGCGTGGCAGCATCCCCGGTGCGCTTATAGCTGCGGAGCAGGGCTTCCAAATTCATCGGCTGTGGAAATTTAGGCGCACCTTCAAATCCGCCATGCACGGGGTCAAAATTCTGGGCGATTAAGTCCGCTGCTGTGTCGAGCAGATCAATGTTAAGCGCATCTACCTCTCCGCCAATGCCCAATACATCGCGTTTAAGCGCTCCCGTCAGATTCTCAGCCGCGCCCTCCACTTCATGACGACGGTTGAGATAGGCATCATGGACACCCGCCAGAATTTGCCGGAATGCTGGCATCCCATGACGTGGCTCTAAAGGGAAATACGTCCCGCCATAAAACGGACGACCATCCGGCAATAAAAAGACCGTCATAGGCCAACCACCATGCCCACTCATTGCCTGAACCGCTTCCATGTAGATCGCGTCTACATCGGGGCGTTCCTCGCGGTCAACTTTGATGTTGATATAAAGCTCATTCATCATCTGGGCGGTAGGAACATGCTCAAAACTCTCGTGCGCCATAACGTGGCACCAATGACAAGCGCTGTAACCCACACTCAGCAAAATCGGTTTGTCTTCGGATTGCGCTTTTTTTAGGGCTTCTTCGCCCCAAGCATACCAATCTACGGGATTATCTTTATGTTGCAGCAGATAGGGACTTGTTTCATATTGCAGTCGATTCATTATTTATCCTTACATCTTTACCATGTCAGCAGTGGTGGCGGTACTTCAGCAGGTCTGTCATCATCTTCCCAAAATTTTTCCAGCCAACTAAGCAGCTTTTTCATCACTTCGGGAGTCATGCGGATGGCAGCCTCAAAGTTATTAGGAGAAAAAGCATAAAAGTTCGTATAGTATTGGCGTGCAATGCAGACGAGATAATCGCTTTCCCAGCGCGAAGGCCCCCACAAAAAAGACAACCCGCCCTGCTCGCGGCGCATCAAATCGAGCCAGCGTTCCCGATCAATCTCGCTTAATTCCCTCAGTGCGAAGCGCAGCGTTAGCATCGACCCATACGTAAAGGCCATTTGCACAGTATGGGTGGAAGAATCGGCTTCAAAGATGACCTGCGCGGAATTATCTTGGGTCGTAATCGTCGCCACACCGCGCCCTTCTTTCGTCCCTAGCTCACGAAAACTGATGACCGACATCACCGGCATCCGTTGAAAGCGGCTGGCAAGCTCCTTATCCAAATCAATCTCGCCGTTAAAAAATTGTTGCAGCATCCAAGGCGGGCTAGACGGCACAGGGGATTCGATTTTGATTTCTTCTGATTTACGTAGCTCTAAAACAGGCGGCTCTTCATCCTGTGGAAGCACGTCTTGGGGGCGCACCATAATCGCCTGCGAGGGTGCAGGTGTGTTAGGCGTGGGCTGGAAGGTTTCGATCAAGCGCTCTAAAAGAAGCCGCTTATCATCAATCAAAGCGCGTTCCTCCTCAAAAATTGGATCCAATTTGCGCGTGTCATCCTCATCATGATCGTTGTTGGGTTGGCCGTTCGTCATATCGTTCATTTTGCTCAAATTATCCAAAACTCGTACCTTGTTCTAATTATGCCTTAACCCTGTTGGTTTAACATTAAAGAGTCACCTAAACACCAAGTTCGTGCCGATTTCTCAACTGCTATTCGACATCTACTTGCATACTTCTAACGTTTAGCGTGTACACTTATCTCAATAAATTTGTCAACACAGGGTATAACGCCTATCATGTTTCCCAATAACAATCGAAATGACAATAAGAAATCCCCCGACCAACCCCCGCCCCAACAACCAGAATGGCGACGTTGGTTATGGCCCGGACTGGCGGCACTGGTCTTGTTATGGGTCTTCATCCAAGCCAGCACCTCTTTTAGTGGGACGAACCAAGCGCAGGAAGTCCCGTATAGCTTTCTCCTCACACAAGCCGAAGCAGGTAATATCGCTGAAGTGGTCGTGCGTGATACCGATGCCAGCGGTCTGTTTAAAAGCCCTGTCACCAATCCAGAGACGAATCAGCAAATTAGCGAGTTCAGCGTCCGGCTTTTAACCGGGCAGAACGCCAATGAGCGCCTCATTAATGCGTTTTTGGATAACGGTGTGAGCGTTGTACCGCAGTCGAGTGATCCGCCTACAATTTTACTCATTCTGGCACAATGGGCACCGCTGCTGCTTATTATCGCATTTTTCGTCTGGACGGCGCGACGCGCTCAACGCCAGATGAACGGGGCATTTGGCTTCGGACGCGCCCAAGCCCGTGAGTATACCGTCGAAAAACCGCAGGTCACCTTTGAAGATGTGGCAGGGCAAGATTCGGCAAAAGCCGAACTTGTCGAGATTGTGGATTTCCTGCGTGAGCCGGATAAATATATCGCGCTCGGCGCACGTATACCGCGTGGTGTGCTGCTCGTAGGGCCACCAGGAACAGGCAAGACACTCATGGCGCGTGCCGTCGCTGGGGAAGCCAGTGTTTCATTCTTCAGCATTGCTGCTTCGGAATTTGTAGAAATGTTCGTCGGTGTCGGCGCATCGCGTGTGCGTGATCTCTTTAAACGCGCCAAAGACAACGCACCGAGCATTGTCTTTATTGATGAAATTGACGCAGTAGGCCGTCAGCGCGGCGCGGGTCTGGGCGGCGGGAATGATGAGCGCGAACAAACGCTCAATCAGATGCTTGCGGAGATGGACGGATTCGATCAGAACGAAAGCGTCATCGTCATGGCGGCAACCAATCGCCCTGATGTTCTTGATCCGGCTCTATTGCGTCCGGGCCGGTTTGATCGTCAGGTCACGGTAGGTCTACCAGATCGCATCGGACGACATGCCATCCTGAAAATTCATACGCGTGGCAAACCGCTGGATAACACAGTTGATTTGGAACGCCTCGCGGGAGGAACAATCGGCTTCTCCGGCGCGGATCTAAGCAATCTTGCGAATGAAGCGGCATTAACCGCCGCCCGCCGCAACGCAAAAAAGATTAACATGCGCGATTTTTCTGACGCATTTGATCGCATCGTCCTCGGTTCGGAGCGTCCACCCCTGTCCGATCCTCAAGAACGCCGTGTCGTCGCTTATCATGAAGCGGGGCATGCCCTGATCGCGGCACTCGTGCCAGAAGCCGATCCTGTGCTAAAAGTGACCATCGTTCCGCGTGGACAAGCGCTCGGCGTGACTGCACAAATCCCTAATGATGATCGCCGCAATTATTCTCAAGAATATCTACAAGCGCGGATGTTGGTATTGCTGGGTGGACGCGCATCCGAGCAAGTGATCTTCCAAGAAGTGACGACTGGTGCAGAAAATGATTTGCGCCGCGTGACCGATCTCGCCCGCCGGATGGTGGCACAGTTCGGTATGAGCGAAGTGATTGGCCCGCTGAATTTTGGTGAGGATGATCGTCAGCCCTTCCTCGGCTACTCCCTCTCGCAAGGGCGCAATTACAGTGAACAGACCGCTGCCCTCATTGATGGAGAAGTTCGCCGTATTGTAGAAGGCATGTATGAAGAAACCCTAAAACTGCTGGATGCTAACCGCGATAAGCTCGAAGCTCTTGCAGAAGCTCTGATGACGCATGAAGTCGTCGATCAAGAACTGATGGAAAAAGTCACAGGCATTATGTTTAAACGCGCGCGTACCAGTGATGATCTGCAAGATGCTCCTCGTCACTTTGCGATGAAACTGCCAGAAGAAGTGACGGACGAAGGTATCATCAAAGGAGACGACGCGCCTAAAGCCTCAGAAAATGGCGCTTCGCACGGTAGTACCGAACCGAAATCAAGTGACACTTCGCAATCGAGTTAATAAATATTCCGTAGGGGCGATTCAGTGAGTCACCCCTACGACAACCTCCACACATACTCAGCACTGACTTTTACACACTGGCTTGATTCGCCTTCACGATTTGTTCCTGCACCTGCGCGGGGACGCGCTCATAATGGCTGAACGTCATCGCATAAGCACCGCGTCCGCCCGTCATCGAGCGTAATTCGTTCCCGTAGCGCATCATTTCCGACATCGGCACTTGAGCATTCACGATACTTTTGTTGCCAAAGGTATCCATCCCCTGCACCCGCCCACGCCGCGTATTAAGGTCGCCCAAAATATCGCCCATCATGCTTTCCGGCACGGTGATTTTTACATCCATAATCGGCTCGGTCAGCACTGGCCCCGCTTCAATAAAGGCTTCTTTAAAGGATTCGCGCCCGGCGATTTGGAATGCAATGTCCTTAGAATCAACAGGGTGCATCTTGCCATCAATCACAGTCGCCCTAACATCCACCACTGGATAACCTGCAACTACTCCTTCCGGCAGTACGGAGTTAATCCCTTTTTCAATCGACGGGAAGTACACGTTAGAAATCGCGCCGCCGACCACTTTGGTTTCAAACACAAAGCCCTCGCCGGGATTCGGCTCTATCCGCAAACTGACTTCACCAAACTGCCCCGACCCGCCCGTCTGTTTTTTATGGCGATAGGTCGCTTCAGCTTTTTGGGTGATTGTCTCCCGATATGGCACTTTGGGGATATGTGTGTCGATTCCCACGCCGAGTTTTTCCGCCCGACTGATGGCAACGGCAACATGCGCCTCGCCCATGCCTTCTAAGATGACCTGCCGTGTATCACTATCCTGCCGCCAGCGCAGAGTCGGGTCGGCCTCGCAAAGGCTGGAAAGAATCATCCCCATTTTAGCGCTGTCGGCTTGCGTGCGCGGCGTGATGGCTACTTGATACAGCGGATCGGGGAATTCTGGCTTGAGGATTTCAAAAGCATTTTCTTTAGGCGAGAAGGTATCGCCGGTTTTGGTGTGGGTCAATTTGGCGACAACCGCAATATCCCCAGCATGGAGGGTTTTGATCTGTTCGTTGTCTTTACCGCGCACCAGCATCAGCGAATTAAAGCGCTCTTCGCTGGCACGGGTCGAATTATAGTAGCGTCCGTCGGCATGGATGGAGCCAGAAAATATACGGAAGTAATTCAACTGCCCGACAAAGCGATCTGTCGTCGTCTTAAAGACATACGCCGCCAATGGTCCCTCGTCAGTCTGCGGCGCGGTCAGATATTCGACATTATCCATCTTATGCGCCCCGCTGCGGACAATACCCACCCGGCGTTGCGAAGGCGGCGAAGTATACACAACCAGCGCTTCCAAAACTGGAATCGTGCCGATATTCTTCGCGCCGGAGGTCACGAAAACGGGAACGGTGTTCAATTGATGATCACGGGCTGCCAGGCGCATCCCGTCGCGGATTTCCTCATTCGTAAGCTGCTCACCCGCAAAGTATTTTTCAAGCAGTTGATCTTCTGCTTCGGCGGCGGCTTCCACTAACGTCATACGGGCGGCTTGGGCGGCTTCGGTCAGATCAGCAGGTAAATCAGACCGATTTTTGCCCGCTTCATAATAGGCTTTCATCGTCAGCAAGTTGACTACGCCCTTAAAGCTGGCTTCTTTGCCGATAGGCAGCATTACGGGGATAAATTTATATTCGGGAAATGTCTCTTTTAAGCTGTCGAGCGCCACGTCAAAATCGGCATTCTCTCGATCCATTTTATTGATAATGACGATAATCGGCTGTTGATAGGTTTGGGCATATTCCCACGCCAATTCCGTCCCAACTTCCACACCCGCCACCGCATCCACCACGACAATGACGCTATCCGCGACACGAATAGCATTTTTGACTTCACCCTGAAAATCGGTATAACCCGGAGCATCTAACACATTAATTTTGTGATCTTCAAATTCGACGGGGATAAGTGAGGTAGAGAGGGAAATACCGCGCTGCTTTTCGTCTTCTTCCCAATCTGAGACGGTGTTGCCTTCTTCGATCTTGCCTAATCGGGTAACTGCCCCGGTGTTATAGAGGAGTGCTTCCACCAGGGTTGTCTTGCCGCTGCCCTGGTGGCCCACTAAGGCCACATTTCTGAGTTTCTCCGTGACGTACTCTTTCATAACAAAACCAGCCTCCGTAAAAACATTTAGTCGTTTTTAGTTTTTAGTTGCCAGTTATTCGCTGTTAGTCATGCTCGGTTTGATGGGACTAATCACCAAGAACTAACGACTAATCACTGTTCCTAATTTTAAGGCGGGGTTAAGAGCTTGTCAAAAAACGACAATTTCAGGAGATCCCTTGTTCCAAAGGCAAAATCGTAACCTTGCCCGAAAAGCGTTTCATATCCGCGACATTCTGTGTGAGCAAGGTCTCAATGCCGTAAACCAGCATTGTGGCGACTATGTTGGCATCATGAATCTGCTTGCCACCCGTTGGGTAAGTTTTTACGAGATCAAGCAACGTGCGCGTCACGTCTGCTGTTTCATCGGCAACATTGAATAGCAATTGCAGATCATCAATCTGTTGCAAGGCCTTTTCAATCGACATAGGGACAGCAAAAAAGTTTGGTCGTGTTACCTGTGATAGATACTCACGGATAATCTGACGACTTATCCACAATTCTAAGCCTTTGGATCGCGTTTCTTTTATCAAGCGATCTGCTTCTACGTGAAGTGGCAAAGTTGGATTATTGGCACGTAGAAGCACATTAGTATCAATTATTGCTTTATCGCCCGTCGTCACCATACCAATCCTCCCGATTGAGTGAAAAATCTTTACCTACTGGACTACTAATTTTAAGCGAATCAAACAACGCTTTCCATTCCTCGAAATTAAGTTCCCGTTCTTTCGCACTTTTCTGCAAATGCGCGATGAGCGCTTGCTTCTGCTCCGCCGAAAGCTGATCTACCAACTGCACAACCGCTTGATAATCGACCTGTGCCATGTCTATTTCCTTTCTTAGCGCTATTTTTCCATAGGACGAGAAAAGTCTAAGCCGGGTCTTTTTCTTCCGTGCGCTGGGCTTCGATCATTTGCAGCGCCTCTTCCATGGTTTTCGTGATGACAAAATAGCGCCGGATGTTGGCATAAAACTTGCATCCGGCTTGATAAATCGCCATCACGAAAGAATTGTGTGTTACAACTACCGAAATACCAATATTGTCCGGCTGACGATCCGCGAAATTCTTCACATGCGTTAAGAGGTTCAGCGGCAGCGGCCCACTCTGGCGCATATCGATAATGACATCGACTCGATACGGCATTGATTTTTCCATGTCGATGGCCTTACGGTATTCGGGATAAAGCTCATCCCAAGTCCATTTGCCTTCCAGCGTATATAAGACAATCGTCTTTTCTGCATCGTACCAATCCACAAGAACAGCCATGATAAGTCGCCTTTAAGCCGATATTCTAGTCTACAATATTATAACAACCAGTATACAGGGTACTGGCATTAATAATCAACTTAAGAAATCGGCATTTGGCTCACCAGCTGAATATCGCGCCAATGTCCGGTGTTGTGATACAACGTAAAAAAGCACATCTCACGCACGGTAATCGTCCCAAGCGCCGGATGTGGCAGTTGATCGCTGTCTAAAGCCGCCTCGGTATGATTTTCGATGGCAACAATCAGGCGGTCATTAGCCTCATTCCATGTTTGCACTAAATAGGCTTGCACATCGGTGACTCCCTCCGGCATCCGATAAAACGATGGCGTAACCGCATCATAATCTTCGGCACGGATTCCATCATCCAAATGCCCTTTATACAATGTCACGATCTCATCATAGGTTTTCGATGGGCGCTCCGATCTACCAAACATCCCTTCTAATTGGCCTGCGGGAAAATTGAATGCCTTCACAAAAGGCTTGATGCTCAAAATCAGATGTTTGAGATAATTTTCCGCCGACCATAGTTCTCCCTTACCTGTAATAAACTGCTCTGCGGAGAGTGCTTCTACCGTTTCGGTAAGGCCATACTGAACATTCTTAAGCGCATCAATCAAATTATCTTTGGTTTCTAGCTTGTTCATCATAAAATCCTTTTTAACATTTAAAAATCCTATTTTAACGCTAATCCCCCATAAGCGATAAACTATTCCTGACCAAAGTTAGCATCGTCATGCTTCTACTTCAATTAAACTAACAACGTACATATCGTTCTTAAAAGAAAGGTCGTTCCATGTCCTATCGCAGCCGCTTTGCAACAACTGTAAGCCTTGTGATTCTCGCACTTTTTCTCGGTGTACTCGGTTTATCCAATCGCGTCTCCGCACACGATGCCTCTATTGAAGTGCATAAAGCTGCCCTCCAACAGGTGATTGATGAGGCATTCAACCTCGGCGATCTATCAATCATCGACGAACTGTATGCTGATGATTACGTCAATCATGGCTTTGGCGACGATTTAGACCGTGAGCAGTTCAAAGCAGCCGTTTCAATGTGGCGCTCCGTTATGCCAGATTTCACCGCTACGCCAGAAGTCTTGATCGCCCAAGACGACATCGCCGCCACACGGTTGATTTATCGCGGTACGTTCTTGAATACGTGGACGATGGGCGATCTGACGATTGAACCCAATGGGCAGCCCGTTGAATGGCCTCTCATTATCCTCTATCGCTTTAACGAAGAGGGCAAAATCGTTGAAGAATTTACCGCATTTGACCAGATCGATTTGCTCACGCAGTTGGATACCGCGCCTGTGCCAGATTTTATCGCGTCAGCGCTTAATTTGCGTGAAAGCGTCGTCGCAGAAATGAGCGACCCGCTGCCCGAAGTCGATGAAGCAACGCTTGAAGCGCATATCGCCGCCTTTACCGCAGCGATTGAGCAAGGCATCAACGAAGGCGATATCAGCATGTTTGACACAGTGATGGTCGAAGATTATCGGACGCATGAACCCTTTGGCGATTTCACCCGTGAGGAATTCGCCCAAGCAATTCAAGGCTTCCGCAATGCTGTCCCTGATCTGCATGTGACGATTGATCTCATCATTGCCGAAGGTGACTGGTTAGCAACCCGCTTAATTTACGAAGGCACGCTCACCAATCCGATCTCGGCAGGAGACATCACCGTGGATCAAGTAGGCAGTGAAATTCGCTTTATCGTAAATGTACTCGAACACTTTAGTGAGGACGGTCTCGCGTTAGAGGATTACAAAGAATACAACCGCTTAAGCTGGCTGCGGCAGGTCGGTTTGCTCCCAGCAGCATCGTAGCACATACGCAAGGTACTGGCATCGGCACACCTTTTGAACCGCAGAGGCGCAAAAGTGAATCCAAGAAAATAATACGAAAAATTGGAACCACCTAAACGCAACGACGACACGGAGAACACCAAGAAATTTCCTCATAAACGTTCTTGGTGATCTTGGTGACTTGGTGGTTAAAAATTGAACGCTTTTCATGGCTTTACTTTTTGTATCCTTCGTGTTTCAAAAAGAACAAGATGCGTCCTCTAATTTTCAGAAAGGACGCATCTTTCAAGGCCATTAACATAACGGATGTATGGCTAAAAACGAATGACTCACAACCAATCGCTATTTCTTCGCTTTCGGGAAGCGGCTCAAGATGACCACGCTGTCGGGGACAGTGACTTTTTCCCCTAGCTTCAAACTGGCGAAATCGCTGCCTTTGAGCTTACCCGCCCCAGCGAACACGCCCAGTTTTGACCCTTCTTCCATTGCGTCGAACTTAACATAAGCCTGCCCCAGTTGGTAGCCTTCGCTGTCGATGCTGCAACTGGTCACAATACCGACGACGCGCCCTCGTCCATCGACCAACGGATCGCCTTGATGCGGCGGACGCGCCCCTTTATTTTCTAGTCGGAAGCGGACAACTTCGGCCTCGCGCACACCCTCATGCGCCAGATAAGCCGCCCGCCCGACGAAAAAGGGCTTGTGCAGCTTAACGTAATTTTCAAAGCCCGCGTCCGCCGGGTTCATGTTGAGCGGCCCCTCCAGTTCATGCCCATACAGCGGCAGCCCGGCTTCGGTACGGAGCGAATCCCGCGCTGCCAGACCGCACGGTGTCGCGCCTGCTCCGATCAAAGCCGCAAAAAGCGCTGGTGCAGAATCGGGATGGACGAACACCTCATAAGCGGTGCGCTCACCCGTATAGCCTGTGCGCGAGACGATTAAATCAAAACCACCCAGATGCACGTGAGTCACACCCGCCCAAGGCAGCGATGCAACGGCCTGCTTGTCCTCATCTAAACCTTCTAACGACAACAGAATATTTTTGCTCTGTGGGCCTTGCAGCGCAATATCAACGCGCATCTCCGCGCCAACAGAACGATCGCGTAGATCGCGCAGAATACAAGCATCCGCACCCGCCGCTAAACGTCCGGTGTCTGAAGTATCAATCATCACACTGCGATTTTTGACCGCTTTAAGCCATGCCCAGTTTTTATCATTGTTGGAAGCGTTGACGACGATCAAGAAGTAATCGTCCGCCAAGCGATAAATCATCAGATCATCGAGTGGCTGCCCGTTCACATCCAACAGATAGGTATAATGAGACGAACCCACTTCCAGCGTATCAACATCATTCGTCATAACGGTGTTTAAGAAAGCCGTTGCGCCTCGTCCACGTAAATCGAACACCCCCATGTGGCTGACATCAAATACACCCGATGAACGCCGCACCGCGAGATGCTCATTCGTGACCGACGAATACCATACAGGCATATCATATCCGGCGAAAGGCACCATCTTCGCGCCGAGTTCTAAATGCAAAGAATGGAGTGTCGTGGTTTTTAGTTCAGCGGAATCTTGAGGTTCTTCCCATACAAAGGCGGGAAGGTTCTCGTTCTTAGGGCCGCGATAATGCTGCCCATAGCGCCCAATATAATAATTCTTCTTCTCGGCATAACCGATAATGGTATCGCTCCAATCATCGTCGAAGCGCAAAGGATCTGCCGCACCGAGAATCTGTACATCTACCGGGCCAGCAACACGCGCATACGGATCATTAGGTTCAAACATTACAAATCCATCTGAAAGCGCCCGGAACCAAGAGGCGACATAAGCCGCATTTTGACCAATATGTAGCAGATATTGCCCTTCCTGTGCTAGTTCAATATTGCCATGAGTGAGTTCCGTTCCGTCCGTCCCCAGAATACAGGTCGGCAGAATGCTGCCAGGGCGCAGCATAAAAACATCTGCCGTCAGCACCGGATCGAGAAAATCTGCTGCTTTTTCGCCGCTGATAGCAACCGTTTGCCATTGGACAACATCATTCAGTGGTTCGAGATAATCAATATGTGGATATTCATCCATTGGTGCATCGGTATCAATACCTACGCTTGCTGCTAGATCACGCACACTGGAACGTGCCTCATGCAATGCCTCAAAGGTGATTTTAGCGCGAGCAACCGGACGCTTACGGCTGGAAATGCTGTAAGGAACAGCCCCTTGCAGCACATCGGCGATGATACCCGCCAGCGTATCAATTTCGGTCTCACCAAATCCGCGTTGTGTAATCCAAGGCGTTCCCAAGCGAATCCCCGAAGGCCGTAGCGCAGCTTTATCACCGGGGATGGTCTGACGATTGCACACGATACCAACCAGATCAAGCAGACGCGCTGCCATATCACCGCTCAACGGCGTTCCATCCGCGCCAATGACGGTCTTGCAATCAACTGACATCAGATGGGTGTTCGTCCCGCCATAGGCGATACGTAAGCCGCGTTCCGTTAATTTTTCCGCCAGACGGATGGCGTTCTGCACGGTGGCATGTTGGAGATCACGGAATTGATCTGTTGCCACTAATTTGAGCGCAACCGCCAGCGCTGCAATGGCATGGACGTGCGGCCCACCCTGCTCACCGGGGAAGACACCGCGATCAATTTTAGGCTGTAAATCTTTGCGATGCGTGATGATGACAGCGCCACGCGGCCCGCCGAGCGTTTTGTGCGTGGTAAAGCTGACGACATCGGCGATGCCCACCGGATTCGGATAAACCCCCGCCGCGATCAGCCCCGCGACATGCGCCACATCTGCCAGCAGATAGGCTCCAACTTCATCGGCGATTTCTCGATAAATAGCCCAATCCGGTGTCCAAGGATAACTGCTATAACCGCCGATAATCATGCGCGGCTTATGTTCTCTCGCCAGTGAGCGCATCCGGTCATAATCAATTTTTTCATCCGCGCCCACGCCATAGCTGATGATTTTGAAGAATTTTCCGCTGCGATTAACCGGACTGCCATGCGTCAGATGCCCCCCTTCGATCAAATCCATGCCCATCACCGTATCGCCCACATTTAGCAGCGCTGTATAAATTGCACTGTTGGCAGGTGCGCCAGAAAGCGGTTGGACATTGACGTAAAGCTGATCGGCGCTGAAGCCGTTAGCGGCGAAAATTTCCGCCGCACGACGACGGGCGAGGGCTTCTACCATATCGGCATATTCCGTACCCTTGTAATAGCGCTCATCTCCGATGCGGCGATATTCCGTCAGACGGGCGTTGTAATCAAGGATTTCCGACTCGCTTAGCGTCCGTGTCGATTCCAGCGGATACCCTTCGGCATAAATGTTATGGAATGACGAACTGAGCGTCTCGCGCACCGCCTCTGGAATAGTGCTTTCCGACGGAATCATAATTAAAGTACGCGCCTGCCGCGCTGTTTCGTGCTGGATCAGTTCAGCAACATCGGGGTCAATTTCTGCCAATGCGCCCCGAAATAAAAAGTCTTTGACTCGCTCTTGTATCATCATAGGTATTCATTCCCCACATCATTTTTTGGCTGAAATATGGTTGAAATTGTATCACGCAGGCTAGAGGGACGCTATTGTGGAGCAATAAAGCATGAAGGGGTATTTTGTAGCAAATCGCTTTCCAGCAATATCAAAATTATGTTGTTGAAAGCGCAGCCTAAATCTCAAGCTACAGAAATCGACTTTGCCTACATAATGAATTTAAGGTTAATTATCAAGAGAGAGACAACAATGCCTTTACACGTTAGTTGGGGAAACGCAGAAAAAACCTTCACCCTATTTGAATTCGTCGGCAAATGGTCTTGGGAAGACTATTATCAAGCGCGTAGTGATGCCATCCGCTTGGTAGAAGATGTGCCACATACGGTCAATATTATCGTCGATCTTACCCAGAGCAGTATTTTCCCCGCCAATATGCTGTCACATTTTGGATCATCGATTGATCAATCGCCTAAAGATTTTGATTTGGCGATTATTATCACGAACTCAAAATTCCTTGAGGCTATGGCGAACATGATCAGTAAGATCAAACTCCAGACGAAATTTCAAGTCGTGCGGACGCGCCAAGAAGCCTACAAACTGATGGCAACCTACGACACAAGCCGCGTTTAGAACGGGGAAGCGGCGGCAGTTTCGCCAGCATACCCCAGAATGATTTTGTCTCGTGAGATGCCTGCCTGAATAAGGCATCCACCAGCGGCTTATTTGTGCCATCCGCCTCAATAATTACCTTATCGCCTTCGACCCGCGCCATCACAATAGGTCTTTAAGCACATTTATTCCTCGATAGAAGCACGATTCAACAGCACACTTTTAACTGATTCACTTACCTCAAGCGTCTCAATTTCGTTCTGATAAGCTGCCCGTTCATCCGGCTTAGCGCGGCGCATCTGTTTTTGCAGATATGAGATGCGATAGAGCTTAATCGCCTGCGCTACATCCGCCTCTTTGCGTAGATAAAAACTGATCCAACCGCTTTCCGGCAGCAGATGATGCGGCGATGCTTCGCCATCTGCCAGCAGCACTTCACGGATTTTCACCGTATACGGAATATCGACCATAAAGTCGCCATGTATATGCCCGACCTCGACATTCCCAATTTTGAATTCCGTCCCACCGAAGCGATGGGGATGCGCCTCAATGCCATCCCATGAAGAAACTTCCTGAACAATTCTTGATCCGTGACCCATTATTATAGCCTTTAGTTGTTAGTTGTTAGCTCTTGAATCGACGCTGTTATGAATACAAGCCTTACAAAAGCTATAGACTACCAATTGTGGATAAATGATTTTGCGATGCAGACATGCAAAATGCCCACTAGCTGCTCAACACTCATTACTTATTACTCAGCACTTCCGCTCTCAATTGTCCGATATGTAGCGCGGAAATCACTCGGTGCAACGCCGATCAGCCGCTTGAAGGCTTTACTAAAAGCGTACGGCGATGTATAATCCACACGTAGGGCGACAGCTTCTACCGTCAGCATTGGATTATCAATCAGCAGCATCACCGCAACTTGCATCCGCCAGCGGGTAAGATATTTCATGGGCGGCTCCCCCACCATCCCTGTAAACTGTGCCATCTGGACAGCATCCGCCAATGGCTCTACCGTCCAGTCACGCTCTGGCTCACGATGAATATAGCCTAACACTGCCCCCATCTGCGGGTGATAAAGCGCCCCCAACCAACCACCATCAGACGGCGCGTGATGATCGATCCAATAGCGCATCACCATAATGAACAGAATATCCATCAAACGACTGATAACCGTCTCGCTACATAGACGCGCTTCTGCTGCCTCAGAAACGATAAATCGCAGCGCGGCAGTCAGCCACTCGGCGCTTTGTCCAGCCTCGCCTTTAATTAAAATCAGCGGCGGCAGCAGCGAAAAAAGCGGATAAATGACTTCATTTTCAGTGCGAAATTCGCCACAAATAAGCGTAGCTGTATGCTGTTCACTATTCGCAGGGCATGTAACTCCATATTCTTTGCGTTGTCGCAAAAATTCCTTGAGATGTATCGCTTCAGTTTTCAGATTATCGACCAGTTCATAATGCGCTTGATTCGAAATCACAATGAGGTCGCCCCGCGTGAGCAAAATCGGGTCAGCCTCACCGGAAAGCCGAAGCCAACATTGCCCATGTTCCACGACGTGAAAAGCAGCACCGTTAGAGACAGTCAGCGCCATGCCCCAAGGCGCGACAAGCTCTATACGAAAAAAACTTTTGCCTCTAAACGAAGCAACTGCAATACTTGCTTTAAAGCATCCATACGCTTATGAATCCTAGAGGAATAGACATCAAAACGAGACATTAAGCCATTCTAACGCTTAACCATACCCGATATGATCTGGTTGTTGCAATAAGCAACTGCGTGTCGGTTTTATCATTAAAATGGAGTACATCTGTATGATTCGCAAAGTGATGTTTATTTTCGCATGTGTGATCGTCTTCAGTATCTCGGTTGTCAGCGCCCAAGATACGCCGCCAACTTTCGTGTTGGTACACGGTGCTTTTCAGGATGCGTCGGGATGGGCCGGCGTTGTCGCCAACTTAGAAGCAGAAGGCTATACCACTGTCACGGTTGAATTAGCCGGACGTGGTGAAGATACAACACCTCTAGGGGAAATTACGCTGGATAATTACCGCGATGCAGTAATCGAGGTAATTGAAGCGCAGGAGCAGCCTGTTATTCTGGTCGGACACAGCTTTGGCGGCATCACGATCTCATCCGTTGCTGAGGCCATCCCGGACAGGATCCAAGCCTTAGTCTATCTTTCCGCTTACCTTCCCCGCACCGAAGAAAGCCTTGTTAGCCTTTCTGCCCAAGATCACTACAGTGTGTTAGGTCAAGAAGGTAATTTTATCCTCGCGGAAGACTTTACTTATGCTGCCGTGTTAGATACGGTGTTCGCCTCGGCATTTTGCCCGGATTGCAATGAGGAGCAACTCGCCGCCGTCGCAGCCTCGCAGTTGAATGAGCCGCTTGCGCCGCTGAACACCCCTGTAACACTAACCCCAGAAAATTTTGGTTCGGTGCGTAAAGTTTATATCCTTACATCGCAAGATGTCGTCGTCAGTCCGCAGCTTCAAGCCCTGATGATTGCCAACACCCCTGTCGATCACGTTTATGCGCTTGACGCGGGTCATGCTGCCTATATCATCGTTCCAGACGCTCTAGCAGCAATCTTGATCGAAGCCGCATCAGCCAAATAAGTTCCTGATCTTCAAAAGGGACAGGGTATACCTTGTCCCTGCTTACTTCCGCCGATTGCGTCCGGCGATGTCGGTAATTTTGTTGTGGCGGGCGAAGATCACCAGCGTATCGCCAGCACGGACAACTGTCTCCCCATCTGGATGCACGTTAATTGAATCGCCGCGTCCGTGCAGCACAATATCCATCCCATTTTTAATTTGAAGCTGTTGGATCGTCTCGCCATCCAAAAATGACTGCGGCTCCACCGTCACGCGAATCATGCTAAATTCTTCACCATTGATGACAAGTGTCTGCGTAATTTCGATCCCAACCGCCATCCCTGCGAAAACAGGCGCAGCCAATTCCGACGCGCTGAGTACCGCATTTACGCCCATAAAACGCTTCAATTGATTCGCAAACTGCGTATCCCAGCTTCTCGCCACGATACGAATATTGGGGTTCATATCACGCGCCCGCATCACCGTTTCTAAATTGACTAATTCATTTGAGGTACAAACAACCAAACATTGGGCATCCCGCAGACCCGCTTTTTCCAGAATCGCGCTCTGGCGACCATCACCGGGGATCGTCGGGACGTTCAAGCCACCGAGTTGAGCTTTCTTCTCATCGTTCACGGATTGATCGACGACGACCACATCGAAGCCCATTTCTACCAGGGTACGCGTCACCCGCAGACCCACATGCCCCGCCCCCAAAACGATAATATGATTGCGATATGTTGAAGCCACCGCTTCCTCCCAAGCATCACGCCGATCATTCCGGTTAAAAAACAGTCGCACAAAATCCGCCGCGCCACGCCCAATAATGTAGACTGCCAATACAGGCAAAACATACCAGAACACGATCAGATATGGCTCATCGGGTAAGCTGATCGGCGTTTCCAACACCATCAGCGCCAGCATGATATAAGGCATATCAATGTAAGGCGGAACTACATCTTCGCCAGCCCTAAACATCAGCTCACGATAGAGAAATCCACCCACGAAAAGAATGAACAAGAAGATCAGCAGTGGTTGACGAAATTCTTTAAAAAGTGCTGAAGTATCGCGGGAGATCGCCCGTATACCCCGTGCAAACCGACTCGTGCGCCGCCGACCACGCGGAAGAACAAGCTGTGAATATGGCAAAACAGATCGCCTCTCACTAAAAGTTGAGCCACTCTTTTGAGATGATACCCTAGATCAACCTTCCCTGTTAAGAATTATTGTATGAAAACTCAGCCAACATTCATTAAACTCAGTCAGAATAAGCGGCTGTCCAAATTGGCAGCTCTATGAAAAGGAAAATACGATGGCGGTTGAATTCGTGCTTTTCGCTCCCTACAACACAGATGTAGCACTGGTCGGGGATTGGGACAAATGGCAGCCCATCCCTATGAAAAAAGATGAAAATGGCTATTGGCGCGTCGAAGTGCCGCTCAAAGATGGCGATCACCAATACAAATTTCAGGTGAAATCGTTGAGTTGGTTCGCCGAAGGCAAACAGGTCACAGTTGCAGATCCAACTGCTCTGCGCTTCTCGCTGGACAGCCGAGAAAATTCTATCGTGACGATTAAAGACGGCAAAAAGGTACTGACGAGCTATCAATGGAAGCATGATGATGTGCCGCTGCCCAGTAATGATGAACTTATCATTTATGAGCTGCATGTCGCCGATTTTACCGGCGGACCCGGCGATAACACCCGTAAGCGTCTGTATGGCACGTTTAAAGGGGTGATGGAGAAATTAGATTATCTAGCGGAACTTGGCATTAATGCGATTGAGTTAATGCCGTGTAACGAGTTCCCCGGTCATCATTCATGGGGGTACAGCCAACGCAGCATTTACGCGGTTGAAAATACCTATGGCACGCCTGATGACCTTTGCCAACTTGTCGATGAATGCCACGCACGCGGCATTCGCGTCATCCACGATTCGGTCTATAACCACATGGAAGCCGATGCACCCTTAACACAAATCGACTACACCTACTGGTTTTATCAAGAGAACCCGGACGAACAATTTCTTGATTTTGGCCCAAAGTTCAACTACGAAAAGTATGATGAAAACTTGGATGTGTGGCCTGCCCGTAAGCACGTCATAGAAGCAATGAAGTTCTGGGTAGATACTTTTCATACCGACGGCATTCGATTCGACTGCACCAAAGCGCTCAAATATTATGATCTGCTGCGCTGGTTTAACGTAGAAATACATCAAGAAGCTGGCACGAAGCCCTTCTATAATATTGCCGAACATGTGCCGCAAGACCCGACTATCGCGGGGCCAGATGGCCCGATGGATGCGGCTTGGCACGAAAACTTCTTCTATCAAATCGCTTGTACTGTTCTCGCTGTTCCTCATAATGGACGCGAACCATTTAATACGGATGCCGTGTTTCAAGTACTTGATTCGCGCTTAGATGGGTTTGCGGGCGCGTTCAACACTGTTAACTATCTGGATAATCACGATCAAGACCGGATTATGTGGAAGTTAGGGGAAGTCGCCAAAATCTTTGACGAAGCGGCTTTCCGCCGTGTAAAGCTGGGTGCCAGTCTTTTGTTGACGTCGCTCGGTGTGCCTATGATCTGGATGGGGCAGGAAATCGGCGAACAATCGCCTAAAACGATGGAAAAACAGCCGATTGATTGGGTGATGCTGAAAGAAAGTGAACGCAACCAGAATCTATTCAATCACTACAAAGGCTTAATCCATCTGCGTAAGTCAAACCCAGCGCTCTTTAGCAACAATTTCGAGCCTGTGCTGAACGATCCGCAACGGGGTCTAATCGGGTTCAAACGCTGGAACGATCAAGGCAATGTCGTAATCGTCGTCGCAAACTTAAAAGATGAATACGCTGGTGGTTTTGAGATCGTTGGCAAAGGGATGGAAGACGGACGCTGGCACGAATATATCTACAACTATGACACCGAGGTTCAGGGCGGAACTCTGCGCGACTCACTAGCGGAAAGCGAAGTCAAGGTTTTCATCAAGTCCTAAACTCGCCACTACGGTACCAAGAACATCGAGAAGTTTTGTGATAATTTCTTGGTGTTCTTGGCAAACGATACCCAATTCCCTCTTTCCCAATTTCAAATATGCTACTATGTTAGAGTTGTTGATTAATCCTATTCAGGAGCTAAAAACATGCTGAAGCAATTCTCCCGCATAATGCTGTGCGGTTTATTAGTGGTTCTCCTCGCGGGTCTCGCTACACCTGCCCTCGCACAAGCTGACTGTAGCGCCGATATTGAGTATGGGGATGTCGGTGATAGTGCGATGGCTGAAGCGGATTATGCTGCCGCCGTAGAAGCCTATACCTGCGTTATCCAGCTTGCGCCCAATGACTATCAGGGCTATATCCGTCGCAGTGAAGCGGCGCTGCTCGCTGGCGATTATATGATGGCCTTAGCAGATCGAAACTCCGCTATTTCCCTTGCAATCGATGATTGGGCGACCCTTAGCATCGAACTTTCGGATATTTACGCCGCGCAAATTGACGATGACCCGACAGCCATCGCACCACGCATCCTCTATGCTTTCCTTAAGCTGTTTGACGGCGATACGAGCGGTGCAGCAGAACAATATGATGCCATCCTCAAATTGGATTTTAACAACGCCTTCGCATGGTTGTTTCGGGGATTGACCGAACAGGAGCAGGGAATCTCGGATAATTTTGAAAGCGATCTGCAACGTGCTATCGAACTTGACCCCGATAATCCGGCGGTTTATACTCTCATCGCCCTTATTTATTTGGGCAACGGCGATGTCGATTCTGCGGTGGATTATTTTGAGCAGGCCATTGCTGCCGACGACAGCTATGCTTATGCCTATTATGAACGCGGATTTTATGCCGCCTCTCAGGGTGATTACGAACAAGCCATCGAGGACTACACCAGAGCGATCAATAACGACTACACCCCTGCTTCAACGCCGTTATTTGAACGCGCAAATCTCTACATCACAACGCAAGATTACGACTCAGCCCTCGACGATTTCAATACATTGATCGAACTTGACCCGGAAAATATCAGCCATTACGAAAATCGTGCCAGCATCTATCTTTCGCTCAACGATCTTGAAAGCGCCATCGCAGAATATGATCGCATCGCGGAGATCGCGCCGGATAATGCCAACAATTACCTCACACGCGGCACTTATAAGCTGCTACGGGAAGATATGGAGGGCGGCGCGGCAGATTTCCTGCTGTATGTCCAACTGATCGAATCTGAGCAGGTCGATATGGGTGCGCTTGAAGCTGGCGATACGGCAACCATCGATATGGACTTCGGACGCAATCATTATTTCACATTCGACGCGCAAGAGGGAGATGTCTTTACCATCACGGCTATCTCATCCGACACTTTGGTCGATCCCCTCATCATTATTTTAGATGAGGACGGGACACCCATTTACACCAATGATGACATTGACCCCAGCATCCCTGATTTCAATGCCATGATTGAAGGCTGGGAAGCCCCCGCTGATGGCACCTACACACTCATCGTCAGCCATGCGGCAGCAGGCAGCTTTGGCCCAGTGGATGTCACACTTGAAGCAGGCACGGGCAGCGGTTCAGATGCATAAATCGATTTTGCGCCAATCAAAAATGCCCCCGATAGGGTTAATCTACAGGGGCGTTTTTGATTTATGTAGGACTTTCGCTCACGCATTTACCCCACCCCTAAATCCCCTCCCCATTGCATGGAGAGGGGACTTCAAGATGCGTTTTTCTCCCCCTCTCCAAGTATT
>Ga0105047_10000474_pt1 | contig 68394 bp, 58 predicted proteins | sample MAT04_FD_78384 | JGI IMG/M metagenome (GOLD analysis project Ga0105047, IMG submission 78384) | Freshwater microbial communities from Lake Fryxell liftoff mats and glacier meltwater in Antarctica - MAT-04 (megahit assembly) | ecosystem: Environmental > Aquatic > Freshwater > Ice > Liftoff... | reverse complement strand
GCAGGCTGGGCACCGTGCGGGCCAGCAGGGTCTTGCCGGCCCCCGGTGAGCCCACCAGCAGCAGGTCGTGGCTGCCCGCAAGCGCCACCTCCAGGGCCCAGCGGGCCATGGGCTGCCCGCGCACATCGGCCATGTCCGCCGCGGCGAGACCAGGTCCCCACAGCGTGCCTGATGCTCGGCCCCGGGCCGCATCGTCGGCACCCATCGCGCCACCCGAGACCTGGTGCGCCGGTCGACGACGTGCGGCGTCCGCCGTCCGGCCGCGGGGACCTGCGACGAGACGGGCCACGTCATCCAGGCCCTCCACGCCCACGACTTCCACGCCAGCGACCATGTGCGCCTCCGGGGCATTGCCGGCCGGCACCGCCACGCGCCGATGACCCTGGGCCGCAAGCGTCGAGACCATCGGCAGCATCCCTGCCACGGGCAGCACCTGGCCACCCAGCGATAGCTCCCCCAGCACCGCCCAGGGGCCACCCGACGCCCTGATCTGGCCGGACGCCACGAGGATGCCGATGGCGATGGCCACGTCGTACGCGGCTCCTCGCTTTCGCAGGTCGGCTGGCGCGAGGTTGATCGTGATACGCGAGAGCGGATACTCGAAGCCCGAGTTGCGCAGGGCGCCCCGGACGCGTTCGCGTGCCTCCGAGAGGGCGGCATCCGGCAGGCCGACGATATGGCACACGGGCAACCCCGGGGCGACGTCCACCTCGACCCGCACCAGCTCACCCCGGAGCCCATTCACCACCGCAGTCACCAGCGTCGCAAGCATGCGTCCCAGTCTGGTGACCGGCGATCATCAAGCCCTTATGCGCCCCTCACCCGCTGATCACGCGGTGGCCCGGTCGCGGGCGCCGCCTCCAACCGTTCGACCTTGGCCAGCAGCGCGTTCATGGCATCGTCCTGGAGCAGCAGGTGTGCCTGGATCTGGCCAGCCGCGTGGAGCGTCGCATCGGCGTCTTGGTAGGTCATGTCCGAGCGCTTGTCGGCGGCCCGGCTGAGGATGCCCTGGCCGCAGCCCACGCCCGGATCAGGCGCGACGCCTGACCGGCGTCAGGTCGCGGAGGTGACGAGGAGCTGACCGCTCGTGGACCGACGCGCGAGGGGGTGACTGTCGACAGCGCGCACGAGTTCCAGGATGGAGCGCGCGATGGGCGAGTCGGGACGGGCCTGGAGGAACGGCTCACCGCTGTTGAGGGCGCTGATGGCCGTGCGGTAGTCGTTCACCACCTGGTAGCTGATCACGTGCTTGAGCACCGCCTCGATGGATTTCGGCCCGATACCCGTATAGGCGTTGCTGCGATTGAGCAGCAGCTCCACGGCGGCATCGGGCACGCCGATCTGGGTCATGGTCTCCAATACCAGACGCACGTTCTTGATGCACGAAAGGTCAGCGGTCATGACCACCAGCAACCGGTCCGCCGCCGAGATGATGTCCAGGGTGTGGTCATCGAGCCGCTTGTCCAGGTCCACGATGACGTAGTCATACATCCGCCGCAACGTCTCGACGACGGTCGCCATGTGGTGTCGCTCAGCACTCACGTGCTCGGCCTCTTCGGGCCGGGTCGGCGCCAGGAGCAGGTCGATGCCCGAGTCGTGATGGACCACGAGGTTCGCCAGCAGGTCCGCATCGATACCCGGTGATGTCACGGCATCAACGACGGAGTACCGGTCATTGCCGACGTCCAGGAACACCCGGTGGTCGCCGAACTGGAGGTTGGCATCCACGAGCACGACCTTGCGTCGCAGCTGGCGATGCAGGGCGATGGCGGCGTTGATGGACAGGGTCGTGGTCCCCACACCCCCCTTGGCACCATAGAACGCGATGACCTGGCCCATGGTGCTGGACTGCGGCATTGCCTCAGTAGGCGGCGGCAGGGCGGAGGGACGTTTGATCACGGCGCCACCGGGCGGGAAGCGCACGAGCAGCCGGCGCACCCGGGCGATGAGCTCGGCGGGATGCACCGGCTGTGCCTGGTAATCGTCTGCCCCCGCACGCAGGCCACGGACCTTGGTTGCCGCGTCGTCGGGTCCCAGCAGCACCACCGGCACGTATGGCCGGTCGGGCAGACCGCGGACCCTGCTCAGCAGCGTCCAGGCATCCAGGCCACCCACGTTGCAGTCGACGACCGCAAGGTGCGGTGACCGGTCGAGCCACACGGACAGGGCTTGATCGCCGTTCGAGACGATGCGGACCTGGCGGTCCTCGCCCTCGAGCGCGGTGCTCAGGAGGCGCTGGAGCCCGAGGTCATCGGTCACGACAAGGATCAGTGCAGCCATCGACGCGATGCTATGCCCACCGATCGCCCGAGGGCCCCCGCCGATGGTCCCGAAAGCCGGGACCGGAAGGGCTATGGGTGGGTCTGGTGAGGTGTGGTGTGACAGCGCCTCACCGTGGCGCGGCGCTGTCCGGACCTCGGCTCAACCCTCAGCGGGACCCGGCTGTGGCTCCGTGGGAGCGTCATGGATCCCCGGAGCCGGCGGCACATCGGGCGCTGCTGGCGGCGCTGCGAAGCCCGTCACGGGCGGTTCTGGCCGGATGGACCGAAGTCCCCCGGTCGTGCCCATCGATGGCGAGTCAGGCGACTGGGCAGCCTGCGGCCGCGCACCATCGTCGAACCGGGGGGCGTTGTCGTCGAACGTCCGGTCCACCAGGTCACCGACCTGGGACGCCAGCCGCGTGAGCTCCATCGGCAGCACGTACTTGGTGGATGGACTGGCACCGATGGCCTTGAGGGTCTCGAGGTACTGCAGCAGCATCGTGCGCTCATCGATGGATCGCGCTGCCCCATAGATGCGCTCCAGCGCCTGGCTGAAGCCCTCTGCCTCCAGGATCGCGGACTGGCGCTTGCCTTCCGCTCGCAGGATGGATGACTGCTTCTCGCCTTCCGCCACGTTGATGGCGGACTGGCGGGCACCCTCCGACTCCGTGATGACGGCGCGACGGTTGCGCTCCGCGGACAGCATCCGGTTCATGGCTTCCTGGACGTCCCTCGGCGGCGTGATCTCCCGGATCTCCACCGTGGTCACCTTGCCGCCCCAGCGCTCCGTCTGCTCGTCCAGCTTGGTGCGCAGCACCTCGTTGATCTGGTCGCGCTTGGACAGCACATCGTCCAGCAGGATGTCGCCGATGACGGCGCGCAGCGTGGTGGTCGCGATGCCCTGGAGCGCGCCCGCGAAGTAGGCCACGTTGACGATGGATCGCAATGGGTCGCTGATACGCCAATAGATCAGGAAGTCGATGCTGATGGGCGCGTTGTCCTTGGTGATGGTCGTCTGGCTGGGCACCTCGATGAACTGCTCGCGCAGGTCCACCCGCACCGGCCGGTCGACCACCGGGATGAGGAACACGAGCCCAGGGCCCTTGATCTTGTCCGGACCCGTCCGGCCCAGCCGGAAGACGACCAAGCGGTCGTACTCGTTCACGATGCGGACGCTCAGGTACACCAGGACCAGCACCACGACGAGCACCAGGATGAGCCCGCCGATGGTCACGGTATCGAACACAAAGACCTCCTGCTCACCGCTGGAGCGGATCCACTATCAGGACCAGGCCGTCACGGCCAACGATCCGCACCGGCGTGCCGCGCTCCAGGCTGCGGCCGTCCGCGCTCCGGGCGGTCCATTCCTCCCCTGCAGCATAGACGGTTCCCGTGGGAATGAGCGCCCGGCGCACCTCGGAGTCCATGCCGACGAGGTCACGAGGCACCTCTTCGGAGCGGACACCAACGTTGACCGGCGCCATGCCCCGGGTGCGGACCACCGCCAAGACGACCACGCCCAGGAAGGCCACCGCCATCGTCGTCATGAGCACGATGATGGGCACCGCCACCTCCACGCTGGGTGCCGTCGGCGGGCCCGACTGGGTATACAGCGCGGACGCGCCAAGGACGAATGCGATGAGCCCGCCGATGGCGAGCAGGCCGTGGCTGGTGACCGTGAGCTCCAGCACGAACAGCACGATGGCGAGGACGATGAGCAGCAGTCCCGCGACATTCAGCGGCAGGCTGCCGAAGCCGATGAACGCGAGGATGATGGCGAAGGCGCCCACGATGCCGGTCACGAAGTTCGGGTTCTGGAGCTCGAACACCAGGCCCATCGAGCCGAGCGTGAACAGGATGAACGCGATATTCGGGTCGGCCAGCAGGTGCAGGAACGCCTGGAACGGGTTCATCTCCGTCTCGGCCGTCGGTGCACCGGCGGTCTGCAGCACCCACGGCTGACCGGCCACGCTGACCGTCCGGCCATCCGCCTGGCGGAGCAGGTCATCGAGGTTGGCGGCCTTGATATCGATGGCGCCCGCCGCAAGTGCCGCATCGACGGTGTGTGACGTGGCATCCCGGACCGTGCCCACGGCCCAGTCCACGGGTCGGCCGCGCTCGTTGGCGATGGCCGTGATGGATGCGATGGCGTCGTTCATGACCTTGTCGCCGAGCGTGCCCTCGATGTCCTCGCCCTGGGCACCGACCGGCGAGGCGGCCCCGATGTTGGTGCCCGGTGCCATCGCGGCGAGACTGGCGGCAAGGGTGATGAAGGTGCCGGCACTGGCCGCACGCGCACCTGCCGGCGCCACCCAGACGATGACCGGCAGCGGTGCCTCCAGGAGCGTCTGGACGATGTCCCGGGTGGCGTCCAGCGACCCGCCGGGCGTGTCCAGCTCGACGACCACCGCAGGTGCGCCCCCAGCAGCCGCCGCACTGATGCCCTCCCGCAGGTAGCCGGCCATCACCTGGTCGACGATGCCCGTGGTGGGCAGCACGACCACCGTGCCCGGATCCGCGGCACGCGCGAAGGGCGCCAGCACCATCAGCATCAGGCCCAGCATCGCCATCACCCGGCTGGCCAGGCGCAGCCGTCCGCCTGCGCGGGACCGTGCGCCGGTCACGCGCGTCCCGCCATCAGGTGGTCCAGGCACGACCGGCTCCACGTCTCGAGCCGCTCGCCCAGGGCATCGATGTCTGCGGTCGCCGCGAACACGCCCTCCAGCTTGTGTGTCTCGCGGATGGCCACCGCGCGGCCGGCGGCCTCGACCTGGTACACGACACCCAGGTGCACCCGGCCCACGGGGTCCGTATCGTCATTGAGCACTCCGATGGGCACGAAGTCGGGCGTCCAGTCGGCGACCAGCTCCTCCGACCACTCACGGACAAGGCCACCATCGAGGCCACCGTCATCCGGGCCGACATGACCCCCGACGCCGATGGAGTACCGGTCATGCAGCCGGGTATCGGCCCCTGCGCGAAGACGGCGCATCAGGAACACCAGGGGCCCGTCGGTCACGACCACATACGGGATGAGTTGCTGGAACGACGGATCGTCCTCCACCTCGGCGCGCACCCGGTAGCTACCGTGGCTGCTGACCGCCGCCAGCACATCAGCCATGCCGGAGGTCCGGATGCCGCGCCAGTCGAGGCCGTGGGGCACGCGGTCGCGCGGCAATCCGAGCACGAGCTCACGGGAGACGCTGCTGGGTCCCTGGGCTGGGTCCGCCATGTGAGCAGTGTACCGGTCCTCCACCGGCAGGCCTTCAGACCGTGACCGAGCGGAGCGACAGCACGATCGCCACCACCGATACCAGGATGACCACCTCCCGCACCAACAGCCAGCGCTCAAGGCGCAGGTCGGCGTGCCGCTCACCAGTGGCCCGCTCGACCTCGACCGCAGACCTTGCCAGCCCGCTGGGCTCGTGAGGCATGGTCACGGCGCCAGCAGCGCCCGACCGCGCTTCTCCGTCTTGTCCCAGTGCTGTTCGGCACCCCGAAGCTCGCGGATGTACGCCGTCAGCGTCACGAGACACAGGAAGGCGCCGTAGCCCGAGATGTACAGCAGCGTCCGCGACAGCACGCGACCGCCGCGCAGGTGCTCGACACGCATCGCCAGCCACGCCACCGCCATGCAGCCGGCCAGCCAGATGCACAGGAACCACTCGATGAGCATGCCCCGAGGCGGGCCATCGGCGCCGAAGACGCCCGGCAGGCAGGCGTACACGACGATGGCCACCGACACGATGCCGGGGAACAGGATCCCCTCCCGCCATGCGGTCCTGGCAACGCGCGGATCGATGGCCAGCGTGAACACCGTCGTGAACAGGTAACACACGGCATTGACGATCCACAGCATGCGGAATGCTGCCCACGCCTGGGTATCGCCCAACGCGAGCAGCAGCAGCAGGGCCATCGATGCCGCGATCATCGTGATGGGCTGGAGCAGGACGGAGAACCAGGCGAGGCCGAACGTGACACCGCCGAGGGCGTGCTGCCGGAACGGCCGGAACCAGACATCGCGGTAGCGGCGGGTGACCTGGATATTGCCGCGGCTCCAGCGCAGGCGTTGCTTCCAGAGGCCGTGCAGGTCCTCCGGCTCCTCCGCCCAGACCACAGCATGCGGCTCGAAGATGGCCCGTCGGCCGTGGAGCTGCGTCTCGAAGGTGGCCACGGTGTCCTCGGCCAAGGTGGTCGTATCGATGCGGCCACCGATGGCATCCAGGCTGGCCCGTGAGTGGAGTTGTGCGCCGCCTGCGAGGCAGGCCATGCCACCCAGCACGTTCTGGGTGCGCCGAGCGGCAGCCTGGGCGGTCACGTACTCGAAGCCGATGAACCGGTTCAGGTAGCCGGGGTGGTGGGAACCCTCCTTGATGTAGGCCGTGACCGCCCCCACCTCTGGGTCGGCCAGATGGCGTGTCATCCGCCGAAGGGTGCCCGGCTCGAACTGGACATCCGCGTCCGCGATGAGGATCGCCTCTGCCCAGTCGTCGGCCAGCACCTGCTCCAGACCCTGGTTCAGGGCGTGCGCCTTGCCCTTGCCGCCAACTGCGGTCCGGACATGGACCACCCGCCCAGGGTGCAATGCGGCGCGTTCCAGGATCCGTCCCGGAGTGCCATCCGTGCTGGCATCGTCCACGACGACCACTCGCAGCCGCTCCTTGGGATAGTCCATGCCCAGCAGCCGGTCGACGGACGCGCCGATGACCGCCTCCTCGTTCCAGGCCGGGATGAGCACGGCGGTACGCGGCAGGTACGGTCGGGACCGGCCGATGTGATTCCGGAAGGCGTGCAGCCCGATGAGCAGGTACTGCCACGCCCCGACCACAGGCGCGACGGCACCCAGCATCACGATGGCGACGAGGAGCAGCGTGAGCGGGCTCATGCTGGCGTGGCGCCTGGGACGACCGCTTCCAGCACGTCCCGGACATATCGGTATCGGCCAACGGCCTCGCTCGCGTGTGCATCCGAGCCGGCGACCAGGTCCGCGCCGCACGCGACCAGGAGACGCGCGACCGGGATCCCCGGGCACGCCCACTTCTCATTGATCTCTACGGATGTGCCTGTCTCGCGACACCGCACCCCGAGCGCCCGCAGGAGCTCGTCGGGCACGTCCGACTCCGCGAGGCCCAGCTTGGGCAACACACTGAACGGGTGGACGAGCACCGCCGGCCGGTCGGCGCGACTGACGGCGGCCATCATGGCCCTGACCAGCGTCCCGATGACCCCGGACGCTTCGAGGCGCCCCGCGGCGAGCTCGGCCCGCACGGTGGCGGGGCCCATGGGGCCACCATCCGTTGGTACCTGGTGATCGGCGATGAGCAGCAGCTCCACACCCTCCAGGCGCGCAGGCAGGTCCAATGTCCCGGCGCTGTCGAGGATCTTGGACTCGACCCCGATGCGCACGTCGACGGCGGTGCCGGACCGGAGCTCGTCAACGGCCCGCACGAACCGGGGCAACCAGTCCGTGTCCGCCCGCACATGGTCAGCCATCACCGATCGGGTCAGCCCCGCCGCTGTCGCAGCCCGCAGGTTCTCCAGGGGGTCGCTGGTGCCATCGGAGAAGGTGGAATGGACGTGGCCGTCGGACCGGAGTCGCTCGCGCACCCAGGCCGCAGCGTCCGGGCCGGGACGACTCATCCCGAGCGAGCGAGCTCGAGCACGGGCGTCGTCGGCACGGCGGTCAGCTCCTCCGGTGCGATGAACCGCTCCTCCAGGTAGCGCACCATCGCCACGTCGTGGAACCCCATCGGGGCTGGTGCCGGCGCGCCGAGGGCCATCGACAGGCAGATGGCGGGCATGTCCACGCCAGCGGCCACGGTCAGCGGCATCGTGCCGGGGAACCGTGGGTTGACCTCCAGCAGCCGTGGCCGGCCATCTGCGTCCCGGCGCGACTGGACATTGCTGACCCAGGTGAGGCCGATGGTCGCGGCCACCTGCCGTGCCAGCGCGTCCAGATCCGCGTCATGCAGCGTCCGCGCGGCGACCGCGACACCGGAGTCGATCTTCAGGCGCAGCCTGGGCACCACCGCGATGACGTCGCCCGTGGGTGCCGACAGCACATCCAGGGAGTGCTCCTCCCCCGGCAGCAGTTCCTGGACCAGGAACGAACCACCACGATCGACAGCCCGGAACCATGCCGGATCCGTGACCAGCGTGACATCGCGTGACCCACTGCCGGTGCGCGGCTTGACGATCACCGGCAGCTCCCAGTCCATGGCCCGGAACGACTCGTCCAGCAACTCCGTGCGGGGCAGCGGCAGGCGGCCGCGGCAGGCCTCGTAGAGGCGCCACTTGTCGAGACAATCCCGCAGCACGGCGGCATCGGTCAGCACCGGCCGCACCCCGGTAGCCAGGAACGCGTCGCGTGACAGGGCCAGCGGCAGGAGCTCCTGGTCGACCGTCGGGAACACGACCTCGATGGATTCCGCGCGACACCACTCCAGCAGTGCGTCGATGAAACCTGGCGCATCACCTCGCGGCAGCAACAGCCGCCGCGCCGGGGGCACCAGGTACAGGCCCGCCGCGTTCGCGTCGATGTCGGCGGCCCACAGTGTCACTCCGTCGACCCGCGAGAGCGACTTCATGATGGACACCGCGGACGGACCGCCCGCCCCGGTCACCAGGACTCGCACCGGCCGGCCGACGGCGCTGGGCTCAGGCATCGATGAGCACCGCCTGCAGCACACCCGTGGGCACGGCCTGCAGTAGGCCCATGGGCACCGATGGTGCCGAGAGCATGGACGCTGGCCCCGGGCGACGACGATCCCGGACGACCTCGAACGGCTCCACCGCGGTGCCGCCGCCGAAACGTGCCCAGTAGCGCGCCGTCGCGCGCAGCAGGTCCTCGTCGAGGTAGTCGCGGGTGGCGGCCTGCGAGGCGAACGCCCGGATGGCCTCCAGCTTCCCGTCGATGGCGGCCTCGATGCTCACGAACCGGCTGGGCCGGAACTCGATGGTCGCCGACGGGCTCTGGTAGCACAGCACGTATTGCACCCGGCGTGCCGCGACCATGGCAGCGGAGTGGGTATTCCGGTGGTCCTGGTGGACGTCGTTGATGGAGTGGACGTACATGATCGTCGGCTTGAACTCGCCGATCACCCGCTCGATGATGGATACCGTCGGGTCACCCTCACGGATGCGGGTGTCGTCAAGGTCCTCCATCAGCAGCCGCGCCCCAAGGATGGCTGCAGCCGCCTCCGACTCCTGTCGACGCTGGCTCGCATCGCCGCCTCGCGCGCCGCCGCTGAGCGTCAGGATGGTGACCTGGTCGCCCGCGACGCGATGCGACAGGAGCGTGCCGCCCGCCCCGATCTCCACGTCGTCCGGATGCGCGCCGATGGCCAGGACGCGTTCGCGGGTGGTGGCGCCGGCCCGCGCGATGGCATCGCCGACCTTGTCCAGCAGATCCGTGGGATGGATGGGCGTGACCAGGAAGTCGTCCACGCGTGCCCGGACCGCTTCCACTGCGGCATCCACGCTGGGGCTGGTGGCCATGATCATCACCGGCATCGCTGGCAGTCGCAGACGCGCGCGCCGCACCAGCTCCAGGCCCGTCATCCCCGGCAGGTCCAGCTCCGCCAGCAGCAGGTCGGCGCCCGAGACCTCGAGGTAGCGCAATGCGGTGGCCGGGTCCTCGAAGGTGGTCACCCGATGACCACCCATACGTCGCAGCACGTGGCTGACATACCGTCCGGAGGCCGGATCGGCGTCCACGACCACGACGCGCGGTCCCGTGCCGGGCTCGGCACGCTCGGTCAGATCGAGAGGCATCTGTGGCAGCCCGGGATCCAGGGCTCCGACATCCTGCATCGTGTTCCCGTGGCCTCCCGGCTCGGGAGTGAGTTCCATGTCTGGATAAGACCGGTCCGGAGGACTCCGGTCAAGCGGTACGTTCGGCGAGTCCGCCCGCCCGTCAGTTCCCGACACCGTCGCGACGGACCTCACCTACCATCGCGTGGTGTCCCAGTCGTTGCGCATCCGCATCGCCGATCCCGATGCCGACGCGAGGCGATGGGCATGACCCGCATCGGTGAGTACGAGCGGGTGGGCTACAAGCTCGGCGCCTGGTGGAGGAGCGTCCTGGCGCTGGTCGCCGGTGTCGCCGCGTACGTGGTCGTGGTGGACATCAGCGACTATGCCGCGGCCATGGTGGTCATCGCGGTCATCGTCGTCTTCGCCGCACTCGCCCTGATGAGCACCACGCTGCAGGCGATCCTGACCGCCAGCGTCTACCGCTACGCAGCCACCGGTGAAGGATCCGGGATGTTCCCCGCGGCCGTCATCCAGGACGCGTTCGGATCGCCCAGGGACTCCTGACCACAGCCGACATCGGCGCGCCGGCACGCCGCCCACCGACCGCCCGGGCACGCGTCAGCTGGGCAGGCCCTCCAGTCCTTCGAGCGCCACCCGGACCTGCTCCGCCGGGAACTCGTAGTCCACGAGGGTCCCGGACAGGTAGCGCTCGTACGCTGCGAGGTCGAAGTGCCCGTGGCCGCACAGGTTGAAGAGGATGACCGGGCTGGTGCCCTCGACCGTGGCCTTGAGCGCTTCGTCGATGACCACGCTGATGGCATGCGTGGGCTCGGGAGCGGGCAGGATGCCCTCCGCCCGTGCGAAGCGGACACCCGACTCGAAGGTCTTCCGCTGATGGACGGCCTGAGCCTCGATGAGCCCCAGCTCCTTGACCAGGCTCACCAGGGGCGACATGCCGTGGTAGCGGAGGCCACCCGCATGGATGGGCTCGGGGATGAAGTCGTGGCCGAGCGTGTGCATCTTGACCAGCGGCGTCATCTGGCCCGTGTCGCCGAAGTCGTAGCGATAGACGCCGCGGGTCAGGCTGGGTGCCGCCTCCGGCTCCACGGCGATGATCCGGTAGTCTGCCTCGCCCCGGAGCTTGCGACCCAGGAACGGGAACGTGAGGCCCGCGAAGTTGGAGCCGCCACCGGTGCACGCCACCAGGATGTCCGGCTCATCACCGGCCATCTCCATCTGCTCCATGGCCTCCAGGCCGATGACCGTCTGGTGCAGCAGCACATGGTTGAGCACCGAGCCGAGGGCGTACTTGGTGTCGTCCCGGGTGGCTGCGTCCTCGACGGCCTCGCTGATGGCCATGCCCAGGGATCCGGGGCTGTCGGGATGCTCCGCCAGCACCGAGCGGCCGTAGTTCGTGTCCGGTGACGGGCTGGCGACCACGCTCGCGCCGTACACCTCCATCAGGTTCCGGCGATACGGCTTCTGGTCGTACGACGCACGCACCATATACACCTTGACCTCGAGCCCGAAGATCGAGCCCGCGAGGCTGAGCGCGGTCCCCCACTGACCCGCACCGGTCTCGGTGGACAGGCGCTTGACGCCCTCCTGCTGGTTATACCAGGCCTGGGGGATGGCGGTGTTCGGTTTGTGGCTGCCCGCGGGGCTGACGCCCTCGTACTTGTAGTAGATGCGGGCCGTGGTGCCGAGTGCCGCTTCCAGGCGATGCGCTCGGTACAACGGCGACGGTCGGTACATGGAGTAGGCCTGGCGGACAGGGTCGGGGATCTCGATGTGCCGCTCGGCGGAGACTTCCTGGCCGATGAGCGCCATCGGGAACAGCGGAGCCAGGTCAGCAGGCCCGATGGGCTGGCCGGTCCCCGGATGGAGCGGTGGCGGCGGTGGTGTGGGCAGGTCCGCAGCGATGTTGTACCAGGCGCGCGGGATGCGGTCCTCGGGCAGGATGAACTTCGTCTGCTGCATACCCACGCTGGTGACTCCTCGCACATGGCGCTTCCGACGGTGCGCTCGGGTCAGAGTATCGACCATCCACTGCCCGGTGTGCGGGTCAGAGCTCGCGTCTGCTGAAGGCCAGCACGCCCGCGACCAGCACGCCGGCGGTCCACGCGATCGACCACGCGATGGCCTCCAGGGAGATGGCCGACTGCGCGAAGAACGGGTCGGCAGCGAAGCCCCTGGGGTCCAGGCCGCGGGCGACCAACAGCGCCAGCGGTGGCTCCAGCGCGTGCACGACACCCCGCCACAGGAGGTCTGTGGGCATCCCGAGGCGCAGGAAGTCCAGGCTCGGTACCAGCGCCTCGGCACGCAGCAGGCCGGCCGCGGATGCGAGCACGCCCCCGAACCAGCTCATGCCGAACGCGACCACGCTGATGGCACCCGCAGCGATGGCCGGTAGCCGGGTACCCAGGGCCAGTGCGAGGGTGAGGGTCGCGAGTGCCTCGCCCATGAGGCAGCCAACGGCGATCCACGGGTCGGGCGGCATGTAGCCGGATACCAGGGCGACCATGCCGATGGCCAGCACCCCTGACACGAAGGCGTACGCGGCGGTCACGAGGCACAGCCCCAGCCACCGCCCGAGCACCAGGTCGGCCCGACTGATCGGCCGTGCCAGCATCGCCAGCAAGGTGCCCGACTCGACATCACCCGCGATGGCGGGCGCCGCGAGGAACGCCGCCGACATGGCCAGCACGAAGCTGAACATGAAGGCCACGAACACCAGCACCTGGGACACGCCAAGGCCGATGCGCACCTCGTTCATGCCGGCACTGCGGGCATAGTCCACCAGCTGTGTGACGACCCAGCCAACGAGGATCACGCTCACGATCGAGAGGCCCAGCAACACCCACAGCAGTCGTCGCCGGGCCACCTCACGCAGGGTGAGGACGCAGATGATGGTGACCGCCCGGACACTCACTGGGCGGTCGGCCGTGGCAGCCGGAACGACTCGGTGGCCTCCGTCACGCCGCTCCGTACCAGCTCCAGGTACAGGTCCTCCAGCGACCGTTGCTGCGGCTCCACGGCATGCACCCGGCCGCCTGCGGCCACGACGGCCGCCACGACGTCCGGCGTCCATTCAGGCTCCATGGGCTGGAGCACGACCTGGTCGCCCTCCAGCGTCACCGGCGCGAATCGGCCCAGCAGGGAGACGGCATCTCGCACGCCGGACAGTCGCAGTCGCAGCGACGGCGCACCCAGGAGTGCCCGCAGGCCACCAGCCGCGATGACCCGACCCCGGTGGATGATGATCACCTCGTCGCACAGCCGCTCCACCTCGCCCAGCAGGTGGGAGTTGAGGATCACCGAGGCGCCCCTTGCGCGTGCTGCCCGGATGATCGTTCGTACGTCATCGCGTCCCACCGGGTCAAGGGCCGAGGTCGGCTCGTCGAGGATGATGAGCTGCGGATCCCCGAGCAGCGCCAGTCCCAGGCCGAGGCGTTGCTGCATCCCCTTGGAGAAGGTGCCCACGCGGTCGCGGGCGCGCGGGCGCAGCCCGACCGTGGTGAGCGCCTGATCAGTCCAGCCGGGCCACGACCGGCGCGGCAGGCCAGCCAGCTGGCAGTGGAGCCGCATCACCTCGTTCGCGGTCAACCACTGGGGATATCGGAACAGCTCCGGCAGGTAGCCCACCGACCGGCGCGCCAGCCGGTCACCAAGCGGTTGTCCGAGGAGCGTGCCGCTACCGGCCGTTGGCCGCGACAGGCCCATCAGCAGCTTGACGGCCGTGGTCTTGCCGGCGCCATTGGGCCCCAGGAGGCCCACCACCTGCCCGGGTCGCACCACCAGGTCCAGCGACTCGAGCGCGACCTGGCTGCCATACAGCTTGCGCAGACCGCTCGTCTGCACGATGGGCGGACTTGTGGGAGCACGGCGGGCGTCGAACGGCGGCGACGTCACGGGCCAGCCGCCGGGTCGATGACGGCGAGGCTCGTCGCTGGACGCGGTCGGGTTCGCTCCCTCAGACGCGCAGTGACATCCGACAGGAACCGGAGTGCGATGAACAGGCGCCACGCCGTTGGGCTGCTGGAGAGCATCCCCGGAGTCTATCGATGCGAGCTCACGCCGCGCGTGATGTCAGGCATCAGGGCCGAACAGGTGGCCTCCTCATCGCTTTCGGCGCTTCCTCCTCGTCAGGAGGCAGCAGGTCCTGGCCGCTCTCCGGGGAGCCCGTGTCCACGCGGACCTTGGGGTCCTCCGGAGAGCCTGTATCCACGCGGACCTTCGGGTCCTCCGGGGCGACGCCGGGTGCGACGCGCGTCTTTGGGTGCTCCGGTGCGCCCGGCATGGGCTGCGTGGTCGGTGCGGGTCTGGGTGGAGCGCCCGGCATGGGTTGGGTCGTCGGCCCGGGAAGTGGCGGGGCGCCGGGCATCCGCTGGGTGCCCGGCCCATGCCCGGCAACGCTGGGAACCCCGTGGGCGTCGAGCTCGACGACCGGGAACTCGGCCTGGTAGCCGTGGGTGATGTCCTCGAAGATGGCTTCGACGACCTGGTTGGCATCGGCGCCGGCGTTCAGGTACATCCGACGCTCGGCCTCCGGCAGGTGGCCATGTCCCTCGTAGTAGCGTCGCTCGATCATCTGCATCAGGCCCTCGTCGTCCAGGCTCAGCAGCTGACGGATGTGCGGCGAGCTGGGGGTCCTGCCGTACAGGGGCCCTCCTTCCATGTAGAGCGTCGTGTAGAAGTCGCGCTCGGCGAAGTGCGCGACGGCCTCGTTCATGAAGTCGTTGAGCCGCACTGGGTTGTTGGTGCTCATCTGATGCGTCGCTTCGTGGACCAGGGTGCCCGCGATCTCCTCGGCATCACGGCCCCCGGCCAGGAAGATCATGTCCCGGGACCTGAAGTGCAGCCCGTACGAGTTGCCGTCGGTCTGCCAGAGGGCACGCCCTTCCGCCTCGCCGAAGACCTGGATCAACGATGCTTCGGTCAGCGGTCGGACCTTGCCGCTGGTCACCATCTGGCGAGCCGTCTCCGGGATGCGCCCCTGGACGTGCTCCATCATGCCGATGGCGGCCTCGAGCTGCCGCGCGAATACGACGTTCTGGGTGCCGCCGTGGAGCATGCGCGCGGAACCCAATGCGCCTTCCATACCGCCCGAGCGGGCGACCGCGCCAGCCGTCCGCTCGATGGCCTCGTCACTGAGCGAGGCAACGGCATTGGCGATGACCTTGTTCTTGGCCGAGCCCTTGAGTCCGACGCTGTCTGCGGTGGCCGCGAGCCGCAGGGCGGCAGTGACCTCCCCTGCCTTGGTCGCCTTGACCACCGGACGAAGTGCCTTGAACGCGGCAGCAGCCCCGAAGACATCCCCGATCGCGCCCACGATGTCCATCGCGAGCTGGAACCCGTCCGCGTCCTCGTCCGAGATCGCCTTGGCCTTGTCGAAGTCGGTGGCGGTCGCAGCGCTGGCCAGGTGGTACTCGGCCATCGTCTGGTTGAGCTGGTACATCGACAAGCTGGCTCCCGCGGCCGCGGCGGCGGCGGAGATGCCGGCCAGCAGGCTGGTGCCACCGCTCGGGACCAGCGTGAGCAATCCGAGCCCGATGGCCAGGAGCCCGAAGTACATGGAGTCGTCCGCGTCCTTGCGTGCGATATCCCTCGCCTTCCAGTCGACGGCCTCTCGCTGGAAATGAGTGGCATGCATCTGGTCCAGGGTCACTCGTCTCAGGTGCGTCTGGCGCCAGACGGTGAAGCGCTTGCCGATCTCCGGGCGCACCTCCTCGATGTTTTCGAGCCGCTTCTTGCCCTGGGCGCCGACATCGTTCGCGAGCGTCTCGTCGCTCATGGACGAGAGGGCGCTGAGTTTCGCGGCCGCGCCAGGTTGCTCGGTGTACAGGGCCAGGGCGGGCGCGGCGGCGACCTGCGTACGGCGCTTGGTCTCGTACGCCTCGCTGGCCTGCATGAAGCGCTGGTTGACCGCGCCGAACCGGTCGAGCAGATCGGGCGGCATCGGGTTCTGGCCGGGGAACCGTGCCCCGGGCAGGGTCTGCCCTGACCCGACATCAGTGGGTGGCGCAGCCTTCTCGATGTCCTGGAGCTGGGTGCGGACCGCTTCCATCTCCGCCCGGTCCTTGTCGACCTCGGCCGCGGCCGGACCCAGGGCGGCGGCCGCCGCCTTGAGGTCCTTCGCTCCGCTGGCATTGCCAAGCTTGTACGAGGTGGTGGGTGGACCCTCCTCGTTCTTCGTCTCGGCCGTGATGCCCAGCCGCTGGAGTTCGGCCGTGATGGTCTCGCGGCTCTTGTCCAGGATGCCCAGTGCCGCCTGGCTGGCCGTCTCCTCGAAGGTCGCCAGGAACTCGCCGCGCTCCTTGTCCAGCGCCGCGTTGGCGGCGTCGATCGACTTGAGGACGTCCTGGAACAGTCCTGGCCGTTCGTTGCCCTTGAACAAGGTCAGCGGATCGGCATTCTTCAGGCGATTGGTGAACTCGGCGCCAGCCATCATCCCCCGCTGCTCGACGATGCTCCGGAGGACGTCCGAGAGCACAGCCTCGTCCGCGCGGAGCACCTTGCCCTCGAAGTACAGCACCGAGGACCCGCCAGGACCCGCACTGTCCTTGTCAGGCGACGCAGGGGCGATCGGCGGAGCCGGAGCGTCCGCGGTGGGTGCCCGTTGGAGGAGATGGGCCACCGCGGTATTGCCGGCGGAGCGCTGGAGTACATCGATGCCGCCGGCCGTCACGCCAGCGAAACCGGGTATCGACGCCATGCGCGGGTCAGCCGCCGCGCGATGAGCCTTCCGTCCGGTCCGGTCCGGAGCGGGCACGTGTGAACCGGCGGCTGGCGCTCGGTCAACGAGGTGCGACATCCCTCGGATGGTCGCCGCCCAGCATGCTGGCTTGAGGGCAGACCCATTGCCCGAAGGGGCCGATGGCAAGTCAGGCGGGATGCGCGTCTTCCGCTCGTCCGAGGCCCAGCAGGTCGACCAGGTCCCAGAGGTCTCCGATCCGGGGCACGCCCGCGGCGTCGGGCTGGATCGACGGCTCGTGCGCCATCCCAGCGGCCTCGCCGCCCTCGCCGCGCGACCCGCGTTCGATGAGCACGGGCCGGATGCCCACGGAGCGCGCCCCGACGACGTCGGCCTTGACCGAGTCGCCCACGTGGATCGCCTCAGCGGGTCCGACGCCCATCAGTTCGAGTGCGTGTCGGAAGATCCCCGGCGACGGCTTCAGAAAGCCCACTCGGTCACTGATGACGACGGCCTCGAAATGCGCTGCGAGCTCCAGCGTGTGCAACAACTCCACTCCCGACCAGCCCCAGTTGGAGATGATCGCCAACCGCAGGCCAGCGCCCTGCATCACCTGGAGCGCGCCGGGCACGTCCTCGAAGATCCACCACGCGGCTCGCTCCGCGAACGCGGCCTCCAGTGACCGAAAGAAGGGGTCGGGCGGGAGATCGGCCCCGAGGACCTCCAGCACCTGGGTGTCGAAACGCTTGAGGCGCTCATAGGAAGCCGATTCGCTCGCCTCGAATGGACCCTCCATGTGGTCGCCGTTGTTGCTGAACGTCTGCGCCAGTGCCGACCGGAGCTGCTCAGCGTCTACTCCTACGCCGTGCTCGCCGAGCACCCGCCGGTACACTGCGGACCACGACGGGTCTGCGCGGATGAGCGTGTCGCCGAGGTCCAGGAACACGACCGACGGGGCGCGATCTGATGGGCTGGCAGGCATCTACCGATTCTATCCGGCCGCTGCTCGCCCACGCGTCCGGGTCTCAGCGCCCGAGCACGACCTCGTGGAGCGGCCGCCCTGCTGACGAGCCTGCGCTGACGACCACTCGGTCACGACCGGCGGCCTTCGCTGCGTACAACGCGGCATCGGCACGACCAATGCCATCCACCACGCCGTCACCCGGTAGCCAGGCGGCGACGCCCGCGCTGATGGTGACGCCACTGGGGACCGGAGCCGGCCCTACGGCCACCTGGACGCGCACCCGCTCGGCCCACGCGGCAGCGCCGGCGGCACGGGACCCGGCGAGCAACGCGACGAACTCCTCGCCGCCGAAGCGCGCCACCAGGTCATCCTGCCTGGCCGCCGCCTGCAGGGTGCTGCCCAGCCATCGCAGGACCGCGTCCCCCACAGGGTGCCCGTACCGGTCATTCACCCGCTTGAAGTGATCCACGTCGATCATCACCAGCGCGAACGGCGTACCACTGGCGGCGCGTCTCGTTGCCTCGGCCAGCCTCATGTCGAACGCGCGACGGTTGGCGACACCCGTCAGCACGTCGTGCTGCGCGTCATGGCGGAGTCGCTGTCCCTCGATGTTCAGACGGCGCTGCTCGTCGACGAGCTCGTCGTTGACGTCACGGAGCGCCAGGTTCAGCCCAGCCTCCCGGAGCGGCTCGCCCACCAGCACGAACACATCCCCGGCTGGGCGACACATCGACACCCGGAAGTCGCGAGGCACGAGGTCAGCGTCAGGCAACATGCTCCAGCTTCGGGTCACCCACGACTGCGGCGCCTCATGCATCCACGCCCGAAAGGAGTCCCGCTGTCCCTCGCTGGCCCAGCTCACGACATCGGTACCGCGCGGGTCGCTGACCGCCAGCTGGTCAAAGGCCGGGTTCACGTCAAGGACGTGCCCCGAGCGGTCCAGTGTCGCAGCGATGACGGAGGTGCTGGACCAGGTCACCGCTGCCAGGTCAGCTCGCGCGAATATCGCGGGGATCGGCGACTTGCCGGCCTCAGCCATGCGCGAACCGTTGGCTCAGCAGTGTCGATGCTGCCCCTGCGTCGGCCGCGAACGCGTCAGCTCCGACCTCGTGCGCCCGCTCGGGAAGGCCGTCGTAGGCCTGTCCACCCACGAAGATCCAGGGCGGCACCGCCAGCTGCTGCATGGATGCGATGGCCGCCTGGACCTGCGGCAGATGCGACTGGAGTGCTGTCGAGAGGCCGACGACATCGGGCAGCGTATCCCTGGCCATGCTGGCGATGGCCTCGACAGGTGTAGCCGCCCCCAGATACAGGACCTCCCAGCCATCCGCCTCCAGGAAGTCGGCGACCATCCGGAGACCGATGGTGTGCATCTCACTGTCGGTACAGGCCAGCAGCACCCGGCCCGTGGCGCGGGGTACCTCGACCAGCATCGTCGTCGCCAGCGTGGCCATCAGGGAGGCGACGACCGCGGTCGCCAGGTGCTCCTGCGCGACGCTCACCTGGCCGCACGCCCAACGCGTCCCGATCTCCTGCAGAGCGGGCGCGAGGACCTGGAGGTACACGTCGCGGGGCGCCGCGCCAGCTTCGATCAACTCGTTGACCACCGACCGGGCTCGACGGGGCTGGTCCCCCAGCAGCACCTCGCACAGGTCATCTGGAGACAGCCGAGTCGTCATCGGCCGGCCGTCGACCGCGTCGGCCGAAACGCGACGCGCGCGTCGGTCATCGGGGCGGGCCCAGGGATGGCGTTCCGAGCCATGGATCGATCACGTGGTCCTCGATACGGCAGGCACCGGCTGCCGATCTCATGCACGCCGGCCGCCGGTGGGGCTGGCACACCCAGCAGGCTACCACCGGACCCCTGCCGCCAGATGACGGGACGTCATCTGGCCGTCACGTGTCCGTGGGATCGGGCGGGCCCCATGGCGACGCGGCCCAGGTCAGTCGTCGTTCGACGTCCATCACACGCGCACCCGGCACAAGGACAGACCGTGGCCGTACCACGGTCAATCGTTGTACAGACGCTCCTCGATGAGCTTCTCCTGGACCGTCCGGCCGTTGGCGTCGAAACAGGAGTACTCGAAGTGTTTCTCGAACTCCAGGTCCACGGCGTTCTGGCCGCCGCGGTTCTTCTCCACGCTGCAGATGACCCAGTCCCGGAAACGCTGCGCCTGATAGGGGTTGAACTCGATGTTCACCTTGGCTACGATCTGGTACTTCTCATTGAGGATGAGGATGATGTCCGCCTCGTAGTTGATGGCGGACGATCCACGCAGGTGGTGGTTGCGCAAGCGGGCGGCCTTGAGGCCATCCTTGTCGGCGGCCACGATGGAGATCATGGGCACCTCCATCTGGAGCGCCAGGTCCTTGAGCCCATTGACCACGTAGGTCACCTTCTCGGCCTCGGTCGGCGGATCGGGGATGACCGGCACCTTCTGCATGTAGTCGATGAACACCACCAGTCGCCGATCGCCGGACAGCTCCTTGTAGCGCGCGACCAGCTGGTGCAGGTTCTCGACCGTGTTCTTGGTCTGGGAGCCGCGCAGCAGGAACAGGTTGGGCCCGTATCGGTTGACGCGCTCCAGTGCAGGACGCAGCCGGGGATTGGCCATCAGGTCCGCGAATCCTTCGCCCTGTGCCAGCCAGGTGCTGAGGATCTCCTTGCGCACGTCCTGGAGCTTGACGCCATTCACACGCCCGGGGAGGTGCTGGAGCGCCGACTCCATGGCGATGATGCGATTGAGCAGGTACTCCTCGTCATGCTCGTAGCAGACGTAGAGCACGCTCGCCTGACCGCCCATGACGATGTTGCGCGCCATCTGGACGGCCATGGTCGTCTTGCCCGTGCCCTGCGCGCCACCGATGAGCAGCAGCTCACCCGCACGCAGGCCACCGCCGATGGTCTTGTCGAGAGGCGTGAAGCCGAGCGGCACCGGCTGATACTGGTCGACGTCACCCGCCGCGACCTTGCCAGCGAGGGTGTTGAGGACCTCGGCAGCGCTGCGGGGCGCCACGGGGCCCAGGCTGCCGCCAACCGACCAGTCGATGGCCAGCGGCGCCATGGGTGTCTCGGGGATCGGGGCGTAGCCGTCGGCGTCGGGGTATCCACCGTTGGGCGGATAGCCATCCGGCGCGAGGTAGCCGTCGGGACCCTGATAGCCAGCCTGTGGCGGGTAGCCAGCCTGGGGCGGGTAGCCAGCCTGGGGCGGGTATCCCGGCGCATAGCCGGGGGGTGGCGGTGCATTGGGATCTGGCACCCAACCCGGGGGCGGACCCTGCCAGGCGGGCGCCTGCTCGCCGCCCACGCCACCCGTCCAACCGGCGCCCGGAGGCGGCGCCATTCCTGGCTGGTACTGCCCGTAGCCGCCGTCGGGTGGAGGAGCGGTCGCTGTCGCCCAGCCGGCCTGGGCGTTGCCCTCCGGGATACCGGTCGCCTGGTCGGGCGGTGGCGGTGCGGCGGTCCGATTTCGACTCAGATTCACGTCTACTCGCAGCTGATGCACGCGACAGGCGTCGCCGGGATCGACCGTAGCAGCGGCCGACCGGCCAGGGCAGCGTCCGAACCTCCTATCTCTCCACCCCATCGGTACCAACCCGACACGCTGGAGCGGTTCCCCTATCGGGGCAGGTCGCGTAACGCTGACCAATAGCGCACGATCGTCCGGATGCCACCCTCGTAGTTGGCGAGCACCATGTTCTCGTTGGGCGCGTGGGCCTGGTCATCGGGGTTGGTGAATCCGAGCAGAACCACTGGCAGGCCCAGCATGGTGTCGAAGGAGGCAGCCGCGGGGATCGAGCCGCCCTCGTACAGGTAGTACGGGTCCGCCCCGAAGACATCCCGCAGGCTCGCCGCCGCCGCGATCGTCGCCGGGTGGTCGATGGCCGTCTGGGTGCCCATACCGTGGTTGATGAGGGTCACCGCGACCCGCACGCCGCGCACGGATACGGCCAGTACCGCGTCGCGCAGGCGCTCGAAGGTCTGCACCGGATCCATGTCCGCGACCAGGCGGCAGCTCACCTTGGCATGTGCGTGCGCCGGGATGATGGTCTTCGCCCCCTCCCCCTGGAAGCCGCCCCAGATGCCGTTCACCTCCAGGGTCGGCCGGGCCCCGCGACGCTCGAGTGGCAGGAAGTCGGGTTCGCCGAACAGCTCCGGCACCCCGATGCCGTCCGCGACGCTCGCCTCATCGAAGGGCAGGCGCGTGAACTCGTCGTGGGCGAGCTCGGAGATGGTGCGTACCTCGTCATAGAAGCCGGGCACCGCGACGCTGCCGTCCTCACGCTTGAGCGCCGCGATGATGCGCGACAGGGCGATGGCCGGGTTCTGGACATTGCCGCCCCAGGTCCCGGAGTGGAGGTCGAGGTCCGACCCGGTGACATCGATCTGGGCATACATCAGGCCCCGCAGGCCGACCGTGATGGCAGGGTGATTGGCCTCGAAGAATCCGGTATCGCTGATCACGGCGACATCAGCAGTGAGACGGCCGCGGTTGGCCTCCAGCCACGCCTCGAAGTGGGTCGAGCCGGACTCTTCCTCACCCTCGAACACGTAGCGCACGTTGATGGGCAGCCGGCCCTGGGTCTCGAGCCAGGCGCGGGCCGCCCACAGATGGATGTGTATCTGGCCCTTGTCGTCCGCGGCGCCACGGGCGTAGATGCGACCGTCCTCGACGCGTGGCTCGAAGGGCGGTCGCATCCACCGGTCGAGCGGGTCCACTGGCTGGACGTCGTAATGGCCATAGACCAGGACAGTGGGCGCTCCCTCGGCATGGAGCCAATCGGCATAGACCACGGGATGGCCGTCCGTCGCGGACACCTCCACGTGCTCCAGGCCCCACTTCGTCATCCGGTCGGCCACGAACGTTGCGGCGGCGACCATGTCCTGCCGATGCTCAGAGAGGGTCCCGATGGATGGGATGCGCAGGAAGTCGACGTAGTCCGCGAGGCGCTCGGCGGCGTGTTCGGCCAGGAATGCATCGATGGCTGCGATGGGATCGGTCATGGCTCGCCTCGTCTCCTGCGTTCGGGCAGCACACCGCCCGGCGTGAAGACGCCGGGCGGTGAAGGATGGCTGGGTTCGCGGGCGGGCCCGCCGGGCCGGGTTGCGGTCAGGCAGGCTGCGGTGCGGGGTTGGGCTGCGGGGTGGTGCGCGGCTCGGCCGGGGGCTCCTCACGCTCGTGGAGCGGCAGGGACGTGATGCCGCCGCCGCCGCCGGCGTCCTTCCGTGGATCGGGCAGGTCCGCGAACATGGCGTCGAACTCCTCGGTCTCGATCGTCTCCTTTGCCACGAGGAACTCGGCCAACTGGATCAGCCGGTCCTTGTGGGTCGTCAGCACATCCGTCGCACGGGCATATGCCTTGTCGATGATGGCGCGCACTTCCTCGTCGATCTGGCGTGCCACATCGTCTGAGTAGTTTCGCTGCTCGCCGATATCCCGGCCAAGGAAGATCATCTCTTCCCGCTTGCCGAGCGCCAGCGGGCCCATCCGATCGCTCATGCCGAACTCCGTGACCATCCGGCGAGCCACGTTCGTCGCCTTCTCGATGTCATTGGAGGATCCGGTCGTGGTGTCACCGAAGATGAGCCGCTCGGAGGCGTTGCCGCCGAGCATGCCCGCGATCTTGTCCTCGAACTCGGCCTTGCTCTGGAGGTAGCGGTCCTCCATGGGCAGGCCCATGGTGTAGCCGAGGGCCATGCCCCGGCTGATGATGCTCACCTTGGCCACCGGGTCGCACTTGGGCAGGACCCGCTGGACCAGGGCGTGACCACCCTCGTGGTAGGCGATGATGATCTTCTCTGCGTCGCTGATGACCCGGCTCTTGCGCTCGGGACCGGCCACGACGCGCTCGAGCGCCTCATTGAACTCGGAGGTCGTGATGACCTTCTTGTTCCGGCGCGCCGCGAGGATGGCAGCCTCATTCACGAGGTTGGCCAGGTCCGCGCCCGAGAACCCGGGCGACTTCTTGGCGACCGACTGGAGGTCGATGGCCTTGTCGAGCGGCTTGCCCTTGCTATGGACCTTGAGGATCTCCAGGCGACCCTTCATGTCCGGGCGGTCGAGGATGACCTGGCGGTCGAAGCGGCCGGGGCGCAGCAGCGCCGGGTCGAGCACATCCGGCCGGTTGGTCGCGGCCACGACGATGACGTTGGTGTTGGTATCGAAGCCGTCCATCTCGACCAGGATCTGGTTGAGGGTCTGCTCCCGCTCATCGTGAGAGCCACCGAGGCCAGCACCACGCTGGCGGCCGACCGCGTCGATCTCGTCCACGAACACGATGCAGGGGCTGTTGCGCTTGGCCTGGTCGAACAGGTCGCGGACGCGGCTGGCGCCGACACCCACGAACATCTCCACGAACTCGGAACCCGAGATGCTGAAGAAGGGCACCCCGGCCTCACCCGCGACTGCGCGGGCCAACAGCGTCTTGCCGGTGCCTGGCGGGCCCACGAGCAGCACGCCCCGAGGGATACGGGCACCCAGGGAGTTGAACTTCTCGGGGTACTTGAGGAACTCCACGATCTCCTGGAGTTCCATCTTGGCCTCGTCCACACCGGCCACGTCACCGAACGTGACGACCGTCTTGTTGCCCAGGAACATGCGCGCTCGGCTCTTGCCGAAGGACATCGCCTGGTTGTTGGTGCCCTGTGCCTGACGGAACATGAAGTACAGGAAGACACCGATGAGGACCACCGGCAGCAGGCCCGACAGCAGGAGGCCGAGCCAGGCACCATCGCCGGCCGGCTCCGCCGTCAGGGATGGCGAGTTGGTGCAGTCAGCTGAGGACTTGCACCAGGCAGCGATATCCACGGACACCTGGGTCAGCGCGCTCGGCACGCGCGCCTTGACCTGATCCGGCTTGGTGGCGGGCGGCGTGATGGTATTCAGGGTCACGTTCAGGACGTCGCCCTGCTGCGACACGGACACCACCTGGCCGGCGGCGACACGCTGCTCCAGGCTGGGCCCGGCGTTACCGATCGCGGTACCGCTGTAGGCGATCTCCATTTCGGGCGATTTCTGGAACAGGAAGGTATAGAGCAACGCCGCGGTGCCCACCACGAGCACCAGGGTCAGAAGCCCGTTGCGAAGGAATCGATTGTTCAAGTGGGAGGTGCCTCCGGGCTGGGGAACCCGCCACGCGGGAACGGCGGGGCCCCGATATTAGCACCGGACCCGGGACGCCCAGTCCCGCGGTGCCTTACAGCGTCAACCAACTGTGTCCCGGCGCACCGGGGCAGTCTCGACAGGTCAATCCAGCCGGAACGGCGGGTATGACCCCGACATCAGCAGCAGGTAGGCATAGACCCGCGTCGTCCAACGGACATAGCCGCCCACGATGTCGTAGACGACGCCTGCCTGACGACCGTTGATGAGCACCGGGATCCACGAGAACAGGATCAGGATCCCAGCCACCAGGCCCAGCAGCCAGAGCACCAGGAAGTGCGGGATGAGGATGATCGCCCGCACCACGACACCCACGATGGGGATGCCCCAGAAGCGCCCGATCGGCCGATCCTCGTCGATCCGGACCCGCACATGCTGGCCGTCGGCCTGGCCACCCGTGAACGGGGGGTATGTGCCTGACATCAGATAGAACCAGGTCATGACTCGGATGCCCCATCGGAGATAGCCACCCACGATCGCGTAGCCCCACCCGGGATAGCGGCCCGTGATGAGCACCGGGATCCAGGTGAAGAGGGACAGGAACACCGCAGCGATGCCCAGGAACGCAAGCACGATGAAGTGCGGGATGAGGGCGATGCCACGGACCCAGAAGCCGATGAACGGGATGCCCCAGAATCGGCCGATGCTGCCTTCGGGCGTGAAGCGAACATCCACCGGGTAGTCCGATGCACCGACCTCGGGGTCGAGCTCCGCCCAGCCGTACTGCGCAACCGGGGGTGCCCACTGGTTGGGCGGCGGCGGAGGCTGCTGGCCCCATTGCGGGGGCACCTGCTGCGGCTGGCCCCACTGACCCTGCGGCGGCGGCTGCTGGCCCCACTGACCCTGCGGCGGCGGCTGCTGGCCCCACTGACCCTGCGGCGGCGGCTGCTGGCCCCACTGACCCTGCGCCGGCGGCTGCTGGCCCGGGGCGGGTGGGGGCGGCCACTGAGTGGGTTGTCCAGGCTGTGGTTGCTGGCCCCACTGCTGAGGCGGCTGCGACGATCGCGGCGCTTGGGGCGGAGGCCACTGACCCTGGGTCTGGGGCGAGCCCTGACCCCACTGGCTGGGCTGAGCGGGCGCCGGCTGCGCCCACTGGCTGGGCTGCGGTGGAGGCGGCCACTGACCCTGCTGGGGCGCATTGCCGGTCGGCTGACCGGCTGGCGGTGTATCGGATGCACCCGGCCAGGGCTGGCCAGGGCCGGATGTCGGTGGGTTCGAGGCCACAGCGGTGCTCCACGGTTGGGTTGGTAGCGGGGGGGAGATTTGAACTCCCGACCAACGGCTTATGAGTCCGCTGCTCTGCCACTGAGCTACCCCGCCGCGGCCGCCAAGGATAGCGGCTGCGGCTGCGGCCAGCACGCAATGCGGCGCGCGCTCCCCGGGGAGTGCGGTGTCCGCCTCCGATGGGACGTGTCACACTCCTCTCATGCGACCGCTCGGGACCATCGTCGACATCTTCACCTGGCGCATCGGGATCGCCCGCTCCGGCGTTGGCCTGCGCCTGCGTTCCCTGTTCTCGTTCGCGCTCGTGTTCGGTGGCATCGGTGCCGCCGTCGGGTACGCGGTGGTCGGCCGGTTCGTTGGCGGCGGCCCGGACGAAGACCACGAGGCTGACCCACAGCCCATCGCGGAGTGACGCCTCCCGACCCTCCTCCTCCATGGTCGTTCCCGCCCGCCCGCCCGCCCGGCCCATCCACGAACCGCCACTTGGGCCCCATGCCCATCAGCGGACTGTTCGAGGTGGGCGCCCGGATCCTCCGTCGACATGCGCTCATCCTGCTCGGTTTGGCCATCCTCATCCAGTTGCCCGGCGCCCTTCTCGATGCTGTGGTCCAGCAGCGGCTGGCGGACTCGGTCCGTCCCCTGCTGGTCGGCCTGGGCACGGACACGCCCCAGATCCTGAACCCCACCGCGAGCCAGTCGGATGTCATCCTGGGCGCCCTCGGCGTGGTCCTCCTGGGCATGTTCATCTCGATGGTCCTGGGTGCCATCGCCGCAGTCGCATACGCGGCCACCGTCCGGCGCGACTACCACGCCGAACCGACCTCGTTCGGGGTCATCCTTGGCCAGGCCCTCCGACGCGCGATGCCCGCCATCGGTGCCTCCATCCTCGCGGCGCTCGCCGTTCTTGCTACCGTCGTGCTCACGGCAGCCATCGCCATCGGCGCGGCCGTGCTGCTGCCGACCGGGGACGGTGAGGTCGGCGGCATCGGCGTATTCCTGGCGCTGGTCGCTGGGGTCGGTGGTGCGCTCGTTGCGGTGACCCTGCTGGTCCGCCTGTCGATCGCAGTCATCGCGGTGGCGCTGGAGGATATCGGCCCGGTCACGGCCATCCGTCGCAGTTGGCACCTGACGGGCGGAAACGCATGGCGCACGTTCGCGGTGCTGACGATCCTGGCCATCGTCATCGCCATCGCCGGGTCGCTCGTGGTGCAACTCCTGGGCGTCACCGTCACCGATACCGTGGGCGTCCGATCGGGCGCTGCGGACACCATGGATGCCTTGTTCGCGGCGGCCGTGGCTGTGCTCTTCGCGCCCGTGACCATCGTGGTCCAGACAGTGCTCTACTTCGACCTGCGGGTTCGTCGGGACGCGTGGGACCTGCCTGCCCCAGGCGAGGACAGCGACGTGACGCCCGCGGCCGCGTCGCAAACGGCCGACTGACGCGCGGTCAGCGCTCGAAGAGCAGGTCCAGCACGGATCCGATCATGTCCGTGGGCGGTGCCACGACCGGCGACACACCGAGGGGTGTGATCGCGGGTGGACGCTGGGCGCCGGGCACCAGCGCGAACTGGCGCTCCCTGCTCGACCGTCCGTAGCCGAACGACCGGGATGCGAAACCCAGGAACGCGGACGTCTTGGCGAACTCCACCTCCTGCCGACCAGCCGCCACCTGCGCCGCGATCTGATCGTTGACGCCGCGCGCCTCGATGGCCGCCGCGCGGGAGGTCATGGCATCCGACATCGAGCCGGCCAGCACGGCCGCGGCCACGACGCCGCCGAGGAGCGCACCCCCGACGGCCAGCACCCGACGCTCCAGCGCGGGCCGACGACGGGCCGGCGCAGCAGGTCCCGGCCGGGTCCTAGGTGGCACCGGCGCCGGGGTGCCACCGACCGGGACGCGCTGTGTCGTCCCGGTGTTCTGGTCCGGCTGTGCCCGGTGGCGGAGGCGTGACATCTCGCGGCAGCGTAGCTGCGTGGTCGAGCCATGTCAAACCGATCCTGAGGAGTGGTCCCAAGCGTGGGGATCACGTTGGCAGGCACCCGCAGCATCGTCACGTCGTTGTATCAAACAGAACGGATGGTCGGTATGATACTCGTCCGGGGCCGGACGGTCTCGCCTGGGAGGGAACCGATGCGCATCCACCAGCCACAGCCCACGGTCGAGGTCCTCCGTGGGCTGCTCGCCCAGCCGGACGTGTCGGCCGCCGTGACGGCACATCGCGTCCTACCGGCACGTGCCGCCCAGATGGGACCCATCCCGGGCTGGCTCGACCCGCGTCTTCGGGGCGCCCTGGAGGACCGCGGCATGCCCGCCCTGTACCGCCACCAGGTGGATGCCCTGGAGGCACTCCGCGGCGGCGAGGACATCCTGGTCTCGACCCCCACGGCATCGGGCAAGTCCCTGTGCTACCACCTGCCGGTGCTCCAGGCCATCGCTGAGGACCCCTCTGCGCGGGCGCTCTACCTGTTCCCCACCAAGGCCCTCAGTCGTGACCAGCTGGCAGAGGTCCGAGAGCTCGGCGACCGCGCCGGCATGCAACTCCAGGCGGACGTCTATGACGGTGACACGCCCGCGCCGCTCCGGGGCCGCATCCGCGCGGCCGGCCAGATCGTGGTCACCAACCCGGACATGCTCCACGCCGCGATCCTGCCCCACCACACCGCCTGGTTCCAGCTGTTCGAGCAGCTGCGTTATGTCGTCGTGGACGAGGCTCACTCGTACCGGGGCATCTTCGGCAGCCACGTCGCCAACGTGCTCCGGCGGCTCGCGCGCATCTGTGCCCACTACGGCTCCACGCCCCGCATCGTGTGCTGCTCAGCGACGGTCGGCAACCCCGAGGCGTTGGGCCGGACCTTGACCGGCCGACCGGTGCGGGTCATCGACCGGAACGGCGCGCCATCGGGTGAGCGGCACGTGGTCGTCCTCGATCCGCCGGTGATGGACCGTCGTACGGGCGCCCGGCCGGGGCCCTCGGGGCTGGCCCGTCGCTCGGCGCTCGCCTTCCTGCGCGCGGAGCGGCAGACGATCGTATTCGGCCGCTCGCGGGTGCAGGTCGAGCTGCTGCTGACCACCCTTCGGGAGCAGCTTCGCGAGGGCCGGGGGCCGCTCGACCGGGTTCGTGGCTATCGCGGCGGATACCTGCCCTCGGAGCGCCGCGCCATCGAGGCCGGCCTGCGCACCGGCGACATCCTCGGAGTGGTCAGCACCTCGGCACTGGAGTTGGGCATCGACATCGGGCGTTTGGATGTGGCAGTCCTCGCAGGCTACCCGGGGACCATCTCCGGCACCTGGCAGCAGATGGGCCGAGCCGGGCGACGACAGGACGTCAGCGTGGCCATCCTGGTGGCGGGCGCCGGGTCGCTGGATCGGTATGTCGCGAGCCATCCCGATTACCTGTTCGAGGCATCCGCGGAGGAGGCCCGCCTGGACCCCGAGAACATCCACGTGTTGCTGGCACATCTCCGCGCGGCCACCTTCGAGCTGCCGTTCGAGCCCGGGGAGCGTTTCGGGGCTTCGAGCGCGGACGACCTGCTGGCCTTCCTGGCCGAGGAAGGGCACGTGCGCCAGGCGGATGACCTGCGCTGGTACTGGGCCAGCGAGAACTTCCCGGCTTCGGAGATCAGCCTGCGCGTCGCGGCACCCGAGAACGTGCTCATCATCGATACCGGGCCGGCTCGGCCACGCGTCATCGGCGAGGTGGACCTGTTCTCGGCGCCCACCCTCGTCCACGAGGATGCCATCTACCTCCACGAGTCACGCCAGTACCACGTGGACCGTCTTGACTGGGACGAGCGCAAGGCGTACGTCCGGCCCGTGGATGTCGACCACTACACCCAGGCCGAGCTGGCGGTCACGCTCAAGCCCCTGGACATCTTCGATGAGGCCGCCCTCGGCGATGCGACCCGGTCACACGGCGAGGTCATGGTCTCGTCCCTGGCGACCATCTACAAGAAGCTGAAGATGGACACCCACGAGAACCTCGGCTGGGGGCGCATCCATCTGCCCGAGACAGAGCTGCACAGCACGGCGTGGTGGCTCAGCCTCTCCCCCGCCGCAACAGCTGGCTGGGTGCGGGACGATCTGGACCGGGCTCTCGTGGGCGCCGGCCGGGCCTTGCGCACGGTCGCCTGCCTGCTGCTGATGAGCGATCCGCACGACCTGGGCGTCGTGGCCCAGGTCCGGTCGCCCCACCTCGGACGACCCGTCGTCTACCTGTGGGAGACCGTGCCCGGTGGCGTCGGGCTGGCCTCGCGCCTGTTCGAGCGTACGCCGGAGCTGCTGAGCGCGGCAACTGACCTCATCGAGGGCTGCGACTGCGAACGTGGCTGCCCAGCGTGCGTCGGGCCCGGCGCCGAGCTCGCCACGCTCGCATCACCCCGCGAGCTGGCCGCTCGGTTGTTGCGGAGCCTGGGCGACGTCCGGGTGGCCGCATGACGTGCAACCTGTCACAGGTCGCCCACAGGCTCCGGTGATGGATCAGGCAACAGGTGCCATCCGGGCACATCGGCTGGATCGCCTCCGCGACCGGGTGCGTGCCGAACCTCCGACCACACCCATCGTCGCGACCAGGGTCACCGCTCTCCGCGACCTGGGGCGCGCCGAGACCCTGGCGCGGGTCCTGGGCGGCCACGTGGTGCGCTGCGGATCGGCTGCCATCGCGATCGTCGAGAGCCGGACCAGGCTGCCCGCAGACCTAGGCCGACTGTTGGACCTGCCCGATCCCCTCCGGCCCGACCAGCCGATCGTGTGCCTCGACACCGAGACCACGGGCCTGGGCACGGCGGCGGGCACCCTCCCCTTCCTGGTCGCGCTCGGTCGTTGGCAGGCGGACGAGTTCGTCGTCCGCCAGCTGTTGTTACCCGACCAGCCGGACGAACCGGCGATGCTGGACGTGCTGGAGCGCCACATCCCGCCGGATGCCCAGCTGGTGAGCTACAACGGACGAGCCTTCGACTGGCCCCTCATCGTCAGCCGGTACCGCCTGCATGGTCGGCCCGCGCCCGATCACGCCGCTCATCTGGACCTGCTGGGTCTCGCCCGCCAGTTGTGGCGCCACCGGTTGCCGGATGCGCGACTGGCCAGCGTGGAGGCCGGCATCGGTGGTGTCCGGCGTCATGGAGACCTGCCTGGGGCGCTCATCCCGGAGCGCTACTTCGAGTGGCTCCGTGGTGGCGATGCCGGCCTGTTCACGGACGTCCTGGAACACAACCGGCAGGATGTCGTCTCCCTCGCACTGTTGCTGCGTATCCTGTCCCAGGACGTGCTGCCGGAACGGGACGGACGCGCTGCGATGGGGGCCGTACAGCCGCAAGACCTTGCCGGCCTTGGCCGTCAGTACGCCCGACGCGGACGACCGGACGATGCCCTCGCCTGCTTCGATCGTGCCCTGGAGCGGCTGCCGTCGACGTGGAGGGACCGTGACCTGCAGAACACCATCAACGCGGACCGCGCTCGCGCACTCGGTCGGCTGGGCCGTCGCCTGGAGGCGGTCAGTGCCTGGGAGGCCGTGGCCCTGGAAGGCGGCCCCATGGCGCCGGTCGCGTGGATCGCGGTCGCCAAGTCACTGGAGCACGTGGCCCGGGATCCGGTCGCGGCGCTCGGGGCCGCGCGCCGGGCGGACGCACTGGCGTTCCGGTCGCGCTTCCTGGGTCAGCCACAGCCGCAGGTCGAACGGGACCTGGCCAGGCGGCTACCTCGCCTCATCCGGACTGCCCGGGCGCGGTCGCTGCGTGCCGCGTCGGCCGCTTGAGCGATGGCTGCAGTCAGGTCTGGATGCCCAGCCCATCGGTGATGCGTTCCAGCATCACCCGGGCCGAGTCGATCGCCCGTTCCTCCCATGCGAAGACGCACGCGGTCGCGATGCCGTCGAACGAGAGCTCCCGGAGGGTGCGGAAGAAGGCCTCGAAGTCGACCTCCCCCTGCCCCACGTCCAGGTGCTGGTGGACGCGCGCCGGCGTGCCGGGCGGATTGAGGATGTATCGAAGGCCCGAGGAGGCACGGAAGTCGAAGGTGTCCGCGACGTGAACGTGCCGGAGTAGCGGCGCCGCCTCATGGAGCATGGATGTCACATCCGCCGTGCCCGCTCCCGCCATGTGGAACGTATGGGGTGCGCAGTAGAGGTACCCCACGCTGGGCGAATCGATCGCGCGCACAAAGCGAACAGCCGCGGAGCCCTCCTCGATGAAGTCGTCGGGGTGCGGCTCCAGGTTGAGCTTGATGCCCTCTCGCTCGAGGATGGGCAGGAGCTCCTCCAGGGAGCGCCAGAGCTGGGCCTCGCTCGCCGCCGCCGCTTCTGGCCTGCCATTCAGCTCCGAGTTCATGGTGTCGCAGCCCAACTCGACGGTGAGTGCGATGGCGCGCTTCCAGTACCGGACAGCGGCCTGTCGTTCGTCCTCGTCCGGGCTGGACCACCGATACAGTGGCAGCACCGACGCTAGCCCCACACCCGCCGCGTCCAGGGCGGCCCGAGCACTCCGTGCCTGCGCCCGATCGGCCCGAGGGTGCACGAAGAAGGGCAGCATGTCGTCACGAGGCGACAACTCGATGTAGCGGTAGCCGATCTCCGCCGCGATGCGGCAGACCTCATCGAATGGCTTGGCTCGCAGCATGTACGGATCGAGCGCGACTTTGATCATGGTGATGGCTCCATGCGATGGCGCGGCAGGTGGTGCCTCGGCACGGATGTGACCACGCCGTCCGAGGGTCCAGGTTTCCCGCTCTTACGGCGCAAGCGGTTGCGCCGCGGAGTATTGCAGTCGCTGGCGACCTCGGTCAACCCATCGGGCCCGAGATCAGGGCATCGGCACCGTCGGTCAGCCGGCTGTCTGACCCTGTGGCGCCACTGTCTCGGTGTGGCCAATGGCATCGACGGTCGTCCGCCGGCCATCGACCGGCCATCGTTCCATACGCTGGTTCGCGGCATCCCACACGAACAAGGCATCGTGCAGGTTGACGGTCGGGTCCAGGTGCGATGGCTCCAGCAGCACGACCTGCCCGATACGCAGGTCGACTCCCGGCGACAGGGCGATCCGGGAGTGCTCATCCGAGAGACCCAGCACCCGGATGCCGGGCTCGAACGGACGAGGCACGCCGTGATCGGTGGTCATGGCCTTGAGGCCCGCGTCGAGCACCGCTGCCGAATCCTCCCGCCGACTGACACATCTGGTGACACACGCGACCGACGACTCGAACGGCACGCCGATGGCCGCATACGCCGAATCCATGAGCACGTATGACCCCGCCTGGATCTCGTTGTGGGCCCGTGCCGCGATGGAGGCCTGTGCTGTGCCTGTGCCAGCTCCGGACATGACCTCGCACGGGTATCCAGCTGCCGTCAGGCGCGCCCGCTCGAACCTGATGTGTGCCGCCACCTGATGGACCAGCGTCGCCCGCACGGTGGGGTCGTCACGCAGGCTCGCGTGTCCCTCATATGCCTGGATACCGACCAGGGTGAGGTGGGCTGCGTCCGCGCACGCGGCGGCTACGCCCAATAGCCGCTCATCGCCGAAGGGGACACCACAACGCCCGCTGCCGACGTCCAGCTCGATGAGTACCCGCAGCCGTGATCCTTCCAGGCTGGCAGCTGCGTCCAGCATTGCCACGTGCTCCACGCAGTCGACCACCACGGACATCGCAGCGTGGCTGGCGAGTCTCGCCAGGGTGGCGAGCGCCTGTGGGTCGACCACGGGTGCAGCGACGAGGATGTCCTCGACACCTGCGGCCACCAGCACCACGGCCTCGCCAACGGTCTGGGCAGTCGCACCGACACAACCCCCCGCTGCCAGCTGTCGCAGCATCAGGCGGCTGGACCTGTGGGCCTTGAAGTGTGGGCGCATCCGGGCATCGCTGCCGGCCACCATCGACGCCGCGCGCTGGATATTGCGGTCGACTGCCGCAAGATCGACGACCAGGGACGCTGACGGCAGCAAGGCCAACTCAGCCGCGGGCACTTCCAGCATGGCCGGCATGATACGGCCTGGGCGAGGGGACTCGTGCGCGTACGGCGTGCTCGCTATGCTCCACCCCGACAGGGCGATACGAGACCGTGCCCTGTACGATCGCGTGCACCCCAAGCAAGCGCCTACGCATTGCGCTGGGTACCCGGTCCGGCTGTTGCCGGTCAGACATACGAGGTTGCCCGTGTCCATCGATGACGCAGCGCCAGGCCAGTCCTCTCGTCCCGGCCGGAACCGGGCCAAGATCTCCGACATCGCGCGCATCGTTGGTGTCTCCGAGGCGACCGTGTCACGTGCGCTGCGCGACGATCCGCAGATCAGCGAGCCAACACGGATCCGGGCCAAGCAGGTCGCAGCGGACCTGCAGTACGTGCCCAACCTCTCGGCCCGGCGGCTGGCCAACAAGTCGAGCCGCACGCTGGGGCTGATGATCCCCGACGTCACCGACCCGATGCATGCCGGCGTCGTCACCGCCTTCGAGGCCGCGGCCGTCGAGCGCGGCTACTCCGTGATGGTGCTCAATGGGTCCCGCGATCCTCAGCGTGAGGCCCGGGGCATCCGCGAGTTCCAGGCACACCAGGCCGACGGCGTGGCGTTCTGCGGCACCATCAGTGATCTCGCCCAATCCGCGGCAGCGGTCCGGCCCGGCCCCGCCGTGTTCATCGGACCCGAGGGGACAGAGCAGCGATCGAGCCGACACTTCGACATCGGGGGTGGCTGCCTGTTCACGGACGACGAAGGCGGCATCGTCGACCTGGTGACCCACCTGTATGCCACCAGACGGACGCGGTTGTCATACGTGGCCGGGCCGCCCATCTCGTCGGATCGAATCCGGCGCGAGTCGATCGCGGTTGCCATCGAGCGGCTCGGCTTCGAGCCACGCGTGCGGGCGTACGCGCACGCGACTTCATGGGCGGAGTACCTGCGCATCGTGGAGCTCGTCGAGCGAGAACGGCCAGAGGCTCTCGTGTGCTATGACGACCAGGTCGCCTTGACGCTCATGTCGGCGCTTCGCGAACGAGGCATCCGGGTGCCCGAGGATGTCGCAGTGACCGGCTTCGATGACATCCCATTCGCGCGCATCGCGCACCCGCGCCTGACGACGGTCGCCCAGCCGACGGAGGCCATGGGAGCGCGGGCCGCGATGATGCTGTTGGAGGCCATCGAGACAGGCACGATGCCCAGGTCCGAGACCATGGCCGTCGAGCTGGTCGTGCGCGAGAGCTCCACGGCCGCATCGCCAGTCCTCAGCGGCCGCTGACGCCGAGGACTCCTCCGCTGCCCGCTCCCTGCGGCGGGGCCTCAGCGGAGATTGCGCAGGGCGACCTCGCGGAATCGCATCGCTCGCTCGGTGGCCACGGATGCGTCGTCGCGCATGCGCACACCGTACGGCGCAAGGTTCGGGTCCTGCACCCCGATCGAGAAGCTCATGGAACGCGCCAGCAGGGAGTCCGTTGCCGGCAGCATCCCGGCCCAATACTCGGGCGGGGTGTGACCGGGCTCATCAAAGGGGTAACCTCGGCCGGTCGCGGTGCGCCGCTGCAACAGGTGCTCCATGTGGGTGTACACGTGCCAGCCGGAACGGTCGAGGGTGATGGAGCCCAGCTCGGCCGTCACCGCGGCGGCCGTGGTCGCGTCGGGGAACATCACGACCAGGTGCGTCGCGAGATTCCCCTCCGGATCCGGGAGCTCTCGGAACTCGATCTCGGGAACCTCCTCGATGATCGACTGGACGATGGCCGCGTTCGCGCGCAGGTGCTCCCGGATCATGCCCACCTTGCGGACCTGGGCCACGAGCACGGCACCCTCGAGCTCCGTCATGCGGAAGTTGAGGCCAAGGAACGGCCGGGCGCCGACTTCGATGCCCTTGCGGTCCGGGCTATGTCCCTGGTCGTGCATCGCGAATGCCCGTCGATACAGGTCCTCGTCGTCGGTCACGACCATACCGCCATCACCGCTCGTGATGGTCTTGTACTCGTTGAAGCTGTACATGCCCATGGCACCGTGAGAACCTACCCAACGGCCCTGATAGGTTGCCCCAAAGGCCTGCGCGCAGTCCTCGACCAATGGGATGCCGTGCCGGTCAGCGACCTGCTTGAGTTCCGCAAGCCGACCGGGATTGCCCAGCATGTGGACCACCAGGATGCACTTCGTGCGGGGGGTGATGCGAGCCTCGACATCGGCCGGGTCAAGGCAGAAGCTGGCGTCGATCTCGGCAAGGATGGGCGTGGCGCCCGAGTACACGATGGCACTGATGGACGCCACGAAGGTGAAGCCTGGCACGATGACCTCATCGCCGGGTCCGATGCCCAGCGCCGCGAAGGCCACGAGCAGCCCGCTCGTGCCCGAGTTCAAGGCGAGTGCATAGCGCACCCCCGCCATCTCGGCGACCTTCTCCTCCAGCGTGCGCACCTTTGCCGGGAACGACGCATCGTTGGGACCGTACCGACCGAGATGGCGGCTCGTGATGACCTCGGTCACCTCCGCGAGCTCGTCCGCGCCCACTACATCGAGTCCGGGTCCGGGCATGATCCACCTCGTCCTGTGCAACAAGGCTCGCGTATGGCGCAAGCGCTTGCGGACCATATCACCCGGCTGGCCGGGGCGTCAAAGCCGCGGGAACGTCAGCCAGGACGGCGTCTGATGGTGGGATCGGGCAACAGCAGGTCATCGATGGTCTTCACGAGGCCCCAATAGCTGGCCGTGAAGATGCGCAGGGTGTGGAGCGTCGCGCCATAGTCGTCGATCTCTGGCAGGGTCAGGCCCTCGGGCTCATACGCCTGACGGAAATCGGGGACCCGGTCGAGCAGCTCCGCCACAGATGCGGCCGGCACCGGCTCGTCGAACCGCGGGCGGACGACGAGCCCGGACGCCTCGAAGCGACGCTGCCACTGGTGGGTCATGGTCATCACGAGGTCACCGCCAACAAGCTCCGTCCAGTGCTGCAGGTTGCGGTATGCCGCAGCCAGTGGTCGAGTCCGAAAGCCGCGCTCGCGATAGATGGCGGCAGCCCGCTTGAATACCGCCAGCCCTGCCCAGCTGGGCGCGGCAGGGTCGACAACGATGTCGTCCCGGTCACAGACCGCCTTGATCCAGTCGTCCAGGCGGCCGAGCATGAGGGTGCACACGGGGGCCATCCGGCTGACGTCCAGGCCGTCGGCCTCGCGCCGTTGCAATCCGCGCTCGACCGCCTCCCCCACCGCGAGCGCCTGGGGCAGGGTGAAGCTCACCGTGGCGTTGATGCTGATGCCCTCGAAGGTGGCCTGCTCCATGGCCGCGATACCGGCGCTCGTCGCCGGGAACTTGACCTGCATGTTGGGCGCGAGGGCATCAAAGCCTCGCGCCTGCTGGAGCATCCGGTCCGTGGAGCTGTGGAACGTGGGGTTGGTCTGGATGGAGAGTCGGCCCTTGCGCCCTGCATGGCGCACGAAGATGGGCTCCAGGACCGCTGCACCCCGGGCCGCCATCTCCTCGATGATGCGCCAGGTCACCTCGACATCCGTCCAGTCCGGATGCTCGGCGGCGATCTCGCGGACGCGCGGCGCCCAGACCTCCCATTCCTTCTGCATCACCTCGGCCACGATGGCTGGATTCGAGGTGGCTCCCGTGGCGCCGTGCTCGATGGCCCACCGGAGCTCGTCGGTGGCACACGAGTCATTCCAGATGTCGGTGGGGGTCCCAGTGACCGTCTGGAGCAGCGGACCGGAGCCGGTCGAGTGCATCGAGAGTCCTCCTCGCGTCGGACTGTGTCAGCGCGGACGCGCCGGGTCCCAGTCCATGAGCCAGGCATGGTCCGGGTCCAGGGTGAAGTTCCACAGGCGCGTCGGACCGGCCATCACGTTCAGGTAGTAGCCATCGTAGCCAGCTGGCATCCCGACAGGGTGATAGCCCCTGGATACGAGCACCACGTCGCCATCCTGCGGCGCCAGCCGCTCGTCCAGTACCCCGTCCGCGGTATAGACCCGCGCGAGCGCAAACCCGGTGGGTCGCGCGAATCGATAGTGGTAGAGCTCCTCCAGTCGCGACTCGACCGGTTGCTGCTCGATGTCGTGCTTGTGCGGCGGGTAGCTGGACCAGTTGCCGCCGGGCGTGAACACCTCCACCAACAGGAGATGGCCCGCGGGCTGGTCCGGCGGCAGCAGGTGATGCACCGTGCGGGCGGTACTGCCCTCGCCGCGATGCTCGGTGCGCATCGACGCTGCCTCGATGAGCCGCGTCGTGGTGATCGCCCCACCAGGGACGTTGGCGTCTCCCGCCGGGGCGCTGGCGATGAGCACCGAGGCGGACGACTCGGCACGCACTTCCAGCTCCGCGCCGGGCGCGACCAAGACGACCGGCGCTGGCGGGCCATCGAACACACCGTCCCGGCTGCCCACCGACGGGAATGACTGGCGGTCGACCCGGATGGACGCCGCCCCTTCCTGGACGACGACTCCCTGTTCCCGCCCGGTCGGCGGAATCAGGAAACCCTGCCCCACCGTGAGGCGGTGGACCTCGAAGCCGATGAACTCCCAGCCGCAGTCAGCAGGCGTGAGTCGCAGGGTGGTGCCATCGTGGGCATCAGGCAGGCCGGGCCGTCGCAGCAATGTCATGTCACGATGCTCGTGTCGGATGAGTCACGGCGAGCCACCTCCGCTGGTTCTGGATGCCTACCCGAGATGGTCGCAGGTCTAGCGTTGACCGGCCGCCAGGACGGCCCCGACACGAGGATGATCCAGTTGACGTGCCGGAGGGGACGATGGTACCTTGGTGCAATCGGTTGCGCAACTGGGAGGTCGACCACCATGGGGTCTACTCGACTGACGACGGGCCAGGCCCTCGTCCGCCACATGGCTCAACAGTACGTAGAACGGGACCAGGTGCAACAGCGATTCATCGCGGGCATCTGGGGCATCTTTGGGCACGGCAATGTGGCCGGGCTGGGGCAGGCGATCCAGGAGCTCGGCGACGAGCTCTCCATGCCCTTCTATCGGCCACAGAACGAGCAGGCACAGGTGCATATCGCCACAGCGTATGCGCGGCATCGGGATCGCCTCCAGACGTTCGCGTGCACCTCGTCCATCGGGCCCGGAGCCACCAACATGATCACGGGTGCCGCGACTGCCACGGTCAATCGCATCCCGGTGCTGCTGCTGCCCAGCGACTACTTCGCGAGTCGCGTGTCAGATCCGGTGCTCCAGCAGGTCGAGCATCCGACCGAACGCGACGTCAGCGCGAGTGACGCCTTTCGGCCGGTGTCACGGTTCTTCGACCGGATCTCCCGTCCGGAGCAGCTGCTGGCGAGCATGCCAGAGGCGTTTCGCATCCTCACCGATCCCGCCGAGACGGGCGCCGTGACCATCTCCCTGCCGGAGGACGTCCAGACCGAGGCCTTCGACTGGCCCGAGGGATTCTTCGAGCGACGGGTGTGGCGAGTGCGCCGCTCGGTACCGGAACCAGAGGTGCTGGGGGACGCTGTCCGGCTATTGGCCGGCGCCGAACGGCCGCTCATCATCACGGGCGGGGGCACCATCTACAGCGAGGCGAGTCGCGAGTTGGATGCCCTGGCCACCCGATTCGGCATCCCGGTCGCGGAGACGCAGGCGGGCAAGGGCGCCCTGCCCTGGTCGCACCCGATGAACGTGGGCCCCATCGGGGCGAACGGCGGGCTCGCAGCCAACCAGCTGGCGCGCGATGCCGATGTGGTGCTGTGTATCGGCACTCGACTGGGTGACTTCGTGACCGGTTCACGGACTGCATTCCAGCACCCGGACGTGGTGTTCGTGGGTCTCAACGTGGCGCCGATGGACGCCCACAAGCTGCGGGCCCTACCCCTCGTGGCGGATGCCCGGGCAGGCATCAGGGCACTCTCAGCCGCACTCGTCGCGGGCCAGCACCAGGGCACGTCCGAGGCCTATCGGGAGCGGGTCAGCCAACTCAAGTCGGCCTGGGACAACGTCGTCGCCGAGCTCCGTTCGCTGTCCAGCGCGACCAGCGACCTACTGGCCCAGTCACAGGTCATCGGCATCGTCAATGACAGCGTCGGTGGGGACGCCACCGTGATCTGCGCCGCGGGCAGCCTGCCCGGAGACCTGCTGAAGCTGTGGCGGACCGAGGACCCCAAGGCCTACCACGTCGAATATGGCTATTCCTGTATGGGCTACGAGGTGGCGGCCGGCCTGGGTGTTGCCCTCGCGGATCCGGCCCGCCGGGTCGTGGTGATGGTCGGGGACGGCTCGTACCTGATGCTCAACTCGGAGATCGTCACGGCGGTCGCCGAGGGGCTCCGGTTCACCATCGTGGTCCTCGACAATCACGGATTTGGCTGCATCACGGGCCTCGCGCGGTCCGTGGGTGTGCCCGATTTTGGCAATGATCTCCGATTCCGGGACCGGACCACCAACCGAGCGACTGGTCCCTACGTCCCGATCGACTTTCGTCAGCACGCGGAGTCCATGGGTGCCCTCGCCATCGCCGCGAGCACCCCCGCGGAGCTGACAGCGGCACTCGCCAGGGCGGCAGACGCGGATCGAGTGACGGTCATCGTGGTGCCCATCGACCCGGAAGCCCGCGTCCCCGGCTTCGACGGCTGGTGGGATGTGCCCGCCGCTGAGGTGAGTGGCGTGGCGAGCGTGCGGTCTGCACGTGAAGCATACGAGGCGGCCCGCTCGGCACAGCGACCCTGATGGACCGGCCACGGGTGGCTGACCCGGAGCTCGAGCGGCGGGCGCGGCTGGCCCGATGGCATGTCATGAGCACCGTCGCGGCCAGCGGCGCCGGACATGTCGGCGGGCCGCTGTCGGCCATCGAGCTCCTGGTGGCGCTGTACTTCCAGGTGCTCGACATCCGACCCGACGAGCCCGAATGGGCCGACCGGGACCGGTTCATCCTGTCCAAGGGGCACTCGGCCATCGGCTTGTACGCGGTCATGGCGCAACGCGGCTACCTGCCCGTCGCGGAGCTCGCATCGTTCGATCGCGGCGACTCCCGGCTCCAGGGCCACCCCGACGCGACTCGCCTGCCCGGCCTCGACGCCTCGACCGGTTCCCTCGGCCAGGGACTCGCAGTGGGTATCGGTATCGCGCTCGGAGCCAGGATGCGGGGACGCGGCTTCCGCACCTTCGTGATGCTGGGAGATGGCGAGTGCCAGGAAGGCATGGTCTGGGAGTCCGTCCAGGTGGCAGCCAGATACGGCCTGGACAAGCTGGTGGCGATCGTCGACCAGAACGACCTGCAGCAGTATGGCTGGCCACCTGACGACCGGCGCGATGCTCGGGGGGACCGCGGCTCACCCTGGTCGGGCACCATGCTCGGCGATGCCTTCCGGGCGTTCGGCTGGCGAGTCATGGACGTGGACGGGCACGACTTCGACCAGGTCATCGGCGCCTGCTCGGACGCTCGGGAGTCGGTCGGCCAGCCGACCGTGATCGTGGCCCGGACCGTCAAAGGCCAGGGCCTCTCCTTCACGGCGGGTCGCTACGACTGGCATGCCCGGATCCCGACGCCCGATGAACTCGCGCTGGCCCGATTGGAGCTGGGTATCGACGCGTCTGGGCAGCCGACGTGAGGTCGCAACGTGAGACGTGGGGCGACACCCTCGCCGAGCTCGCCGCGACGAACCCCGACATCCTGGTGCTCGACGGCGACCTTGCCTCATCCACGAGGGCCGACCGGTTCGCGGACGCGCAGCCCGCTCAGTTCCTCGAGATGGGCATCGCGGAGCAGAACATGGTGGGCGTGGCTGTCGGTCTGTCGACGGTCGGCTACATCCCATGGCTGTCGTCATTCACGGTCTTCCTGACCCATCGTGCGCTCGACCAGGTGCGCATGCTGGTGGCGCAGCCGCGGGCGAACGTCAAGATCGGCGCCGCCTATTCCGGGCTGCTGACCGGCCTCACCGGCAAGACCCACCAGGATGTCCAGGACCTGGCCATCATGCGTGCGATGCCCGGCATGACCGTCCTGGTGCCCGGCGACGAGTTCGAGTGCGCCGCCATGACCCGTTGGGCAACCACGTTCGACGGTCCGGTCTACCTGCGCCTGACCCGCGATCCGTCTCCGGCACTGTTCGACGACAGCTACCGGTTCCGGCCCGGGCACGTGCACCAGTTGCGCGAAGGCAGCGATGTGCTGTTGATCGCCACTGGCCCGCAGACGAGCCGCTGCATGGTGGCGGCGGATATGCTGGCACACGAGGGCGTGTCCGCCGGCGTGCTCCACGTGCCCTCCATCCGACCCATCGACACCGACGCAGTCGTCCGTACCGTGGGCCGATATCCGACCTTGTTCAGCGTCGAGGAGCACAGCGTCCTCGGCGGATTGGGAGGCTGCATGGCGGAGATCATCTCGACGCACTCCCCCCGACGCCTGGTGCGGATCGGCATCGAGGACACATGGGGCGAATCGGCGCCCAATGACTTCCTGCTGGAGCGGCATGGCTTGACGGCGACCCGAGTGGCGGCCCGCGTTATCGCCGAGATGGGCTGATAGCTTGGTCCCTGCCAAGGCCGACGAGGAGCCGGTGCCCCACCGCCGGGTGCTACTGGCCGATGTCGCCCGGATGGCGGGCGTATCGCGCTCGACCGCGTCGCGCGCGCTCGTCGACGACCCTCGCATCAGTGAGCCCACGCGCACGGCCGTGCAGCACGCCGCGGCCGACCTCAGATACGTGCCGGACGCCGCCGCGCGCAGCCTCCGGGCCCGCCATTCCCGGATCCTCGGCCTGTTGCTGGCCAACCTCAGCGACCCGGTCCATGGCCAGATCGCCGCGGCGTTCAAGGAGACAGCATGGGCCAGCGGCTATCGGGTGATCATCGCCGCGGGTATGCAGGACCCAGCCTTGGAGCGCACCGCGTTGCGGATCTTTACCGAGCACGCTGCAGAGGGCATCGCGATGGTCTCCTGCGTGCTCGCGCCAAGCGAGGCGCAGACGCGAACCCGCCCGGATCGACTGATCATGGTCCAGCCAGACCACCGCAGAGTGCGTCGCTACCGCGGGCCGCTCCTGGCAGGGGTCATCATGACCGACGACGCTAGCGGCGTGGAGATGGTCGTCGACCACCTGGTCGCCACCGGCCACCAGGACATCGCCTATGTGGGCAGCGGCGATCGGGCATCCAGCACAGTGCACCGCGAGGCCGTCGCGCGGGCGCTGCGGCGACACGGCATCCATCGAGCCGTGGATCGCTATCCGAGCGCCGCCGATGGCTGGAGTGGGCAGGGACACGACGAGATCGCGGCGCTCATCGCCGCCGCCCCACCGGATGCCCTCATCTGTTACGACGACATGCTCGCGCTGGGCCTCATGGATGCGCTGCGGCAGCGCGGTATCCAGGCGCCCCAGGACATCAGCATCGTGGGCTTCGACGGCATCCTGTTCGCAGGCCTTTCCAACCCGCGCCTGACGACGGTTTCCACACCCCTCAGCGCGCTGGGGCAGTTGGCGGCCGCATCCCTCATCTCGACCATCCAGTCGGGCACGCTGCCACCAGCTCGCGTATTGCCGGTGGAGCTGGTCATCCGTGAGAGCACCGGCGTACGTGGCCCTCGCGCCTGAGCCTGTGTTCAGGGTGCGCTCCGGGGCTCCCGCGGGTCAGTGGACGGGACATCACCCCGGGCGCTGACAGCCTCGAGCAGACTGGACGGCGGGACGAAGCGTGGCCCCAGCTTCTCCCGTGCTCGCAGGCCCGCGAGCACCACGGCCGGCCCGCCCAGGGACTCGACCCATGCGAACGGACCTCGGGGGTGCCCGGCGCCGAGCACCAGGGCTCGATCGATGTTCCCGGCAGGGGCAAGGCCGTCACCGGCCGCTCGGTAGGCCTCGGCGATGATGGCCAGGACGATGCGTTGGTGGATCTCCGCGGACGCGGTCGGGGACTCATCTGCGGCGGCGCGGCCGCTTACGGGATAGCGATAGAAGCCCTCCCCCGTCTTGCGGCCGAGGCGACCGTCGCGAACGAGGCGTTCCTGGGTCGGCGAGGGGCGGAAGCGGTCCGCTCCAGCATCGCCGAGGGCAACGAAGGCACGGTGGAGGGCCTGCACGACGGCGAGGTTGACATCGATGCCGATGAGGTCCATGAGCTCGAACGGGCCCATGGGGAACCCCGCGGCGCGCATCGACGCATCCACGGAAGCCGGTTCTGCCTCGCCGGCGTCGACCATCGCCAGTGCCTCCAACGTGAACGGCCGGATGACCCGGTTGACGATGAATCCGGGACGGTCCGCACACATGATCGGCGTCTTGCCCCAGGCTCGGACCAACCCAGCGGCACGCTCCACCGATACCTCCGACGCGCCTATTGGGGCGACCACTTCCACGAGTGCCATCACCGCGACAGGGTTGAAGAAATGGAGTCCCAGTACCCGCTCCGGGTGCCGGGTCTCCGCCGCCAGGGCGCCGATCGAGAGCGCGCTCGTGTTGGATGCGAGGATGCTCGTGGCGGGCGCCAGGTCGCCGAGTTCGCGGAAGAGCCGTCGCTTGGCCTCGAAGTCCTCGACGATGGCCTCGACCACCAGCTCGCACAGCGCCATATCCTCGATGGTCACGTCGTGCCGGACCAGCCCGAGCGCCTGGTCCACCCACTGCCGCGCGCCTGAGTCGTCCAGCCCAAGTCGACGCACACGCCGATCCAGGCCAGCCCGGATGACACCCATGGCTCGCTGCCGGGCCGCGGGCTCGACATCGAACAGGAGCACCGGCGTGCCCGACTCGGCGATGACCTGCGCGATGCCCGCCCCCATCGTGCCGCTGCCGATGATGCCGATCGGCCCGGCCGGCGTGGCCTCTACCTGGGTCCTGTCGCTGGCGCGCGTGGACTCTCCCACGCGTCAGTCGCGTCGTTCGTTGCGGGTCTGGAGCTGGGTGTACGCCTCCAGGCCGGGTAGGCCATTCTCGTATCCGAGTCCACTGTCCCGAGCGCCGCCGAACGGTGCATCCGGGACGGCTTCCCCATGGTGACCGACCCAGACCGTGCCCACGTCGAGCCGATCCGCGATGGCCGCCGCACGTCCCGGGTCCGAGGTCCAGATCGAGGCACCCAGGCCGAACGGGCCCTCGCCAGCCGCCCTGACCGCGGTCTCCAGGTCGCGATACGTGATGATCGGCAGCGCCGGACCGAACTGCTCCTCGTCGACGAGGCGCATGCCCGGGGCAGCCGATGCGACGATGGTCGGCGGATGGAAGAACCCAGGCGCGTCCGGTACGGCAGGTCCCTCGATCACCCGGGCACCCTTGGACCGTGCATCGCCCACGTATGCGGAGACGCGATCCCGCTGAACGGCATTGATGACCGGACCCAGCTGCACCCCCGCTGCCAGACCGTGGCCCATCACGGTACTGGCGGCCCGATCGGCAAGCCGGTCCACGAGTCGCTCGGCGAGCGACTCCGGGACGTACAGGCGCTTGATCGCGATGCAGACCTGGCCGCAATTGGTGAACGCTGACCAGAACAGCCGTTCCTCGATGGCATCGACATCGGCATCGTCCAGCACCACGGCCGGATCGTTGCCGCCCAGCTCAAGGGTCACCCGCTTGAGCAACGGACCGGCGACGCGCATGATCTCGCGACCCGTCTCCGTACTGCCCGTGAACCCGATCTTGCGCACCAGCGGATGAGCGACGAGCGCCGCAGCCATGTCCGCCCGAGTGGCCAGGACGTTGATGACACCTGCCGGGAAGCAGGGCGCCAGGAGTTCCCCCAGGCGAAGCGTGGTGAGCGGCGTCGACAGGGACGGCCTGATCACGATGGTGTTGCCAGCCACCAGGGCCGGCGCCAGCTTCCAGCCGAGGAGTGATATCGGGAAGTTCCAGGGAGTGATGGCAGCCACGACCCCCAGCGGACGCCGCACCACGACGATCTGGCGCGCCGGATCGTCGCGGATGACCTCTGGAGCGTTCGCCATCTCGGCGTAGGCGCGCAGCCAGACGACGAGACGAGCGATCTCTCGAGTCGCCTCCGGCAACGGCTTGCCCTGCTCGCGTGTCAGCAGGCTGGCCAGCTCGTGCTCGGCACGCTCGACGACCTCTGCGGCGGCTCGCATCGCCCCGGGTCGGGCCTCGACATCCGCCGCCCACGGGCCGCCCGCCGCATGGGCTGCTCGAACAGCCCGGTCCACCTCCGGGGAACCAGCCAGGGACACCGTCCCGACGGCCGCCCGGGATGCGGGATCCAGGACCGTGTGTGGCGGCCCGGTCCCGACCACGAGCTCGCCGTCGATCAGCCACGGCAGATGCCGGACGGTGCCCGATGGACCGGTAAGCGGTTGCGCTACGAGGTCAGTGGGCCGATCGATCATTGCGGCACGGTACCACTCAGGGGTTCCAACCACCCGTTGACATGGCGGCCCCCCTCCCACTAGGCTGCGGTGCAACCGGTTGCGTTGTTGTGGGGAGGGCCGATGAACGTTGACGAGCCCGTTCGATCGCTGCCCATCCGGGGATCGTGGGCGTACACCGATCGGATGGCGATCGCTCCGGGTGGCCGTATCCACGTCCATGTCAGCGCCGAGGCGGCCCATCGCGTCGACATCGTGCGTCTCGGCCGTGAGGCGGTCATCGGTCCTGCCCAGGACATCGCCGCTGACCGGCGCGATGTCGAGGTCCTGGGCAGCTGGTCCTCGGACATCTCGAGTCCCCAGCGTCTGTTTCCCGGTTCGTACGTGCGCATGGATGGCCCGGCACTGCCGGCACCGCCCATCACGCTCGGGTTGTGGCTTCGCCTGTGGCGACTGCCGGTGATCGACATCCTGCAGATCGCATGGAGCGGCATTCTCACGGACATCGACTATCCAGCCGCGTGCCGGTTCGGGCTGCTCGTCGACCATGTTGGGCGCATCGCTGCGTATGCCGGAGATGGCGCGGCGTTCCGTCACGAGTGGCTGCATCAGTCCCGACCGGTGGGTTCTGAGCTGCTCGGGCGCTGGGTGTCGCTCGTGGCCACCTGGACTCCTGATCTGGTGCGTGTGTGGCTGGACGGTGCGCTGGTGGTGGATGTCGCAGGGCCACATCCCGCGCCCGGGCCAGGCGACGCGTCACGCCTGCGGTTGGGGGCGATGGCCGAGGCTGGCGAAGCCGACGATTTCCTCGATGCTGACGTCGCCCAGCCGTTCGTGGTCGCCGGTGAGCTGTCGGACGAGGACGTCGGGCGCCTGCACCTCGATCGTGGTCGGTCCGGCCTGTCACTGCTGCCGCCGGCAGCGATACTGGGCGGCTGGACGCTGGCCGAAGAGCAGGGCGCCCGTGTGGCTGACGCCAGCGGCCACCAGCGACATGGCAGCATCGTCAATCACGGCACGTGGATGGTCGGCGGGCCCGCGTTCAACGCGGCAGATCGCGCGCCGCTGGTGTACCAGCCGTCCCTGGACCCCGACCGAGGTCACGGCCTGCGCCTGTCGAGTGACGACCTGATCGACGCGGGCTGGGCGGTGTCCGGCACATATCAGGTCCCCGAGGACGCGCCGTCCGGGTTCTACGCTGCCCGGATCGTCCAATCCGGGCAGCCCATCGACGAGGCGTACAGCACACCGTTCGTGGTCAGCCGCCGGACACCCCAGCGCCCGGGGAGCATCGCATTGCTGGCCGCGACCTTGACCTGGTGCGCATACGGCCGACGTCCGACCAACGAGGCTCCCATCGCGGGCCTCAGCTCGTCCCTGTATTCGACCCATACGAGTGGCAAGCCGTTCTTCCACGTCGGCACCCGGCTACCGATGCCGTACTGCGATCCGTATGTGTTCGAATCCCGGCGCTCCACGCGCACCCGCAGCACCCACATCCTTCGGCCCGAACGCATGGCAGAGGCCTGGCTGGCCCGTGAGGGCTATGCCTATGAGGTCATCTCCGACCTTGACCTGCACGAGGAGCCGGAGCTGCTCTCAAGGTTCGCTGCCCTTCTCGTCTGCGGCCACAGCGAGTACTGGACCGACGAGATGCGGTCGGGCGTCATCCGATACCTCGACGCCGGCGGTCGGGTCATCTCGATGTCGGGTGACACCCTGTCCGTGCGCGTGACCTTCGACCCAGAACACCAGGTGATGGAGGCCCGCAAGGTCGTGTTCGAGCCGGATCCGCGCCACCTCGACCAGCGTTGGTGGGGCGAGCGATGGCATGCCGCGGACGGCTTGCCAGGGGGGTCGCGGCGCCACCTCGGCAAGCCCAGCTGGGAAGCATTGGGCATGAACTTCAAGGGCATGATCGACGATGGCACCCCGAACGCATATCGACCGTACGTCGTCCTCCAGCCAGATCATCCGTTGCTGCATCAACCGGAGGTCGTGCCGATATCACCCGCGGGCACCATCGGCGACCGGAGCCTCAATGGCAGCGGCGCCGCCAGTGGCTATGAGTTCGATGCCAATCTGGACCGCGTCGGCATGGCGGCCGCGCCCCTGGACGGCATCGACACCATCGCGAGCGCGCTTGGGCAGCGAAACCTCGAGTGGATCGGCGAACGGGACCATGGAGCCGACCTGGTCTGGTGGCGTCGACCCAACGGCGGCGAAGTCCTCAACTTCGGCAGCATCGCGGTGTCCGGTGCGCTGGCGGTGGACCCCGGTATCGCCACCCTCACCCGCAACGTGCTCGCGCGCTTTGGCGTGAGCCGCTCGGAGGTCCCCGCATGACTGACTCGACCGGCCAGGCCTTGGCGGATGATACCGGCATGGCAGGAGCGCCTGTCAGCGTTCGCGACATCTACAAGGCCTACGGGTCCGTGCGCGCCGTCAACGGCGTGTCCCTGGACATCGCTCCCGGCGAGTTCGTGGCGCTCCTGGGGCCCAGCGGCTCAGGCAAGACCACGCTGCTCATGGCCATCGCCGGCTTCGAGACCCCGGACTCGGGCGAGATCCTCATCGATGGCCGCGACATCGTTCCCCAGCCGCCCCACAAGCGTGGCATCGGGATGGTGTTCCAGCGCTACGCACTCTTCCCGCACATGACCGTGGCCCAGAACATCGCCTTCCCGTTGCGGATGCGCAAAGTGCCCAAGGCGGACCAGCAGGAGCGGGTGGAGCGGGCACTCGCGCTCGTCCGGCTCAGTGGCTACGGCGACCGCCGGGTCAACCAGTTGTCCGGCGGGCAGCAACAGAGGGTGGCCATGGCCAGGGCCATCGTGTTCGACCCGCCCGTGCTGCTCATGGACGAGCCCCTGGGAGCACTCGACAAGCGCCTCCGGGAAGAGATGCAGATCGAGCTCAAGCACATCCAGCGCCAGCTGCGGACCACGGTCATCTATGTCACCCACGACCAGGCCGAGGCGCTCACCATGGCCGACCGTATCGCGGTCATCAGCGACGGTCTGGTCCAGCAGTTCGCGCCGCCGGCAGAGGTCTACGAACGGCCCACCAATGCCTTCGTGGCTGGCTTCGTGGGCGAGACCAACTTCATCGACGGCACGCTCGAGCGTGCTGAACCAGGGAGCTGGCGACTTCGCCTGGCAGGCGGCCCAGCCGTCGCCCTGGCCGGCGAGGAACCGTCGTGGCGCGTCGGTGCCCCGGCGCGGATGGCCATCCGGCCCGAGTCGATGCGCCTGGATGGCGAGGCCTCCAGCGGTCCCCTCCTGGGTCGTGTCGAGGAGACGATCTACGGCGGCGGCACGCTCGCCTGCATCGTGCGCATCACCGACCATGTGGCGCTGACCGTGCGCGAGGCGGCGGCCGAGGGCCGGCTCCGACGGACGGGCGATGAGATCGCCGTCTCGTGGCCAGCCGAGCGAAGCCGGGTGTTCGTCACGTGACCCAGGTGGCACGACCCATGCGTGGGCGACTCCACCGGATGCTCCACGGCGTATCTGCGTCTCGGTACAGTGCCGCGTCGACCCTGCTGCTGCTGGCGCCCCTGCTGATCCTGTTGCTGCTGGCCTTCTACCTGCCCCTGGCGCAGTTCCTGTCCCGGAGCTTCATGGAACCGACCCTGACGCTCGACAACTACGCACGGATCGCGGACAGGCCCATCTACGCCACCATCCTGCTACGTACCTTCCGGACCGGCCTCATCGTAGCCGTTGGGACGCTGGTCCTCGGGTTCCCCATCGCGTACCTGATGTCCACGCTGCGCGGCTGGCGGCTGGTCGTGGTCGCTGCCATCGTGGTCCTGCCACTCTTGGTCAGCGTCCTGGTCCGCACCTACGCCTGGCAGGTACTCCTCGGACGCAATGGCGTCGTCAACCAGACCCTGGAAGGCCTGGGCATCATCGACGCGCCCGTCAAGCTGCTCAACACGGAATTCGCAGTGTGGCTTGCGATGACCCACATCCTGTTGCCGTTCATGGTCCTGCCCATCTACAGCTCGCTTCGGGGCATCCCTCGGGACCTGTCGCAGTCGGCCCAGAGCCTTGGCGCCAGCTGGCCGAACGTCCTACGACACATCATCCTGCCGCTCAGCCTGCCCGGCGTCGCCGCGGGCATGGTGCTCGTGTTCGTCATCTCACTGGGCTACTTCATCACGCCCATGTTGCTGGGTGGTCCCACGACGATGATGATCGCGTCGCTCATCGGCCAGCAGGCGACCAAGCTGCTTGATTGGCCGATGGCATCCGCCATCGCGGCGGTCCTGTTGTTCGTCACGGTGGCCATCATGGCGCTCTTCCAACGGGTGCTGCGACTGGACCGGGTGATGGGCAATGGCTAGTCCCGCACGTCCGCGCCGCGCCCGTCCCAGCCTTGCCCGGTGGCTGCTCATCGGCGTCTCGACGCTCATCCTCCTGTTCGTGGCGCTGCCGACCTTGATCGTGGTACCCGTGTCCCTGAGCGCGACCGAGTACCTGTCATTCCCGCCCCAGGAGCTGACCCTCGACTGGTACCACGAGTTCCTGACCGACCCCGACTGGATCAGGGCAACGATGTTGAGCATCCAGATCGCATTCGTCGTGGCCATCCTGTCGCTCGTGATCGGCACCATGGCCGCCCTGGCCATGGTCCGCGGCCTGGGTGGGTCCGGCTGGATGAGCGTCATCGCATCCGCGCCGCTGATCATCCCGACCATCATCTACGCCATCGCGATCCTGCTCTTCTTCTCGCAGTTGAAGATCGCTGGGTCGTTCCAGGGTTTCGTGCTGGCCCACACCGCGTTGGCGTGCCCGTACGTGGTCATCATCGTGTCCGCTGCGCTGTACCGATCCGACCCCAGCCTCGAGCTCGCCGCGATGAATCTCGGGGCGTCTCGGCCCAGGGCCATCTGGGAAGTCACCCTGCCGGGTATCCGGCCCGCGCTCGTGACAGGCGCGGCATTCGCGTTCCTGACCTCCTTCGATGATGCCACCGTGTCGTTCTTCCTCGCCAACCTCAGCGACATGACCCTGCCGCGCAAGATGTTCGAGAACCTCCAGTTCTTCATCTCCCCAGTGCTCGCGGTCGTTGCCACGTTGCTGACCGTGTTCACCCTGGCGCTCGTCGGTGGCCTGAGCATCTGGCAGTCGCGCCGCGGGGCGCAGACCACGATCCCCACCGAATGACACCCACCAGCCACACCAGGTGGCTGCCGTTCCAGGCCCCCTGGACCCACGCGCTGCATGCGCAAGGAGGGCCGTTGCTTCCTTAGACCCGGCGAGCCAGGGTGATGGAGCAGGTCGCTCACACCCGATGGAAACGAAACTGGAGGATGCAGGTGTCACACCCGATCGGTCGCCAGGACAGCTGGCGCAAGAGATCCCTGATAGGCGTCACCACAGCGGCGTTGGTGCTCGGGGCGGCGTCTGTCGCCTCCGCGCAGGACGCGTCTGCGGTGCCGGGCCCATTCGTGGCTGAGGGTCAGGCGGAAGGCGGCCTCGTCGTCGCCACCGCAGGCGGCTCGTTCGTGGACGCCCTGGAAGCCGCGTTCTACACGGACTTCACGGCCGCTACGGGGATCCCCGTCATGCCCGTGGTCATCAATCCGGACGAGCAGTGGGCGAAGGTCAAGGCGGATACCGAGGCGGGCAATGTCCAGTGGGACATCGTCAACGTTGGCCCGGACAGCCTCGCCCTGCAGGCCGACTATCTCGCCAGCCTTGGTGCGGCGTGTGCGGACATCCCGAACATGGCCGTCAATGCCGCTGAAGGCGTGTGCCAGGACAATGGCTTCCTGTACATCCTCGGCGGACACATCGGTGGCTACGACACCACGCTCTGGCCCGAAGGCGGGCCCACGGATGCCGCCGGCTTCTTTGACACCGCGACCTACCCCGGACCCCGCTGCATGTCCTCCGGCGAGGCCGTCTACAACATGATCATCGCCCTCTCGGCCGATGGTGTGGCGCAGGAAGACCTCTGGCCGCTGGACATCGACCGGGCTCTGGCCAAGCTGGACACCATCAAGGACGACGTCACCCTCTGGTGGGAGACGGGTGACCAGTTCATGCAGGCATGGCGCAACGGCGAGTGCGCCGTGGCCACCATGTGGGCAGGTCGTGCCAAGGCACTCCAGCGCGAAGGCGCCACGGTGCAGCAGATCTGGGACGGCTTCCCGCGAGACATCTCCGGCTTCGGGATCCTCAAGGACGCCCCCCACCCGAATGCCGCCAGAGCATTCGTCGACTACTTCTTCTCCGATGCAGCCGCCGAGGGTGCCGCGGAGTTCGCCGAGACCACCAACTATGACCCCGCCAACGTCAAGGCCATCGCACTGATGGACCCCGCTGACGAAGCCACCCGGGCAACGAGCCCGGCCAATTGGAACGCCATGCGGGCGCTCGATGTTGCCGCGCTGCAGACGCAGCAGGCTGAGATCGTCGAGCGCTGGCAGGAGTGGATCTCGCAGTAGCGAGCGATCAGGCCCGGGTCTCGCGAGAGACCCGGGCCTCTCTGCATGAGGGAGACAGTCGTGAACCAGGATGTTGCCGCAGGACCGGCAGGCGGCCGGGCGGTGCCGGTCGGCAACCTCATCGCCGGCGAGTGGCGTGCAGCCGCTTCCGGACGCACCTTCGACAAGCGTGACCCCGCGGACACCCGGGTGGTGCTCGGCGACTACGCCCGATCCGACGTCGCGGATGTGGACCTGGCGGTAGCCGCCGCGCGCCGCGCACAACCTGCCTGGCGAGATGTCGCGGCGCCCAAGCGCGGCGAGATCCTGTTCCGGTTCGCGGGGCTGCTGGCGGACAACAAGGAGGCCGTCTCGCGCATCGTGACCCTGGAGATGGGCAAGGTGATCGAGGAGTCGCGGGGCGACGTCCAGGAAGCCATCGACCTTGCGTATCTCTATGCCGGCGAAGGCCGACGGCTGTTCGGTGAGACGGTGCCCTCCGAGCTGCCCCAGAAGTTCTCCGCCAGCGTGCGCGAGCCGGTCGGGGTGGCGGCCATCATCACCCCCTGGAACGTACCCGTGGCGATCCCATCACTACGGCTGATGCCCGCCCTCATCGCCGGCAACACCGTCGTGTGGAAGCCGTCTCGCGAGACACCCGGGTCGGCCGTTGCCATGGTCCGTCTACTCATCGAGGCCGGCGTGCCACCGGGCGTCGTCAACCTGGTCACGGGCACCGGCGAAGAGGTCGGCCAGCGATTGGTGGAGCATCCCGACGTGGACGTCGTGGCGTTCACCGGCAGCTCGGCGGTCGGCCGCCAGATCGCGGCGACCGCGGGCGCGGCGCTCAAACGGGTGACGCTGGAGCTGGGCGGCAAGAACGCCATCGCAGTGATGGCCGACGCGGACCTGGACCTGGCTACCGAGAGCATCGTCTGGGCGGCATACGGCACGACCGGCCAGCGCTGCACTGCATGCTCCCGGCTGGTCGTCGTGGACTCCGTCGCTGACGCATTGCTGGACCGACTCGCCAGCCGCGTGAGCGCATTGCGCATCGGCCACGGGCTCGACCCTGCGATGGAGGTGGGGCCGCTCGTCAACGGCGCCGCCGTGGAGCGGGTGGAACGCTACCTCGACCTCGCTCGGCGTGATGGGCGGCTGGTATGTGGTGGCGACGCCATCGCAGACCCCGCGCTGGAACATGGGCATTTCAGCCGTCCGACTATCGTGGACGGCATCGCCGCGGACCATCCCCTCGCCCAGGAGGAGATCTTCGGGCCACTGTTGAGCGTCATCCGGGTGCCCGACTACGAGACCGCCGCCGAGGTCGTGAACTCCACCCGATACGGGCTGTCATCAGGCATCTTCACCCAGGACTTGCGGCTCGCGTTTCGCGCCCTGCGCGACTTCCGGACCGGCCTCGTGTATGTCAACGGTGGCACCATCGGGGCGGAGACCACGTTGCCGTTCGGGGGTGTCGGCGACACCGGCAACGGCCACCGAGACTCGGGGCGCATCGGCCTCGACAACTTCACCGAGTGGAAGACGATGTACGTCGACTATTCGGGGCGATTGCAGCGCGCGCAGATCGACAACCAGCCTGCATGACCGGCAGCGACGAACCACCGCCACCGGGGTTCCACCTCACTCACCAGGGGCCGATCGCGATCATCGAGATCGATCGACAGGATGTCCTCAACGCGTTGGACTCGACGACACGCCGGGACTTGGCCAGCAGCTTCCGGCAGCTCGCCGCGGATCCGGACGTCGGCGCGGTAGTGCTCACGGGCGCCGGCGACCGTGCCTTCACCGTCGGCCAGGACCTGCGTGAGTCGGAGACCCTCGACACCGAGGTCGGCCGTCTGTGGATGGAGACCTGGGTCCTGCTCTACGAATCCATCGCGGCACTCCCGGTCCCCAGCGTCGCGATCCTGAATGGCGTCGCTGCCGGGGCTGGCCTCCAGCTTGGCCTGCTGTGCGATGCACGGGTGGCGGCGAGCAGCGCCCGACTCGGCCTGCGCGAGATCGACGTCGGACTGCCCGCCATCACGGGCTTCTGGCTGTACGCGTCCATGATCGGCCGGTCGCGTGCCATCGAGTCGATCCTGACCGGGCGGCTCGTAGCCGCGACGGAGGCGCAGTCGATGGGGCTCGTGGATCAGGTGGTCGCGCCGGCGGACGCTCGGGGAGTCGGCGTGGAGCTTGCCACCCGGCTGGCACGACGTCCAAGCGGCTGGGCTCGCGGCGTCAAGGCGTACCTGGGCGATGCGTCACGGGCGGCCCGGGAGGACGCTTACGCGGCCGCGGCCCGGGACCAAGTGGCGGCGCTCGCATCGGGCGTGCCGCAGGTCCTCATGGGTCGGTTCCTGGGCCGACGCACGAACCCGATCACGGTGGAGGGATAGACATGGCGACATTCATCAAGGAGCAGCGCGACGGCGTCATCGCCATCGTCACGCTCGACCGACCGGAGCGGCTCAACGCATGGCACGCGCCGATGCGTGCCGAGCTCAACACGCTCCTGGCGCGACTCGACGATGACGACGAGGTTGGCGCCATCGTGCTCACGGGAGCTGGCGCCCGGGCCTTCTCGGCAGGCCAGGATCTCGCCGAATCGGAGCAGTTCGATGCTGGCAGCGTCGCGGGCTGGATGGATGAGTGGGACAGCCTGTACGGGCGCATCCGCTGGCTGCGGAAGCCCATCGTGGCGGCCCTGAACGGCGTCGCCGCAGGGTCGGCCTTCCAGGTCGCCCTGCTGTGCGATGTCCGGGTCGGCCATGCCGGTTCGCGGATGGGACAACCGGAGATCGAGTCCGGCATCCCGAGCATCCTCGGCCCCTGGATCATGCTCGACATGATCGGGCGGTCGCGGACCATCGAGCTGGTGCTGACGGGACGCATGATGGAGGCCGAAGAGTCACACCGCATCGGCCTCATCCACCATCTCGTGGCGCAGGCGGACGTCCTGTCGACTGCCCTCGAGGTGGCTCGTTCGCTGGCTGCCAAGCCAAAGGTCGCCATGCGCCTCAATCGCCACCGGTTCGCGGAGGTCAACGAAGCAGGCTTCCAGGAGGCCGTCACGGCAGCGCGACGCATCTCGGCCGAAGGCTTCGCGAGCGGCGAGCCGCAGGCCATGATGGCCCGCTTCTTCGAGGACCGCCGGGCTCGTCGCGCGGCGGGATGAGACCATGACGCGGCTGTACGAATGGGAAGCGAAGGGCCTGCTCCAGGCCCATGGGATCCCGGTGCCGCACGGGCGTCGCTGGGATCCAAGCGCGGCCGCGGCCTTTGCGGCGGGCGTCGTCGTCAAGGCCCAGACGCTCGGCGGCCAGCGAGGGTTGCGGGGCGGCATCGTGATGACCGCCTCCCCTGCCCAGACCGACAGCGCCGCCGGCGAGATGCTGGGCAGCTGGATCGGCGCCGAGCGGGTAGACGACATCTACCTTGAGGAACGGGTGGCGGTCGTGGAGGAGCTCTACCTGGCCATCCTCATCGACCGGGAGGCGGGCATGCCGCGCATCCTGCTGGGCGCCCAGGGAGGCGTCGAGGTGGAGGCCGCTCCGGAGGCGGTCGCGAGCCTCACGGTGCCACTGGACATCGGACCACGGCCGTGGGTGGTTCGGGAGCTGGTCCGGCGCGCGGGGCTCCCGGCTGCCTCGTCGGAGACCCTGGAACCCATCATCCGCGCGGCCTGGGATGCCTTTGTCGACGAGGACATGGAGTTGTTGGAGATCAATCCGCTGGCACGCACGCCCGATGGGTCACTGGTGGCGCTCGACGCACGCGTGATCCTGGACACGAACGCCAGATCGCGCCACCCCGGCTGGCCCCAGGGCGGTGTTTTGGGCAGCCCCTTCGAGCTCCGCTGTGAGGAGCTGGGCGCGGTCGGCGTGGAGATGGACGGCGACATCGTCGCGATCGTCAGCGGTGCGGGCCTGATGATGGCCACCGTCGACCTGCTGGTGGATCGCGGTGGCAGCGTGCGGGCCGCGGTGGACCTGGGCGGCCTGGTGCTGCGCGAAGCCGACGAGCTGGCAGACCTGGTCGTCGCGGTCGCCGAACTGCGTCCGCGCGCTGTGCTGGTGAATGCGTTCTTCCAGCTCGCCACGTGCGATGCCTTGGCGCGCAAGCTCAGCGCCGGCATCGCCACTGGGCGACTGGAGGTGCCCCTCGTGGTCCGGCTCCGGGGTCGCGAGGATGATGAGGCGGAACGCTTGCTCGCTCCCTTCGGTGTCATCTGGGAGCCCGACCTGGAACGCGCCTGCGTGGCCGTGGTGCACGCCGCGGGCGGCACGACCACGGGGCGGGCCTGACGGTGGGCATCGCCATCGGACGTGACGACCGTGTCGTGATCGCGGGCATCACCGGGCGCACGGGGCGTGCGGCGGCAGGCCGGATGCGGGCGGACGGCACACCCCTGGTCGGGGGCGTGGTTCCGGGCCGGGGTGGCCAGTTCGTGGAGGGCGTGCCGGTGTTCGACACTGTCCTCGAGGCCCGGGAACGGGTCGGGGCGACGGCGTGCTTCATCTCGGTACCAGCCGCCGGGGCACTCGATGCCGGGCTCGAGGCCATCGATGGCGGTCTTCGAACCGTCGTGATCTACACCGAGAACGTGGCACAGCAGGATGCCCTGCGGCTGCGGGACTACGCCCTGCGTCGCGGTGCGCTGCTGCTCGGACCGAACTCCGCGGGGTGCGTGACTCCCGGTGCCGCCAATCTCAGCGACCTCGACGGTCGCAACCTCCGGCCGGGGCGTATCGGCATCGTGTCCAAGAGCGGCACCCTGACCTATGAGCTGGTCGATCGCCTCGTCAGCGCAGGCGAGGGCCTGAGCACCGTCGTGTGTCTCGGTGGCGACCCGGTCGTCGGGACCGATCACGCAACTGTGCTTGACCTGTTCGAGCAAGATCCCGAGACCGAGATCGTGGTGCTCCTGGGTGAGATCGGGGGCCGATCGGAACTCCGCGCAGCGGCCCGGGTGGATCGGATGCGAACGCCGGTCGTCGCTTATATCGCCGGACACCACGCCCCGGTGGGCAAGCGAATGGGTCATGCCGGAGCACTGCTGGCGAGCTCCGAGGAAGATGCACCAACCAAGTCCCAGGCATTCCGGGACGCGGGCGCGGTGGTCGTGACCCGCATCGTCGATATCGCGGATGCCGTCCTGGGGCGTCTCACCGTTGCCGCGTCCGGCGACGGGCACCCGGCCTAGGCTGTCGCGGTCTCCGGACGTCGAAGGGCGCGTCGGACACCATCGAGGGCGGCATCGATGTCACCAGGCTGGATACCGAGATGCGTCACGCCACGTATGTGGCCGTCCGGGTAGCCCATGAAGCGGATGCCTGCCGCGTCCAGTTCCGGCAACAGCCGGTCCCGGCGAGTCGCGACGATGCCGTCGTCACCCGCCAGTCGGAAGATGACGATGTTGGTCCGCACCAGCACCGGGTCGATCTCCACCTCCGGCAGTGCCGCCAGGCCGTTCGCCAAACGCGTCGCCAGCGCATGATCGTCATGGAGCCGCTGGACGATCGCGTCCGGCCCATCCCGGAGCGCCACGAGGCCTGCTGCGGCGAGGATGCCGACCTGCCGCTGACCGCCCCCAAGCGCTTTGCGCGCCCGCCGCGCTTCGGCGATGAACGCGTGTGACCCGACGACCACCGATCCCGCCGGGCACGCCAGCCCCTTCGAGAGGCAGATGCTGCCGGAGTCCACGGACCGAAGCAAGGTCGCGGCGTCGGTCTTCAGCGCGACCGTGGCATTGAACAGACGCGCGCCATCGACATGGACGGCGAGGCCGGCGGCGTGCGCCCAAGCCGCGACCTCATCCAGGTACTCCACGGGCAGGGCCATCCCCATCCGGTGGGCGTGGGTGTTCTCGAGCATCAGCAGCGACGTCCGTGGGTGATGGGCATTCGTGGGGTCACGCCGAGCGGCGGTCAGCTCACGGCGGTCGAACTGCGCATCGGTGCCGCTTCGGAGGGTCCGCACCGAGACACCTGCCACGAAGGATGGGGCGCCGGCCTCGTTGAGGACGAGGTGGGAACGCTCGTCCGCGATGATCTCCGTACCACGCGGGCAATGGACCAGGACCGCGACCAGGTTCGCCATGGTGCCGCTGGCCACGAACAGCGCCGCTTCCTTGCCGGTCATCCCCGCCACGAGCGCTTCCAGCTCGCGGACCGTGGGGTCCTCGCCAAAGACGTCGTCACCGACGTCGGCACGCGCCATGGCCCGTCGCATCGCCGCCGTCGGCTGGGTGACGGTGTCGGATCGCAGGTCGATGACACGTTCCGGCCGCTGCGTCATCTCAGGTCGGCCGGCGGCCGGTGATGGCGTCCATGAGTGGCGCCGCTGACTCGCCCAGGTCCGAGCCCATGATGGAGGAAGCCAGAGCGCCAGCGCGATCACTGCCGAGGATGGGTGTTGCGAGCACCTGGAACTTCACCTGCAGCTCGGCATCGGTCATCGGCTCGGTGGGATGGCCGTGACCGATGGCCCGGAACTCCTGGAGTCGTCGGCCGTCGGTCGACTTCAGGGTCACGGTTGCGCCCAGGTGCGATGGGTCCACCTTGCGGCGCGCCTCGACCTCGGGGTCGGTGACGACGGTCACGCGGGCGGCCAGTGTCGCCACCTCCTCGTCGTGGAGCATGGCCTCCGTGAACCAGGCAGGTCCTGGCGACGTGCCCAGCAGCACTTGGGCGCAGGTGTAGGGCAGGCTGAACTGGGCGTCCACGAGGTCCGCCGGGCGATATCTGAGGAACAGCTTCTCGAGTTCCCAGAATCCCGCTATCTCCACGGATGCCACGTCGGCTGCGGCCACACCGGCGCCGTCACGCATCGCCACCAGTGCGTCCAGCACGGGGTGTATCCAGCGGCATGCCGGGTACGGCTTGAAGCTCATCTCCGTCATCAGCCAGCGGCCGCCGAGGCCTTCCGTGATGAGCTCCGGCCGATACCGGTCGCTCGCGACCGTGGCGTAGTAGCTCCGACGGCCATCCAGGATCCGGGTGGGTGCCGAGAATCCCGCCGCCGCGAGATGGCCCGCAAGCACGCCCGTCATCGCCGGCCAGCCGACAGCGTCCTTGAGCCAGCCTGCCGCAGCCCACACCGATGGCACCGACGTATGCACGCCCGCGAGACCCAGGCAGCCGATGGTGGCGTCCAGGTCCAGTGACAGCAGGCGAGCCGCCACTGCGGCGCTGCCGAACACCTGGTGGGGGCCCAGGCCCCAGACCATATCCCGCCGTTCCTGCGACGGCTGGACGGCACGGGCGATCCGGATGACGGTCTCGTAGCCGACGGCCGTGGCCGTGACGAGGTCGCCCAGTGTCAGGAGCGGGCGGGTGGAGGCCATCGCCAGCAGCGCGCCCACCGTGGACGAGCCCGGATGGCTCATCGGGTTCGTGCCGTCCTCGTACGTGTCGTCATAGTCGAGCGCGTTGATACTCACCGCGTTGATGAGCGCCACGGATCCCGCGGTGCCCGCGAATGCGCCTCCCACGGTCGTGGCCGGGCCGTTGCCGCCCTCCAGGTCGAGCGCCTGCACCAGCCGCGCGTGGAGCGGCGTCGCCACGCCGCCAAGGGCACACCCGATGCTGTCCAGCAACGATCGTCGGGCTGCGTGGACGACAGGACCCGGCAGGTCAGCCAGCGTCGTGCCATGAACGAATGTGGCGACCGCGGTGGTCGTGGGGTTGCGAGAAGCGACCACCATGGATACCCTCAGCAGATGAAGCGCAACCGCTTGCGGATCGTAACGGACAGCAGCCCCACGGTCAACATGATGGCCCCCGCATGACGCCAACCGACGGACCCCTCTCGGGTCTCCGGGTCCTCGATTGCAGTCGGCACCTGGCCGGGCCACATGCGGCGATGACCCTCGGCGACCTGGGCGCCGATGTCATCAAGGTGGAGCGCCCTGGCGCTGGTGATGATGCGCGAGGCTGGCCGCCAATGGTGGACGACGAGAGTTGCTACTTCCTGAGCATCAACCGCAACAAGCGGAGTATCGAGCTCGACCTCGCGGCACCGGACGGGCGTGCCGCCTTCGAGCGTCTCGTCGCCCGGAGCGATGTCCTCATCGACAACTTCCGACCCGGTGCCATGGAACGGATGGGGTACTCCGACGAAGCGCTCCAGCGCTGGAATCCGGGGCTCATCCACTGCGCCATCAGCGCTTTCGGCACCGACGGGCCCGCACGCGACCGGCCAGGCATGGACCTCTTGCTCCAGGCGTCCGGCGGGCTGATGAGTATCACGGGTGAGGATGGCCGCCCCCCCGTCCGGGTGGGCATCTCCGTGGTGGACCTGATCGCCGGCAGCTACGCGGTCCAAGGCGTCCTCGCCGCGCTGTACGACCGCACCCGAACCGGACTCGGCCAACGTGTCGACGTGGCACTCCAGGACGGCCTCGTCGCCTGGCTGTCGTATCACGTCACGACGTATCTCATGACCGGAACGGAGCCACGCAGGATGGGTGCGTCGCATCCCTCCGTCGCGCCCTATGGTGCGTATGCCACGGCCGATGGCTGGCTCGTCCTTGCGGTCGGCACGGATGGGTTGTGGCGCGACCTGTGTGTCGCCCTTGATCGTCCGGACCTCGCTGCGGACGCGCGGTTCGCCGCCAACGCCGGGCGATGCCTGCATCGGGAGCAGCTCGATGGACTGCTGCACGAGTGCTTCGCGGCCGAGACGGCCACGGCCCTGGCGCAGCGCCTGGCAGTCGCGGGTGTCCCCTGTAGCGCCGTGCGATCACTGGGTGAGGCACTGGCCGACCCCAACGTCGTCGATCGCGGTCTCGTCGTGGGCGTGACCCGTGACGATGGCAGCATCGTGCCCACCGCCGCGATCCCCATGCGCCTCTCACGCACCCCGGGGTCCGTCCGCCTGCCACCACCCCGCCTGGGTGAACACACACGTGAGATCATGGAACAGATCGGGTTCTACCCGGGCGACGCCAGTCCATAGATCCGGCGCCCGGCACCCTCGGACAGGTCGGCCGCGACGGCGATCGCATCGTCGAGCGAGAAGTAGCGCTCTGACACCAGCTCTCCAAGGGCCTTGGATGTTGCCCACCGGAAGGCGAGCAGCGATCCGTAGGTCTCCTCGATGGATTGACAATCGCCGCCCCAGCTGATCCTGCCCAGCTGCGGCACGACCTGCACCCACTCCTTGATGACCTGCACGCTGACAGCGCTCGACAGCTGCGGCAGCCAGGTGAGGTTGAGCCGCACGTTGGGGTGCTGGTGCGCGAGCGCCCCGCTCTCGCGGGTCCATGGGTAGCCACCGTGGAACAGGTCGAAGATGACCTCGGGGTACTGGACCAGCAACGGGTCAAGCGATATCGGGTTGGATCCATGGAGCCGGCCCATGCCAGTGTGGACCTGGACGACGAGCCTGTGGTCACGGGCCCGGTCCAGCCAGAACCGGACAAGATGGTCCGAAAAGGCATCACGATCTGCGGGCGCCAGCCGGTCCGGGTGCTGGCCCATGGCCCGGGCCGCAGCCGCACGGTCACCGGGTCCCACGGCGAGTGGCCGGTCATATGCCCACGCGAACTTGAGGGAACGAGCACCCGCGGCGACATTCCTGGCGAGCAGCACGTCGATGAGGTGCTCCAGGTCATCGAGTGTGGTGACGTCGATATCGAACTCGGCGGCCCAGTCACGCACCAGGTTGTTGGTGTCGTGATCCCACGCATCGGGGTGGAAGGCTACCAGGCTGGAGTCCACACGCAGCGACGGGATGAGGCGGGCGTCTTCGCTCGACCATTGCCCAGGATGCCAGAATGGATCCCAGATGACCGACGTGATACCCGCCCGGTCGAGGCCGTCAGCCAGCCACCCGGCCGTGCCATAGCGGACGGGCAACAGGTCGGACAGCTGTTCCCACGTCTCCGCGTCGAGTTCCGCGCGGGGCAGGTCGTAGAGATCCGCCAGGCCACGCATGAGCCACCGGTAGTAGGACGCAGCCCGCAGGTGCGGCACGATGGGTGCCACGTCCGACCACGTGGCACCGTCAAGCGCGACCTCGAGGTTGGGCCCGACGCCATTCGGGCTGCCGTCGCTGACGCGGAGGTTGCGCACCAGGTAGCTCCGACGCAGGAGCCTGCCGACCGTCATGGGCAGCTGCAGCGCGTCCCCGGGACGGAGGTGCTCATGGGTGTCCACGACCCCCATCCCGGCCATGGCTGTCCAGATGTCCGCGGCCGGCGACGCCTCGAATGGCGACTCGCCAGCCCAGGCCCGTGCACCAGGTCCGTTCATGTGATCTCCTCCACCCAGTAGGGCGACCGCCGGTCAAGGAAGGCACGCAGTCCTTCCTGACCCTCATCCGAGATGCGGGCAGCCGCGCTCCGACGCGCCATCTCCCCGCGCGCTTCGTCGGTTGACAGGTGTCGAATGTCCCGGATGAGCGCCTTGGTGGCGCGTGCGGCACCCGGGGCCGCGGCCAGGAGGTCCCGGACCGCACCATCGACGGCCGTATCCAGCCCGTCCAGGCCCGTGGCGATCTCGTGGACGAGTCCCACCCGCAGCGCCGTCGGGGCGTCGAATCGTCTGCCGACGGGCAACAGCGCGCGCGCCTGGCCATCGCCGATACGCCTGACCACCACGGGCGCGACGACTGCCGGCAGGATCCCCAGGCGTGTCTCCGTCAGCCCGAACCGCGTGCTGGCCTCCGCGATGACCAGGTCGGCAACGGCAAGCAGGCCCACGCCGCCCCCGAACGCGGAGCCCTGCACCCGGGCGATGAGCGGCACCGGACATCGGTCGATGCTCGCGTACATCGATGCCAGGAGGTCCGCTTCCCGGAGGTTGGCCAGCTCGTCCAGGTCCAGGCTCGCCCGCATCCAGCCGATATCCGCCCCGGCACAGAACGACGCGCCTTCGGCTGCCAGCACGACGCCCCGGAGCGCTGTCGGCGACTCGCCCAGGAACTCGCCGAAGATGGCGGACAGCTCGGCCACGGTCCGAGCGTCGAGCGCGTTGTGCACCTCGGGCCGCTGGAGGATCACCCACGCGACCGCCCCGCCCGGTCCACGCCGTTCGACGCGGACCCGCGCCGGATCCGAGGGCTGGTCTGCCGCTACCATCGGCGCACACTCCCTACGCAAGCGTTTGCGCCAGCGTACAGTACTGGCCTATGGGTCGTGAGTGGACATGGCCGTTCGTGGAGGGTGGGACGTTGTATCGCAGCGTGGTCGCAGTCGGAGCACATCCGGATGACGTCGAGGGTGGCTGTGGCGGGACGCTGCTCAAGCTGGCCGACGCTGGCGTCCGCATCACCATCGTGAACATCACGAACGGCGACAAGGGGTCGACCGTGCCGGGCCAGGACCCGGTGGCCGTGACGGCGATCCGGGATGCCGAGTCACGTGCTGCCGCAACTCTCCTGGGCGCGGAGTATGTCTGCCTCGGCGCAGAGGACCAGTTCCTCTTCGACACCCGGGACCTCCGTCTGGAACTCGCCAAGGTACTCGGCCGGGTCGGCGCCGACCTGGTGCTGGCCTCGCCGCCATCGGACTACCAGGCGGACCACACGCTCACGGGGCAGCTCGCGCTCGAGGCGTGTCACCTCGCCGCCTTGCCACAGGTGCTTGTTGGCCTGCCGGTCGTGGAACGGGATCCCGCCATGTACTACTACGACACCACGCTGGGCGTCGACTTCCAGCCCACCTTCTACGTGGATGTCACGGATGTCATGGAGCGCAAGCTCGCCCTGGTCGCCTGCCACGCCAGCCAGTCCGCCGAGTCGACCTCGGGCCATGGCTGGTCCCTCCAGGAAGCCGGCACGACCAAGGCGCGCCTGCGCGGCATGCAGTCCGGTGTCCGATATGCCGAGGGCTTCGCGCCCTGCCTCCGATGGCCCCGCGTGCGTGCCCTGAGCACGTTCCCCTGGTAGCTTCCGATGCGTCAACCGTAGAACCGTTGGTCTGACCGGCCGGCCTCGTACGCGGCGCGTCGCTCGTCCGTGCCCGGATCATCGGAGGTCTCGGGCGACGGCGCGTCCCACCAGACCTCCGAGTCGGGCAGGAATCGCTGACGCTCGATCTCGACCACGATGAGACAGGGCCGGGGCTCCGATCGCGCCTCGCGTAACGCCTGCCGCAGGGATGCCTCGTCGTCGGCCCGCCACGCGCGCGCCCCGAACGCGGCCCCCACACCCGCGAGGTCGAGCGCGAGGTCGTCGCCATCGAGCTGGCCACTATCCTGGTCCCGGGTCCGGAACTCGTTGCCGAATGAGGTGCCCACGCGGAAGAGCTGGAGGCGCCGGATGACCTGGTAACCATGGTTGTCCGCGATGACGACGGTGATCTTGAGGCCTTCCTGGATGGCACTGACGATATCGCTCGGGCTCATCACGAACGTGCCATCACCGACGAACGCGATCACCTCGCCCTCGGGCCCAGCTGCCATCCGGGCACCGATGGCGGCCGGGATCTCGTGACCCATGCACGAGTACCCGAACTCGAGCTGCGCGCTGCGGCCACCCGTCGCATCCCACTGTTTGAGCAGGTCGCCGACCGGTGAGCCGGCGGCCGCGACGATGATGTCGCCCCGCTGAGCCCCCTCCCCCAGCACACGGATGAGTCGACCCTGCGTCATCAGCCCGTCGGCGGGTGCGACATGCTGGGCGAGCTGGCCCGCCCATGCCTCACTCCGGTGGCGGACGTCCGCCACGTAGCCGGGATCCGGGCGGATACCAGCCTTGCGTCCTGCATCGGTGAGGGCGATGAGGGTCTCGCGCGCATCCGCGACCACCGCCAGCGCACCCAGCTTGGTCGCGTCATGCGCGGCCACGTTGATGCCCACGAACCGGACCGCCGCCGCCTGGAAGAGGCTCCTGGACGCCGTGATGAAGTCTCCCAGACGGGTCCCGATGCAGATGACCAGGTCTGCCTCACGCAGCACCGCGTTGGCCGCGGGGTTGCCTTCGACGCCCACACCGCCCAGGCCCAGTTCAGATGCTTCCAGCAGGGCACCCTTGCCCGCGAACGTCTCCGCCACGGGGATGCCAAACGCGTCCGAGAACTCGCGTAGCTCCGCCCAGGCCTCCGAGAAGTGGATACCCCCGCCGGCGATGATGGCGGGGCGCTGCGCGCCCGCCAGAAGGCGCACGACATGGGCAACGGCGGCCGGGTCGGCGAGGGCGCGCCGGATCGGCCAGGCCCGCGGTTCGAAGAACCGTGTCGGGAAGTCGAACGCCTCTGTCTGGACGTCCTGGGGCAGGCTGACGGTCACGGCGCCGGTCTCCGCCGGATCGGTCAGGATGCGCATCGCTTCCGGCAGTGCGGTGAGCAGCTGCTCGGGTCGGCTGATGCGGTCGAAGAAGCGGCTGACCGGCCGGAAGCAGTCATTGACGCTCAGGTCCGCGTCGATGGGGTGCTCCAGCTGTTGCAGCACATTGCCCTGACGGCGCGACGCGTAGGTATCGGCAGGCAGCAGCAACACCGGCAGCCGGTTGACCGACGCGGTCGCGGCGCCTGTGAGCATGTTCGTGGAACCGGGTCCGATGGACGAGGCACAGGCGAGCGTCGAACGCCGGCGACGCTGGCGGGCATAGCCGATGGCGGTGTGGACCATCGACTGCTCGTTGCGACCCTGATAGAACGGCATCACATCCCTGGCCGCCTGGAGAGCCTGGCCCAGGCCCGTCACGTTGCCGTGCCCAAAGATGCCGTAGACACCCGCGATGAGCCGCTCCTGCTGGTCGTCGCGCTCGCTGGATTGGACCGCCAGGTAACGCACGAGCGCCTGGGCCATCGTCAGCCGGACGGTCGCCTGCGAGCCGCTCATCCGTCCAGCCCGTGGAACACGACCGTCTTCGTCTCGGTCAGCTCGTGCACCAGGGAGCGGGGACCCTCCCGACCGAAGCCGCTGGCTCGCCGGCCACCGTAGGGCATCAGGTCCGCCCGCCACAGCGGGCTGGAGTTGACCATCACCATGCCCGTGTCCACCGCCCGCGAGAAGCGGAAGGCTTCGTGCAACCGGCTCGTGAACACCGCGGCACTCAGGCCGTAGCCCCCGGCGTTCGCCTCCGCGATGGCGTCCTCGACATCGTCGAAGGCCATGACTGCGACCGCGGGACCAAAGAGCTCCTCGCGCGAGATGCGCATGCCCCCCACGACACCGGTCACGACCGCGGGCGTCAGTACGGCACCGTCGCGCTCGCCACCGGTGGCGAGCGTCGCACCGTCACGCACCGCTTCTGCGATACAGCCCTGCACCCGGGTCGCTTCCCGAGCGTCGATCATCGCGCCGAGCCGGGTGCCGGGCGTCAGTGGGTCGCCCACCGGGATGGCCTGGACCAGACCCAGGAGCGCGTCCAGGTAGTCGCCCTGGATGGTCCGGTCGACGACCACCCGCTGGACCGAGATGCACACCTGGCCGGCATTGATGTAGCCACCGGTCGCCGTCGCCGCGGCAGCAAGTGCCACGTCGGCGTCCGCGAGCACGATCATGGGACAGTTCGACCCAAGCTCCAGCAGCAGTCGCTTGGGTCCGGCCAGCCGGGACAAGCGGTCGCCGGTCGCAGCGCTCCCGGTGAAGCTCACGAGCCGCACCCGTGGATCGGCCACGAGTGGCCCTGCCACGTCCGGTCCGGGGCCTGTCAGGCACTGCAGGGCCCGTGGCGGCAGGCCGGCCTCCAGCAGGATGGCGCATAACGCGAGGGCCGTGAGCGGCGTCGCCGATGCCGGCTTGAGGATGACCGCGTTGCCGGAGGCCAAAGCCGGCCCCAGCTTGTGGACCACCAGCAGCATCGGGTAGTTGAAGGGCGTGATGGCCACGATGAGGCCAAGGGGCACCTGGAAGGTCATGCCCACCTTCCCCTCCCCGCCCTTCGCGGCGTCGATGGGCAGGGTTTCGCCACGCAGCTGGGTGCCCTCGAAGGCGCATAGCCGGAGCAGCTCCGGGATACGGGCCACCTCACCGGTGGCCTCGGACAGCGGCTTGCCCTCTTCGCGGGTCAGGATGCGGGCCAGCTCATCCACGCGGCTCGCGATGAGGTCGGCGGCACGGCCCAGGATCGCTGCCCGCTCATGGGCTGGCAGCGCCGCCATCTGGCGGGCGCCGTCGACGCCCGCCACGATCGCCGTCTCGATGTCATCAGCGGTCGCGATGGGCACCGTGTCCACGATGTCGTCCCGAAACGGATCACGGACCTCGAGCCGCGCCCGGTCATCGGACACGACTCGGCCGTCGATGAGCATTCCCGCCATGTCAACCTCCCATCGGGCGCGTCGGGGTCGTCCCGCGGACCGATACAGCGCCGTCAACGCCCAGCACTTCCGGGTTGACGATGTTCCGGGGTGACTCGCCCCGCAGGCATCGGAGCACATCCTCGAGTGCTGTGCGCCACAACCGCTCCCGGGATGCGACGGTCGCGGCCGCGACATGGGGCGAGACGACGATGTCGTCGCGGCCCAGCAGCGGCGAGTCCGGCGGCAGCGGTTCCTCCCGGAAGACATCCAGGCCGGCACCCCCAAGGCGTCCACCATCGAGCGCCTCCAGCAGGGCCACCTCGTCCAACAGGCCACCGCGAGCCGCATTGATGACGATGGCACCCGGACGCATCAGGGAGATGGCGCGCCGGTCGACCAGCCCCGCGGTCGCCGTGGTCAGTGGCGCATGGATGGTGATGACATCGCTGGTCTGGAGCAGCTCATCCAGGGAGCCTGCGGCGCG